>ERZ842401.1812-NODE-1812-length-29436-cov-17.121881_pt1 | contig 29436 bp, 15 predicted proteins | sample MGYA00521270_ERZ842401 | MGnify/ENA primary metagenome ERZ842401 (study PRJEB31892, sample SAMEA3878208) | bioreactor metagenome | biome: Moose rumen | place: Sweden | collected 2011-10 | study: EMG produced TPA metagenomics assembly of the PRJEB12797 data set... | reverse complement strand
CGTTCTGGTAGCCCCAGTTGGAGTTGTACATGTTGTCGCCCACGAGGTCGTAGACTTCCTGGGTGGAACCGTTCTGCGCTCCCCTCCTGCCGGGGGTGCCCATGAAGATGAAGTGGAGAGAGGAGTTGTCGAACACCTTGCTGGCCGCGAGCGAATAGGCGAAGCTGCGGTAGTAAACGCCTTTGATCCAGTCGTTTCCGCCGAGACGGGCGCTGGCGTTCACGGCGAACGCCCAGCCGTTGTCCATCACGCCGGTGGCATAGGAGCCCATGAGCCTGAGGCGGTAGAAGGCGGAGTTGGTGAGCACGCTGAAGCGCCTGCCGGTGCGCATGCTGGTGGCGTCGCCGAAGATGTTGGTGGAGCCGTTGTAGCCGCTGAAGGCCACGTCGGCCATCTCGTTGCCGGTGGTGGCGTCTTTCGAACGGGTGGCCTCGTTGAGGCCGCTCCACAGGCTGAAGGGGCCGTAGCCCGTCATGGCGTCGTTCATCTTGACGCCCGACAGGTACACGTCCTGGGCCTCGCTGGCATAGCCGCGGCTCTTGAAGCGGACGCTCGAGAAATTGTAGCTCACGATCTCGTTGAACACGTCGTTGCTGCCGAAGAGCACGGTGGGAGCGTCGTTGTAGCCGCTGTCGTCGAGGTCGAACTCCTGCAGCGAGGCGTCCTCGATGGCGGTCTCGCTCTGGGTACGGGTGAGCGACAGGTTGAACATGTTCTTCACGTAGCCGTCGTTGACGGTTACGTTCACGGTGTTCTGCATATAGTCGCTGGAAGTGATGACCAGGGTGTACATGCCGTCGGCAAGGCCCGGAATCATGAATGAGCCGTCTTCGGCGGAGAGAACGCTGCGCAGCAGCTCCGCTCCGGAATAAAGCTCAAGCTTGGCGTTCTGCACGGGCTCCTTGGTGCCGCGCGTGATTACCGTGCCCTTGACTCCGCCGGAAGGCTCCTGCGCGAACAGGAAGAGCGAGCAAAGCAGGGCGGCAAACGCCGTCAGAATCTTCTTTATCATAGGTTAAATTATTTTGAGACAACTATGTAAGTGGGGTAATGGTCGGAGTAGCCTCCCACGAAGGCGCCGTTGCTGAAGGTGCGGAAGGGGGTGCCCTTGTACTGTCCGCTCTGCTGCGTCATGAAGTCCTTGTGGAAGATGCGGGCGCAGTAGCCGTCCTTGTGGATGGGTATTATCCTGAGCCCGGAATCGGGGGCGGTGGCGAACTGGTGGTTCACCAGGATGATGTCGTAGATGTTGCTGGAGCCCTGGTAGAAAAGGGAGCTGTAGCCCTCGTTGAGCATGCGCAGGAGCGGAGAGTAGAAGTCTTCGGGGCCCATCTGCTCGATGTACTCCCTGCCGTGCATGTAGGTGGTCATGCTCACGTCGGAGGGGTTGTCGTTCATGTCGCCCATCACCACGATGCGGATGCCGGGATACTGCTTCTCGAGCTCCATGGCGTTCTGGTAGATGATTTCGGCGCCCCTCGGGCGGAGGTCGGCGCCCTTGCCGCCGAGACGCGACGGAAGGTGCGCCACGAAGGCGGCCACCATGTCGCCGTCGAGCATGCCCCTCACCATGAGGATGTCACGCGTGCGGAAATTGTCTTTTTCTTCCTGCGTCCAGGCGCTGAAGTCGATGCCGGAAGGCTCGAAGGTGAACGGGATGCTCCTGCTTTCCAGCACGGTGAACTGCTCGGGCTTGTAGAGCAGGGCCACGTCGACGCCGCGGCGGTCGGGACCGTCGTAGTGGACTATCTGGAAATTGGCGTCGGCGATCTGCGGGTCGCTCACGAGGTCTTCGAGTACGTGGCGGTTCTCTATCTCGCTCACGCCCAGGATGGTATGCCACACTTTATTGTCTTCCTTCATGGCGGCGATGACCTGGGCCATGTTGTGCACCTTCTTCTGGTACTTGGCCTCGGTCCACTGGTTCTGACCGTCGGGAAGGTACTGGTAATCGTTCTTGCCTTCGTCGTGGACGGTGTCGAAGAGGTTTTCCAGGTTGTAGAAGCCTATCACGTAGCTGTGCTTTCCGGCCTGGACTCCCGTGGTTTTTGAAGTGGTGCCGCATCCCACGAGCGCGATGGCGGCAAGAATGGTAATCAGCAGTTTTTTCATATGCGAGTGTTATTTGGCCCACCAGTCAGAGGGCGGCCATACTGTTGTGCTTGTGTTGACAGGCCCCTGGGCCTTTATCCTGGCGGCGGTCTCCTTGCCCACCACCGAAGGCAGGGCGGCGAAGAACTCGATGCCGGTCTTCTCTTCCAGCTCCGCGATGCTCATGGCATACTGCGCGCTGGTTCCGGAAAGGGAACTCATGTGCTCCATGTACACCGCGATGCCGGAGTAGCCGTCGAAACGCTGGAAGGTGTATGCCGCGCCGCTCTTCGAGTAGAAGAGCAGGGCCTTGAAGTACGCGGCGGGGACGTTTATCCTGCGTCCCCCGCGGTCCACTATGCTTCCGCTCCCGGGCACGCAGCCCGTCACCACGTAGAGGGTGTCCGCCTTGCGCGCGAGCGACCTCACGTTGTTTTCAAGGTCGGCCCAGATGCCCCCGTTGAAGTGGTAGTCCTGCGGGGTCATGTTGGTGGCGTAGAAGGTGGCGGCGTTGTTGGCCGCGGTGCCGTAGCGGTCGGCCGAAGGAATCTGGTGCCCGCGGCTGTGGCCGCTGCCGTAGGATACCCCCATGCCCTCGTCGTTCACTATGTACTGCTGCATGTCCTTGGGAATCAGCGGATCGTAGCCCCAGGCGTCGGTGCGGCCGCCTATCGAAGAGCCTATCAGGCCGGTGTTCAGCGGGTATGCCACCCATAGGGAGACGAAATCTTCGTAGCTGTAGTAGAACGAGTAGTTGCGGTCCTTGCCGTTGCTCATCATGTGGAAGAAGTACTCACAGCCGTCGCCTGCCGCGGTGGCGGGGAGTTCCAGCCAGGACTTGGAGGCCACGTCTTCGCCGTAGCCGCCGGCATGCGGCGCTTCGGGGGGCGCGGTGCCGTTCTGGACGAACTCCACCGAAGAGGTGCCGCCCCTGCTGGTGATGGTAAGGACGACGCTGCGCGACTCTTCGGAGTCGTTGGCGCCGTAACTCAGGGTAATGCCGCTCACGATGCCGCTTCCCGCATTGGCGGAGAGCTTCGCCCAGCCGCTCCGGGAGCCTTCGTACTGGAGGCTTATCACCCAGTCGCTCCCGGCCGTGACGTCCACGAACTGCTCGCCGGCAGTGCTCGCCGCCGGATTGACGGAGAGCGAAATCACCGGCTTCACAAAGTCGGGTTCCTCCCCGTTGTGGCAGGAAACAAAAGTCAGCAGCAGCGCTGTTGCCAGCGCTGCCACCAACGATATGTCACGAGCGGATTTCAATTAGTTCAGATACTGGCCATGTAGATCATAAAAACTGAATTCCGCCGGGGAATTGGAAATGGTGAAAACGGACGACCCGATGCCGGTCACCGAGATGCCGGCATTGTCGGCGTCGACACTCGCCGTACCCTGGGTGATCTGCGCCGCCACTGCGGCTGCGGCCGTGGCGTTGAAAGTATCGCCCATGTCGATAAAGAGCTCGCTGATGTTCCCGGGAGCGGTAAGCACAAAGGTGTTCCCGACCATGCACTTCGCGGGAAGCTGTTCGGTCGACTGGAAGAGCGCCTCGGAGGAAGAGCCCTTGAGAATATTGAGGGTAAGGGCGTCGCCGTCGTAGGTAAGAGTATTGCCGTCGCTGCTCAAGGTGGCCATGTTAGCGTAAGTCTTGAAGGCGAAGGGCACGGGAGTGCCGCCGGAAGAGGCCGCAACCGTCACCTCGATCTTGGTGGCCTGCACCTGCTTGTTCGATGCGGTAAGGACTACGGAAGACTCGTTGCCGGTCCATGTGCCTGAAGAGGAATCCCAGCTTCCCATGGAGGGAGTGGAGAAACCGTTTGCCGGATTGGAGCTCGTGCAGGTGAACACCACCTTGGTGATGTTGCCCAGAGTGGAGGAAATGGTGATGTTCGCGTTCTTGTAAATCCTGTAGTTGTCGGTACGCGACAGGATGCCGTTGGATACGTCGAGGGTTACGCCGTCCTTGGTGATGGAGTCATGACCGGCGGCATTGCTTGTCTTGTCGGTGCCGGCGATGAAGGTGACCGTAACTTCCACGCCCGATGCGGGTGCAGACTGGGTGAGGGTGACGGTGTAAGACGGGGTGTCGACTCCCGCCGCGGTGGTGCTCACCACGAAGGTGGCGGTCCTTTGGGAGGAACCGGTGTTCTCGCCGTAGTTGATGGCCACGGTGGCGTCTTCCTCACCCGAGGCGGGGCTGAACGACGACACCATTCCGTCGGGATCGCTCTGCAGGGCTACGGTCCAGGGAACGTTCGCACTGATGTCGAAGGAGGTGCCGCCCTCATCGGCGGAGACGTTCAGCGAGGCAGTAGACACGTCGAATATCTTGATGGAGCTGTCGAGTTCGATGCTGGAAGCTACGATGTTCACATATTTGCCGGCGCTCGTGAGGCCGTTGTAGTAGCCCTTCACGACGATGGACTTGCCGTTGAAGCCGGCGGCGTTCATCGAACTGTGCGGATAGTAGATGCTGCCCTGCCTGGTGGCACCGTCGACCACGATGTTGTAGTAGTTGCCGGAGACGACCAGCTTGCCCCTGATCTGGATGTATTCGGCCTTGGAGGACGAATAGCTGTCGAGGCTGGCGGTTATGTCCTTGATTTCGGGATAAGGCACCTCGTTGTCGGAGGAGAGCACCGTGACGTTGGCACCGGTAACTTCGGGCAGGTTATTGTAGGTGGTCTTGGTGCCGTCGAAGGAGACCATGTCGCCCAGGGCGTAAGAGCCCTTGGGGTTGTAGAGCAGCACCGCGTCGGAGTTGTCGACCGCCATGAAGCCCCTCGAGGATATTGCACCTACGTAAATGTCGCCCACCGTGAAGAATTCGGTGGCGTCGGCTGCGGTGACGATCTGTCCGAGAGAGAGGGGCGGAACACTGCCGCTGCTGTAGGCGTAGCTCATGAAGGTGAGGTTCATCTTCTGGTCGTGGTAGCCGGTGACGGTGATGTCGTCGCCTTCGCCGAGGCCGAGAAGGTTGAAGTTGGCGATGTTGAAGTCGCCGTATTCGCGCTTGGTGGAGGTGATGCCGTCGACGACGAGGTCGCCGGTGCCGTCATTGATGACCACGACGCCCTTGGCCGCATCGTTCACCTGCTTGATGGTGGCGTTGATGGTGTAGGGCTGGAACTTGGACGGACGGGTGTTTAGGAAGCCCGCGACGGTGGTCGTGATGGGAGCCTGGATGGAGTCGTAGGTGTTGTCCCATTCGACCGAACCGGAACTGTTGCGGCTCACGAAATAGGCGCTGCCCACCTCCTCGGTGCCGTTGTAGGACGTCCTGTAACCGATGATGGTGATGTTGTCGCCTTCGCCCACGCCGATGGACGAGAACGACCTGTCGTTGGTCGCCCCGTAGCCGAGGTTGGTGGAGGTGAGGCCGTATACGTACACGCTGCCGGTCGCGTCCACGAGGTCGAAGTTGCCGTAGGTGGTGTTGGCCAGGTTGTAGATTTCACCGGTGAGGATGTAGGGCTGGTCGGAGGACTCGGGCGCCGCGAGGAATTCCTCGACGGTCACCGCGATGGGATCCTTCTCGTCGGGGGTGCCGGGATTGACGGGGTCGTCGCCGGGAGCCACGTCGGGTTCGACGTTGTCGTAATAGACGGCGATCCTGGAAATCCTGATGTTGCCGCCGTTGCCGCCGGCGTTGAAGGTCACGGAGGTGGCGCTGCCGGTCCAGACGTAGTTGGAGCTGAGGGTGCCGGTGTCGGGAGTGAGGGTGACTATCCTGTCATCGGCCATCTTGGCGGTAAGCACGATGGCGGTAATCTTGGAAGGGGTGTCGCCGGGGGCCATCCTCCTGGTGGAGGAGGCGGCGGGCTCAGGTATCGAAACGGTGAAGCCGTTGCCGGGATATACCCTCACGGCCGCGCCGGAGTTGTAATACTTGGGGCCGTTGGAATTGCCGTTGGAGGCCCAGGTGATGTTCGCGAAGGAACCGGAGGTGGTGACGCCGTCGAGCGCCTCTCCGTTGGTGTAGCCCATCGCGGCAAGGTCGACCACGTCGGCCACGGCCGGGTCGCCGGGTTCACCGGGGGTGTCCGGGTCGTCGGGGGTGCCGGGGTCGTCGGGCGTCTCGCCGGAATTCTTCTTGACAAAGTAGGCGTACATCACTTCGGGATCGCCATTGTAGGAGCCGCGGTAGCCGATGATGGTGATATTGTCGCCTTCATTTATGCCCAGTGTCGAGAAGGACTTGTCGTTGGTCGCCCCGTAGCCGAGGTTGGTGGCCGTGAGGCCGTACACATACACGCTGCCGCTGTCGTCCGTGAGGTCGAAGTTGCCATAAGTCGTGTTGATCGACCCCTTGTGGGGCGCTACAGTGCCGGTGAGCTGATATGGCTGGGTCGAAGACTCATCGGCTTTGAGAAAATCCGCGACGCTGATTTCCTTGGCGTCCACATCGGTTCCGGGATTGTCACCGCCGCCGGGCTCGTCGCCGGGATTCTCGCCGCTTCCGCCTTCACCCACGGTGACGACTATCTTGGTGGCGCGGACCTGGTTCTCGACTGCGGAGAGCACAACGGAAGCCGCGGTGCCGGTCCAGACGCCCTGGGTGTCTTCGAAGGTGTAAGTGCCGGTTTCGGTGTGGAAGTTGCCGGGACCGTACTGGGCGGTGCCGCTGGCGGTGCAGGTGAATTCAATCTTGGTGATGTCGCCCACGGAGGAGGACACGGTGATGGTCTGACCCTTGTAAACCCTGTAGTTGTCGGTGCGGAAGAGGGCGCCGTTGGAAACGTCGAGGGTGATGCCGTCCTTGGTGAGGACCTCATGGCCCGCCTCGGAGCTGTTCGTCTTGTCGGTGCCGGCCACGAAGACCACGGTGACGCCGGAGCCGTCGGAGGGCTTGGCCTGGGTGAGCTTCACGGTGAAGGACTTGGTAGCCACTTCGGCCGCAGTTGCAATGGTGATATTGGCAACCCTTTCGGCGTCGGTGGTGTTGGCGTCGAAGCTAACGGTGACGGTGCCGTCGCCGGTGCCGGAAGTCTTGTCGAGAGTGAAGGCGTCGTTGTCGCAGGCGGCGTTCCATTCGACGTTGCCCTTGACCTCGATGACGGCGCTCGTGGCGCTTGCGGCCACGTTGAGCACGGAGGGAGTCACCGAGAACTTGAGGCCGGTGTCACCCTGTCCGTTGAGGGTGTAGAGATAGGATTCGCCGGCAACCGTTTCGGGAGTGTTGCCGCGATAGTTCATGAGCTTGCCGTAGACTACGACCTCGTCGCCCACTTTGATGTCGGTGTCGCCCTCCTCGAACTTGCGGTTGCCCAGGTAGTAGGTGCGGAAGACGTAGAACTCACCGGTGCCGTCCTCGGCGTCGGCAATGTAGAAGGAGGCGTTGCCGTAGTTGCCGCCCTCGGTGAAGGTGCCCTTGTCGGCGATCTTGCTGATCTTGCCCTTCACGTAGACGGGATCGGTGCTCTGGTACTCGGTGTTGGAGGTCCAGGTGAAGCCTTCCACCGCAGCGGCGGCCGCCGCCGGGTTGTAGGGATCTTCGAGGGTGCCGCTGCCCTTGGCGTTGCCGGGTTCGGGCCCGGTGCCGGGATCCGTACCCTGTCCGTTGAGGGTGTAGATGTAGTTGCCCTGGGTCATTTCCTTGGTGTTGCCGTGGAAATTCACGAGATCGCCGAATATCACGACTTCGTCGCCGACCTTGATCTGGTCTTCGGCGGTGAACTTGTCGCCGCCCAGGTAGTAGCCGCGGTAGATTTCGAGCGACTTGGCCTCGGCTCCGTCGTCGGAGATGAAGTAGGTGGCGTTGCCGTACTGGGTGCTGACCTCGTTGATCTTGGAGATCTTGCCCTTCACGTACACGCCCTCGAACTTGCCGCTGGCGTCGATGGTGCCGGCCTGGTAGAGGGCCATCTGCACGGAATAGGGGCTGTCGACGGTACCCTTGGTGTCGTCCTTGGCGCCCGCCTGGTCGTCGTCGCCTCCGGAAGGTTCGGCGGTCTGGCCGTTGAGGGAGTAGATGCTGCTGCCCTGGGTTATCTCCTTGGTGTTGCCGTGGAAGTTGATGAGGTCGCCCAGCACTATGACTTCGTCACCGACCTTGATCTGGTCGGACGAGGTGAACTTGGCGCCGCCAAGGTAGTAGCCGCGGTAGATTTCGAGCTGGGAGTCGGTGGTGCCGTCGTCGGAGATGTAGTAGGTGGCGTTGCCGTAGGAGCCGGTGTCGATTTCGTCGATCTTGCTGATCTTGCCTTTCACGTAGACGTTCGCGATCTTGCCGTCGGCGTCGAGGGTGCCGGCCTGGTAGAGGGCCATCTGCACGGAATAGGGGCTTTCGAGGGTGCCCTTGGTGTCGTCCTGCTTGCCGTCCTGGCCGCCGCTTTCGCCCTTCTCCTTGACGGTGCCGTTGAGCGAGTAGATGTAGCTGCCCTGGGTGACCTCGGGAGTGTTCGAGTACATGATGAGCACGCCGCACACGATGACGTCGTCGCCGACTTTGATGTCGCTCTCGGACTTGAACTTGTCGCCGCCGAGGCCGTAGCCGCGGTACACTTCGAGGGCGTCGGCGGAGGTGCCGTCGTCGGAGATGAAGTAGGTGGCGTTGCCGTACTGGGTGCTTATTTCGCTGATCTGGGAGATCTTGCCCGTGACGTACACCTCGTCGGCGGTGTAGGTGCCGGAGGTGATGATCTTGAGGGCCTCGGACGCGGTGTAGGGATCATCCTTGGTGCCGGCGTGGCTGTTGTTGCCCTTGTCGCCGGTCTGGGTGACGTTGATGACCACGCTCTGCAGGGTTAGGCCGCTGCTCACGAGGTTGATGGTGACGGTGCCGGTGCGGTCGTACCCCGGGTTGGAGAGGGTGGTGACGCTGGCCGTCTGGGTGGTGGTGGAGGCGCTGCCGCTTGCGGGCGAGACGCTGATCCATGCCTTGGCGTCGTCGGACACGACTGCCGTCCAGTCGCGGGTGGCGGTGAAGGAGACGGTCTCCATGCCGCCTCCGGCGGTAAAGCTGAGGGATGCGGGAACCCCGTCGAGCTTTGCGGGGCCGATTTCTTCGTCGGGAGTCTTACATCCTGCGATACTGAGCGCTGCGAGCGCTAAAAGCGTGAAAATCCTGTTGAATTTCATATGAGTAGGTGTTTGTGTTTGTGTACAATTCTTGTAGCTTACAAATTTAACAAAAGCAAACGAAATTCAAAAGATTTTTTTACACGAAAAAAGGCGCAGCCCCGGAGGAGCTGCGCCTTTGCTGCAGATACGGCACCGGTTACTCGATGGCGCCGTTATGGGAGTATACGTATGCCTTCTTGCCGGAGGTCTCGTAGGTTCCCTTATAGATGGTGAACTGCCCGCGGACGATCACGTCGTCGCCCACCTCGGGCTGGGCGTTGCCTTCGGCCCAGGGCTGTCCGCCGAACCAGTAGACGCTGTAGCACTCGAAGTCCTTGTCGACTGCGGTGGTGGACTTCTTGTCGTCGGCCACGCCGTAGGCGGTGCCGTCGTCGGAAATCCAGAAGGTGCCGGTGCCGTAGGAAGCGCTGAACGTGTAGAGGATGGCGGAAACCTTGCCCTTCACGCAGACATCATTGAAGACGGGCGTCTCGGCCTCCGCTTCCTTGGCGGCGTCGATGGCGGCCTGCTGGAAGTCGATGACCTCCTCGATGCCGGCGATGTTGAAGGGATACGCGGTGCTGCCGAGACCGTTGCCCGCGGTGGTCACATAGTTGACGCTGTGGAGCCAGGCGCTCTTGTTGGAGGTTTCGGGCTGGCCCTTGTAGGCTGTGGTCTTGCCGCAGACGACGACCTCGTCGCCGACGGTCACCTGTCCGTTGCCTTCGGCCCAGGGCTCGCCGCCGAACCAGTACACTCCGTAACATTCGAAGTCCTTGGAGGGTTCGGAGCTGGACTTCTTGTCGTCGGCCACGCCGTAGGCGGTGCCGTCGTCGGAAATCCAGAAGGTGGCGGTGGGATAATTTGCGGAAGCGTCATAGAGGACCGCGGAGACGATGCCCTTGATGTAGACGTTCTCTTCGGGAACGTTGCCGGCGAGAATCTCGGCGGCTATCTCGGAGGCGGTGTAGGGATTGCCGGCGGAGCCCTTCGGGTTGTCGGAGAATTCGACGATCTTGGTGGCGATGACATTGATGTACTTGCCGCCGCCGGACAGGCCGTTGAACCAGCCGGTCACGGTTATCTTCTTGCCGTCGAAGGACTTGGCGTCGAGCTCGTCGACAGGCGACACGATGGATCCCATCTTGTCGTCGAGGCCGTCGAGGGCGATGTTGTAATAGTTGCCGCTGACGGCGAGGGTGCCGGTGAGCTTGACGTACTCGGCTTCGGAGGCGCTGTAGCTGCCCGCCTCGGAGGTGATGTCCTTGGAGGAGGGAACCTCGAAGGTGTTGTCGTGGGAGTAGATTACCAGATCGGTCACGTCGGTGATTTCGGGCACGCCGTTGTAGGTGGTCTTCTTGCCGAAGACCTTGACATTGTCGCCCACGCTCACTTCGGAAGCCTTGTCCTTGCTGTAGACGTACAGGGCCTTGGCTCCGTCGTAGAGCACGAAGCCGGCGCCGGTCCTGGCGATGACGGTGCTCTCGAGCGTCTCCACAAGGGAGTCGTCGACGTCGCCGATGATTTCGGACACGGTCTGGCCGGTGGCGGGAATGCCTTCCTGCGAGACCGACACGCTCTTGAGTGCGCCGGGAGCCTTGATGGTAAGGTTGGCGGTGCGGACGGCGGTGTAGTCGTTGGCGTCGGCATGGAGCACGAACACGTTGCCGCTCTTTACGTCGACCACCTGGAGCCAGGAAGCGTCGGAAGTGACCAGCAGCGGGCTCACCTTGGCGTTCACCGTCATGTCGAACGTGGTGTCGGTCGCGGGGAGCATGGTGAAGTCGAAGTCGGCCACGTCGATGAGGGACTTCTCGACGTCGATGACTTCTACGTCAACGAGTTCCCAGGTGCTGCCGTAGAGGGAGATGGGCCCCTGCACGGTGACGATGTCGCCGGGATCGATGCCGAAACGGGCCCATCCGCCGCTGCCGTCCTTGGGATAGCCCTGGGCGTCCTTGGTGCCGTAGATGTAGATTTCTCCGGTGTCGTCCGACATGTAGAAGTTGCCGTACTGGTCGCTGGTCACCTTGGTGACGGTGCCGCGCACGCGGAAGTTGCCCGCTCCGGCCTCAATCGCCTTGGCGATGGGCGTGACGGGAACTTCGACGGCCGCGGTGACCTGGATGGCCTTCATTGTCTGCGACTTGCCCGAGCAGACGATGGAGAACTGGCCCTCGCGGGTCTCATCGGCAGCGCTTGCGGTGAATATGACCTTGTTGGCGCCCTGGCCGCCCGACATGGGGCTGGCGCTGATCCAGTCGGGGAGATCCTTGACGCTCCAGTCGGCAGTCGCAGTAACCGCGACTTCAACGGAGTTGCCCGCAGCGGTGAATGCAAGGTAGGAGGAGGATACCTGTACCTCGTCGAGGAAGTGGTCGGACTCGCTTACACATCCGGTGAAGACGGAGAGGGCCGCGACCAGCGTTGCAAATATATATCTGAGTTTCATAATCGGTACCGCTTATTAGTTGAACATGTACTTGATACCCACGGATGCATACCAGCACTGGCCAAGGGCGTGATAGGGCACGAAGGTCTGGGTACTGGCGTTGATTGCAGCAGGAGTGGAGAAGAGGCCGTAACCGTCTGCATCCACGCCTTCATACTTGAGGATCTTGGCCTCGGAGCCGATGGCGGGATTGAGGTACTTGCTCACGCCCCAGCTGGAGTTGAAGAGGTTGAGGATGTTCTTGATGTCGGCGCAGAGCTGGAGGACGTTGGTGGTGTTTCCGATCTTCAGCTTGAAATCGTGCTTGTAGCTGAAGTCGAGCCTGTGGACCCACGGAGAATAGACGCTGTAGGCCTCGGCATACTCGCCCTGGTGCTTGGAAAGGTACGGGTCGTTGTGGACGAAGGCCATGTAGCGGTCGGCGTCGTCCTGGGAGACGAATCGGAACTCGTTTTTGGCTACCTGCTCGTCGGTGGGGATGTAAACCGCATCGTAGGCGTAGCCGTCGCCGTTCATGTCGTTGGTGGTCATGTAGGAGTAGTTGTAACCGCCCCTCCAGGCCTCGTAGATGAAGCTGTAGTGGTTGCCGCCCTTGTCGTGGAAGGTGGCCGATGCGACCGCACGGTCGGGAGTCACGTACTGCGAATTGTGCAGGGGGATGTAGTTGGGACCCTCGTGGGTGGGCACATAGGTGAAGGCGGACTCGGCCGCGGAGCCGGGCATGCCGGTGATTTCCTTGCTCACCGTGTGGGTGTAGGAAGCGGAGAGGCTCAGCTCGGGAATGGGCTGCATGTTCATGCTCACGCTTGCAGACCAGCCGTAGCCCTTGTCGGTGTTCTCCAGCACGAAAGCCTTGGTGTGCTTGTCAACTCCGTCGGAAGTGATGGCGGTGCGGTACTGGGCGGGATAGAGGGGACGGTTGTCGGCGCCGTTGAGACGGGCGAAGCCGCCCACGTCCTGCATGCTCCAGTCGGAAATGCACACGGCGTTGATGGTCTTGTTGAAGATGCCTTCGGCGGTGACGCTGAACGGGAAGGAGGTGGGGAAGGAATAGTCGAATGCCAGGGAGCTCTTCCACACCTGGGGCATCTTGAAGTTGGGATCCACGCCGCAGATTGCACTGGGGATGGCGCCGTCTTCAGACGAAACGGTTCCGGGATAGCCGAGGGAGATGAGCTTGTCGTAGAGGCCCTTGATGGTGGCCTGGCCGTTTGCGTCGGTCACGAGGCCGCCGTCGAAGGTGTGCATGCTGAAGCCGTTGTTGGCGGCATTCTTGGCGTTGATCTGGGCCTGATACTGCACCAGACCGCCGTTGGTGGGCATGTTGGTGAAGAACACCAGGGGCAGACGGCCGCTGAAGAGGCCGGAACCGCCGCGGATCTTGAGGGTCTTGTTGCCGAAGACATCCCAGCTGAAGCCCACGCGGGGAGAGAGGGTGATGCTGGAGTTGGGCCACTTGCCGGTGTCGATGTGCTGCTCCTGATAGTTGTGCGACTTGGGATAGTAGGCCAGGTCGTAGATGGCGTTGTTGGTGAGCAGGTCGGCGTTGTTGAAGAAGAGGCCGTCGATACGGAGGCCGGCGGTGAGCTTGAAGTTTTCATTCACGCTCCATTCGTCCTGCGCGTAGAGGCCTGCCTTGTAGAACTGCACGCGGGCCGCGGGGGCGAACTCGGGGGTGCCGTCGCCGGTCTTGTCGTAGCCGTAGGTGAGGCAGACGATCTCGGGAGTGCTGGCGAAGAGGGCCGCGGCGTTGAGGGTGCCGTCTGCGCCGTACATGTCGTCGGTAATGTTGTAGCGGTAGTAGCCCGTACCGTTGCGCATGTACTGGTTGTCGGCCATCTGGTATTCGAGGGAGACGCCTCCGGTGACCTTGTGGGCGCCGGCATACCAGGTGAGGTCGTCCTTCACGTTGGCGACGGTGTTGTGCACGGCGTTGTTCCAGGTGAAGAGCTCATAACCGAGGGAGATGTAGTTGTTGTCGTCCTTGGTGATGTCGATCTGGGGGAACTCGTCGGAGTTGGAGCCGCGGATGTCGTCGAGCTTGGAGAAGGTGGCGAGGAACTGGTTGGAGAGATTGTCGGCCAGACGGCTGTTGAGGTCGAGGGACCAGGTGCTCACCAGGTTCTGCATGGAGTACATGTTGTTGGCGTAGCCCATGGAATACTGAGACATGCGGGCTCCGCTCATGCGGGTGCCGCCGTCCATCGAGGTGGCGTTGGGGCTGTTCCAGTATTTGTTGAGGGTGTAGTTGTAACGCAGTGCGAGCTTGTGGTTCTCGTTGATGTTCCAGTCGAGGCGGGCAAGGATCTTGCCGTTGCTCTCGTTGGCTGGGAAGTCGGTGTAGGAACCGGTGTCGTAGCCATACTTGGTCTTGACGTAGTCGGAAACGGCCTGGAGGTCGGCGACAGTGGTGCGGGAGATGTAGTTGTTGGCATCGGCCACGCCGTTGGTGGAGCCGCGCCAGCGGTTGACCACGGTGGGAATCTTGGAATATTCGGCGTTCACGAAGAAGAACAGCTTGTTCTTGATGATGGGGCCGCCGAGGGTGAGACCGTAGGTGGTCTTGCGGTCAGTGGCGCGGGCGCCGGAAATCTGGTCGCCGTCGACAGAGTCGCCGCGGAGGTTCTCGTTCTGGTGGTAGACGTAGGCCGTACCCTTGAAGGTGTTGGTGCCGCTCTTGGTGATGGCGTTCACGCCGCCGCCGATGAAGTTGGTCTGGCGCACGTCATAGGGGCTGATCACGACCTGAAGTTCTTCGATGGCGTCGAGCGAAATGGGGTTGCCGCCGCCGGGGAGGTTGCTGCTCAGGCCGAAGTTGTTGTTGAAGTTGGCGCCGTCGACGGTGAAGTTGGCCGTACGGCCGTCGCTGCCGGCGAAGCTCATGCCGTTGCCGCCGTAGGGAGAGAGGCGGGTGACGTCGGTGATGCTGCGGCTGATGGTCGGGATGGCCTCGATCTGCCTGTTGTTGATGTTGGTGGCGGCGCCGGTCTTCTCGGTGTTGAACTTCGAAGAGGCGGTGGAAATCACGACGGCTTCGGTAAGCTGCTCGTTGTCGTCGGACAGGCTCGCGTTGAGGGCGTAGACCTCGGCGAGCTGGAGCGTGACGTCGGTGTAGTTGAGCTTACGGTAACCCATGCAGGAGATTTCCACTACATAGGGGCCGCCGGAACGCATACCGGTAATCGTGTAGCGGCCTTCATTGTTGGTGAGGCCGTAGTACAGGGAGCCGGAAGGTTCGTGGACTGCCACTACGGTCGCGCCCGGAATCGGGTCGCCGCTACGGTCGGTAATACGGCCGCCCATGGCAGAAGTCGTGATCTGCGCGAAGGCAGGAACGACTAAAAGCATCGCTGAGAGACTCAGCAATAAACTTTTGAGAAATGTTTTCATACTCGATTGATTTGAATAAGTTTTTTCGCATGGCAAAGATAGCACAATTTTTTATACCTTTGTAAACAATTTACAAACCGCGGGGACAGATTTGACCGCTTGCAACCCCGCACCAAAAAAATGCTAAAATGAACAACTATCTCTTCACTTCCGAGAGCGTCTCGGAGGGCCATCCCGACAAGGTCGCGGACCAGATTTCCGATTCCATCCTCGACGAATTCCTCAGGCAGGACCCGGAGTCCCGCGTGGCGGTCGAGACTTTCTGCACCGCCGGACTAGTAGTAGTGGGCGGCGAGGTCGCCTCGCGGCACGCCTACGTCGACATCCCCTCCACCGTGAGGGCCACCATCCGGAGGATAGGCTACACCAAGGCCGAATACGGCTTCGACGCCGCCTCCTGCGGAGTCATTTCCACGATTCACGAACAGAGCGGCGACATCGCGCGCGGTGTAATAAAGGAGAGCGGCGGGGAGCAGGGCGCCGGCGACCAGGGCATGATGTTCGGCTACGCCTGCAAGGACACCCCCGAATACATGCCGCTGCCGCTCTTCCTGTCGCATTCGCTCCTGAAGGTCCTCGCGGACATCCGGCACGCCGGCGAGGGAGGCTCCACAAAGCTGCCTCTCTCCAAAACACCTGCTGGCGGTGATGCCCTCTCCGCAAGGCAGCCTCTCCCCAAAACAACTGCTGCCGGCGGAGAGGGCAGCACCGGCGCCCCGGAAATGCCGTATCTGCGCCCGGACGCCAAAGCGCAGTTCACCATCGAATACGACGCCGACACCCACAAGCCCGTTCGCGTCCACACCGTAGTGCTCAGCACCCAGCACGACCCCTTCGCCGCCTCCGACGCCGAAATGCACGAGCGCATCGAGGCCGACGTGCGCGGCATAGTGCTTCCGAGGCTCATCGCCTCCCTTCCCGCCGAAGTGCGCCACCTCTTCGACGACAGGCTCATCCTCTACGTGAATCCCACCGGGAAATTCGTGGAGGGCGGTCCCGCGGCCGACACCGGCCTCACCGGCCGCAAAATAATTGTGGACACCTACGGAGGGCGCGGAGCCCACGGCGGCGGAGCCTTCAGCGGCAAGGACCCGAGCAAGGTCGACCGCAGCGCCGCCTATGCCGCCCGCTGGCTGGCCAAGAACCTGGTGGCCGCCGGAGTGGCCGACGAATGCCTCGTGCAGCTCGCCTACGCAATCGGAGTGGCAAAACCCGTGAGCATCTTCGTCGACACCTGCGGCACCTCCCGCGTGGCGGACGCGCAGATTGCGGCGAAGCTCGGCACCCTCTTCGACCTCACCCCGGCGGCGATCATCCGCCGCTTCGGCCTCAAGAACCCCATCTACGCCCCCACCGCGGCCTACGGCCATTTCGGCAGGGAGCCGTATGTCGAGAACGGGCTCCAGTTCTTCGGATGGGAGAAGCTCGACGCCGTTCCCGCACTCCGCGAGGCCTTCCGGATAACGGACGGTCCCGAACGATAAGCTGTACTCCTCTATATTATGGACAAGATACTCATCATCGACTTCGGCTCCCAGGTGACGCAGCTCATAGGCCGCAGGCTCCGCGAAATAGGAGTCTACTGCGAAATCGTCCCCTACGACAAGATTCCCTCCACGGAAGGCTGCAACGGCGTGATCCTCTCCGGAAGCCCCTGCTCGGTGCGGGACGACAACGCCCCCAAACCCTCGCTGGAGGGCATCAAGGGGCGCCTCCCGCTGCTCGGAATATGCTACGGCGCGCAGTACCTCGCCAGCAGCGGCGGCGGCACGGTGGAAGCCTCGCTCAGCCGCGAATACGGCAGGGCGATGCTCACGGTGAAGGACTCTCCCCTCTTTGGGGGCGTCAGCCGCACCACCCAGGTGTGGATGTCCCACGGCGACACCATCTCCACCCTGCCCGAAGGGGCCGAGGTCATCGCGTCCACCGAAGACGTGGAGAACGCGGCCTTCCAGCTTTCCGACGGCCTGACCTTCGCGGTGCAGTTCCACCCCGAGGTGTATCACACCGTGGAAGGCGGCCTCATCCTCGAGAATTTCGCCAAGGGAATCTGCGGCTGCCGCGGCGACTGGACCCCTGCCTCCTTCATCGAAACCGCAGTGGCCTCGCTCAGGGAAACCATAGGCGACGGCAAGGTGATCCTCGGCCTCAGCGGAGGCGTGGATTCCACCGTGGCGGCGGTGCTGCTCAACAGGGCGGTCGGCGACCGGCTCACCTGCATCTTCGTGGGCAACGGCCTGCTGCGCAAGGGCGAGTACGAGAGCGTGCTGGAATCGTACCGGAGCATGAACCTCAACGTCATGGGGGTGGACGCCTCGGAGGAGTTCCTCTCCGCGCTCAAGGGCGTCGAGGAGCCCGAGGCAAAGCGGAAAATCATAGGCAGGCTCTTCGTCGAGACCTTCGAGAAGTGCGCCCGGAGCATCGGAGACGCCCGTTTCCTCGCCCAGGGCACCATCTATCCCGACGTCATCGAATCGGCGGGAATTCCCGGGATAGCCTCGAAAATCAAGTCGCACCACAACGTGGGCGGCCTTCCCGAAAGGATGAACCTGCAGATCGTGGAGCCGCTGCGCATGCTCTTCAAAGACGAAGTGCGCCGCGTGGGCAGGGCCCTCGGCATCGGGGAGGAACTGATCGGCAGGCATCCCTTCCCGGGCCCGTCGCTGGCCATACGCATAGTGGGCGAAGTCACCCCGGAGCGGCTGCGCATCCTCCGCGAGGCCGACGACATCTTCATCCGCAGCCTCAAGGCCCGGAAATGCAGCGGCTTCCCCTCGGCCTCCGACCCGAGGATTCAGGCCGCGAACCTCTACGACGCCATCTGGCAGGCCGGAGTCATACTCCTGCCGGTCAGGAGCGTGGGCGTGATGGGCGACGAGCGCACCTACGAGCATCCCGTGGCCCTGCGCGCCGTGGTCTCCACCGACGCCATGACCGCCGACTGGTTCCGCTTCCCCTGGGACTTCCTCGCGGACGTCTCGAACGAAATAATACGCAAGGTGCGCGGAGTGAACCGCGTGGTCTACGACATCTCCTCAAAACCGCCCGCAACCATAGAATGGGAATGACATGACAAGCTCGGACAGCATCTCTCTGATGACCGGCCGGATACGCAGGATCCTCCTGGTCTGCAACAACTACGACAACTTCTCCCTTGAAGAGGAGGGGAAGCTCGACGCCCGCATCTCCCGCGAGTACGCCGAGCTGGACCTGTCGAACCCGCCCGTCTTCGAGCGCGTGGAGTCGACCGGGGAAGCGCTGGCAAGGGCCGCCGCCGGCGAGCGTTTCGACCTGGTAATCAGCATGTACAACACCGGGGAGCCCGACGTCTTCGAGTTCTCCCGGAAGATGAAGGCCTACGACGCCTCCACCCCCATAGTGCTGCTCACCTCCTTCTCCAAGGAGATTTCCCGGCAGATGGAAGGCAAGGACCGCAGCTGCATCGACTACACCTTCAACTGGAACGGCCAGTCCGACCTCCTGATAGCCATAGTCAAGCTCCTCGAAGACAGGATGAACGCCGACCACGACATCCTCGAAGGCGGGGTGCAGTGCATCCTGCTCGTGGAAGACTCGGTAAGATACTACTCCACCTACCTTCCCCTGCTCTACAAGCTCGTGCTGCAGCAGAACGTGGCCGCGCTGGCGGACGCCCTGAACGAGGAGCAGCAGTTCTTCCGCAAGCGGGCGCGGCCGAAAATCCTCCTGGCCACCTGCTACGACGACGCGGTCGGCCTCTACCGGCGCTACGGGAGCAACCTGCTTGGGGTGATTTCCGACATCGGCTTCGTGCTCCACCGCAACGACAGCCCCTCGCTCGAAAAGCTCGACGCCGGCGTCGACCTCTGCCACCTCATCCGGGAGGAGATGCCCAAGATGCCCATCCTCATGCAGTCTTCGCAGGAAAGCATGAAGGCCGTGGCGGTGTCGCTGAAAGCCGGTTTCCTCATGAAGCGATCGAAGACGCTCACCCACGAGCTGAGCGAATACATAGGCAAGGAGTTCGGCTTCGGCGACTTCGTGGTGACCGACCACCGCGGCCGCGAGATAGCCCGCGCCCACGACCTTAACGGTGCCGAAAAAATCATCTCCACCCTCACCGAAAAAGACCTGGAGAGCCTCAAGGACAAGAATTACGTCTCGCGCTGGCTGCTGGCAAGGGGCATCTTCTCCGTGGGCAACGCCCTCAAGAACTCGCGCTTCACCGACATGGAAGTGTTCCGCACCCAGGCGGTCGGGCTCATCCACGACTACCGCATAGGGCAGGGCGTGGGCGTGGTGGCGGCCTTCGACCCGGCCACCTACAACGACGCCGTCTGGTTCTCCAGGACCGGCAGCGGTTCGCTCGGCGGAAAGGCCCGCGGCCTGGCCTTCCTCAACCACATCCTCTACAAGCACAGCCTTTACGACCGCTGGGAAGGGGTCCGGATGCTGGTCCCCCGCACCCTGGTGATAGCCACGGATTATTTCGACCGCTTCATTCTCGAAAACGGCCTGCAGTACGTCATCAACGCCGACGTCTCCGACGACGAAATCCTCTCGGAATTCGTGTCGTCCAGGCTCCCGGAAGAGCTTCTGGACGATCTGCGCGTGTTTGTCCGGGAAGTCCGCAAGCCGCTCGCCATACGCTCCTCCTCCAAGCTGGAAGACTCTTATTATCAGCCGTTTGCGGGGGTGTATTCAACCTACATGATTCCGGCGGTAGAGAACGAGGACCAGGAGCTGCGTCTGCTCGCGAAGGCCATCAAGAGCGTCTACGCCTCCGTGTATTACGCCGCCTCAAGGGGGTACATCACCGCCACCGCGAACGTGATTTCCGAGGAGAAGATGGCCATCATCGTGCAGGAAGTGAGCGGCTCCGAAGACGGCGGCTTCTTCTTCCCCACCCTCTCGGGCGTGGCCCGTTCGCTCAATTTCTATCCCCTGGGCTACGAGAAGGCCGAAGAAGGAATCGTCAAGCTCGCCTACGGCCTGGGCAAGGCGGTGGTGGACGGCGAGCAGGTGCTGCGATTCAGCCCCTCGCACCCGCGGAACATACTCCAGACCTCGACTCCCGAACATGTCATGAGCGACACCCAGCAGGTGATGTACGCCCTCAACCTCCAGCCCGAGAAATTCAAGACCTCGCTCGACGACGCGGTGAACCTGGAACGGATTCCCGTCACGGAATGCACCAGGTTCCGTTCGTTCTCCAAGGTGGTCTCCACCTTCGACCTGAACGGGCAGCGCATGGTGGACTCCCCGTTCCCCGACGGCCCCAAGTTCGTGACTTTCGCCCATGTCCTCCGCTACGGCACCTTCCCTCTCGCCGAAATCCTGCGGGAGCTTCTCGACATCACTTCCGGGGAGATGAAGTGCGACGTGGAGCTGGAGTTCGCGGCCGACCTCGAATCGGGCGTTTTCCACGTGCTGCAGGTGAGGCCCATCTCCTCCGACAGCAGCGACGCCGAGGTAGACTGGAAGCACATCGACACCGAAGGCGCGCTCGTGAATTCCGGAAGCGCGCTCGGCACGGGATGGATACGGGACGTTTGCGACGTCATCTACGTCAAGCGCGACGCCTTCGACAAGCTGCGCACGCGCGAGATTGCCGCCGAACTCCGCGAAATCAACGCCGCGATGCGCGCCGGGGGCCGGAACTATGTGCTCATCGGCTACGGCAGATGGGGCTCGAGCATCCCCACGCTGGGGATTCCGGTGGCGTGGAGCGACATCTCCGAAGCCAGGGCCCTCGTGGAGTGTTCCCTGCCCGGGTTCCAGGTGGATCCCAGCCAGGGCACGCATTTTTTCCAGAACCTGACCTCCTTCAACGCCGGCTACGTGAACGTCGACCCGTTCTCGCGCGAGGGCGACCGCCTCGACCTCCCGCAGCTCGACGCCCTCCCGGCCGTCGCCGAAACGCCCTTCCTGCGGCACGTCCGCACCGACCGCCCCCTCACCATCTGCATCGACGGCCGCGCCGGCCGCGCAGTGGTGAAGGTGTAGGGGGGGGCTATTTTCTTCTGAAAGTGAATGACATGCCGGCAGCCACGATTACCCCGGGAGGATTTATGGGGATGTGGCTGTAGGTGAACTTCGTGAGAGTGGCTTCCGCCGACACGAAGAGCTGGAAGAAGGCAAGCCTGAAGCACAGGGAACCGCCTGCCCGTAAACCGTCGTTTCCGACGGACGCGTTAGCCGCGAGCCCCAGCTCCCTCCAGGGGTTGAGCCCGGCGCCTGCGCTTATGTGCCACAGATTGAAGCCCTCGCCGTGCCGCCAGACGGCCCTCGAGCCCAGGGTGACAAGGCCGGAGGGCTTATACCGGAATCCGGTGTTGACCGTGAAGGGAATCCCCTTGAAATATGTTCCGTGCGGAACCTCGTCGGGTATCGGAAACAGGAGACTGTTGATGTTGTCATTCCCCGTTTCGTCGGTGCGGAAGCGGGATTTCGCCGACAGGTCGCCCGTCCACCATATACCTCCCAGGTCGAGCAGCGACACTGTGGCCGTCCATTCGCGGGACGGTTTCCATGCCACTCCCAGGTCGAGCCCGGCTCCGTACCCGGCAGGCGTGACGCCCGCATAGGAGATGGATCCGAAATCGAGGCCTCCGCTCGCGGTGGTTTGGATGGAGAAAGTATTCATGGACGAGAGAAGCGTCGCATCAATGCCCGCCGAGGGAGAGCCCCCCTCCACCGACATGTAGGCGTTGCCCGCCGAAAGCCTTACGTCAGTCGCCCCGAGGAGGAACTTGGCGCGGAAGGCGATGGTGAAGTCGCCCGGACGGAACTCCGTGCCGCCGGCAATCTCCAGCCAGCTCGAAGATGTCACCCCGAAGCTTGGAAAGTCGTAGCGGTCGGCAGGCCCCGTGCCTGTCTTGAAGATTTCAAAGATCTCCTTGGGAATGCAGGCGTCGTTGTGGCTCTTCATGTTGATTTCGAAGGTCACATAGCGGCCTGTGCGGTCGGTGCGGGAATGCATCGACAGCAGGTTCCAGTCGACGTCCGCCATGACGTGACTCATGTCTTTGAGCCCGGAGAGGAACTCGTCGGCGGACACCTTGTCGTTCAGGCCGGTCACGAGGTTGCCGTCCCTTGGGAACAGAATGGTTTTTACGCCTATGTCGGAGCTGACGCCGATTCCCAGATACCCCAGGGCGAGCGCCGCCACTCCCGACACGGTTGTGTCGGAGAGTGCGGGAGAACTCCTGTGGGCGTAGGTGTAGTTGTCGAGCAGATATGTGCTTTCGGGCTCCTGGGCCCTCAGCGGAGCGATGCATGCAAGCAGCACCGCAATTGCGATGAGAACGGTCCTTTTCATCTTTTCATCCACCGTTAAAGGAAACTAACTCCGACCCCGGAGGGGAAGGATATCCACATGAGAGTGAAGCTGAACTCACCCTCGAATTCATTCTCCGGTCCGGGATTTTTCTCAAGTGTGAGCACTACCGGCAGGTCTCCGATGCGGAGCAGGTCTTTTTTCGAAGAAAGCCTTATCACGCCCTCCATGTTGCGGGGAGATGCTGCCGTGCCAGCTTCCAAGGGGCTCATTTCCAGGGAGTAGAGCGACTCGTCGGGGCTTTCCGCCATCAGCGAGACCGGGAAGGGATTCGAGAAGCGGTACCCGACCTCGACGCTGTTCACGTGCAAGTATTCGAGCTTCCATCGGGAAAGGTCCAGCCCGATCCGGGAGAGGGTGACGGTATCCTTCACCACCGTCATGCCGTCCGTGAATAAGGTCCACGCCGAATCGGCCTCGACGGTCACGGTTTCGTCGAGGTCGACGCGGATGCCGGGAAGTACCGTCATCCTCTGGTCGATGCGCATGAGGTCGTAAGAAAGGTCCGTACAGGACACCAGAGCCGCAGCAAGAGCGGCTGCAACGAGGAATTTTTTCATAATTTTTAAATTTCTCTTCAAGTTCGGGCTTTCAAATATACGAATTTTCAGTTTGAGGGAGGCGTTGCCGGGACGGTCTTTTTTTGTGGGACAAATCTGAAGTAATAAGGATACCGGGCGAAAGAGATTGAATCAGTTTCGCCCGGCATTGAGAGAATCAGCCTATGGCATTCATGAAGCCGATGCGGCAGCGGGGATTCTCTCCGCCGCCGGAAGTTTTCTCGTAGTGAGTCTGGGAACGCGCCTCAGTGTCGCAGTACTGGATGATACGCTCCCGGGAAGGGAACTCTCCTTTCAGAATCTCGTCCGTGTCGCACTTCGATGCGATATTCTGGATGGAACGTCCGGAAAAAACGTACTTCCTGCCCAGTTCCCCGGCGAACTCGGGGTCAAGCTGCGGAAGCTGCGACTTCCAGATGGACGTGCGGGTGTCGGCTCCCGGCAGGGAGAAGACGATTTTGTCCGCGAAGCGGTTCATGAAAGCCGGGTCGATGGCGTTCGCAAGATTGGTCGTTGCGATGAACACCCCGTTGAAGACCTCCAGCTCCTGGAGCATGATGCTCTGAATGGTGTTGTTGAGTCTTCCACAGGACGAATGCGCATCTCCATCCCTTTTGCAGATAATCCCGTCCGCCTCGTTGAAGAGGAGTATGGGCGCTTTCCTGGAGAGGGCGCAGAGATACCGGAGGGCCCTGAAAAGCCCCTTATAAGACTTCTCGCTCTCGCCGTTCCAGGTACCGTTGAGCTTCGAAGCGTCCGCCACCACCAGGGGTCTCCCGGAAATGATGGAGAGCTGCTTCACCTCTTCGGTCTTGCCGGTGCCCGGCTCCCCGCTGAACAGGTAGAGAAGCCCGTTCGGCCGGTTTTTCTCTCCCTGACGGGCCATCACCTTCGCCAGGTTGTCTCCGCTCAGGACCTTCTCCAGAGTCTCTATCTGCTCCCGGGTCTCACCGGAAAAGTAGAGTTCTTTCCGTTTCAGGTCCTTCGGGAAAAGGATTTCGGCATAGCGGCCGGCCGGCCCCAGGCTGACAAGGTCCTCCCGCCCTTCGTACAGATCCCTCACGAACTCAGGCGTGAGCGAGAAGCCGACTTGGGCATGACTATCCCCTTCCTTGACCACGACCTCGGCTATACCCATGGAAACCAGGGTCTCCATGGGTTTTACGTGTTCGTCGCCCTTCCAGGCAATGGGCTCGATGGACTGCGACTCGAACCTGTCTATCAATGCTTCGCAAAACTCTTCTTCGATATCGGACAGTTCCGTAATGTGCCATTTTTTGATAACGTCCGAACTGCAGAATTGTATTAAGCGCTCGGCTAATTTATTGCACTCGTCGCAGTCATCATCGTAGTAGTCGTCGATGTCAGAGTAGTAGTATTCGTCTTCGACTGTCGCCTCGTCGATGTCATCTTCCAACCGCGAGGACAGCAGCTTCATGAAGAGCTGCTGCCTGTCGGGATCCACGGCTTCTTTGATTGCTTCCCGCAATGTCATTCGATACCTCCTTTTTTTAGTGATTCGACATATTTCTTCCACCAGGCCGTCGCCTTGAAACGGCAGTGGCTCATTTTTCCTTCACCATTCGGGAAAGAAAACGATATTTCGTCTCCAAGGTCCTCTATAAGACTGAGGCTCAGAGTGCCGTCTGCTTCCAGGGGCCTCGACAGCACGTCGGCTGCCACTGCGCTTGCATGCGCGTCCGCAGAGCAGTCGCGGATCACGAGGAGCAGGTGGCTGTATTCGGTCAGGTCCCTCTTCCGGATATCTGATTGCGACATCTTCTGCCATTCCTTCAGCACCGGGAAGCGGAACCATCTCTTTTTGCCCGCTGCGTCCAGGTAGGGATTCACGACGGCCTCGCCGAGAACTTTCGCATCGTGGGCGCTGAGCACCGGGAAGGTCTGGTCCGTCTCCGATGTATTCTTGAGGAGTTTGCCCGCAACCGCCCTCGCTTCCGCGATTTCGGAGTGCATGTGCACCAAATCGAGGAAGGTCCTGTAGCTCCGCAGGAAGTCTTTTGCGAATCCGACATACTGCAGGTCCTGGTGAATGTTGGCGACCGGAAAGCCGCTCTGTGAGAAAAGGGCCTCCCCGTTGCCGCGGGCATCGAGGAGCAGGTTGTTGCAGTGCAGGAAATTACGGTTTTCCCGAATACCGTTTCTGAAGAAGGGTACTTCCTTTCTCATAAACTTTTTTTATTATTATTAAATATGCCGTTTCCTTCCCTGGAAAGTATGGAATCAATCATTCCATACTCCAGGGCTTCTTCGGCGGTCATCCAATAATTGCGGTCCCCATCGGCGAACACCTTTTCGTAAGACTGCCCGGTATGGGTCGAGAGGATGGTGCAGAGCTCTTTGCGGATTTTTTCTATCTCGCGCGCCTCTATCAGAATATCGGTGGTCTGTCCGCTGAATCCGCCGAGCGGCTGGTGAATCATGATGCGCGAGTGCGGCAAGGCCGCTCGCATACCCTTTTCGCCGGAGCACAGCAGGACCGCCCCCATGGAGGCCGCCATGCCGGTGCAGATGGTCGATACCGGAGGGCCGATGAGCTGCATGGTGTCGTAGATTCCGAGACCCGAGTAAACCATGCCTCCGCACGTGTTCAGGTAGATGGATATCTCCGATTTCGGGTCGACCGACGCCAGATAAAGCAGCTGCGCCGTCACGATGTTGGCCACTTCGTCGTCGATCGCCTGACCGAGGAAGATGATGCGGTCCATCATCAGGCGCGAGAATACATCCATCGCAGTGGCTTTCAACTGCTTTTCTTCGATGATTACGGGATTGACAGATGCCATGGTACCGATGGCATAACGGTCGAGCATTGTGGGCGACACCCTGCGCTCGGACAGGGCGAATTTTTCAAAATCTTTTATCATTTACGGGAATTTTACTCAGACAGATGCGTCCGGTATATACACAGATATTTATTATTTTTGTCAAGTTATTGGTTTATATTATGAAATATTCACAACTGCATCGTTTTTACCTGATCGACGGAATGCTTTATCTGAACGCCGAGGGCATGAGCTCCGGCGAAATGCTCGAGAGTATCAACTCCGCCCTCAAAGAAAAGGGGCTCCCCTGCATCACTCTCCGCCAGCTCCAGAAGGATATCTCCGACATGAAGGAAATCCTTGGGGCCCCCATCAGCAGCGGACGGGGGCAAAGGCGAATAAAATACGACGACTTTTCTTTCTGCATCTTCAACAGGACGAGGGATCCTTACAAGCTTTCCGGGTCGCAGGACGTCCTTTCCGGACGGCTCAACTGGCTGCGCCTGCAGGTGAATCACATGCAGGAATGTTTCAACAATGACAAAATGCTCGAAATCGTAGACTACGACGACAACCTGAAACTCGCCAACATTGAAGGGCTCCCCAAAATCATGTACGCCATCTCCAAAGAGCGGATGATAAAGTTTCGGTACGCCAAGGACTTCTCCAAGGAAACGGAGTCCAAATGCGTGCATCCGTATTTCCTTCATCAATACAACAACCGCTGGTACCTGTTCGCGTTGTACAGGGGCAAAGACAATCCAAGGCCGGGCGTAAAGACGGATTCGACCCGCGACGTCATACGCTACTATGCCGTGGACAGGATGTCGGAAATCGAGGAATGCAGCGGAAGGAGTTACGATTACCAGCGTCTCAACGTTCCGGAATTGAAGGCTTACAAGCAAAAGTATTTCTCACACATCGTGGGGCTGCACAACGACAGGAGGGAGCCGGTGGACCTTGAGCTGCAATTCGATTACAGCTCCGGAGAAAAGGCCGGGGACAACGAGAACAGGCTGTTCTACAACCTGCTCAAATCAAATCCGTTCTACGACGGATTCAGTTTCCGCGACGACGACTGTTCCGGCACCGCATCGGCAAACATCCGCCGGAATCCTGAATTGGAGAATCACCTGATGATGTACGCCCATACGGCATACATCTCGGACGACAGCATCCGCAAAGGCGTCGTGGAGAGGGCCAGAAAGATTCTTGAGCGCCAGTCCAAAAGGGGGTAGAACAATAAAAAGACAGCGGTCACCTGCCGTGGGCCTTGCGGAACAATGCCGATACCCAGACCGAGAATCAGGACGCCAGCGAGATCAAAATCAAGGCGCTGTCTAAATGTTAATACGAACAGAAAATGGAAAATGTAAAACGCTACATAAAAAAAAAGCAGGCGCGATGGAAATCGCACCTGCCAGACGGGCGGGAGGCATTATGCCGCCCAAACTCCGATTCTTCCAACACGGGTCTGCATGTCCAGGATGGCCTTCTTCCTGTCTGAGACAACCGTCTGCCGGGTGATACCCAGCTCCTGGGCTATACTCTCGTCCGTTTGCTCCCACCAGCAGTCGCCAAGACCGAAAGACATTTCGATAACCTGACGCTGCCTGTCGGGCAGGCGGGATAGAAGAGGTTCCAGGCCGGAGGCGATAGAGCCGCTCTCGCTTTCAACGGAATAAGCGGGGCGGGGGTCCGTATCGCTGTCTTCGTTCCTGTCAACGACAGTGCAGACACCTTGCCCTTGAAGGGCCGACACGGGGCGGGTTTCATCCAATGAAACCTCGTACACGTCTTCACTGCTCCGGCAGGCGTCAACAAAGGCGTTAAAAGCAATCGTGTTGACGAAGGCGGACAGCGGCCGATCGGCATCGTACTGGTCAATCGCTTTCCAGACCTTGATGGCAGCAATTTGCGCCAGGTCTTGAGGCTCATGATAGCGAGGGTGATTGTGCCAGCGGTTGGCTTTTCGGAGACAGATCGTGTAAATTTCATCCCACTTCTTCTCGAAGAAAGATTTTTCTGCGCGGCCCTTGCTGAGAGCACTTTTATTTACCATCGGCAAATTTTTTAAGTTAAACATTAAAAACCCTTATCCAAGGCCAATCCATGTCGTTGGAATTGGATCCCTAGAAAAATGTGTGAGGCAATTCTCTTTGAGTTATGGTTTGGATAGATAAAAACAATTCCTTAGAAAAGAGTAGAGAGAAACATAAATTATTCACGCAGAGACAGCTCTTGCACCATACGGTGCTTGAGACCTTGATTTACCGTGTTGTCAAAGAACTGGTGGCATATATAATGAAAATTTCATTAGTATGACTCGAACTTCCTGTGCAGGAGTTCGATATAGTCAATAAGTACAGGAACAACTTCGAGAAGTCCCCAGGCACCCGCGCTGGCAGGTGTTTACTACTTCCCGTTCCCGCAGCGGATGACCCGTCCTGCTCCGTCCCTCATCGGGCGCGTTCCTTTTCGCAGAGGCTTCGTCTATTTTGACAGGGTCTCCACCCCCGGTCGCCCGGCCGCCTTTTCAGCTCTTTCGCCCGGCGGTTGACGCGAAAGGACTGCAAAGATAAAACATATATTTAACTTTGCAAAAAAAATATACAACTATCTTGCAAATAGCGAACTATTCTTTCGTTATCTGCAAAACAGTAGAAATACTATTTGATGCCGAGACAATAACTCATGCGCTGCAAATATAACTCATTAATCTCAAACAACCAAATTTTATTTAAATAATTATAAAAATAAGCGAATTATTCTTGCGTAGTTCACCTATATTATATTTGTCATGTTATTGTGCCGGTAGCGGGTGAATTGTGCCACTGAGACAGATCAAGTCAAAATGATTATGTACTTTGCTCCTCTATAATTGTTCTTTCATCTCTCTCACCCAGGCCTTGACTGCTTCTCCATTCACAATCCGGCAATGTCCGGGAAGGCTCATATAGAAGCGCCCGGCCCCCGATACATCCAAAATCCTGGTGTTCAAGGTCCACATCCCGGTTTCCGCATTATACTCCATTTCGTGCTGGGCAGCGCCTTCGTATTCTTCAATCAGGATGTTGTGCGCCAGCGAATCCATCTCCAGGGTAAAATCCATCTCTTCATCGCCGCCGGCATGGAAGATGTCCAGCTTGCGGACCATGTGGCTGTCCTCGAATTTCCAAGTGGCAGCCTGGATTTCCACGCCCCCAATTCGGGAAAGAAAGAAGTTCCTGTTCCTGCCGGAGACAGGCTCAAAAGCAGTGACGTAAGAGTCGTCAGGACTGAGGAAGAAGGGCTCAACCGTCCTGTCCTGCAGCTCCTCGCTGTCAGACGGGCGGTAATCTTTCAGCACAACCATCTTCTTGCGCTCCATGGCGCTGCTGAGTTTTGCCTTGATTTCATTGTCCAGATAGCTCAAATCGGCCAGGCGTCGGCGGCGAACTTCGCTTTTGAGCCTGTCTGTCATCTCGACGGTCTCGTTGCTCCAGCGGATATATGCCTTCGGGGGCTGGCCGATTTCCACGACTCCGCTATAGTAAGGCGGAACGGTAATGGACAGGACCCTGCCTCCATACTCGCTGCGGAGCTGAATCGTACTGTACACCAGCTGGTCGAAGCGGGTCTTCATGTCATCCTGGATATGACGGATATAGTCATCCATGTCAAACTCCTTCCCGCTGAGCTTGCCAAGATGACGGAGGTCGGCATCAAGGCCCTTCACGTATCCACGGTCGTTTACGCCCAGATACAGGACACCTCCCAGCTCGCTGTTGAGAAAGCCGC
>ERZ842401.1811-NODE-1811-length-29470-cov-5.256366_pt1 | contig 29470 bp, 28 predicted proteins | sample MGYA00521270_ERZ842401 | MGnify/ENA primary metagenome ERZ842401 (study PRJEB31892, sample SAMEA3878208) | bioreactor metagenome | biome: Moose rumen | place: Sweden | collected 2011-10 | study: EMG produced TPA metagenomics assembly of the PRJEB12797 data set... | reverse complement strand
GGGGTTCTGGGTGGCGATGACCAGGAAGGGGGTGGGCACGGCCCGGGTGGTGCCGTCCACGGTGACCTGGCCCTCCTCCATGACCTCCAGCAGGGCGCTCTGGGTCTTAGCGCTGGTGCGGTTGATCTCGTCAGCCAGGAGCAGGTTGCACATGATGGCGCCGGGTCGGTAGGCGAAGGTGCCGGTGTCCTTCCGGTACAGGGTGAAGCCCACCACGTCGGCGGGCATGACCTCCGGGGTGAACTGGACCCGGTTATACCGCAGGCCCATGGCCCGGGAGAAGGCCACGGCCAGGGTGGTCTTGCCCACGCCGGGGTGGTCCTCCAGCAGCACGTGGCCCTGGGCCAGCAAGGCGATGAGCACCCGGGTGAGCACCTCGTCCTTGCCCACGATGGCCTGGCCCACCTGGTCCAGGATGGCTTGGGCTTTAGGTTGGATCATAGAGAAAGCCTCCTTTATCTATCTCAATTAGGAATTAGGAGTTAGGAGTTAGGAGTTAGGAATGAGAGGTCAGGGACATACTTCTAAGAATAGCATACCACACACCGGGGAGAATGTACAATGCCGCCGGCGCATGGCGCTATGCTCCCGCCGTATGGTCTCCTCTATTCTACCATAGGGGGCAAGGGGGGACAACCTGCTTTATTTCGATAAAATATTTTACAAAAAAACCGTTGACATTCCCCGGGGAGGGTGCTATATTCTAGGTGTATCTCCACAGCACGAAGATGAACTCACAGTTTTTGTAAGTCATTGATCGTTTGGATGATTTACAAAAGCTGTGAGCTTTTTTAGAGTGAGGGGGGACGCCGGAGGAAGCGGCGAAGGGGCGCCGTCAATGGTGCCTGACGATCGCTTCGGCCTGTGGTCCGCCTGAGGTACAATCTTCTATAGGAGGTGCCGATCATGAACGGTACTGTCAAGTGGTTCAACGCAGAAAAGGGCTACGGCTTCATCAGCAATGATGAGGGCGGCGAGGATGTGTTTGTGCATTTCTCCGCCATCCAGGCCGAGGGCTTCAAGACCCTGGAAGAGGGCCAGAAGGTCTCCTTCGAGACCGAGCCCGATCCCAAGAACAGCGAGAAGCTGCGCGCTGTCAACGTGGTGAAGCTGTAAGCTGCCAGGTTTGGACAAAGAGAGAGGAGAGCTTTCGGGCTCTCCTTTTCTTTTATCTCCTTTTGGGAGGAAATCTTACGCCGAAATGAAAAAAAGAAATGACTTTTGCCACAGAAAGAAAAAAGACCCTCACAGGGTCTCTTTCGTATTGGAGCGGACGACGAGGCTCGAACTCGCTACCTCCACCTTGGCAAGGTGGCGCTCTACCAGATGAGCTACGCCCGCATCAGCAAGTAATATTATAGCAAAAACCAAAAGGCTTGTCAACTATAAAATTCTCCTTGTATCGTGGTGAAAGAATCTGTATAATAATGCCAAGAACCCAACGGGAGGGATCGTATGAAAAAGTTTGACATCCAGGCCTACGCCGCCAAGGCCCGGGAGACCGTGGCTGCCGGCGCGGTGCTGCTGCGCAATGAGAAGGAAGCGCTGCCCTTCGCCAAGGGCAGCAAGGTGGCGGTGTTCGGCCGCAGCCAGTTCAACTACTACAAGAGCGGGACGGGCTCCGGGGGCATGGTGAATACCGCCCCGGTGCCGGGGATCCCCGAGGCCCTGGAGGCCGCCGGGGACGTGACCCTGGACGCCCAGGTGAAGGCCGCCTACGAGACCTGGCTGGCGGACCATCCCTTCGACGTGGGCCAGGGCTGGGCCGCGGAGCCCTGGTTTCAGGAGGAGATGCCCTTGGACCCGGCGCTGGTGCAGGCTGCCGCCGCCCGGAACGACGGGGCCATCGTGGTCATCGGCCGGACCGCCGGAGAGGACAAGGACAACTTTGCCGCCGAGGGCAGCTGGCTCCTCACCGCCGCTGAGCGGGAGATGCTGGCCGCCGTGTGCGGGGCTTTCGCCCGGGTGGCCGTGGTGCTCAACGTGGGCAATATCATCGATATGGGCTGGGTGGAGGAATTCCAGCCTCAGGCCGTGCTGTACGTGTGGCAGGGCGGCCAGGAGGGCGGCAACGGCGCCGCCGACGTGCTCACCGGGCGGGCGTACCCCTCCGGCAAGCTCAGCGATACCATCGCCAAGTCCATCGAGGACTACCCCGCCGCCGGGAACTTCGGGGACCCCGACCGCAACCTTTACCCCGAGGACATCTACGTGGGCTACCGGTATTTCGAGACCTTCGCCCGGGACAAGGTGCTGTACCCCTTCGGCTTCGGGCTGGGGTATACCACCTTCGCCGTGAGCCCCGGCGAGCTCCAGGCCGGGGAGGACGCCGTCACCGTGGAAGTGACCGTGACCAACACCGGGAAAGCCCCCGGCAAGGAAGTGGTGCAGCTTTACGTGAGCAAGCCCCAGGGGAAGCTGGGCCAGCCCGCCCTGACCCTGTGCGGCTTTGCCAAGACCCCGGAGCTGGCCCCCGGCGAGAGCCTCACCCTGGCGGTGAGCTGCGCCCCGGAGAGCCTGGCCAGCTTTGACGACAGCGGCGCCACCGGCCACAAGAACGCCTGGGTGCTGGAGGCCGGGGAGTACGCTTTCCGGGTGGGCACCAGCGTGGCGGATACCGTGGCGGTAGGCAGCGTCCGGCTGGAGGACACCGTGGTGGAGCAGCTGGAGGAGGCCTTGGCCCCCACCGTGGCCTTTGAGCGCCTCCGGCCCGGCAGCGCCCGGGCAGACGGCAGCTATGAGCTGATCAAAGAGCCCGTTCCCCTGCAGACCATGGACCCGGACGCCCGGCGGCTGGCAGAGCTGCCGGCTTCCCGCCCCTGCACCGGAGACCAGGGCTGGCGCCTGGGAGACGTGCTGGATGGCAAGGTCTCCCTGGAGAGCTTCGTGGACCAGCTCACCGACGAGGAGCTGATCACCATGGTCCGGGGGGAGGGCATGTGCAGCCCCAAGGTCACCGCGGGCACCGCCGGGGCCTTCGGCGGGGTGAGTCAGCGTCTGGTGGAGCACGGCATCCCCACCGGGTGCTGTGCCGACGGCCCCAGCGGCATCCGCATGGACTGCGGCACCCGGGCCTTCGCCATGCCCAACGGCACCTGCCAGGCCTGCTCCTTCGACCCCGCCCTGGTGGGTGAGCTCTACGAGTATGAGGGCCTGGAGCTGCGCAAGAACCAGGTGGACACCCTCCTCGGGCCTGGGATCAACATCCACCGCCACCCCCTGAACGGCCGGAACTTCGAGTACTTCTCCGAAGACCCCCTGCTTACCGGGCGGATGGCTGTGGCCCAGCTGCAGGCCATGCAGCAGTACGGCGTCACCGGGACCATCAAGCACTTTGCCTGCAACAGCCAGGAGACCCGTCGGCACTACGTGGAGGCGGTGGTCTCTCAACGGGCCCTGCGGGAGATCTACCTGAAGGCCTTTGAGATGGCCGTGAAGGAGGGCAAGGCCCGGTCCATCATGACCAGCTACAATCCCATCAACGGCTGGTGGACCGCCAGCAGCTACGACCTGCTGACGGTGATCCTCCGCCGGGAGTGGGGCTTTGCCGGCCAGGTGATGACCGACTGGTGGGCCATGGGCAACGACGCCGGCCAGCCTGGCGGGCGCACCAATATGGCCGCCATGATCCGGGCCCAGAACGACCTGTACATGGTCACCGGCAGCGCCCAGGACAACACCAACCATGATAATTCCGCGGAGAGTCTGGCGGCGGGGAAGGTCACCCGGCAGGAGTACCTGCGCAGCGCCGAGAATATCTGCCGCTTCCTGCTGGAGAGCCCGGCCCTCCTGCGGCTGCTGGGGAGAGAGACCGACCTGGATCAGGAGCTGGCCAAGGCGCCCTCCTTCGACGGAGACGACAGCGCCCCCATGATTTTGGTGGAGCCCGACGCCGACGACCCCTTCGCCCTCACCGTGCCGGCAGAGGCCATCTCCCTGGATAAGGGCGCCAATACCCGCTTCACCATGGCCATCAAGGAGGGGGGCCGCTACCGGCTGGACCTGACCCTGCGCTCCACCGACGACAACGACGTCAGCCAGATGAGCCTGTCGGTGTTCAAGGGGAGAGACCTGGTGCAGACGGTGACTCTCAAGGGCGCCGACCGGGCGTGGCAGACCGTGTCCATGGATCTCATCGACATGGGCACCTTCTACCTGCGGTTCTACGCCGCCCAGGCCGGGCTGGAGGTGCGCTCCTGCACCCTGAAGCGGGAGCAGAGCATGGCGGAGCTCATGGCGGCCTTCGCAGCCATGCAGGAGAAGAAGGAAGAAGAGTGAGTCTACCGACGGGGAATAAGAGGAGCGGTCCCAAGGGGGCCGCTCTCTTTTTGGGGAATAAAGTCAAAGAAAGTCAAACAAGTTTACAATTTGTTCACAGAAACTTAGCACTCTAGACTTGAAAGTGCTAAAAACCGTGCTATAATAGGACCAGAACAAGAAAAAAGGACGGAGCGGAAAGCTCCGGAGAACAAGATCCCTTGCTCCGAAACAATTGGGAACACAGAGCTGACGACAAGGAGGAATGACGTATGTTGATGCCCAGATTGTTCGGTGAGAATTTGTTTGACGAGTGGATGATGGACCCCTTCCGGGACTTCGGGAACGTGGACCGGAGGCTGTACGGCAGGCATGCCGAGCACCTGATGAAGACCGACGTGAAGGAACACGACAGCCACTATGAGGTGGATATCGACCTGCCGGGCTTCAAGAAGGACGAGATCACCCTGGAGCTCCACGAGGGCACGCTGACGGTCTCCGCCGCCAAGGCCCTGGACGAGGAGCACAAGGATGACCAGGGCCGGGTGCTCCGGCAGGAGCGGTACTCCGGCAGCATGCAGCGCAGCTTCTACGTGGGAGACGCCGTAACGGAAGAGGACGTGAAGGCCCGCTTCGAGGACGGGGTGCTGAAGCTCACCGTGCCCAAGAAGGAGCAGCCCAAGCTGCCCGAAAAGAAAGTCATCATGATCGAAGGGTAACGCCCTTCGGCCGGCGGAAAGACCTCCCTTGCGGGAGGCCTTTCTTTTTCGCCGCGGTTGACTTCCTCCCCGGGGCGGGGGTACAATAGGGGAAAACCAGCAAAGGAGCGGGGATATGCGAGCTTATGAGAGATTGATCCGATACGCGAAGATCCACACGGCCAGCGCCGAGGGGGCGGAGCAGACGCCCTCCACCGACCGGCAGTTTGACCTGGCCCGGGAACTGGAACAGGAGCTGCGGGAGCTGGGGGTCCAGGAGATCTTCGTGGACGAGCACTGCTACGTCTACGGGAAGCTGCCTGCCACCCCCGGCCTGGAGGACAAGCCCTGCGTGGCCTTCCTGGCCCACCTGGATACCATCCCGGACTTCTCCGGGGAGAACGTGCGGCCCCGGGTCATCGAGGGCTACGACGGCGGCGACGTGACGCTGGGAGACAGCGGCCGGGTGCTGCGTCCGGCGGAGTTCCCCCACCTGCGGGACAAGGTGGGGAAGACCCTGATCGTCACCGACGGCACCACCGTGCTGGGAGCCGACGATAAGGCCGGGGCCGCGGAGATCGTCACCGCGGCGGAACGCCTGCTCACCGAAGGCACCCCCCACGGGCCGCTGGCCATTTGCTTCTGCCCGGATGAAGAGATCGGCCACGGGGCCTCCCTACTGGACCTGGACCGGCTGGGGGCCAGCCTGGCTTACACCATGGACGGCGGCGCCCCTGGAGAGATCGAGTACGAGAACTTCAACGCTGCGGCCGCCACGGTGGAGGTCCGGGGCTTCAACGTGCACCCGGGCAGCGCCAAGGACACTATGGTGAACGCCGCTCTGGCGGCCATGGAGTTCAACGGCATGCTCCCCGCCGGGGAGACCCCCCGGGACACCCAGGGGTATGAGGGCTTCTTCCACCTGATGGAAATGAGCGGGGACGTGGCTTCCGCGAAGCTGGCCTACATCATTCGGGACCACGACGCGGGCATTTTCGAGGGCCGCAAGCGGACCATGCTCCATGCGGCGGAGCTACTCAACGCCAAGTACGGCCCCGGCACCGTGACGGTGACCTTGAAGGATCAGTACCGGAACATGCTGGAGATGGTGCGCCCCCACATGGAGGTGGTGGATAAGGCCAAGGCCGCCATGGCCGCCATCGGCTGGGAGCCCCGGGAGGTGGCCATCCGGGGCGGCACGGACGGAGCGCAGCTGTCCTTCCGGGGGCTGCCCTGCCCCAACCTGCCCACCGGGGGCTACGCCTGCCACGGCCCCTATGAGCACGCGGTGGCCGAGGAGATGGACCAGTGCGTGGAGCTGATCCTAAAGATCGCGGAGGAGTTCGCCAAATAAGCTGCTGGGCATAAACGAAGGGACAGGCGTGAGCCTGTCCCTTTTGCGCTGCCACCGGATGGTCAAAAGTTGCCCGCCGAAGAGAGCAAAGAAGAAAGCCCGGAGTCTTCCTCCCGGGCTTTGAACTTCTTTCGCTTGTAGGCTCTGGGGTTGGCCGGCCGGCGGGTGGTTGGGTCCAGCGGGCCCCAGGTGCCCCGGCGACGGCGGTCCAGCTCCCGCCGCTTCTTTTTGGAGAGCTTCTCATAGGGGATCATCTTCTGCATGGCGCCGTCCTCCCGCACTCAGTCTGGCTGCTGGCCGTCGTGAGCCTTCCAGGCGCACTCGGTGAGGGCCAGGTCGGAAAACACGGCGGTGAAGGAGGAGTCCTCCGGAGAGCAGGCGTAGATGCCGAAGCGGATGGTCCCGGCCCCCTCCAGCAGGTGGCAGACCCGCATCTGCTTCCAGCGCTGGCCGTCCTCGGAGCACTCGATGCAGTAGTCGTCCTCCCGGCGGCTGAGCCGGTACCACATGGACTTGACGGCGGCGGGGATCTCCGTGGTGGCCCAGTCGGAATACCCGTGGTTGGTCACCACGCTGCCCAGGTGCTGGAATTCCTCATTCTCGTACTCGATGGAGCCCTTAAGCCAGTTGTCGCTGTCCAGGTACAGCACCACCCCGCACTGGTCGAAGCGGTGGTGGCTCTCCTCAAAGGAGGTCTTGACGATAAAGCTGAAAAACTGCCGGTCCGTCTCCATCTGGAGCACCGGGGCGTTGTCGTTGCGGAAGTGGTAGTAGGTCCGCTGCCACAGGTCCGTGTGGGGCAGGGTGGTGATCCGGATGGTCCCGTCTTCCACCACGCAGTCCGCCGGCTCCCGGGTCCAGTGAAAGTTGTCTAAACGCATAAAGGTCCCTCCTTCAGGGAATTGACGATACGTCCGTGAAAACCACGGCGAAAAAGAAAACAGGCCCTGCGGCCTGTCTTCCTCCTTGGTGGACGATAGGGGCCGCTCCCGGCATCTAGCATTCTCCCCGCTGGCGGTCAAGACAGGAGAGCCGGCCAGCCGAAAATCCACGGGCTAAAAACGTGCCCCCGGCACGTTTTCTTAACGCCATTTCGATCCCCCTATCGTGAAAGAAGAAAAACCCCGAAATTCCTAGGAAAATCGGGGGTCTTCTGATGTCTGTGGGGTACGAAAAAGATGGATTTGCGTTTTTGATAGATGGATTCGAACTCTCGGAAATAATTGTGGTAATTAGAAAGGCAAATCATCATCCTCAGTTTTAACTTCAATTGTCGATAACCGAGTATAAATATTATCAAACAGTATTTTTCTCTTTCCCATATCTAAACTGGTTATCAAGCCATAAAAATCTTTTAGTATTTGAACTGGAATATCTTTGCGCGGATTGTAAGTATATCCTCCCGCCACAAAACATCCAATAAGTTTGCTATTGTCTTGAATACATTCTTCTAACGAAGAGTTTCTAATCAAGAGTGCCAAATCAGATATTGTTTGCGCGATATCATTCTTGGGAGAATACTTTGATTGAAAATGAAGAATATGCGTAGAGAGTGCTATGGCAAAATCCCGATAGCATTTTTTCTGAGTCTCAGAAAAGTCTATTTCGCTTAATACGCCAGCTGAAATATCAGCTATTATTTCCGAGAAAGAATCGTAGCGCTGTTCTGGGTTTATTTTTACCATCTTATCGATTATGTGAGCAAAATGAAACTCACTGATCTCTTCTTTTAAAAGATGTCGAAAGAGTGTTCCCACAAAATAGATTTCTGTTCTCTCATCATATTCTTGATTTAATTGTACTTCATTAGGCATTTCGGTTGCAGGCCAATTAAGTAGTATACTGTTTTCATCGTTGGTTGTACCATTGAGTTGTTTACCAAAGCCAAAATCAATTATCTTTACATTGTTGCTTGTATCGATCATTATATTAGCTGGTCGAATATCCCTATGAAGAATATGATGCTTTTCTAAATATTCAAATGCACCTATGATGTCGCAAAATATAACTTCCCAGCTTTTGTCCCACGGCATAGGGCTGTATTGATCTATACAAATTCCATCCACATATTCCATTTGAAGGAATCCGGTCTTTGCTTTGGGATATAAATAATAATTGTAAATACGTACAATATTGGGATGTGAAATATTAAGCAGGATTTTTATTTCATCAACAAACCTGTTATAATGATCATCAACAAATCTTTCATCTTTAGGAACATACTTTTTAAATGCAAATAGCATATCAGTTGTTTCATCTTTAAACAGGTGAGTGTCACCTGTCCCTCCGGCACCAAGTGTTTTGACAAAGGTGAAGTTTTTCTTTGCGTCAAAAGTAATGACCTCGCCAGCATTCATAAAAGTATAACCCCTTTATTATTTATTTGATGGTCTTGCGCTTTTCTCTAGCACATTGTGGACACCCGTTCCCTCTGTTTCTATTACATATTATCGCTTGCCATTCGTGTCCTCTTTGACATTTCCACCATACTTTTTTGTTGCTATTAGGCGCTATCTCTTCAGGTAATAATCCAATGTTCTTTTCATAATTCCATTCGGAGGATAACGTTGGGTTAACTGTTTGTAAATCATTAAAGCCTTTTAAAACCTTGTTACCTACACAATACGGGCATCTGTGCCCAGTATTTCTGTCGCTTATTTCCGCTTGCCACTCGTGTCCTTTGCTGCATTTCCACCACACTTTTTTATTGCTATTAGGCAATACATCTGAAGGTGTTAAACCACTATTCTTTTCATAATTCCATTCTCTAGACAAAGCTGGATTTACTGTTTGTAAATCATTAAAACCTTTTAAAGCTATTTTACCAGCACAATATGGGCATCCACGTCCTTTGCTTCTGTTACCAATTGTCGCTTGCCATTCATGTCCATCGCCACACTTCCACCACACCTTTTTATCACTATTAGGTAATACATCTGAAGGTGCTAAACCGTTATTCTTTCCATAATTCCATTCTTTCGCCAAAGTAGGATTAGCCGTTTGTAAATCGTTTTGTCCATTAATAGCAATTCGGCCTGCGCAATACGGACATCCGACTCCATTGCTTCTGCTTTGTATCGTTGCTTGCCACTCATGTCCTTTGCTGCACTTCCACCATACTTTTTTCCCGCTGTTAGAAACAACGTGTTCCGGTCTTAATCTTCCATTCCTTTCATAGTTCCATTCTTTTGCTACCTCTGGGTTCGAGAATAATATCGAATTCTCTTTTTCCGTATACTCTCGCAAGTTTTCTATGGCAATTGCATCTCTCTTAAGGTCGATATCGATGCTCATGCCAACAATCTCATTTAGTATTGCTTCATAGACCAGGGATATATCTTTATGATCTTTTTGGATAACGTAATCAATAGAACTGTCGTTCAACGATGGCAAACCTTCTCTGATTCTATATAGTTTTATGCCGTCTTTTTCGCATTGCCGATTCTTTTTCAAATCTTTATGTGCTTTATTTTTGTGCCAAAAATAACCATCGAACTCAATAGCAGTATGCTGGGCTGGAATATAAACATCTAGTTCATAACCATGTTCCTTATATGAGTGAACAGCTTCTATTCCGTTTTGTCTCAAATAGTATAAAAGGGCAAATTCGGGGAGAGACGTGTTTCGCTCAGAATGACAGACCGGGCAACCACTCCCGTTATTTCTGTGATAGATTTTTGCTTGCCACTCGTGTCCTTTGCTACATATCCACCATACTTTCTTTCCGTTATTTGCTGTTACATCTTCAGGTTTCAAATTGCCATTTTTATCGTAATCCCATTCCTTTGCTAACTCTGGTTTAACTGTTTGCAAATCATTATAGCCCTTTAATAATCTTTGCCCAGAGCAATATGGACACCCGCCTTTGTTCCTATCACTTATCTTTGCCTGCCATTCATGTCCTTTATCACATTTCCACCAAACCGTCTTTCCACTGTTGGGCAATACATCTGCAGGAGTCAATCCATTGTTTTTTCCATAATTCCATTCCTTTGCTAAATCCGGATTAGCCGTTTGTAAATCGTTAAGACCTTTAACAGCAAACCTCCCTGAGCAGTAAGGACATCCATTTCCACTATTCCGGCTGTGTATATCTGCTTGCCACTCGTGTCCGTTGCTACATTTCCACCACACTTTTTTATGTGATCCTGCGGTCACATCGGTTGGTTTCAAAACACCATTTTTCTCGTAATTCCATTCACTTGACAGCTCAGGATTAACTGTCGCAAGATCGTTATAGCCAGTCCAAGCTTTATGATTAGAACAGAATGGGCACCCGGATCCTTTACTTCTGTTCCCGGCTGTAGCTTCCCATTCATGCCCTAACGAACATTTCCACCATATCTTTTTATTTGCCCCAATAGTTATATTGTTTAAATCCAAATCTGCATTCTTCGAATAATTGTATTCATTCATTAAGGCTCGGTTATTCTTTAGAAGATTATCCATAGAATTACTCCAATCCACCTATTCTTCATTGAAAGATCCTATTCTTGAGCTGGTAAAAAACTTTAGCACTTCATACCTGAACTCGGAGTCATTCCACATTTCAAAGTCACAGGCGATAAAGGGATGCGCCATTGTACCACCGCCCTTGCCCTGTTTTGAAGTAATGCCGGTGGCATTCGTCAGGTCAATCCATTTCTTTGACGTCAAGGTGAACTGTGGCGTTTTGGCATCTACCACAATTTTTTGAAATGCCGCCTCATTGAATTGCGGATTATTGTTTCGTTCCCATGCTGCCAAGAGCTCCACTGTATTGCGGCTTCGCAGCCAGCTTTGAATTAAGTAGCTTGGATTCTCAGCGTCAAATTTGCGTGCGATTTCAGTCAAGGAAATATAATCATCGGATGGATGCAGATATTTGGCTACCGTTTCTTCGAGGTAGGCGTTCATCTTTGGCTCATAGATAGGCGCCTCATCTTTTAAGATCGACTCAAAGATTACATCCAAATACCGGTTCCAATCCACTGCTCTGATCGGAGACAGCTTATTCACACGCACTAAAAACTTCTCTCTGGTCAGGGCGTATGCCCACTCCAATTCTTCTTTGGTTGCTCTCGGCATCTGTTTTCACCGCTTTTGCTTGATTGGGGTTTCGGCAGTTTTCCCCTTTCAAAAAGTACACATCACAGTAGTCTTCAAACTTGATGATGCCTTTCGTGTACTTTCCATTGTTCAGGAGCTTATTCAGTACATCTCTACTCCATTGTGCTTTTCCAGAGGGAGAAGGTATTCCTTGACTGAATAAATAGCTCTGAATTGCTTCCAAACTATTCCTAGCTCTGTATAGTCCGAAAACAGTTCTAACAACTTCCGCTTCCTCCGGCACAATTTCAACAAGTCCCTGCTTGTCCCTTCTGTAACCGTAGCAGATCCTTCCGAAAAGTCTCGATTCGACTAATGACAATTTCATAATTCTGGTTCCTTTCTAAATTATACTGATTTCGACTTGCGTTTTCAATATAAAACACAAATATTAGTGGAATTAGTGCAAATTCAAAACCTTTATATTAGTGCTTTATATCGTCGACTGGTTGTTTGTGGCTTGTTTTTAATATGAAAACGGAACGGATTTCCTTGAAAATCCGCTCCAAAACAGCATTTGTTCACTTATTTGTGGGATAAAAAGAGACAAACAGGCTCGTTTCAGCTTGTTTGTCTCTTTTGTCTATGGGGTACGTAAAAGATGGATTTGCGTTTTAGATAGATGGATTCGAACCCTCGAAAGAATAATCTGCATTTAACAAATTTAGCTCAAACTCTTACGATGATCTTTCCGTTGACCTTACCTTCGTCCTGCGCGATCACAGCTTCTCGGATTTCATCGAAGCCAAACACTTTCCCGCTGACAGGGATGAGCTTCTTCTCATTCAGGAAAGCAAAGATTTCATCCATGACCTGCTGAGTCGGGTAATTGGAGAAGAAGCCGGTGAGATAGACGCCGTTGGGGATATCCTTGATCGGGTCGAATCCATTCAGAGCATACACCCCGCCCAGCACGCCGGTGTTACAAACAATTCCGCCCTTTTCCACGCAGGTCAGCGTATCCTTGAGATTACGAGGACCAATCAGATCCAGTGCCTTTGTCACGCCATGGAGTTTTCCTGTAAGTTTTCCATCGTCAAGCACCGTTTCGTCCGCCTCAGAAATCAACGCGAGCTTGCTTTCCCGATGGGTCGTGGCGATCACGCAGCACCCAAGTGCTTTTGCGATCTGCAGCGCGGCATAGCCGAGGGCACAGGTTGCACCGCGTATGAGAAGCGTGTCAGACGGCTGAAGATGCAGGCACTCAAAGAGGCTACCCCACGCAGTAAAATATGTCTCTGGCACAGCGCCGAGTGCTTCCCAGGGCAGATCGCTGTTCACTGAAAAGACGATCCGCCGCGGAAGAAGTGCATACTCGGCGTAACCACCGTTGAAAGAACGCCCCATGCCGCCCATGAGCGCAACGACCTTCTGGCCGACAGAAAGATCACTGTCTGACGGATCGACGATCTCTCCCACACATTCAATGCCGGGGATGATCGGCTTCTGAATATAGTCCGCACGGATCTCATTCAACCGCAGCAGCTTCTCGGAATGGTTCAGGCCGAAAGATTTGATCTTTATCAGAGCCCAGCCGGGTCTGACATCCGGGATTGCGACTTCCGAAATTGTGATATCTTCCGCTTTTGTGATCTTGTCAAGAACGACTGCTTTCATCGTCTTCATCTTAATACCTCCGAATTGCCTCCACAGGGCAGTTTTCAAAGCAGTTCCCGCACTGGAGACAATGGTTTTCCTGGATGCGGAATGGACTGCCGTCTTCGATGCAGCTCTGCGGACACACCGTTTGGCAAGTACCGCATCCGATGCAATCTTCGCTGATATAGTAACCCTTTCGGATCGGCTCTACGTTGCCCACCGTAAAATACTCCCGTGTGATGGGGCGGGTGGACAGGCAGAAATACTCAATGGTGTAATCCTGAAGCATGAACATGGTGTCGATGTTCTTTGTCTCGCCTGGGTACACATTCTCCAGGTACGGCTGCTCCTGATACAGGACATTTCGCCATTTGAGCTGCTCGTTTGCCGGAACTTCCACGGCTCTGCCGGAAAGCCGGATCGTTTCTTTATATTTGGTGTAACCGAGGATCTGCACTCGCCCGTCTGCCTTGAGCTGCTGAGCAAATGATTTCCCTCTGGCCGTCAAGAAATAGAGCGTTGTTCCTTCATAGTGGATGGCACTGATATTCCGCACTTGGGGCGCACCGTTTTCATCCACGGTGGCAAAATCCAGCACGCCGACATAACCCAGTTTTTTGATACAGGTTTCAATATCCATCATCCGGTTTTCCTTTCATCGGTCTTTTGTGGGGTCAGCAGGCCGTTTTCCTCACTGGCCCAGCATTGTGGATCGTCCCCGTAGAAATCGCCGGTGTAGCCTTTTGCCACAGCAGGACAACCACGGCAGAACTGACGGAGCTTGCATCTGGAGCACTTGGAGAAATCGTCGTAGTTTCGGTATGCCTCCATGTTGGTGATCCACACGTCGGCGAGGCGATCCTCAAAGATGTTGCCGACCTTGCTGTCCGCCACCCGGCGGCAGGCGTAGATATCGCCGGTGGGGAGAATGGTCAGATGACAGTTGCCGCAGTTGCAACCGCCGTAGATCATACCGTCGCAGGCGTATAAGGGGATTTGAAACTTGCCAGTCTCGTATTCATACAGCGTCCAGAGATGATCCTTCTTGTTGAAGTAGGTGTCGCAACCTTCTGCTTCGTATTCCCTGAACTTTTTGTCACAGGTTTCCAGAAGACTCCGGTACTCCTGCGGAGTCATAGATGTGTCGAGCTCGCCTCCGGAGGGGACATAGCGGGAAAAGGCGAAGATATTCACTCCGGCCTTCACCACCGCGTCAATGATGCCGGGTACTTCCATATAGTTCTGCTTGGAGACGGTAGTCATGATCACGCTGCGGATACCTGCCCGGTTAATGCAGCCGATCTTTTCCAGTGTGCAGTCAAAGCTGCCGGGCTTTCGGAACCAGTCGTGTGTCTCCCGGAGACCGTCCAGAGAAAGCTGATACTTTTGGCAGCCGAAAAACTTCAGCTCACGGCACACCTGATCATTCAGATGGAACGGATTCCCCATGATCGTAAAAGGGACGTCGTGTTCATGAAACAGCTCAAGAAGCCGCCAGAAATCCGGATGCAGGATCGGATCACCGCCGGTCAGATAGAAATACGGGAGCCTGTCGTACACCTCACAGAAATCAAGGCAGTTGTAGAAAGTATCCTCCATCTGTTCCCAGGTCATGCTGTCCAGCTTTCGGCAGGGATCGCCGGAGAAAATATAGCAATGCTTGCACCGCTGGTCGCATTCATCTGTGATATGCCATTGAAAAGAAAAATACTGTTTCATGATGTTCTTCACCTTGTATTCATGATCGTTCTATGTAAATCGGACTATCCGAGAAAGCATCGAGGTTCCCGGCAAGAATCCTCCCACCGGGAACGGTTTGGATGGAAGGACGATTACTTGTCGCCAGCTCCGCAGGCAGAACCACAGGCTGCAGGCTTTTCTTCCGGCTTGTCAGCCGCGCCACAGGCAGCGGGAGCCTCGGCAGCACCGCAGGCAGCAGGAGCCTCGGTGGGCTTTTCAGCAGCGCCGCAAGCAGTACCACAAGCAGCAGGCTTTTCCTCCGGTTTGTCTGCTGCGCCGCAGGCAGAGCCAGGAGCTTCCTTCTTCCATCCGAACAGGTTGGAAAGTGCCATAGTTGTATCCTCCTTGAAAATAGTCAGAGGGCATTTTGCTCTCTGCATATTTTATTATACAGACCCAGATAGTTCGTACAAGTACGCACTTTTTTATAACCAAGGTTACTTTTTTGTAAGCATCGTGCCGCTGCGAGCTTGTCCGAGGAAAAAGAGTGTATCTTTTTCGTGAACAGAGCAATACACCTTGATTATTGTTGAATGTTGCAGTATAATATGATTGCTACATTTAATTCGAAAGTAATGAGGTGGTCTTATGAAGACAAAAGACGAGCTGCCGGATTGCCCGGTCGCAACGACAGTCTCTTTGATTGGTAACAAGTGGAAATTGCTGATCATCCGAAACCTTCTTGTCCGTCCGTGGAGGTTCAATGAGCTGCATAAAAATCTTGAAGGTATCAGCCAGAAAGTATTAACCGACTCTCTCCGTCAAATGGAGGCAGACGGGATTATTACTCGCACCGTTTATCCTGAAGTGCCTCCAAGAGTGGAGTACGCTCTCTCCGAGCTTGGCGAATCCATGCGTCCGATCCTTGCATCGATGGAACAGTGGGGAACCAACTATAAAGAGAGTCTCAACAACTAACAAGTTTTTTGTATCCCTACTTACTGAAAGAGCCCTCGGCTTTGGCTTCATTCTGCCTTTGCCGAGGCTTTCTTTGTTTTAACATATTACATTTATCTCGAAGGTGATAGCATGAACAACAAATATACCAATAACGAAAAGTCAACCATCACAACTCGCTATAACGACGGCGAAGCCGTTGCCAATCTTGTGAGGGATACGCAAATCCCGCGCAGCACCATATACGCTTGGATCAAAGAGGCAGCCGTTGGAGGTTCCAATAGGAAAACAGTTTCTCTAAAGAACTACCGCATTCTTGAAAATAAGGTCACGCGATTGCAAGGCATCATTGAAATTCTGAAGAAAGCCGGCTGCTCTCCCAATGATCCGCTTGAAGTCAAGCTCCCCGCACTGGAGGCGTTACAGGGGCAATACAGTGTGCACATGCTTTGCGAGGCGTTGGATGTTCCAAGAGGGACATACTACAACTACATTCTTCGAAACAAGCGCACGCACACATGGTACGCCAAACGCCGGGAAGAGCTACGATTGGAGATCCAACGCATCTACGATGACAGCCGTCAGATATTCGGCGCCTCAAAGATCTGCGCCGTTATGAAAGAGGCAGGCATTCGTGTTTCGAGAGAGATGGTGTCCGAGCTGATGCGCGACATGGGACTTATCAGCATCCGACAGGATTCCAAAGATTTATATGACAAAGAGCAGCGGCGCTTTAAGAATTATCTGAATCAGCAATTTACTGTCACACGTCCCAATGAAGTGTGGGTAAGCGACGTGACCTGTTTCCGGTTCAATAATAAGAACTACTACATCTGCGTGATCCTGGATCTGTTCTCTCGAATGGTCGTAGGATTTCGAATCGGAAAGGTCAACAGCACGCAGCTTGTCAGAAGCACGTTTCAAATGGCTTATAAAGAACGCTGCCCCATAGAGCCGCTGATCTTTCACACAGACCGCGGCTCAAACTATCATTCCAAAACCTTCTGTGCGCTCCTGCGCTCTCTCGGCGTCACGCAATCTTTTTCCAGAGCGCATATCCCGTATGACAACTCCGTCATGGAGGCTTTCTTTTCCAATTTAAAGCGTGAGGAACTCTACCGAACAAAATACCGTTCCGAAAATGAATTCAGAACGGCAGTAGACACGTATATGGTTTTCTATAACGAACAACGTCCGCACGCCAAAAATGGATACAAGACACCGGTCAAGAAGGAACTGGATTTTCTCAATAAACAAGCCCTTTTGGAGCTGAAATCGAATTAGACATGGGGGTTCGGATCGTAAGACTTTTTCGTTTCCGGTTTCCGTTTTGAGCTTTTTTGATTTTCGTGTCCAATTTGAAGTCCAGAATCAAAAGCCCGAAAACCCGCATAAAATCAAGGAAAACGAAGAAACATCCTTTGTTGTCCAAACCCAAGGGGTTCAGATTGCAAAGGATGTTTCAGATGGTGGACGATAGGGGGATCGAACCCCTGGCCTCCAGATTGCGAACCTGGCGCTCTCCCAGCTGAGCTAATCGCCCGTCTTCTGCCGCCCCTTTCCGGGACAGCAATAATATTCTAGCACAACCCCACGGGATTGTAAAGACTTTTTTCCCGTCAGCTGAACTGGGAATTGTACAGCTGGGCGTAGAAGCCCCCCTGCTCCATGAGGCGGTCGTGGGTGCCCTGCTCCACGATGTCCCCGTCCCGCACCACCAGGATGTTGTCGGCGTTGCGGATGGTGGAGAGCCGGTGGGCGATGACGAAGCAGGTCTTGTCCTTCATCAGCTCCCGCATGGCCGCCTGGATCTGCATTTCCGTGCGGGTGTCCACGTTGCTGGTGGCCTCGTCCAGAATGAGCATCCTGGCGTCCATGAGCATGGCCCGGGCGATGGTGAGCAGCTGCTTCTGGCCCTGGGAGATGTTCATGCCGTTCTCGTCCAGCACGGTGTCATACCCCTGGGGCAGGCCCATGATGTACCGGTGGATGTGGGCGGCCTTAGCGGCGGCCTCCACCTGCTCCCGGGTGGCGTCGGGCTTGCCGTAGGCCAGGTTCTCGAAGATGGTCCCGGTGAAGAGCCAGGTGTCCTGGAGGACCATGGCGTAGCTCAGCCGCAGACTGCTCCGGGTGATCTGCCGGATCTCCGTGCCGTCCAGGGTGATGCGCCCCTGCTGGGGGTCGTAGAACCGCATGAGCAGGTTGATCAGGGTGGTCTTGCCGGCGCCGGTGGGCCCCACGATGGCAATGAGCCCACCCGCCGGGGCCCGGAAGCTCAGGTCGTGGATGATGGTCTTCTCGGGGTCGTAGCCGAAGCCCACGTGCTCCATGGCCACGTCTCCCGTGACGTGGCTCGCCACCACGGCGTCCGGGGCGTCCAGGGGCTCGGGGTCTTCATCCAGCAGGGTGAAGACTCGCTCCGCGGCCGCGGCGGCGGACTGGAGCTCGCTGATGATGTTGGCGATCTCGTTGATGGGCCCGGAGAACTTCCGGGAATAGAGCACGAAGGACGAGAGATTGCCGATGGTGATGTTGTTCCACAGGAACAGCATGGCCCCGAAGACGCTGATCAGCGCCAGGCTCAGGTTGTTGATCAGGTTCATGCTGGGGCCGATCATGGAGCCGTAGTAGTCGGCGTTGTAGTAGGCGTCCACGGCGTCCTGGTTGCGCCGGTCGAAACGCTGGGTCATGCGCTCCTCCCGGTGGTAGCTCTTGGTGGTCTTCTGGCCGGAGATGACCTCCTCCACGAAACCGTTGAGCTCCCCCAGCAGCACGCTGCGCTTGTGGAACAGGGGCCGCACCCGGCGGGTCATGTACCGGGTGAAGACGATGGAGAGGGGGATGGTCACGGCGAAGACCAGCACCAGCAGGGGAGAGATGGTGATCATCATGATCAGGGAGCCCACCACGGTGATGGTGCTGGCGGCGATCTGGATCAGGTCGTTGGACAGGCTGGCGTTCACCGTGTCGATGTCATAGGAGATGCGGCTGACGATGTCTCCGATGGGGTGGCCGTCAAAGTACTTCACCGGCAGGGTGGTGAGCTTGTCGAAGACCTCCTGGCGCATCTGGCGGATGATCTTCTGGCTGAGGTGGATCATGAGCACGGAGAGACCGTAGCTCAGGGCGGAGGAGACCACATAGAAGGCCAGCATCAGCCCGCAGAACCAGAATACCCGGGGGAAGTCCGCCTCCCCCGGCCCCAGGCCGATGGCGTCGATGGCCTGGCCGGACAGGGACGGCCCCAGCAGGGCCAGCAGATTCCCGGACACGGTGAGCAGGACGGCCCCCAGGACCATCCATTTGTGGGCCAGGAGATACTTGCCCAGCCGCAGGACCACCTTCCTGCGGTCCTTGGGCTTATCCATGGCCCCACTAACATGCCGCGGCATTTGCAATCCTCTCCTTTCCGGAACTGTTCGATGCCCCACTAAGAAGGGGTCTCGCCTGTCGGCTCGGTCGGCTCGGGACGTGCGCCACCGGCGCACCTCGCCCTCTTCCACGAGGCGGCATCAGACTCCCTCCTTTCCGTAGGCGGCGGCATTGGTCTGGCCGCGCAGGCCCCGGCGTTCTTCCTTCTCCGGGGAGACGGTCACCCGCTCCATCTGGATACGGGCGATCTCGGCGTAGACCGGGCAGGTCTCCAGGAGCTCCTCATGGGTGCCGCAGCCGATGGCCCGGCCCTCCTCCAGCACCAGGATGTGGTCCGCGTGCTGCAGGGAGCTCACCCGCTGGGCGATGATCACCGAGGTGACCCCGCCGTAGTCCTCCCGCAGGGCCCGGCGCAAAGCGGCGTCCGTGCGGTAGTCCAGGGCGGAGGAGGAGTCGTCCAAAATGAGGATCTCCGGGGCGCCGGCCAGGGCCCGGGCCACCAGCACCCGCTGCTTCTGGCCGCCGGAGAGGTTGGTCCCCCGAGCGGTGAGCTGATGGTCAAAGCCGTCCTCCAGCTGGGAGATGAACTCCATGGCCTGGGCGGCCCGGGCAGCCTTCTCCACCTCCTCCCGGGGCAGGTGGCGGCCAAAGTCGATATTCTCGTACAGGGTGTCGGCAAAGATCACGTCGTTCTGGTACACCACGCCGAACTTGGTGTGCAGCTCCTCCGGGGGGATGGACCGCACGTCCCGGCCGTTCAGGAGCACGCAGCCCCGGTCCGGGTCGTACAGCCGCTGGAGCAGGTGGATCAGGGTGGATTTCCCGGAGCCCGTGGCCCCGATGACCCCCAGGGTCTCTCCGGGCTTCAGGGCGAAGGAGATGCCCTCCAGGTTGTTTTCCTTTTTCCCGTAGGAGAAGCTGACCTCCCGGAACTCCACGTGATAGGAAGTCTGCTCCGCGGGGCGGTCCTCCAGGGTCAGGTCCTCCGGGGTCTGGAGCACCTGGTCGATGCGCCCGGCGGAGGCCGCTCCCCGGGAGGCCATGACGAACACCCGGGTGATGGCCATCATGGACATGAGGATGATGGAGAAGTAGGAGAGGAACGCCAGGATGGTGCCGGGCTGAGTCTGGCCGTTGTTCACCCGGAAGGCCCCCACCAGCACCACGGCGGTGAGGCCCGCGTTCATGAACAGGTTCACGAAGGGGTTGGTCAGCCCCATGACCAGGCCGGCCTTCCTCTCCTGGTCGGAGACCTCCTTATTCACCCCGGCGAAGCGCTCTTTTTCATATTCCGTCTTGCTCAGGGCCTTGATGACCCGGATGCCGGAGATGTTCTCCCGCACCACCCGGATCATGGCGTCCACCTTCTGCTGGAGCACCCGGTACATGGGAATGCCCTTGCGGGACACCCCGGCGACGATGCCCGCCAGGAAAGGCAGCGTGCACACCAGCACCAGGGTCAGCACCGGGTCCAGGGTCAGGGTGACCAGAATACCCCCCACCAGCAAAATGGGCGCCCGCACCCCGATGCGCTGGGCCATGCCGATCATCTGGTGGACATTATAGGTGTCGGTGGTGAGCCGGGCCTCCAGGGAGGGGATGGAGTAGTCGTCCACCTGGCTGCAGGAGAGCTGGGAGATCTTCACGAAGAGATCGTGCCGGATGGACTGGGTGGTGTGCTGGGCCACCCAGGCGGCCATGCGGTTGGCCAGGATGTTAGTGACCCAGGCCAGGGCCGCCGCCAGCACCATGCCGCCGCCCCACAGGAGAATGAGCCTCAGGTCCTTCTGGGGCACCACGTCGTCGATGATCTTGGACAGCATCCAGGGCAGGAGCAGGTCCATCACCGAGCCGATGAACTTGATGGCCAGCCCCAGGCTCATTCGGGGCAGGTAAGGTTTCAGGTAGCGCAGGACCATTTTCAAGGGTACGTCCCCTTTCCAGGCAGATTGCCCCTTCACTCTACCATATATTAGTTGACTTTGCAACTGTTTTTCCGGCAGTTCAGAAAAAAGCGGGACGAACTGCTTTCACAGCTCGTCCCGGCAGGGTGTTTTATTCGATTTACAGGGCTTCCACGGTGTCGGCGGCGTGCTCCAGCCAGTCCCCGTCGAAGAGCTCGATGATGCCCCGGTCGCAGGCGGAGGCCAGCAGGGGGTCCATGGGCAGCTTGCCCAGCACCTTCAGGTTATACTTGGCAGCCACCTCGTCGATGTGGCTCTCCCCGAAGACCTTGATCTCCTCCCCGCAGTGGGGGCACTTCACATAGCTCATGTTCTCCACCAGGCCCAGCACGGGGATATCCATGAGCTTGGCCATCTCCACGGCCTTGGAGACGATCATGCTCACTAGCTCCTGGGGGGAGGTGACGATGATGATGCCGTCCAGGGGCAGGCTCTGGAACACGGTGAGGGGGGCGTCTCCCGTACCGGGAGGCATATCCACGAACATATAGTCCACGTCGCCCCAGACGGTGTCCGTCCAGAACTGCTTGATGGCTCCGGCGATCACCGGGCCCCGCCACACCACGGGGGCGGTCTCCTCGGGCAGCAGGAGGTTCACGCTCATCACCTTAATGCCGGACTTGCTCTCCACCGGGTACATGCCGCTCTGGTCAGAGATGACCCGCTGCTTCAGGCCGAAGCACTTCGGGATGGACGGGCCGGTGATGTCCGCGTCCAGAATGGCCACGGCGTCGTCCCGGCGGCGCAGGGACACCGCCATCATGGAGGTGACCAGGCTTTTGCCGACGCCGCCCTTGCCGCTGACCACGCCGATGACCTTTTTCACGTGGCTCAGGGCGTTCTGGGGCTCCAGGAAGCTCTGGGGCTCGTTGCGGGAGGGGCAGTCCACCCCGCAGGAGGAACAATCATGGGTACAGTTTTCGCTCATGGGTCTTGCAGCTCCTTACTTCAAAGGGTATTTATGGGTATTGTAAAGCAAGCGGTCCTCTTTTGCAAGGGGGTGGGGAGATTTCACCCTTCGTCCCCGGGGGAGGCGCTCTCCACCGGCAGCTCGAACCAGAAGGTGCTGCCGGCGCCCAGGGTGCTCTCCACCCCGTAGGCGCCCTGGTGCAGGTCCAGGATGTTCTTCACGATGGACAGCCCCAGGCCGGTGCCCACCTGGGCCCGCTTGTGCTCCTTGTCCACCTTGTAGTAGCGTTCCCAGATATCCTTCAGTTTATCGGCGGGAATGCCCTCGCCGGTATCGGAAACAGAGATGCGCACCCGGTCTCCCAGCACGGTCTGGGTCAGGGAGACGGTCTTGTCCTCTCCGGCGTAGGTGATGGCGTTGTTCACCAGGTTGTACACCACCTGGCTGATCTTCAGCTCGTCGGCGTTCACCGTGACCTCCCGGTCATAGGCGAAGGGGAAGCTGTAGTCCGCCAGCTTGTCGTACCGGGCCAGGATGGTCCGGATGCTGTCGGTCAGGTCGAAGGGGGCCACGTCCAGCTTCACCACGCCGCTCTCCAGCCGGGAGAGATCCAGCAGGTCGTTGACCAGATCCGTCAGGCGCTGGGTCTCGTCGATGATGATCTGCACGTTCTCCGGGGTGTTCTCTCCGGGCAGGTCCCGCAGGACCTCCGAGTAGCCCCGGATCATGGTCAGAGGGGTGCGCAGGTCGTGGGAGACGTTGGCCAGCAGCTCCCGGCGCAGCTTCTCCACCTTGGAGAGCTCCTCCGCGGCCACGTTCAGGGTCTGGGCCAGCTCGCCCACCTCCCGGGCGCCGCCGCCCTCGAAGCGGATATCGTAGTTCCCCCGGGCCAACTCCTTGGCGGATTCATTCACCGCCGCCACCGGCCGGGAGATCCTCCGGGCGATGAAGAAGGCCATGAGGGCCCCCAGCAGCACCATCACCACCGTGACCGTGATAAGCTGGAAGCGCAGAGTGTCCTGCACCGCGTCCACCGGGGTGATCTCGCTCTCCAGCAGCACCATGCGGGCCAGGCCCGCCGGGGTGCGCACCACCCGGAGCAGCAGGATGACCTTGGGTCGGGAGCCGTTCTGGTAGACGTAAGGGGAATCGTAGGTGGTGATAAGGGTGCCCCCCGCCAGGTTCACCTCGTCGAACTTGGCCACCAGCTGGGAGCGGCTCAGGCTCTCCAGGAGGCTTTGGCGCTGGGTGGGCCGGTACCCGCAGATCTGGGCGCCCTCCTCGTCAGTCACCACCACCACCATGCCCCGGTCGTTGCTGATCTCCCGGACCTGCTCGTCCAGGGTGTCGCTGTCCAGCAGGGCAACCACCTCCGCGGCGGTCTCCTGGACGTCTCCGGTGCGGATCATCTGATAGAAGGGCCCCAGCAGGGCGATCTGCAGGCCCCACAGCAGCAGGGCGATGACCAGAATGAACATGCCGAAGGCCAGAGCGATCTGCCCCCGGATGGGGAGGGACCGGCGCTGGGGCTTGGCGTAGGGGATGAAGGAGGGGGCGGGGGTGGAGGAAGGGCCGGGCGTCTCCATCACACCACCTCGAAGCGGTAGCCCACGCCCCGGAGAGTCACGATGAACCGGGCGTAGGGGCCAAGGCTCTTGCGCAGCAGCTTGATGTGGGTGTCCAGGGTCCGGTCGTCCCCGTAGAAGTCATACCCCCACACGTTGGTAATGAGCATCTCCCGGGTCAGGGCCAGGTTGCGGTTGTTCACCAGGTAGGCCAGCAGGTCGTACTCCTTGGGGGAGAGGTCCACCCGCTGCCCGTCCACGGTGACGATGCGGGCGTCAAAGTCGATGGACAGCCCCTCGAAGGAGGCCACGTTCCGCACGGGCTGGGCCGTCTGGGGCCGGACCCGGTTCATGATGGCGTTCACCCGGAGCATCAGCTCCTTGGGGGAGAAGGGCTTGACCACGTAGTCGTCCACCCCCAGCTCGAAGCCGTGGATCTTGTCGTATTCCTCGCCCCGGGCGGAGAGCATGAGCACCGGAGCCTGGCAGGTCTTGCGGATCTCCGCCACGGCGGAGAAGCCGTCCAGCTCGGGCATCATCACGTCCATGATGATCAGGTCGAACTCCGTGGGGTGCTTGCGGCACAGCTCCACAGCCTCCATGCCGTTGCGGGCCTCCGTCACCTTGTGGCCCTCGAACTCCGCGTATTTCCGAATGAGCACCCGGATCTTGTCCTCGTCGTCGGTCACCAGCAGATGGTACATCTCGTTCACTCCTTCAGGAGAGTCTTTCATTTTATAGGCAGTATACCCCGGCATTGTGAATTTCCTGTGATTTCCCTGACAGTATACCCGCACGGAAAAGTTTTTTCAACCCTGCCGGGCTTTGGCTGTTGACTTTTTCCCGGAACTGGGGTATGATACTCCTAGAAGAAATGGATATATTTCTGAGAAGCGGGATGCGAATATTAGCAGTTTCGCACAAGGAGGAATGCATATGTTGCCTGTCATCACCATTTCCCGTCAGTACGGCAGCGGCGGCCATGAGGTCGGCGAGAAGCTGGCCAAGGCGCTGGGCGTTCCGTTTTACGACAAGGCCCTGATCGCCATGGCGGCCAAGCAGAGCGGCTACTCCGAGGAGGTCTTTGCCGACGCTGACGAGAAGGCCAGCAGCAGCCTGCTGTACTCCATGGTCATGGGCAACCACGGCTTCGGCACCCACGTGCCCGGCCTGAGCGAGATGCCCATCAACGACAAGCTGTTCATCATCCAGTCCGATATCATCAAGAAGGCGGCCAACGAGGGCCCCTGTGTCATCATCGGGCGCTGCGCCGACTATATCCTCCGGGATTTCGACAACTGCCTGAACGTGTTCATCCACGCCCCCAAGGAGGACCGGGTGAAGCGCATCGTGGGGAAGAACCTGTGCGAGGCCAAGAAGGCGCCGGACTTCGTCACCAAGAAGGATAAGCAGCGGGCCAATTACTACAACTTCTACTCCAACAACCGGTGGGACGACCTGAGCAACTACGACCTCACCGTGGACGCCGCCAAGTTCACCGTGGAGGGCGCCGTGGAGCTCATTGCGGACGCGGCCCGGCGGCTGGACAAGTAACCAAGAGTTTGAGGATTTCCTTTCTATATTCCATTTCCCTATGGCAAGGGGCGGGTACCGCAAGGTATCCGTCTCTTGTCGTTTTGGGGCAAAGAGAAGGCCGGGGTGGCTGGCCCCGGCGGTTCTCTTTTAAAGAAGGATGTATGAAGAAGATGAAATCTTGAACTCGTTTGTTGTGGCCTTATCATAGCGTGAGAGGCTGAAAGAAACCTGAAAGTTTTTCAAGTTTTTCGGCTTTTGGAAGTTTTCTTGTTTTTTTGCCCCCGGCCCTGTATACTGAGGGCAGTATCCTGGAAAAAGGCGGGGATGAAATGGCGGATGTGAAAGCGGTGGTGTTCGATATGGACGGGGTGATCTTCGACTCCGAGCGGGCCACCTATGAGACCTGGCGGGAGCTGGCGGAAAAGTACGGCTTTACGGGCTTGGAGACCCCCTACTGGCAGTGCATCGGCGTCAATGCCGCCCGGTCCCGGGAGATCTTTCTCTCCTACTACGGGCCGGACTTCCCCTATGACCAGTACGCCCGGGAGGCCTCTCAGAACTACCATCGGAAGTACGATGGGGGCCGCCTGCCTTTGAAGCCCGGGGTCCGGGGGCTGCTGGAGGACCTGCAGCGCCGGGGGGTGTATGTGGCCATCGCCTCCTCCACCCGCACCCCTGTGGTGGAGGCCCAGATCCGGGACGCGGGGCTGGGGGGCTTTTTCCAGCGTATCGTGGGCGGGGACCAGGTCGCCCGCAGTAAGCCGGAGCCGGACATCTTCCTGAAAGCCCTGGAGGGCACCGGCATCCTCCCCGGGGAGGCCGTGGTCCTGGAGGACTCCTTCAACGGCGTTCGGGCGGCGGCCCGGGCGGGGATGATCCCCATTATGGTGCCGGATATGCTCCCCCCGGACGAGGAGATGGAGGAGCTGGCGGCGGCCATCCTCCCGGACCTGACCGCGGTGCCCGCCTTTCTGGAAAGCCTGAAAGAATAAGGAACAAGAAAGCCCGCTCCTTCCACAAGAGGGAGCGGGCTGCTGATCGGCCAGAGTCAGACCACGAAGTCGTCCCGGACGGCAGGGGACAGCTCCCACAGGTGCAGGGCGGCGTCCCCGGTCAGGTGGAGGCTGTGCTCCTCCGCCGTGGGGAAGGCCCGGGTGGTGAACACTGCGTCCCCGTCGTTGACGAAGATCTCCACGGAGCTGTGATCCACATACACCCGCAGGTGGTGCAGGCCCTTGGGCAGGGGCCGGGTGCGGCGCTCTCCCTGCTCCGTGTTGAAGCGCTTGGCCAGGCCGGAGCGGTCCACCGTCAGCTGCCGGGCCGTGTCATCATAGACGATGCGCAGGCCCTCGGTGCCGTCCTCCCGGGCCAGCAGGGCCAGGTCCAGGTCCCCGCCCCGGGCGATGAGCTCGATCTCGCAGGCCCCGGGCAGGGCCACGCTGCGGGGCTCTCCCACCAGGTCGATCTCCCGGGCCCGGAGCTTTTTCAGGGCCGTCAGGGGCTGCTGGATCAGCCGGCGGTCCCGCACCGTGAGGGCGCGGGGGAGGGTCAGGCAGCCCTGCCAGTCCTCCTCGTCGGTGGGGTAGGCGGCGTCGGGCAGGCCCATCCAGGCGATGATGACCCCCTGGTCGGCGTCCTGCCGGGGGAGGGCGGCGCACTCCGCGGCGTAGGAGTCAAAGCCGAAGTCCAGCACGTGGAACTGGCCGTGGGGGGTGAAGGTCAGGCTGTCCCAGTCCATCTCCCCCAGGATGTAACCGTTGTGATGGACGCTGTCTCCCCGGCCGGGGAGCTTCAGGTGCTGGGGGCAGAACAGCAGCACGTCCTGGCTGCTGATGCGCTCGATGGAGGGGCACTCCCACATGTCTCCGAAGTCCTCGTACCCGGGCACCTTCAGCTCTCCGGCGAAGGTCCAGTTCTCCGTGGGGCTGGGGGCTTTGTACACCAGCACCCGGCCCTGCTTCTGCTCGTTCTGGGCCCCCAGCACGATATAGTACCCGTCCCCGTGGGGGATGATCTTGGGGTCCCGCTGGTGCTCGGTGTAGCCTGCCGCCGGGCCGAACAGGGGAGAGGCGGCCTTCACCGGGGCGGTCTTGTCCTTCAGGTCCGCCAGGCAGGTGTAGGGGATGCGCTTCCAATCCGGGTCCCGGTGGTTGCCGGTGTAGTAGAGGTAGAGCTCCTCCCCCAGGGGCAGGGCCGAGCCGGAGTAGGCACCCTTGTTGTCGTATTCCGTGTCGGGGTAGAGGCAGACCCCCAGGTTCTCCCAGGTCACCAGGTCCCGGGAGACGATGTGGTACCAGTGCTTGAGCCCATGCACCGCGCCCCAGGGGCACCACTGGTAGAAGAGGTGCCACTCTCCCTGGTGCCAGACAAAGCCGTTGGGGTCGTTGAGCAGCCCGGTCACCGGCTGAATGTGGTAGCTCTGCCGGTAGGGAGAGGCCGCGGTGGCCTCGTGGAGGGGCCGCAGCACCTCCGGGTCCTCCAGCGGGCGATAGCGTTCTTCCTGGGTCCAGGTCTTCATCTGAAACGCCTCCTCAAACAGGGATCCTTTCTGCCCTCAGCATAGCATACCGGCGGCGAAAACACAAGGCGGCCGCCTATGAAAAAGACCTCCCCGGCGGGAGGTCTTTCGCGTTATTTCAGGAAGCCGTTGATGATCTGTTCCTCGGCCTCGGCCTCGGTGAGGCCCAACGTCATGAGCTTGGTGATCTGGTCTCCGGCGATCTTGCCGATGGCCGCCTCGTGGACCAGAGCGGCGTCCAGGTCGTTGGCCTCCAGGCCCGGCACCGCCAGAATGCGGCCCCGGTCCATAATGATGGAGTCACACTCCGTGTGGCCGGAGCAGGGGGCGTTGCCCACCAGCTTGGCGTCGAACTTCTGGTAGCTGTCGTCCCTGGCCACGGAGCGGGAGACCACGTCGGCGCTGCAGCCCTCCCCGTTCATCTCCACCACGTAGGTGCTGACGGCCCGCTGGTCTCCGTGGGTCATGAGCCGCTCCCGGACCACCAGCTTGGCCCCGGCGGCCAGGGTGGCGGTGGTGTTCCGGTCCGTGTCGTCCACGCCCTTGATCTGCACCATCTCCATCTCCATGGAGGCGCCCTCCTCCAGGGTCACCTCTGTGCCGGGGTTGAGGATGCGCTTGCCGCTGCCCGTGCCGGAGCCGTAGTGCTTCTCCACGTATTTCACCCTGGCGTTCTTCCCCACGTAAAAGCGGTGGATGCCGTCGTGCTCGCTGTCCTGGTTGCCGCAGTTGTCGATGCCGCACCCAGCCACGATGACCACGTCGCTGTCCTCGCCGACGTAGAAGTCGTTATACACCACCTCGGTCAGGCCGCTTTCGGTGAGCACCACCGGGATGTGGACGCTCTCCCGCTTGGTCCCCGGCTTGATGTGGATATCGATGCCGCTGCCGTTGTCCTTGGGGGTGATCTCGATATTGGCGGTGGACTGCCGTCCCGCCGCCTGGCCGTTGGAGCGGATGTTATAGGCGCCCTCCGGCACGGTGTGCAGGTCGGCCACCTCCGCCAGCAGTCTCTTTTGGATCTCGTCCAGTTGCATCCCGCTCACCTCCTAATTCCGCTCTGCCATGTGGCAGCTCTCCACCGCCGAGGCGGTGCCCATCAGCCCGGGGAGGACTTCCTCCCGGCTGCCCTCCTGGACCAGTCGGCCGTCCCTGAGGACCATGACCCGGTCGGCGATGTTCAAAATGCGCTCCTGGTGGGAGATGATCAAAATGGAGCTGCCCTGGATCTTCTCCCGCATGTCCCGGAAGACCCCGATCAGGTTCTGGAAGCTCCACAGGTCGATGCCCGCCTCCGGCTCGTCGAACACGGAGAGCACCGAGGCCTTGGCCAGCACCGTGGCGATCTCGATGCGCTTGAGCTCGCCCCCGGAAAGGGAGGCGTTGACCTCCCGGTCGATATAGTCCCGGGCACAGAGCCCCACGGCGGACAGATAGGTGCAGGCGTCGGCGGGGGTCAGGGGCTTGCCCGCCGCCAGGCGGATCAGGTCCAGCACCCGGATGCCCTTGAACTTCACCGGCTGCTGGAAGGCGAAGCCGATACCCAGCCGGGCCCGCTCGGTGATGCTCTTCTCCGTGATATCCTCCCCGTTGAGGAGGATGCGCCCGGAGGTGGGCTTCTCGATGCCCGCGATGAGCCGGGCCAGGGTGGACTTGCCGCCCCCGTTGGGTCCGGTGATGACAATGAGCTTGTTGTCGGGGATGGTAAGGCTCACATCCCGGACGATCTCTTTATTCAGCCCTTCAGCATCGACGCCGAAGGAGACGTGGTCCAGCTGCAGCATAGACGATCCTCCGCTTTCCGGGAAGCGTTTCGGGGCCGCCCGATCTTTAGATATTATCACTATTATAGCAGAAAAGCCTGCCCCCGTCAATCAGGGCCCCGGGAGAGAGGGGCTTCCCTTTTGGGGGAAAATCTGCTAGAGTAGAAAAAAGCATCATTCTGGGGAGGACGGCGGCATGGCGCAGAGCA
>ERZ842401.1810-NODE-1810-length-29476-cov-44.088644_pt1 | contig 29476 bp, 19 predicted proteins | sample MGYA00521270_ERZ842401 | MGnify/ENA primary metagenome ERZ842401 (study PRJEB31892, sample SAMEA3878208) | bioreactor metagenome | biome: Moose rumen | place: Sweden | collected 2011-10 | study: EMG produced TPA metagenomics assembly of the PRJEB12797 data set... | reverse complement strand
AAGAGCTCGTCCACGTCGCGCTTGATGTTCTTGATGCGGTACTCCTTCCACGCCCATATCTTGGGCGAGATGTAATAGTAGACTCGGGTAAACGAATGTGCGTATTTCGCTATTTTGAGATTGAAGCCGGGATAGTCGACGAGGATGACCACGTCAGGCAGCCATTGGCGGATGTCCTGCTGGCACCTCTTCATGTTGCGAAGGATGGTAGGCAGGTGCATCAGTACGGGTATGAATCCCATATAGGCCATTTCGCGGTAGTGCTTCACCAGCGTCCCTCCCACGGCAGCCATCTTGTCGCCGCCGAAGAAACGGAACTGCGCCTGCGGGTCTTGTTCTTTCAGTGCCTGCATCAGGTGCGAGGCATGTAGGTCGCCCGATGCCTCACCGGCTATCAGATAGTACTTCATACGACTTTCAATAGGATAGGTTAAACCGGGCGTTCAGCATCTCGATGGCCTCGTAGGCGGTGACGTCGATCTGGGTCGGTGTGATGGCTATGTAGCCGTGGTCCAAGGCCCAGCGGTCGGTATCGGTGGCGTCGGGTTCGTCATTATGGTAGTTGCCCACCATCCACCAGTAGTCGTAGCCTCGGGGATGATGACAGCGCGTCACCTCGTTGCCCCAGGTACCCTTGCTCATCCGGCAGACTCGTACGCCGCGGTAGTCGTTCACCTCTTTTCCATCGCTGCTTCCTTCCAATAAGGGGAAATTGACGTTCAGACACACACCCTTAGGCAGTCCGTCGCTGAGCACCTGCTGCGTGATGCGGCGGATGTAGGGCTCCAGTGGTTGGAAGTCGGCATCCTTGCGTTGGTCGCAGAGGGAGAACGCCACAGAGGGAATATACTTCATGCAACCCTCCATCACCACGCCCATCGTGCCCGAATAGTGGGTATTTACCGAGGCGTTGTCACCGTGGTTGATGCCCCCGATGACCATGGCCGGGCGCCTGTCGCACAACTCCGACAGGGCAATCTTGACACAGTCCACCGGGGTGCCGTTGCACGACCATACCTCGACTCCCTCCATGTGGCGGCGGTGTGACAGCGTCAGGGGTGTCGTGGCAGAGAAGGCACAGCCAAAACCGCTACGTGCCGACTCTGGGGCACAGGCAAGCACGTCGCCGTAGTCCTTGACCATCCTTATCAGCTCGTTAAACCCCTTGGCGTGATAGCCGTCGTCATTTGAAATCAGTATCAGTGGTCTCTTATTTTCCATTAAAAAATGCTATTTGGCTGCAAAATTACTAAAAAAGGTTCAGAAATAGCATTATTTGATAGAAAATTCGTACCTTTGCACCTCTATTTTAATAGGTATAAAAGAACTATGGGAAAGATTATTGCATTGGCTAACCAGAAAGGCGGTGTTGGAAAGACCACTACGACCATCAATCTGGCAGCCTCATTGGCTACATTGGAAAAGACTGTTCTTGTGGTGGACGCTGACCCGCAGGCTAACGCCTCCAGCGGTCTGGGTGTGAACATTCAGGAGGTGGACTGCTCCATCTATGAGTGCATCGTTAACAAGACGGACGTTCATGAGGCCATCTATACAACAGATATTGACGGGTTGGACATCATCCCCAGCCATATCGACTTGGTAGGTGCTGAGATCGAGATGCTGAACCTGCCCAATCGGGAAAAGATTATCGCTCAGGTGCTGAAGCCTATCGGCGACGAGTACGACTATATCCTGATAGACTGCTCCCCGTCGCTGGGACTCATCACGGTGAACTCGCTGACGGCTGCCGACTCGGTCATCATCCCCGTGCAGTGTGAGTATTTTGCCCTTGAGGGTATCTCGAAACTGCTGAACACCATCAAGATTATCAAGCAGAAGCTGAATCCGAAACTGGAGATAGAGGGTTTCCTGCTGACCATGTACGACTCCCGTCTGCGTCTGGCCAACCAGATATACGACGAGGTGAAGCGCCATTTCCAGGAACTGGTGTTCAAGACCGTCATCCAGCGTAATGTCAAGTTGTCGGAGAGCCCCTCCCACGGTCTGCCCGTCATCCTCTACGATGCCGACTCGACAGGTGCCAAGAACCATCTCGCCCTGGCGAAGGAGATTATTAACAAGAACAGTTGAAAGTTAAGCGCGTAAGCAAATTTTTCACTCTAAACAGATTATGGCAGTAAAAAAGAAATATTCAGGCAGTGTGTTGGGACGCGGTCTCGACGACATCGGGAGCGGTCGCGGTCTGGATGCACTGATTGATACCAGCGAGGTGAACACCCAGGGTTCGTCGAACCTCAGCGAGGTAGACATCGCGCAGATAGAACCCAACCCCAACCAGCCTCGCCGCGAGTTTGCCCCGGAGGCGCTGCAGGAGTTGGCTAACAGCATCCGCGAACTGGGCATTATCCAGCCCATCACGGTGCGCAAGGTGGAGGGCGGTAAGTATCAGATTATCGCCGGTGAGCGTCGCTGGCGTGCCTCGCAGCAGGCCGGGCTGAGCCGCATCCCTGCCTATATCGTCAGCGTCGAAGACCAGGGCGTGATGGAGATGGCACTGGTGGAGAACATCCAGCGCGAGGACCTGAACGCCATCGAGATAGCGCTGGCCTACCAGCATCTGGCCGATGAGACTGGCATGACGCAGGCCAAAATCAGCGAGCGTGTCGGCAAGAGCCGTGCCGCCGTGACCAACTACATGCGTCTGCTGAAACTCCCCGCCCAGGTGCAGATGGCGCTGAAGAACCATGAGATAGAGATGGGACATGCCCGTGCCCTGCTGGCTATCGACAGCCCTACGCAGCAGATCAAGCTGTTCAAGGAAATTCAGCAGCAGCACTATTCTGTGCGTAAGGTCGAGGAACTCATCCAGGCACTGAAGAACGGCGAGGACGTGAAGACGGCCAAGGGCAAGATAGCCTCGAAGGCGCAGTTGCCCGAGGAGTTCAATATCCTGAAGAACCGTCTGACGTCATTCTTCCAGGCCAAGGTGCAGATGACGTGTTCGCCCAAGGGCAAGGGCAAGATTAGCATCCTGTTCGACAACGAAGAGGAACTGGAACGCATTATGAATGCATTGGACGGAGCGAATGGGTAGACTGCTGACGATAGTCATGGCATTGCTGGTGGCTGTCGCCGGCAGGGCGCAGACCGACGATGCCGTCGTGCTCGATACCGTGGCCATCGGCCATGACGTCGGTACGCTGCTGGCACCCATGGACTCGCTGCTGCACGTCGATGCTGCCGCCTTGACGGGCGACAGTGCTGACGTGACGAACGACAGCGTCTCGCTGCTATCGGTGTCGAAACCCAAGAAGATGAAGGTGAAGCGCGACTGGAATACGTGGCACCCCGACCCGCAGCGGGCACTATGGCTGGCCTTGGTCATTCCCGGTGCAGGACAGATCTACAACCGTAAGTTCTGGAAACTGCCCATCATCTATGGAGGATTCCTGGGCTGTATCTATGCACTGACGTGGAACAACCAGATGTATAAGGACTACTCGCAGGCCTACCTCGACATCATGGACAATGACCCGGGAACAGCCTCCTATAATAAGTTCCTGCATCTGGGACGGCAGATTACGCCGGAAAACGAGGAGCGCTACAAGACCATCTTCAAGAATCGTAAGGACAAGTACCGCCGTTGGCGCGACTTGAGCTTCTTTGTGATGCTGGGCGTTTATGCCATTTCGGTTGTCGATGCCTACGTGGACGCGGAATTGTCCGTGTTCGACATCTCCAAGGACCTCAGCCTGGAGGTCGAGCCGGCCGTCATCCCTAACCATGGCGGCGGCAACTGGCTGGAGGCGCAGTCGCTGGGTGTCAGCTGTAAGCTGAACTTTTAGCGGGCTTCGCCCTAAATATTAAATATAAAATATAAAATAAAAAAGGAAGATATACATCATGAGCATAATGAAGATGGGTACTATGATGCCACTAACAGATAAGAGCATGTCAATCATGTCACTGACCCTGCGTGTCAGTTTATTTTTTATTTTTTGTTTTTTATTTAGCCCCGTAGGGGCGCAGACGCTGGACGATGAGAACAACGACATTGACGACGATGAGATTGTGGTTACCGACGAGGAAGGCAACGAGGAGGTCATCGAGTTCCCCGAGGCCATGACCTACGACCTCGACTCGCTGTTGAACCTCTATATGTCGAAGACTTATCTGGACGATGCCGACAATTGTAACATGCGCGACATCAACCCCGTCTTCACCAAAGAGGAATACATCGAGCGCCTGAGCCGCATACCGACCGTCATGGAGATGGCCTACAACGAGGTCGTTCAGAAATTCATCGACCGCTACAGCGGACGCCTGCGCCATAGCATCAGCTACATGCTGGGGGCATCCAACTTCTATATCCCCATCTTCGAAGAGGCCCTGGAGGCTTACCAGCTGCCGCTGGAACTGAAGTACCTGCCCGTCATCGAGTCGGCACTCAACCCCCAGGCTGTCAGCCGTGTAGGTGCTACCGGCCTGTGGCAGTTCATGATAGGTACGGGTAAGCAGTACGGCCTGCAGGTCAACTCGCTGCTCGACGAGCGCCGCGACCCCGTCAAGTCATCCTATGCCGCCGCCCGCTACCTGCGTGACCTCTACAAGGTCTTTGGCGACTGGAACCTCGTGATTGCTGCCTACAACTGCGGTCCCGAGAACATCAACAAGGCCATCCACCGTTCCCAGCAGGCTGCCCGCAAGGACTCCATCGACAATCCTGCCGCCATCAAGGACTATTGGCGCATCTATCCCTACCTGCCCAAGGAGACGCGTGGCTATGTGCCGGCATTCATCGCCGCCAACTATATCATGACCTACTATTCGCAGCATAACATCTGCCCCATGAGCACCCGTCTGCCGGCAAAGACAGATACGGTGATGGTCAACCGTAACGTCCATCTGGAACAGGTGGCAGCGGTCGTGGGACTGAATATCGACCTGCTGCGCTCGCTCAACCCGATGTACCGCCGCGACGTGGTGCCGGGACTTACGGCTCCCAGCCCCCTGAGGCTTCCCCAGACCGAGGTGGGTAAGTTCATCGATATGGAGGACTCGGTCTATAGCTATCGCGCCGACGAACTGTTCAACAAGCGTGCCGAGGTGGAAATCAACGACGACGTGCCCACCTATTATCATAAGAGCAAGCGCTATGCCCGTGGCAAGAAAGCCCGTGCCAGCAAGCGCTCCAAGGCCACTCGCAAGCGTTCTACGGCGTCGCGTAGGAAGACCACTGCCCGTAAGAACACCAAGCGGACATCTACGAAACGGAAGTCAACAAAGAGAAGAAGGAGATAATACTATGGGTGACGAAATCGACATGCGGCATGAAGAGGCCGACGAACAACTGGTGAACGACGCGTTCCAACATCTGTTGGACAGTTACCTGTCTTCGCGACACCGTAAGAAGGTAGACGTTATTACCAAGGCGTTCAACTTTGCCAAGCAGGCCCACAAAGGTGTGCGCCGTCTCAGCGGCGAACCCTACATCATGCACCCCATCGCCGTGGCACAGATAGCCTGCGAGGAGGTGGGACTGGGTTCCACCAGCATCTGTGCCGCCCTGCTGCACGACGTGGTGGAGGATACCGACTACACCTGCGAGGACCTCGCCAACATCTTCGGACCGAAGATTGCACAGATTGTCGACGGACTGACCAAGATTTCCGGCGGCATCTTCGGCGAGCAGGCCTCGGCACAGGCCGAGAACTTCAAGAAGCTGCTGCTGACGATGAGCGAGGACATCCGCGTCATTCTCATCAAGATTTGCGACCGTCTGCACAACATGCGTACCCTGCAGTCGCAGCCTGCCAACAAGCAATACAAGATAGCCGGCGAGACACTCTATATCTATGCTCCCCTGGCCAACCGCCTGGGACTCTATAAGGTCAAGTCGGAACTGGAGAACCTCTCGTTCCAATATGAACACCCTGACGAGTACAACAGCATCAAGGACAAGCTGAGGGAGACCGAGAAGTCGCGCCACAAGCTGTTCGACCAGTTCACTGCTCCCATCGAGGAGGCACTGCAACAGATGGGCATCAAGTATCATATCAAAGAGCGCGTAAAAACACCGTACTCCATCTGGACGAAGATGCAGAACAAGCATGTCACCTTCGACGAAATCTACGACATCCTGGCTGTCCGCATCATCTTCACTCCTGACAAGCGTGAGGAGGAAATCAACGAGTGCTTCAACATCTATGTCGCCATCTCCAAGATTTACAAGAGTCATCCCGACCGCCTGCGCGACTGGCTCAGCCACCCTAAGGCCAATGGCTACCAGGCCCTGCACGTCACGCTGATGTCGAAGCAGGGCCGCTGGATAGAGGTGCAGATACGCTCCGACCGCATGGACGAGATTGCCGAGCAGGGCTTTGCCGCCCACTGGAAATACAAGGACGGCGAGGATGTGGAGTTTACCGAGGACGAGAACGAACTCAACGACTGGCTGCGCACCATCAAGGAAATCCTTGACGACCCGCAGCCCGACGCCATGGACTTCCTCGATGCCATCAAGCTGAATCTTTTTGCCTCCGAGATTTTCGTCTTCACGCCGAAGGGTGAGATACGCACCCTTCCTGCCGGCTGTACCGCCCTCGATTTCGCCTTCAGCCTCCATACTTTCCTGGGCAGCCATTGCATCGGTGCCAAAGTCAATCACAAACTGGTACCGCTGAGCCATAAGCTCGAGAGCGGCGACCAGGTGGAGATACTCACCTCCAACTCGCAGCATGTGCAGCCCTCATGGGTCAACTTCGTCAGTACGGCCAAGGCCAAGGGAAAGATACAGGCCATCCTGCGCCGCGACGGTCGTGAATTGCAGAAGAAGGGCGAGACCCTGCTGGCGGAATTCCTGGCGAAAAACAATATCGAGTCAAAACCCGAGGTCATCGGCCGGCTGGCCGTCTTCCACGAGGTCACGCGTCTCGAGGACTTCTACCAGGCTCTGGGCAACAAGACCATCCTGTTGGGCGAGAAAGACCTCGACGAGCTGGCGGGCAAGAATACTGCCGCCGGCAAGGGCGGCTGGCGCAAGCTCGTGCCCTTCCTGGGCCGCGGCAACAAGCAGAAGCGTCCCGATGACGACAACCAGCAGCAGCTCTTTGTCGTGCCCGAGAAGTTCAACCGCAAGAACCCCATCTATATCAGTGAGGACACCATCGGACAGTATAAGTTCAAGCACTGCTGTCACCCCATTCCCGGTGACGACATCCTGGGCTATATCGACAACAAGCACCAGATAGAAATCCACAAGCGTGCCTGTCCCGTGGCCGACAAACTGAAGAGCGGCTTCGGCAACCGCATCCTCGACGCCAAGTGGGACATGCACAAGCGCATGTTCTTCGATGCCACCATCCGCATTCAGGGCATCGACCGTATGGGCATCCTCGTCGACATCTCCCGCGTCATCACGTCGCAGATGAGCGTCAACATCCATAAGCTCACCATCGGCAGCAACAACGGTGTCTTCGACGGTAGCATCGAGCTGCGCGTCCACGACCGCGAGGATGTCGGCGCCATCATGGACGAGCTGAAGAAAATAGAGGGAACACAGGACGTACAACAAATCATGTGATAAGCGGGCTTCGCCCTAAATAAAAATATAAAATAAAAAACTAATCAATAACTAAAACTAAAGGAAATGAGAACAATATCAATGTACATGTCGCGGAGTATATTATTATTTATTTTTTATTTTTTATTTAGCCCTGTAAGGGCGCAGTATGACAATCCCGACACCATCGTCGTCAGCCGTGACGGCACGGGAGAGTTCCGCAACATCAGCGAGGCCATCGAGGTCTGCCGTGCCTTCATGGAGTACCATAAGGTCATCTATATTAAGAAAGGTACGTATAAGGAGAAACTCGTCATCCCGCAGTGGCTTACCAATATCGAACTCTGCGGCGAGGACCGCGACGAGACCGTCATTACCTGGGACGACCACGCCAACCTGCAGGCCGACATCTCACCGCTCACCGCCAGTCAGGCCCCTCAGAAGATAGGCACCTTCCGCACCTATACACTGCTCGTTCAAGGCTCCCGCATCACGCTGAAGAACCTTACCGTCGAGAACAATGCCCCCCGACTGGGGCAGGCCGTGACGCTGCATACCGAGGGCGACCGGCTGACGTTCGTCAACTGCCGCTTCCTCGGCAACCAGGACACCATCTATACCGGCAATGCCAAGACGCGCCTCTACTTCAAGGACTGTTACATCGAGGGTACCACCGACTTCATCTTCGGACCCTCCACGGCTTGGTTTGAGCATTGCGACATCTTCTGCAAAATCAACTCCTACATCACGGCAGCCTCTACGCCGCAGGATGTCCCTTACGGCTACATCTTCAATGAGTGCCGTATCACCTGTGCAGACGGTGCCGATAAGGTCTACCTTGGACGTCCTTGGCGCGACTATGGCTACACGCTGTTCATGCATTGTGACCTGCCCCGCCAGATTCGTCCCGAGGGCTGGCACCAGTGGCGCCCCGAGGCCGTGAAGACTGCCCGCTACCTGGAGTTCGAGAACCGCGGCGAGGGTGCTGCTACCGGCCAGCGTGTCGCCTGGAGCCGTCAGCTCACCAAGAAAGAGGCCAAGGAAATCACTCTCGACCGCGTCTTCACCGTCACCGACACCTGGAACGTTGAACGTTGAATATTGAACGTTGATTATTGTAGTGTAGGCAATGACTGCCGCTGCATCGCTATTCCAGGAAGTCCATCTGGCGCTTCAGGGCCGTGAGGTCCTCGCGGATGTCGATGAGCCGGGTCAGCACCTCGGCCCTGCGGTCGGCGCCGTCGCGGTTGGAGTTGATAATCTTTTTCGCGGCAGCCAGCTTGAAGCCGCGTACCTTCACCAGGTTGTGGATGAGGCGTATCTGGTCGATGTCCTTCTCCTGATACTGCCGAATCTTGGCAGGACCGCTCGTCTTCGGCTTCAGGTACGGGAACTCCTGCTCCCAGTAGCGCAGCGTGCTTTCGTTGACGCCGAACATCTGCGCCACCTCGCGGATGGAGTAGTACAACTTCAGGTTCTTGTTTAAGTTCAGTGCCATGTCATTACCGGTTTTTGCGACAAAAGTACAAAAAAAACCGAGAAATGCAAAAGAAAACTTACTTTTTTTGTAAATATTTGGTTGTTTGAAAGAAAATCCATATATTTGCAGCTTGAAACAAATCACTATTAATTAATATAACTAAACAATTCAAACAACATGAAGAAAATCTTTACGCTTATCTCAATGGCACTCGCGACCATGAGTGTCAATGCGCAGGACGTCTACGATGCTATTGTAGACGGAAAGCTGAATGCAGAGTTTGCCGCCGTAGCAGGTGTTGACGGTGGCGTTGCCAACAATGCCGCCGACGGCAAGTCGATTGTCGCCATCACGGCTGGCAAGGCCACGGTGACCGCCGTGGGTGGAACGACGCCTGCCAACGACACGTCCATAGGTGGTGCCGCTCAGCAAATTGTGCCAGGTGCTGCTGTCGAAGGCAAGGACAATACCTACGAAGTTGCTGCGGTGAATGCCTGGAACGACATCAAGTGGGAAAGGAAGAACCAGGGCGATATCGATTTCTGGTATGTTACTGGTACTGGTAATCCTTATGTGAACTTGTTGTGCAAACAGAACTCCAAGGATGGTGAACTCGTTCCTGGTTCATACTCCGCTGAGTATGTTTACTACGAGCCCGACGGCTCTTTGGGTATGCCAATCACAGGTCTTTATTACAAGTTCACGGCCTCTGCTGCCGGTGCCTTTAAGGTGAAGGTGTGGGCTAACAAAGGCAACCGCCAGACTTTCGTGGTGAATGCCAAGACGATGAAGGCCGAGCGCCTGCTGGCTTCCGGCTATATCAACGGTGTGAATGAAGCAGGCAAAAAGAAACTGTTGACTGTAGAGCAGGTTGACTCTGTACACCACGCATGGATTTGGGGCAATTACGAAGCTGAGGTGGCCAAGGGCGATGCCAGCGAGAAGACCGCAGAAGAGCTGGAGGCTATGAAGGCACAGTGTGAAGCCAACGAGAAAAGCTACCAGTACGTCATTGGCCACGGCGGCCAGAACTTCTGGGGCTGGCTGACCTTCGACGTGGAGGCCGGCGAGGAATACTGGGTGTTCCAGCACTCCAGCCAGATTGGTTTCGGTGGCTTTGAGTTCCACGAGGGCAAGACGGCCGATGAGCTGATTAGCGGAATCGAGGCAGCATACGTCTACACCACCAACTTCTCGACTTACGAGAATGATGAGGGTGAGCGTGTAACCTGGAAGGGCGAGAAGGCTGTCGGCAACGGACAGTTTGCTAGCGAGGAGCCTGAGCTCGACGAGAACGAGAAGCCCATCACTACCGTTATCTTCGGTGACTTCTTCCGCAACGACGGCAGCGCCAAGCGTACCAGCTACTGCCTGCTGCCCGAGGACGTGCTGGCACACTCTGACAAGACCGAGCAGCTGAGCATAGGTGTATGGGTACGTGCCCAGGCTGAGGCTCAGTCTACTGACTACGCATGGACACCCATCTTCACAGCATACGCTGCAGCTCCTAATAACGGCGAGAACACATGGCCCATGCTGGCTTGCCAGTATCGTGGCGTGCTGCAGGTGAACTGCGCAGGTTGGACTGACTTTGTCGACGCTCAGAATGTTAATGGCGTTAATAAGCTTTACCACACACCATTGGTTGATGGCGTTCCTACTCCTGGCAATGGTGGTCCTGACTGGCTGGCTGATAAGAAGTGGCACTACTACACAGCAGTGTTCGAGGGCGAGAATGCTAAGGTTTACTTCGATGGCGAGCTGAAGAACGAGTGGAATAACGATGGCACGACCAACACCCAGAAGGGCCTGTTCTCCAATGGTGCCGAACTGAAGTATGTCTGCCTCGGTGGTAACCAGGCTTGGAATTGGGGCGACAACGATGCTCCGTTCGACTTTGCCCGCCTGCTCATCAAGAACAAGAAGATGAGTGCCGGCGACATCAAGGCTCAGATGCAGGCCGACTTCGGCGACAACGACGTGGAGACTTACCTGAACGGTGGCGGCGAGACCGGCATCCAGACGGTGAAGGCTGCCAAGACCACCGATGCCATCTACAACATGGCCGGCCAGAAGGTGTCGCAGGGCTATAAGGGCCTCGTCATCATGAACGGCAAGAAGTACGTGGTGAAGTAAGCCGCTTACACATATTTATAAATAGTGACCTATCCGGCGGGAGACACAAACAAGGGTGTTTGCGTCTCCCGCATTTTCAAAAATCAAACTACTTGAAATGATGAGAAAACTATTGACACTGCTGACGCTGTGGATGGCAGCGCAGATGGCTGGGGCACAGGAAATCTGGGACGCCTCGAAAGTCAGCGACCTGACGACGGCCGAGCAGACCATCGAGGCTACCGACAACGTCACGCTGAAGATAGCCTCCGTGCTGAACGAGAAGGACATCGAGGACGGCAAGAACCCGTGGCAGATAGAGAGTGCTGCCAACCTCGCGCTGAACACGGACGACTGCACGCCGAAGTTCACAGCATGCCTGAAAGGCATGGGCAACCCCTACATCGAGGATGCCGGCGGCCATTGGGAGGAAACCGAAAACGGCCGTTCGTGGCGCGACGACCCCAACGCCGTCAAGTGGACACCGGGCTGTGGCAAGTTGCCCCTGCACGGCATGTACCTCACGCTGACCGCCAAGAAGGCCGGCTCCATGAAGGTGGGCGTCTACATCAACAAGGGCAACCACGCCCTCTACATCGTCGAGGAGGAGACTAAGCAGCACATCGCCAATACCGACATCGCCGTAGAGTTCTACTACCAGAACAACACCTTCGGGGCGATGGTCAAGGGCACGATGCCTGCCGACTACATCATCCAGCATACCAACGGAGAGACGCAGAACCGCCCCGCACTGGGATATATCACCTTTGACGTCGAGGCCGGCAAGACCTACTACCTCTTCAACCCCTCGAGCCAGGTGGGACTCTATGGCTTCTACTTCTCCGAGGACGGCGCCAGCAGCGAGGTGACGGCCACGCTGACCGTCAGTCCCGAGGGAGCAGGAACGGTGACGCCCACGCAGGCCACCATCCTGAAGGGTACCGGCTTCACCGCTACGGCCACCGCCAACGCTGGCTATAAGTTCGAGGGCTGGTACATCGGCGGCCAGCAGGTGTCGACAGAGAATCCACACACCTTCACGCTCGATGCCGATGCCACCATCACGGCACAGTTCAAGGAGCAGCCCGCCAACGTGGTGACCGGCTTCGTGAAGCCCGGCTGCGAGGGGATGGGTACCATCCAGGTGTCGCCCGAGGGTACCGCCGTCGACGGCGGACGTAAGTTCAACTACGGCACCGAGGTCAAACTGAAGGCCATTGCCGCCAAGAGCTTCCGCTTTGTGCGCTGGGAGGACGGCGCCGCAAACACCCTGTCGACGGCCGCGGAGTATGCGTTCACCGTCACCGAGGACCGCACCGTGCTGGCCGTCTTCGAACGGTTGGAGAACTACAAGGACGACCTCGTCGCCTTCCCGGGTGCTGAAGGTTGGGGCCGCTTCACCACCGGCGGACGGCCCGTCGACGGACAGGGCGCGAAGGTGTATTACGTCACCCGACTCGACGATACGGGCGAGGAGGGAACCTTCCGCTGGGCCGTCACCACAGGCGACGACACGCCCAGAACGGTACTCTTCAAGGTCAGCGGCACCATCTACCTGACCAAGAACGTCGATGTGAAGTCGAACACCACCATTGCCGGACAGACGGCCCCCGGCGGCGGCATCTGTCTGGCAGGCTATCGGGTAAAGCTGGGTTCGAACATCATCATCCGCCATATCCGCTTCCGTGCCGGCGACCTGCCCAACAGCAGCATGTCGCCCTTAGGTGTCGAGAACGTTGAGAACATCATCCTCGACCACTGCTCCTTCAGCTGGTCGATGGAGGAAAACCTGACGCTCTACGACAACAACAATACCACCACCCAGTGGTGCATCTTTGCCGAAGGACTCTACGACTCGCGCAACTCCAAGGGCAACCGCGCCTACGGTGCACAGTGGGGCGGCAAGCGCAGCACCATGCACCACTGCCTGTTTGCACATAACAACTCGCGGTCGCCGCGCTTCAACGGCGTGCGGCCCGAGAACCACGACCGCCAGGCCATCAACGAGTTCTTCAACAACGTCATCTACAACTGGGGCAGCGTGAATGCCATCTATGGCGGCGAGAACTCGGCCGGCGGTGACACCGACTACAACCGCGTGTATATGATTAGCAACTACTACCGGCCCGGACCTGCCACCAAGGATGCCACCGCCAGCCGCCGCTACTGGTGTTCGGCCAGCGGCGATGCCAACGGCGTGGGACAGTGGTACCTGAAGGGCAACAAGTTTGAGCTGAGCAGCAAGTGGGCACCCGCGACCACTATCTGGAAGGACGAGGAGTTGCAGAAGGTCAACGATGACAATTTCTACGGCTTCGTGTCCAACAATAGCTCCAGAGCCATGAATTTCTGGAGCCTCTCGCCCTCGCAGTCGCTGGCCGACAAGGCCCTGCTGACCACCATCGTCGACGAGCTGAGCTATGTACCCACAGAGACGGCTGACGAGGCCTACCGGAAAGTCACCACCCAGGCAGGAGCCTCATTGCCCCGCTACGACGAGGTGGACACCCGTGTGCTGGCCGAAGCTGCCGGCACGCAGGACCCGCAGTATGGCGGTGCCCGCGGCAGCAAGCTGGGCATCATCGACTCGCCCTACAACATCAAGCTGCAGTCGCACGATGACTTCGCAGCCCTCTATGAAGGCGACGAGGCCAAGGACAACAAGGAAATCAATGTCACCTGCTATCCGCGACTGCAGCCGACGGCTGACGACTACGCCTGTCAGGTCGTTGACACCGACGGCGACGGACTGCCCGACAGCTACGAGAACGAGGTGGGCCTGAATCCCAACGATGCTACGGATGGCGTGAAGCTGACGGAGAGCGGCTACTCCAACCTGGAGCTGTTCCTCAACGGCGTGGCCGACGGCACCATCGATGTCAAGCAGTACACCCGCCACCAGGCCCTCGGCCAGCTGAGCGACTTCGACGCTGTGGTGGCTCAGGACGGCTCGGGCAACTACGAGACCATTCAGCAGGCGGTGGATGCCGCTCCTGGCGATACACCTTATTATATATTCGTGAAGGCTGGCACCTACGAGGGGCATGTGCAGATTGACAAGCCCAACGTTCATCTGACGGGCCAGTCAAAGCAGAACACCATCATCACGTGGAACAAGACTGCTGCTGAGGGTGGCGTAGACAATACCGCGACGGTCAACGTGACAGCCAACGGGGTGTCGTTCGACAACCTCACCATCCGTAACACCCGCTGGGCAGAAGGGCAGGCGCTGGCCCTCTACACCAAGGGCGACCGCATCGTCGTCACCTCCTGCAACCTGGAGGGCTATCAGGACACCTACCGTACCGGCAAGGCCGGCCAGCGCCACCTCATCCGTAATACCAAGATAGCAGGGCGCACCGACTTCATCTATGGTGACGGCGAGGCCTATTTCGACAGCGACACGTTGCACATCGTGGAGAGCGGAGGCTACATCGTAGCCCCTGACCACCAGAGTCCCAAGTACGGCTATGTGTTCAACAATGCTGTCATCACCAGCAAGTCGGCAGGCTATCAGACCTATCTGGGCCGTCCCTGGGGCAATACGCCCAAGGTGAGCTTCCTCCAGACGCGGTTGACCGACGGTGTCAGCATCTATCCACAAGGTTGGGTGGACATGGGCGGCCTGCCTACGCAGATGGCGGAATATAATACGGTGGATGCTGAGGGTAATGCAGTCGACCTCTCGCAACGAAAGACATCATTCACTGCTGAGGGAAAGACGGCTACGAGCAAAGCAGTGCTCACGCCTGTGGAGACCAACAGCTACCAGCTCGACTACATGCTGCGAGGCTCCGACGACTGGGATGCCGACTGGCAGGCTTTCATCCTGCCTGCGCCGAAGCTGGAGCTGAGCGGCAACGTGTGGTCGGGAGGAGGAAGTGTCCTCTATTTTACCGACGAGACAGGCTTTGCCCGTTGTTACTTGGTGACCGTTGGCGGCGACAGGGCCATCATGACCACATCTCGCAGCATAGCCTACATGGGTGAGCCGGTCACCGTGCAGTGTGTCAGTGCCTACGGCGTGGTGGGCGAACCGGCCATCTGTGCCGGCGTCACGGCTGTCAACACCCAGAAGACCACAGCAGCAGTCGTGAGCCGTCAGTACTTTACTCCCGACGGTCGGCGGGTCAGCCGCCTGCAGCACGGGGTGAACATCATCCGCGAGGTGCTGGCCGACGGTACGACACGTAGCATTACCGTCGTGGCAAAATAAGCAAAGAGTAAAAAGCAGAAAAAAACGACGAAGTATGAAGAGATTCGTTCTGGTCCTTGTCAGCGTCGCGATGGCGGCAGCGGGCTATGCCCAGCTGCCGGCCTTCCCGACGGCTGAGGGCTTTGGCAAATATGCCTCGGGCGGTCGCGGCGGCAAGGTGGTGGAGGTCACCAACCTCAACGACGCAGGAGAAGGGTCGCTGCGGTGGGCACTGACCGAGGCCGGCCGCGAGAATGCCACCATCGTGTTCCGGGTCAGCGGCATCATTGACATCGGTCCCAATCCGCAACGCAAGAACGAACGCTCCATCCGTGCCAAGCTGAAGAACGTCACCATTGCCGGACAGACGGCACCCGGACAGGGCATCCTTCTGCGCGGCGGCAAACTGAACCTGGGCGGGTCGGAGAATGTCATCATCCGCAATATCCGTGCCCGGCTGGGGGTCCTGGAACTGGTGCGCAACGAGGGCGAGACGGACGAGGCCTACAAGAAACGCTGCTTCATCGACGGCGGCGCCATCGGCATCGAGAACGCCCGCAACATCATCATCGACCACTGCTGCTTCGGATGGAGCGGCGAGGAGAATATGACGATGTACGACAACCACTATACAACCGTCCAGTGGTGCATCATCCATGAAGGACTGCACAACGCCGGACACAAGAAGGGTGTCAGAGGCTACGGTGCCCAGTGGGGCGGTTCGCCGGCGACGTTCCACCACAACCTGCTGGCACACAACGACAGCCGTTCGGCACGCATCAACGGAGCCTCGAATGCCCGTGGTGACAAGAATGTCTTTTTGGAATATATTAATAATGTGAACTACAACTGGGGACGCCGCAACTCCTGCTACGGCGGCGAGAACGAGGCCGGCGAGGGTAGCACGCACGAGTGCAACTTCGTCGGCAACTACTACAAGCCGGGGCCTGCACATCCTGACGACAACGTCTTCATCGAGCTTAGCGATGCCCGCAAGGGCAAGCAACTCACGGCACCCAGCGTCTGGTATTTCGCCGACAACGTGATGGAGGGTACGAAGACCAAGGACAACTGGCAGCTCGTCAGCAACAAGACGCCCTTTGCCATCGGGCAGCAACAGTCGGGCCAGCGTCTTAGCCCGCAGTTTGTGGTCAACTGTTTTGCCGCTGACATCCCCTCTGCCGCATTCCTGACGAAGCCCGAGTCGGCCAAGAAAGCCTATCAGCATGTGCTGACGAAGGCCGGCACCATCCGCCGCGATGCCGTGGAGCAGCGACTCGTCGAGGATGTCAGGAGCGGCAAGCCCCGCTATCAGGGCTTGTCGGCCGGGAAGGCCGGCATCATCGATGCTCCAGCCGATGCCGAGGGATGGCCGGCATATCCTGCTGCCGAGGCTGTCGTGGATAACGACCACGACGGTATGGCCGACAGCTGGGAGGTGAAACATGCTCTGGACCCGACGAATCCCGACGACAGGAACAGGATACTGTCGCCTGACGGCTATACAGCACTGGAGGTCTACCTGAACAGCCTGATGGGAGAATAGGGTAGGGGGACACTCCGTAGCGGCGACGCTACAGCGCTATCTCGCCACTACCGTAGCAACGGTGGTGGCGATTGTCGTAAACGACGCAGAACTGACCGGGGGCCACACCGTGGATGGGGTCGGCAGCGTGGATGACATACTCGCCGGCGGTGCCGGTGCGTTCTATCTGTGCCGGCAGAAACTCCGGGGTGTGGCGAATCTTGATGCATACCGACTCCACGGGCGCACAGCCCTCCTGGTCTGTAATCTGTTCGAGAGGCAGCGTCAGCGCGTGGAAGTCGCGGATGCGGAAGTGCTGGCAATAGGCGGCCTGCGGGTCGTAACCATGGGAGACGTAGATGATGTTCTGCCCGATGTCTTTCTTGATGACAAACCACGGACCGCCGCCCAGGCCCATGCCCTTGCGCTGGCCGATGGTGTGGAACCAGTGGCCCTTGTGCTTGCCGACGATGCGCCCTGTCTCCAGCTCCACCACGTCGCCGGGCAGCTCGCCGAGGTAGCGGCGCAGGTAGTCGTTATAGTTGATTTTCCCCAGGAAACAGATGCCCTGCGAGTCGTGGCGATGGGCAGGGGCCAGATGTTCGCGTTCAGCAATGGCGCGCACCTCGTCCTTCATCATGTGACCGATGGGGAACAGTGCCTTCTGCAACTGCCAGTCGTAAATCTGGGCAAGGAAGTCGGTCTGGTCTTTGACGGGGTCGGGGCTGGTGCAAAGCCATTTGAGCCTCCCCCCATCCCCCTCCAAATAGAGGGGGAGACTTTCTTCCTCTGTCGTGGCATAGTGGCCGGTGGCAATGAGGTCGTAGTCGTGGCCGCGCTTCTCGTGGAAGGCACCGAACTTGATGAGGCGGTTGCACATGACGTCGGGATTGGGTGTCAGACCGGCACGCACCTTGTCCATCGTGTAGGTGGTCACACGGTCCCAGTATTCACGGTGGCAGTCAATGACCTCCAACCGGCAGCCATACTTATGGCTGACGGCTGTCGCCATCTCCAGGTCCTCCTCGCTGGAGCAGTCCCACTCCTCTTCCTCCTCAGGACCTATCTTAATATAGAAGCAGTCGGGCTGCAGCCCCTGCCGAACCAGTTCGTAGAGCACCACACTGGAGTCTACACCACCTGAGAGCAATACCGCGATGCGCTTGTCTTTTTCAATCATGGATGTCTGTTTTTTGCCTGTTCGACTGCAAAGATAATCTTTTTTATGCTTTTTCGCAAAAAAGTTCCTGTTTTTTTTGGTGGATTGCTGAAAAAGCACTACCTTTGCAGCGCATTTCGGGAAATGCACTGCGAAGTCAGGCTGCATCTCGGCAAAAAGCAAGTTTTCTGCTCTTGATTTGCACTGACTTTGTCACCCTTAAAATTGGGGTATGGTGTAATGGTAACACTGCAGATTCTGGTCCTGCCTTTCCTGGTTCGAGTCCGGGTACCCCAACAGATTTATCCGCTAAGTCACTGAAAGCAAGTGCTTAGCGGATTTTCTTTTCTTGTCTCAATACTCCCCTGGTGTCTAAAGCAATAACAGAACCCGTCTACCTGTCTACCCTCACCACGCGGAAGCCGACGTTCTGGTAGCCTTGTGAGCCGCTGCGGGTGTCGTCGGAGTATTCGCTGCGGCACTGGTCGCGGCTGGAGTCCCACGCACCGCCCTTGACAATGTACTGTCCGTTGGCCGCCTGTGTCGATGTCCACTCCCAGCAGTTGCCCCAGAAATCGATACCTCCGCAGTTTCCGACCGACGAGGCGTAGGCGTCAACGGGCGAGAGGCCATTTTCGACGAAGTTGCTGTTCATGGCGACATCCTTAGGCATGTGTCCGGCAGCCAGAATCCATTCGTACTCCGAGGGTAGACGGTAGGTGTGTTTCTGGTCTTTTGAACTCAGCCAGTTGCAGTAGTCAACGGCTTCCTCGTAGCTGATGTTCACTGCGGGATAGTTGTCCTGTCCTGCGGTGTAGTTGAAGTTTGGCTTATATATCTTGTATTCTGCGTTGGTGACGGGTACATAGCCGATGTAGGCATTCTCCTGCCAAGCTCCCTTCAGCACACACCACTGGTCGTTGGCATCGTCATCCTTGCGCGAGTCAATCAGACTGAGGAAACGTTGCCACAGACGTTCTTCGCGATTGGTCACCATCTCGTCGACGATGGCCTGCATCTCTTCTACCAGTGACTCATGCTTGGCCTCGCGCTCCAGTTCGCGCAGCTTGGCTTTCTTGCGGGCCACCACCTTGTCGTAGCGTACACCCATCTGGTCGTACAACGCCTGATAGTTCTCGTCAGTCGGGTTCTGCTTGTAGATGCGCAGCAGTTCTTTGGTCTTCTTGTCTAGCTCGGGGCGTTCTTCCTCTACAAGGGGTGCGTCGGGGTCGTCGAACTCCAGTTCGCTCTCGTCGAGGTCGAGGGGCGTAATCAACTTGCCAGCCTCGGCCACTTGGTGAACACCGAAGTAGTGCGCCACCTTTCCGTCTTTGAATATCGACAATCGATAGCCGCCATAGAGGTCGCAGGGGAAGGTGGTCACCGTGTAGTCCTGTCCGGCCTGCAGCGTCTCATCCTCAGCAGCACTGAAAGTGATAATCGTTTCATCGCCCGTCCCCGCAATACCATATGCATCGACACTCTCCACCTCTACCTTCGTCACGCCCGACATCTGGAAATTCAGCCGCAGTCCGCTGAGTGATGATTCTACCATTGCCTTTTCTGATTCACTTTTACAGGCGATGATGCCATCAGACCATTGTTCAGTCGCTATCGTAATGACACTTGCTGCACTGTTATAGGTCGCATTGACGTGTGATGAGGTTGGTTCCGTGGGCGATTCTGGCATCACCGGGTCTGCATCATCTGTGGAATGGCATCCTGTCAGTCCTATGACCAGGACTGACAGGAATAGGAATGAGCTAACTCTCATGACTGGCGACGATGTTTGGAATGACGGTCTTTCTTGTGGTGGCTTGCATGTGCACGCTTTTGCAGCCTCTTCATCGACTTCTTCTCCAGTTCATAGACGCGCTGAATCTGACGGGGCGTGAGAAACTTCGAGTACTCCTTGTAATACTTCTCACGCAGGTTGAGAATCTGTCGGCTACGCTCCATGCGGGCCTTGATGACCTGGTCAGTCTCGGCATCGGTCATTTCGGCCTTTTTCTTTGGGGCTTTCACCTTTGGTCCCAGTGCCCATACCTCCTGCTGGTAGTCGCAGAATGTCTTGACGAACTTCTGCGTGGCAGCGTCGTCGAGGGCCAGGTCGTAGGCGATGTGTTTCGCCTGTGCCTCAGCCAGCTGCTCGCGGCTCATGCGCTGTTTCTTACTCTGGTTGTCTTGTGCCTGTACGGCGGTGGTGCAAACGGCCATCATGATGGCGCAGAATGCGATGCTAAATATTCTCTTCATAATCTTCTGTGTTGGTTAAAATGTTAATAAACTCGTCTTCTTCAAAAATCTCCATCAGGAACTCCTGGTCTTCCTGCGAGAGGTTGTTGTAGGCCAACTGCACCGAATCGAAACTGTCGGTGTTGCCCTTGGGCAGCAAGGGCTGAACGACAAAGAACAGTGCGACGGCAGCGGCAACGGCCAATACGGTACGCAAGGCGATGCGCAGGGCTTTCTTATTTTTCTTGGGCTGGGCGGTCTCTTTCGTTACCTCCTGCATCACATCAGCTTCGAGTTGGTCGAAGAACCCGTCGGGCACGCTGTACGGCATCCGTTTGTCTACCTGATTGAAATCAAACTGCTTCATATCTTAGTCGTTTTTATTCATATATTCAATAATCTTTTCTTTGGCCAGATGGTAGTTCATCTTCATGCTCGCCGCCGACGACCCCGCCACCTCAGCAATCTCCTCGTACGACAGTTCGTCGTAGTAGCGCAGGTTGAACGCCAGTTGCTGTTTGGCGGGCAGGTGCAGGATGGCCTGTTGCAGCCGGGCAGCTATGGCATCGCTGTTGTTGAAGTACTCGTCGGTCTTCGTGCTCAGCATGTCGGCAGTCACATCGTCCAACGAGAGCATCGTGGCGTTTTTCTGACGGCCCAGCAATCTGAGGGCCTCATTCGTGGCGATGCGGAATATCCAGGCCTTGAAGGAACTCTCCTCGCAGTATTGCCCGAAATTCCTAAAGATGCGGACGAAGGTCTCCTGTGCGGCATCCTGGGCATCGTCGTGGCTCACCACCAGTCGGCGGATGTGCCAGTAGAGCGGTTCCTTGTAGCTTGCCATCAGCAGTCGGAATCCCCGTTCGGGGTTCTCCCGCATCGCCACTATGATTTCTTTGTCGCTTGCCATTGTTTTATCGTTTCTGTATATATGACCCGCAAAACAGGAAAAAGTAAAAATTAAAAATTCGCTTCAGCATTAATTTTTATTCCCAATTATTCTTAAAAGAGTCCTTTATGTCAATCTGATATGGGGGATTCTTCGTACCTTTGCCATGCAAATTCTTTGAAAAGACCGAGAAAGGATATTTATGATAGGAACCATTGTCAATACCTGTGCGATTATAGCCGGTTCACTATTGGGCGCGCTTCTGAACCGGGGCATTAAGGAGAAATACAAGGATGTGCTATACACGGGTCTGGGACTTGCGTCGCTGGCCATCGGCCTGAATGCCACCATCAGCCATCTGCCCAAGAGCGAATATCCTGTGCTCTTCATCCTGTCGCTGGCAATAGGCGGCGTATGCGGCACCAAGCTCGACATCGACGGGCGCTTCAAGCGACTTGTAAACAGACGCTCCCAATCGGCCAATGCCAACAAACTTGGCGACGGACTGAGTACCGCCATCCTGCTTTACTGCATCGGACCGCTCTCTATGCTGGGGCCTGTCATCTCGGCCTTGAAGGGCGACCATACATTCCTCTTCACCAATGCCACGCTCGACTTCGTCAGCAGTACCGTCTTTGCCTCCACTTATGGCGTAGGCATGGTACTGGCAGCACCCGTCTTGTTTCTGTGGCAGGGCATGTTCTACCTCGTAGCCGAAATAAGCAGCACCGCCATCAGCGACAGATTGATGTCGGAGTTGCTGATTGTCGGAGGATTGATGATTACCGGCAGCGGCCTGGGGCTGCTGAACCTGAAGGACTGCAAGACGCTCAACCTGCTGCCCTCGCTGCTGGTGCCCGTCGTATGGTATCTTGTTCTATCGCTGCTGTAGCCCTTTGGCAACCTAACTACTTCAGTGAACCTTCCCAATTTGCGTAACCCCGTTTTCTGAACTTCCCCGATTTTCCCCGTAATGCCTTTATTTTCAGGTCAAACTGCGTTAATCTTCCAAAATCGTTTTGTTATCTCGCCGATTCTTCGTATTTTTGCAAGATAAAACGTGGTAGTAATTTCTTAGATTATGCAAAGAGTCGACTTGTTTCCAACGCACGAGTATCAGGGGCTGAAGCTGCGGCCGGGTAGACCTTATCCCTTTGGGGCGACAGTCATTGGCAATGCCGTCAATTTCTCAGTGTATTCACGCTATGCCACATCCTGTACCCTCGTGCTCTTCCATAACCGCGAGGAGCAGCCGTTCGTCGAAATCCCATTCTTCCGGGAGTTCCGGTTAGGCAACGTGTTCTCGATGATGGTCTTCGCCCTGGACTACGAGAACATCGAATACGGCTATCGCATGGACGGACCGTACTGTCCGGAGGAGGGGCACCGCTTTGACAAGACGAAAATCCTTCTCGACCCCTATGCCAAGCTCATTGTAGGACGTGACGTCTGGGGCGACCAGCCCAACTGGGACAGTCTCTACCAGTACCGCGCCCGCTTGGTGTTCGACGACTTCGACTGGGAGAACGACCTGCCCCTGGAGACGCCCGTCAACGACCTTATCGTCTACGAGATGCATGTGCGCAACTTCACCTGTGGAGACGCTGCCGGCGTGAAGCACAAGGGAACCTTTGCCGGTATCGTCGAGAAGATACCCTATCTCAAGCAACTGGGCGTCAACTGTGTCGAGCTGATGCCGGTTCACGAGTTCGACGAGTTTGAAAACTACCGACCATCACCCGTCGACGGACATCCGCTCTACAACCTCTGGGGATATAGTAATGTGGGATTCTTTGCCCCCAAGGCGGCATACGCATCCTCCGGACGCTTCAGCATGCAGGCCGATGAGTTGAAGAATATGGTGAAGCAGCTGCACACCAATGGCATCGAGGTCATTCTCGACGTGGTGTTCAACCACACCGCCGAGGGCGACCAGCGAGGACCTTACATCTCCTATCGTGGCATCGACAACAAGACGTATTACATGCTGACGCCCGACGGTTCGTACTTCAACTTCAGCGGATGCGGCAATACCCTGAATTGCAACAACCCCAACGTGCGAGACATGATTGTCGAGAGCCTGCGCTACTGGGTCACTGACTATCATATCGACGGATTCCGATTCGACCTCGCGGCCATCCTCGGACGTGACCAAAACGGTAATCCGATGTCTAACCCGCCGCTGCTCGAATCGCTCGCCCATGACCCGATACTCGGCAAGACGAAGCTCATCGCCGAGGCGTGGGATGCCGGTGGACTCTATCAGGTAGGCTCCTTCCCCTCCTGGGGACGATGGGCAGAGTGGAACGGAAAGTTCCGGGACAGCATCCGGCGATTCCTCAAAAGCGACGAAGGGGTGCTGGCCGACGTCAAGGAGCGCATCACCGGCTCTCCCGACCTCTATGCATCCCAGGGACGTGGCATCAAGGCCAGCGTTAATTTCATCACGGCGCATGACGGATTCACGCTCATGGACCTCGTCTCCTATAACGAAAAGCACAACGAGGCAAACGGTGAGGACAACCGCGACGGTGAAAACCATAACAACAGCTGGAACTGCGGTTGCGAGGGCCCTACTGACGATGCTGACATCAACCGCCTGCGCCACCGGCAAATCAAGAACGCCGTCACCCTACTTATGGTCAGCCAGGGCATACCCATGGTGCTCAGTGGCGACGAGATGGGCCACTCACAGCAGGGTAACAACAATGCCTACTGCCAGGACAACGAGTTGGCATGGCTCGACTGGAACGACCTCCAACGCAATGCTGACATCTTCCGCTACTTCCGACTTATCATACGTTTCCGCCGGCTACACAAGGTGCTGCGCTACGAGGACCACCTCCGGCATACCGACTACCGCAACCTCGGCTATCCTGACTTCTCTTGGCACGGTGTCAGGGCCTGGCAGCCCGACAGCGGCTGCAACAACCTCACCACGGCCTTCATGCTCAACGGACGGTATGCCGACAACGACGGCACACCCGATGACTTTATCTATGTCGCCATCAACATGCACTGGGAGATGCACGGCTTCGAGCTTCCCCAGCTTCCTGACGGTTTTTCATGGCATGTTTTTGCCAACACTGGCATGCCCGCTCCTGATGACATCGCCGAGCCCGGCCATGAACCCCTCGTCCAGGACCAGCACGAAGTGCTTGTCGGTCCCCGTTCCATCATGGTCCTTGTAGGAAGATATTAACACCAAACACCGTGCTATGACCATGAGGAAGTCCCTTAAATGTCTCCTTCTGTCTGTGCTGCTGACGGTCTCCGTGCCGTCGTGGTCGCAGCCCACGCTGCTGGACCGTTACAACGTCACCAGCCTGGACCTTTCGTCGGGGCTGCCCCATAACAATGTGAACGACATCTTCGTGGACAGCCGGGGGTTTGTGTGGGTGTCGAGCTATGGCGGCGGTGCCGTACGCTACGACGGCTACACGTTCATGTTTCCCCACCTGACGCCTCGCAGCGGCAGCATCAGCAATTCATGCAAAGGCTTTGCCGAGGATGCTCACCAGCGACTGTGGATAGCTTATGACGAGGGTGTGCTGGTGTTGGATATGCGCACGATGGGACGTACGATGCCAGCCTACGGTGATGGTGATATAGGCAGCCTGCTGATGCGTGAGTCCGTGAAGGTCTATTGTGACAGCAGGGGCGGTCTGTGGCATGTGATGCGTGACAGCATTTTCCGCTATACCTTCGATGCTGACGGCCGCGTCACTCATGTCAGCCGTTGCGGCTATGTGGGCAATACCCCCGACATCCACCTGCGTGACATTGACCAGAACGGTACGGTATGGGTGAACGTAGAGAACGGTCTCTATCGCCTCTGTGACACCGGCAGTCGTCTGGAGCGCCGCGAGATAGCCCCTGTGATGCAGCAGTTCAAGGGCCTTTACGTCACCGACATGCTGCAGCGCGACAAGGATGTATGGATAGCGACGAACCAGGGACTGTATGCCTACGACCTGTATACCAGTACGCTCCGCAGCTATCGACATACGTTGGACGGCCACTCGCTGTCGCACGACTATGCTACGTCGCTGGCCGTGACGTCAGACGGTCGTCTGCTGGTGGGCACGCTGCGCGGACTCTGCGTCTATAACGACCAGCCGGGTGACTTCATGTGCTGGAACTCGTCGACGCCGGGCTGTCCGATGCCCAGCGATTTTGTGCACTGCCTGCTGACATACGGTCACCAGTTGTGGATAGGTACTGAGACCGCCGGTGTCATCAAGCTCTCGCCGAAGCCGTTGCTGTCGCGCAACTATGCTGCTGTCTCGGGCGACGCCACCTCGCTGTCGCCGCATCCCGTGAATGCCATGTATGTGGAGCCTGACGGTACGCTGTGGGTGGGTACGGTGGAGGGCGGTCTGAACCGCCGGCTGGCGGACGGCCGTTTCCTGCACTGGACACGTGATAACTCTGGCTTGTCGCATAACTCCGTGTCGGTGCTGGAACCCGACGCCCATGGTCAGCTGTGGATAGGTACTTGGGGTGGGGGCGTGAACAGGCTGAAGATGTCGGATGGACGAGGAAAGAAAGAAGACGGGACTGTGAACATTGAATACCTGGCGGTACCTGCGGACATGGCGGGAGTCACCAACTATATCGGTTCGCTGGCTTACGACCGTCAGCACGATGCGCTGTGGATAGGTTCCAACGACGGTATTTTCCTTTACGACCTGAAGAGCGGCAGGCTGGAGGACCCCATTGCCGGTAATCGCGAAATCCGCGGCTGCATCGGTGCCCTAATCGACAAGGACGGCCAGCTGTGGATGGGCTGTCTGGCGGGCGTCTGCGTCATCGACCTGTGCAGCGGCAGGAATGCCGACGGTAAGTTCAAGAGCCGCCGCCTGCGTCAGAAGCTCGACCAGCCGCAGTCGCCGGTGGTGGATAAGATTTCGTGTTTCTGTGAGTCCAAGGACGGCACGCTGTGGTTAGGCAGCAGCGGCTATGGTCTCTACCGCCGTGTTGTGGATGAAGGGGGGAAAGAGCATTTCGAGGTGCTGACCGTTGATGACGGCCTGGCGAACAATGCCGTGAAGGGCATTGTGGAGGATGTGCAGGGACGGCTGTGGATAACGACCGACAACGGACTGTCAGTCTTCGACCCTCACACGCGTACCTTTATTAATTACGGCGAGCGGGAGGGACTGCTCTGCCAGCGCTTCTATTGGAACTCTGCCGTCAAGGGTCCCGACGGTGCCATCTATCTGGGCAGCGTGGCCGGACTGACGGAGGTGCGCGGCGAGAACCGGGATGCCGACAGCCCCGTCCATCTGACTTTTACCCGTCTGCTGGTTGACAACCAGGAGGTGACGGCTGCCAACAGTTCCGTGCTGGATGCCGATATCTCGCGGGCTACGTGCATCAGGCTCCACGAGTCGAACAGGTCGTTTGCCGTCAACTTTTCGACGCTGACCTATCAGGGCGAGGTGCAGGGGTACTATAGCTACAGGCTGAAAGGTTTCGAGGACGAGTGGACCGTCCTGAAACCGGGAGAGCACTCCGCACGCTACACCAGTCTGAAGCCCGGGACATACACGCTGGAAGTACTATATGTGACGGAGGGCAACAATGCCGACTACACCATTTCCATTGACGTCATCGTGACACCCTATTTCTGGAAGAGCTGGTGGTTTATGGTGCTGCTCCTCCTGCTGGCTGCCGCCGTTGCGGTATGGTTGTACCGCCGCCGGGTGGAGACGCTGCGCCGCCAAGAGGCAGAGAAGCTGTTGCGCCCCATCCGCAAGGCGATGGAGGACGCCGACGACCCTGCCCAGCTGCAGTCGCGCATAGAAACCATCCTGGACAGCCATAACCAGCTCAAGAAGAGTTTCCGCAGAACCGTGGAAGCCGACAAGCAGCAAACCAAGGAGAACAGCAAGACGCTGATGGAACGTGCCACGGCGGTGCTGGAACAGAACTACATGAATTGTGACTTCGGCATTGCCGAGTTTGCCGAGGCACTCGGCATGAGCCGCAGCCTGCTGTCGAAGCGTCTGAATGCCGACACTGGACTTACCGCCGGCCAGTTCATAAGGAACTACCGTTTGTCGGTGGCCAAGAAGCTGCTGCTGGAGAATATGGCTAACCGCAACATTACGGAGATAGCCTATAAGGTGGGATTCAACGACCCCAAGTATTTTACCCGCTGTTTCACCCGGCAGTACGGCCATAGTCCCAGCACCTATACCGAGGAGGTGGTAGGGGTGGACAATGTTGTCGCAGAAGCCCTTAAAATGGCTGATTAGGCGTTTTTGCACCTTTTTGTCCACCTTATTTCCTGTTTTGTCCACTTCTAATGTGAACAAAACCACTATCTTTGCCGCAAGATAATTTTACTATTAACTAAATCATAATTAACAAAATGAGAAAACAAGCATTATTCTCTATGATGCTGATGTTGAGCATGGGTGGAGGCTTATCCTTCATTCCTGTTCCTGCTGTGGCATCAGTGACCCAACAGACCATCAAGGTCAAGGGCCAGATTGTTGACCAAGATGGAGAACCCCTGATTGGTGCAACTGTCAGAGTGAAGGGTGCACAATCGGGAAGTGTTACCGACTTCGACGGTAACTTCCAGATTGACGCACCGGCCAATGCCACCCTTGTGGTGAGTTATGTAGGCTACAAAGACCGTGAGATTGCCGTCCGCGGACGTGCTGTCATCGAACCCGTGCAGATGGAGTCTGACTCTCAGTTGCTCGACCAGGTTGTCGTGGTGGGTTACGGTACCCAGAAGAAGGCCGACCTGACGGGTGCCGTCAGCGTGGTGAACGCCGAGGAGTTGAAGCGCGTGTCGAACTCGAACATCTCGACGATGCTGGAAGGTAAGGTAGCCGGTGTGCAGATTACCTCCGACGGTCAGCCTGGTGCCGACCCCGCCGTCCGCATACGTGGTATCGGCTCGTTCGGTAGCACGGCTCCACTCTATGTCATCGACGGTGTGCCCATGGGTACTACCATCCGCGACTTCTCGCCCAACGACATCGAGACCATCCAGGTGCTGAAGGACGCTTCGGCCGGTGCCATCTACGGTTCGCGAGCCGCTAACGGCGTGGTGATTATCACCACCAAGGGCGGTAAGAAGGAACAGCCGCTGAAGGTCGACTACAAGGGCTACTTCGGCGTCGACTGGATTTCCAACGGTGTCTACGACGTGATGAACGCCGACCAGTATAGCAACTATCTGGGTCAGGCCTGCTCCAACGCTGGTACGCCGCTGCCCGGCGGCTACAGCCTGGGCGAAGACGGCAAGTATCATTTCCAGGACAATACCAATACTGACTGGTTCAAGGAGGTGTTCAAGACTGGTATCCGCCAGAACCATAATGTCAACCTGAGCGGCGGTGGCGCACATAACACATATAATATAGGTCTCGACTACTTCAAGCAGAAGGGAACTTTGGAAGGTGCCGGACCCAACTACGAACGCTTCACGGCCCGCGTGAACAACACGATGGAAACCAAGTTCATCCAATTCCGCACCAGTCTGGTCTACTCGCACTCCAGCCAAGATGGCATGGGCGTGTCCAATGCTCAGGAGTACATTCAGGGCTTGTACGGCATGTCGGGATGGAACGTGCTGGGCGGTGCGCTGTCGATGCAGCCCACCATCAAGGCTTATGATGAGTCCACCTGGTGGCTTGACGACAAGGTGGGAGCCGCCAAGAGCTGGAACTACGATGCCTATGGCTATGGTGTCTACTACGACACGGTTCACGGCGACATCTCGGCTGCCAACCCCCTGCTGGTGAACAATCTCTTCCAGCGCAATACGCTGGTAGACCGACTTGTGGCTACTGGGTCTGCCGACGTCGACCTGCTGAAGATGATAGGCATCAACAGCAAGAACCACAAGCTGAGCTACAAGCTGAACCTGTCGTACAGCACAACCCACGCCAACGACCGCACGTGGATTTCTGCCTGGATTCAGAGTAACCGCGTCTATCTTGACAAATCGAACGAACGATTGACCAAAGGCCACCGTAAGTATACCGACGCGCTGATAGAGAATACGTTGACCTACGATGGTACCATTGGCAAGCATCATGCCAACCTGGTGGTCGGCCAGACTTTCGAGCAGGAGAACACCAGTACGCTGACTGCCTGGGGTGTCAACTTCACCGAACCGTACTACCTGCAGATTCAGAACGCCGACAGCAAGGATGCCAACTCCTATGAGTATAAGCACACGATGGCTTCCTACATAGCCCGTCTGAATTATGACTACGACGGCAAGTACCTGTTGTCGGCCGTGGTACGCCGCGACGGCAGCTCGCGTCTGACGAAGAACCGCCGCTGGGACACCTTCCCCTCCATCTCTGTGGGCTGGCGCTTC
>ERZ842401.1809-NODE-1809-length-29485-cov-7.183418_pt1 | contig 29485 bp, 28 predicted proteins | sample MGYA00521270_ERZ842401 | MGnify/ENA primary metagenome ERZ842401 (study PRJEB31892, sample SAMEA3878208) | bioreactor metagenome | biome: Moose rumen | place: Sweden | collected 2011-10 | study: EMG produced TPA metagenomics assembly of the PRJEB12797 data set... | reverse complement strand
CTTCTTTCAAAGCATAATCTTTGTAGAATGGTTTTGCGTTCATATCAACAGTTTTGCCGCTTGGAGTTACAACTTTTGTAATTTGAGTATAAACTCTAGCGTTTTTGTTGAACCATTGCGGATCTTGAACATTCAATACTGTACCGTAGAATGTAGAACCAGCAGGGAACAACAATGTACCTTCTTCAGTAACGATATCTTGTGGGTTAGTGAATGTAACAGTGTCACCTGCAGAAGCTAATTTAGATTTGAATTTGTCTGTATATTCAATTTCTAAAACGTTACCTTCTTTAATAATATTTCTCATATTTGTGATAGTAACTTCATCACAAGGAGCTTTTTTAGTAACGTTCAAGTGTTCAGTTCCTAAAACTGTTTCTGCTTTGTACTGAGATTTAACTAAATCTAATTTTTTGCTTAATCTGTATAATAATACAGCTGCTTCAGCTCTTGTTAAATCTTCAGTAGGTCTTAATTCTTTTTCATTTGGATGATTTACATAGATGCCATAAGATAATGTTTTAGCATAAACATTTTTAGCCCAGTTAGGGATTTTCTTAGCATCTGAGAATTTTGAGATAATTGAAGAATCAACAGAACCATCAATTGTGATATGAGAAATAACTGATTGAGCTTCATCTCTCAAAATAGAACCGTATGGTCTGAATGTTCCATCAGGATAACCATAAACTAAACCGATTTGTTGAGATCTTGCAATTGCGTCATGATCTGCACCTGATTTAGCTACATCAGTATAAGGAACATCAGCAACAACAGCTGCGTTGCTTTGACCTAAAACTTTTAATAAAGCTGTAACGAAATCAACTCTTGAAATTTTAGCTTCAGGGTTGAAGTTACCATTGTTTAAAAACATAACTGAATCGCTTACTACTTCAGCAATTTCAGTTTGAGCCCAGTAGTTTGCATCAACATCGTTGATACCTGCATAGGCAAATACAGGAGCTGTAGTAATTGAAAGCATTCCTGCAACTAATAAGCCTGCTAATAATTTTTTCATTTTTTACTTCCTCTTTCTTTTGTACTACTATTAGTAAACCAACATCGAGTAAATTATAGTACAATTATTTCCAAATGTAAAGAGTTTAACCATGAAAATTTTGATAAAAATTAAGGCTTAATTTTTTTTGCAATAAACAAAAATGGTGCTTTTACATAATTCCAAAGTTTTTTCGCAACTTTTACAAATCCGTTTTTAATATTTTTAAAATTTATTGAAGCCGCAGAGATTTTTGGCATTTTTAATTTACTAAGCTTCGACAATCCGACACCGCCCGCAATCAATCCGGCTGCAGCAATTACTCCGAATAAAACTTTTTTCCAGGTCGGATTTTGAACTAAAGGTTTGTCCTCCGGATTTTTATATGTATCAAATTCCGGAACATCTTTTAGCTTTATTCCCGGGGGAAGTAAAAAATCATTTTTCAGCGGCAAAGATTCCATCTGAGGATGCCCGACATAACGCGGCTGTTTACCTGTAATAAATGCCGGAGCATCATAATCTATAACTCCTGCTGCTGCACATGCATCTAATGCGTTTACCCAATTTGAAGACATAATAATATTCCTTTACTTTCACAAACTTATATTTATATAAAGTATTTTTGCTCCAAAAAATTGCCTTTTTTGTGTTATTATCGAAATATATAAATATATATAAGGAGAAACAATAACAATGCTTGATAAATTTTATTTAACCACCGCAATAGACTATGTAAACGGAGCACCACATATTGGGCATGCTTATGAAAAAATATTAACAGATATTATCGCTCGTCATTATTCCCTTAGAACAAATAACATGTTCTTTTTGACAGGAACTGACGAACACGGCATAAAAATTCAAAAAACTGCAGCATCACAGGGAATAAGTCCAAAACAACTTTGTGACGAAAATGCTCAGAAATTTAAAGATGCATGGGAAAAGCTTAATGTTAAATACAACAGATTTATCAGAACTACAGACCAGGATCATGAAAAAATCGTTCAAAAGATATTCCAAAAGCTAAAAGACAAAGGTGCGATATATAAACATGAATACGAAGGCTGGTACTGTCAGGGGTGTGAATGTTTCTTAAATCCAAAAGACCTGACAGAAGACGGTTTATGTCCTGATCACCAAAAGAAACCTGATATAGTAAAAGAAGAAAATTACTTCTTTAAATTAACAGACTATAAAGATGCCATTATCAAACATATAAAAGAGCATCCTGACTTTATAATTCCGAGCTTCAGAGCTAACGAAGTTTTAAATCAGCTTGAAGACATACAAGACATTTCAGTATCCCGTTCTAAAGAAAATGTAGGCTGGGGTATTGATATTCTTGATGATCCTGAACAATCAATTTATGTCTGGATTGATGCGTTATCAAACTATATAACTGCAATCGGCTACGACCCTGACGGCTCAAGCGAGCAATTTAATCAATTATGGCCGGTTGATGTACATGTTATAGGTAAAGATATATTAAAATTCCATTCAATTTACTGGCCTGCAATACTTATGGCTTTGGATTTACCATTACCAAAACATATTTTTGCTCATGGCTGGATTACAATTGATGAAACAAAAATGTCAAAATCATTGGGTAATGTTGTTTCACCGACTTCAGTTTTAGAAAACTTTGAATTGAAATATCCTGATGCCTTCAGATATTATATGGCTACATCAGCTCCTTGCGGGCGTGACGGCAATTATTCCGATCAGGATTTCAAAGAAAAAGTAAACGCTCATCTTGCAAACAGTATGGGTAACCTTTTAAACAGAAGTTTGTCAATGCTTGTGAAATATTTTGACGGAGAAATTAAACCTGAATTTTTAACTAATCGCTCAAAAGAAGCTGAAAGTTTACTAAAAACGGCATTAGGAACGGTTAAAATAGTAGAAAATCATTTTAATCACTTTGAAATACAGGAAGCGGCACAAGAAATTATCTCAATAGTTGATGCAGCAAACAAATTTGTAACAGATAATGCTCCTTGGACCCTTGCTAAAGAAGAAAAAATGACTGAATGCGGACAAGTATTGGCAACAATACTTGAAGTGATGTGTATCGTATCATCACTGATATATCCATACTGTCCAAATATAGCTTCAGATATGGCCAAACAGTTGTCTTATGATTTAACGACAAAATACGACGATTTAACAACTGAAAATATTAAGGCAGGTAAATTAATAACTAAAGAAGATATTTTCCCTGTATTTTTAAGAGTCGATTCAGAATTAGCAGATAAATCTAAGAAATAGAAACTATATTAAAATCTTCATCCCATTCAATATTGCCATCAAGATCAATTTTATGGTAATCATATGGGTTTTGAATAAATTTAGGATTAAATAAATTTTTCTTGCCTAAAATTTTAACAATATCAGGTAATAAACTTGTACTTCCTGCTAAAGTACCCTGCGCAGATTCTGCTTTATTACCATCAAAATAAATCGTTTCGTCCGCAAAAACGAATTCTTTTATATTACTGTGTGCACAAGGCAAACTATCTGAAACCAGAATTATTTTATCTTCAGGCTTAGATTTAAATAGCAATTTAAGTGCATCATCACTTACATGAATTCCATCTGCGATAATTTCAGTATAAATATTATTATTGATTAAAGCAGAAAGAGCCGTAGATTTCCCCCTGTGAGTTATTCCGCTCATAGCATTAAAAGTATGAGTAACCCCGTCACAACATGTTAAATCTCCGCCAATACAATGACCTGCCTGAACTTTAACATTCTTTCTATTCAAAAAGGATATTAAATTTTCATTGCTTAACTCAGGAGCTAGAGTAACAATTTTAATAAAATCATCTGCTATTTTTCCAAAATTCTCAACCGTAGGTTCTAAAAAATGTATCGAATTATGAATTCCTTTTTTTTCAGGATTGAGAAAAATTCCTTCAAGATGAATTCCCAATATTTTTGCACCTTCTTTTTGCTTTATGGCAGCATCTTTAATAACCGCAATTTGTTTTTTAATATTTTCAACCGTATCAGTTACTAATGTCGGGAAAATTGCGCCAACTCCCTCTTTTTTAATTTTTTGAGCCAAATCCAACACATCAGCCACAGAGGCTTTGTTAAAATCAACCCCATATGCGCCATGGAAATGCTGTTCTATAAGTAATTTCGTTTTCATAAACTTTTATATTACGCTTTCTGCAAATACTTTTCTGACTTCTTCCCTGTCATCAAAGTGAATAGTTCTGTCTTTAAGAATCTGATAATCTTCGTGTCCTTTACCTGCAACAACAACAACATCATTATTGCTTGCAAATGTTTTTAAAAGCCTGATTGCTTCCCCTCTGTCAGGTTCAACCGTTACAGTTTCAGAATCTACTGATTTTAAACCTGCAAGAATATCTGTAATGATTTGTTGAGGATCCTCGCTTCTTGGGTTGTCGCTTGTAATTACAATTCTATCTGATAATTGTTGGGCTATTGCTCCCATTTTAGGACGTTTTGTAGCATCTCTGTCCCCCCCGCAGCCAAATACACAAATTAATTTACCATTTGAAGGAGTAATCTCCCTTGCTGTTTTTAACACATTCTCAAGTCCGTCAGGAGTATGTGCATAATCAACAATAACAAGAGGTTTTTTATTTACAACTTCAAACCTGCCTGCGACCCCATGAACATTTTGCAACGCAATGATCGCTACATTTATATCAATTCCCATTGCGATTGATGCCGTCACCGCAGCCAAAACATTATAAACACTAAACATACCGTTCATATGTAAATTAACATTGTAATCAGTATTATTAAAGTTCAATACAAATTCCGCACCGTTTGAAGAAAAACTAATATCTTTTGCCGTAACATCTGCAGATTTTTTTACACCATAAGTATATCTTTTAACTCCCTTAGGTGCTTGCTCTAAAAATCTTTCACCATATTCATCATCTATATTTATTACAGCAAAATTATCTTCTTTCAACCTTTGAAATAATAAAGCTTTAGCTTTAAAATAATTTTCCATCGTAATGTGATAATCTAAATGGTCCTGAGTAAGATTAGTAAAAACAGCACCATTAAAACGACAACCTCCGACTCTGTTTTGTTCTAATGCGTGAGAACTGACTTCCATTACAACATTATCGATTTTTTCTATATCTTTTATCATTCTTAAAGTTGCCTGCAACTCAGGAGCCTGAGGGGTAGTATGTTTTGCATTTCGGTATTCGCCTGATGAAGAAAGTTTATACCCTAAAGTCCCGATAAGCGCACATTTCCGGTTATTTTCCTCCAGTATTTTCTGTATCAAATGAGTAACTGTAGTTTTACCGTTTGTACCTGTTACGCCGACCAAATTAATACCTTTAGACGGACTTGAATAGAATCTGTCTGCAATATCAGCTATCTGATATTTTGTAGATGCAACCTGAACCTGCGGAACGCTGACATTTTCGACTTTACGCTCAACTAACAGAGCAACAGCGCCGCTTTCAATCGCCATCTTAGCGTACTCATGCCCGTCAGTGTGCTCTCCTACCAAACACACAAAAATATCCCCTTTTTTAGTAGTATTCGAATTGTATGATATCCCTGAGATCTCAACATTTTTAAAGTTTATTAAATCTTTGTATTTTAAATATTCAATCAATTCATCAAGTTTCATTATATTTCTCCTTATTATTTTTTCTTTTCTGCTTGCGATTTATCAGGTTTTAAATCGAGAATTCTTGCGACCTGTTCAGATACTTCGTGAAAAACCGGACCTGCGACTGTATTACCCCATATAGCCCCTTTTGAAGCACTGTCTATGACAACATAAACAAGCACCTGAGGATCATTTGCAGGGAAATAGCCTATTGTTGAAGTGTACATGGTGCCTGAATACCCTTTACCGTTAGCAGCAGGCTTCCTTGAAGTTCCCGTTTTCGCAGCGATATTATATCTGTCAGATTTTATTGTAGATTTTCCGTTATTAACACTTTTTACCAGCAAATCAGTTATAGTTTTTGCCGTCTGAGGCGAAATTGTAGGGATTCTTTTAATTTTTTCTTCTTCTTCCTCATGTGAATATTTTATTATATGAGGAGTAACACGAACTCCGTTATTTGCCAATGCGGATACGGCAGAAACCATTTGCATTATAGAAACTGATGTCCCATATCCGTAAGACATAGTCATATGCAATCCCTTATCCCAATATTTTGGAGATGCGAGCAAACCTGAAGATTCTCCCGGCAGATCAATACCTGATTTTTCGCCAAAACCAAATTTTTTAAGCATTTCATAAAATTCTTTATGAGTCATCATATAACCCACATTAACAGATCCAATGTTACTTGAATGTTCAAATAAATAAACTAAATCAATAGTCCCCGGAGCACCTTTTTGTTTATAGTCGTAATTTTCAATAGTATAATTCCCAAACTTGATACGCCCCTGATCCTGAATCAGAGAATTTTTATTAATCTTACCAAGCTCCATTGCACTTGTAACTGTAATTATCTTGAAAGTAGATCCGGGCGGATAAACATCAGTTAAAGTCCAATTCTTTATAATATGATTAGGAACTTTTTGAAATTTATTCGGATCATAAGTCGGTGCGACGGCATATGCGAGAATCTCACCGTTTTTTGGATTCATTACAATAACAGCTCCTCTTAAAGCACCCTTTTCTTTAATCATTTTGAACAATTCTTTTTCACAAACATGCTGAATAGCTGCATCTATAGTCAGAGTCACATCCAAACCTTTCGGATTAATCGTCAGAGCAACCGGATCAGTTGAAAATTTATAAATAATTTTTCCATCTCTTGTTTGCTGATAACCTGTAGCTTTCACTACATGCTCAAGTTTGTCCTTTGCACTATACTCGACCCCGCTTGATAAATCAGCTTCAAAATTGTAAAAACCAAGAACATGAGAAGCGAATACTCCCTGAGGATATTCTCTTTCATCTTTTTTATCCAGTGAGATTGAACGGAAATTATTTTTTGCAATAATTTTCATAAGTTTTTGTGCAGTATCTCTATCGACATTTTTCTTTACAGCAATAACTTTTATAGATTTATCGGAAAGTTTTTTTTGCAGAACCTGTTTTGGAATTCCCAAAATGGGAGAGAAAAGTTCAGCAATTTTTTCAGGAGATTCTCTTTTGGAATAATCAACGGGGCGAGCATAAATATTATAATAAATTCTGTCAGTTGCAAGTTTTATACCATTACGGTCATATATATCTCCCCGAAGTTCAAAATCGTGACTTGCTCTTTGCATTTTCCCACGTTCCCTGTAGCGATGAGGATCTATAACCTGCAAAATAACCAAATGACACAAAAGAATAATTATTATAAAAATATATGCTATATTCAGCCAATTAGTAACATCATTACAACGACGGCCTCTTTTGCCGTCATTATTTTTATCTTTAACATATCCCATAATTAGATTTTACCACAAGCCGCCAATAAAAAGTAATATATTAAAGAATTTTAATATTATATAATATTTGTAAATTTCTTTGTATTTAAAAGATAAATGTTGTAATATATACAAAGAGGATAACTATATGGAAAACATAACAGAAAATAAAGAAACCATAAAATCCGCTATGGATTTAATTGTTCAAAAAAAATATACAGAAGCGGAACAATATGTAAATGAGGCTTATCAGTCAGCAAAAGAAGCAAACGATAGCTCAATTATTTCTATATGTTTAACACTGAATGCATTTTTAAAATATTCCACAGGTGAAACAAATGCTCAGCAAGGAATAGAAGAAGGATATTTCATGGCGCAGAAATCTGAAGATTTATCAGCGTTACTAATAAACGAAATGATAAAAGGAAATATTAACTTTTCAGAAAACGATAAAAACGTCGCATTAATACACTATAATAATGCTCTGAAACTTTCTGTTCAAAAAGATGAATATAATCTTTCAGATTTAATTAATACAAGAATTAAACAGCTTCAAAACGGTATGGATTATTCTCTGCCAACCCAAACAGACCCATTGGTTTCTCTTGTTAAAATAAGCCGCTCAATTACCGCGCTTACAGATATTGACGAACTGTTAAAAGTAATAGCGGAGGAAACAAGAAATGCAATGCAGGCAGACAGATGTACCGTATTCCTTTGGGACAAAGACAGTAACGAATTATGGTCAAAAGTCGCTTTAGGAGTTGAGAATAAAGAAATAAGATTTCCTGCGGACAAAGGTCTTGCAGGATATGTTGTTCAGTCCGGAGAAACACTTAATATTACAGATGCATATTCTGATTCAAGATTTAACCCTGAGGTAGATAAAAATACCGGATATCGTACAAAAACCATTCTTTGTATGCCGATTATGAATAATAATCACGAGATTATCGGAGCTTTTCAGGTTCTTAACAAAATTGACGGTATTTTTACAAAAAATGATGAAGATCTGTTAATTGCTATAGGCGGAAGTGCCAGCATAGCATTAGAAAATGCTCAACTATTTGACAGGCAGCTGCAAATGTATCACGAGCAAAAACTTTTATTTGAAAGTTTTATTGATACATTAGCAACCTCTGTAGATGCGAGAGATAAAATCACCGCAGGTCACTCTTCAAGAGTTAAACTATATTCTTCACTTATAGCAGATGAATTAAATTTTTCGGCAAAAGATAAAAATTTACTGGAAAAAGCCGCAACCCTTCATGACATAGGTAAAATAGGAATCAGAGATTCAGTACTTCAAAAAGAAGGGAAATTAACAGATGAAGAATACAAACATATACAAGAACATGTAAGAATTACACATAACATATTAAATAAATTGTATATGTCACCTGATTTCAGAATTATTACTGAAATGGCATCTTCTCACCACGAAAAATATGACGGAAGCGGTTATTACAGACATCTTAAAGGGGAAGAAATAACTTTAGGCGGACGTATTCTTGCAGTTGCAGATGTTTTTGATGCAATAACATCTAAAAGGCACTATCGTGATAAAATGCCGATTAAAAATGTCTTAGGAATTATTTCTGACAGTGCAGGTTCACATTTTGATCCGAATTTGGTTGATACGTTTTTAAAAATATCACTCGATAAAATAATAAGCGTATTCTTACATGACACAAAAGGCGAAATGAAAAGTGAAGATTTAGCCGAATTAAAAGTACACAATTTATATGATATAAAAAATTATTCACTGACAGAAAACCTCGGTGCAAAAGAGCAGCACACTCTGGATTTATTTAATAAATACTATCTGAATCTTGCAGAAGGAGAAAATAATGAAAGATAAAATAATACTTATATCTTTATCACTGATTATTTCTAATTCTGCGTTTGCGCTGGATATGAAAGGGATTTCACCTGTTAATCCGCTGGAGAAAACAGAAGCATATCAAAGCCGTGTAATCATCCCATCTTTTGAATTGAAAAGAGCAACTCTTACCAAAAATTCAATAAAGAATCAATATGCGATAGCAATGGATAAATTTACAAAAAGCAATGTACGTTCGTCATATGAAGATTTCAGAAATCTCATAGATAACGTAACTCCAAATGACTATGCTTATATGAAATTATCTCAGGATATGGCATCTATCGGTTTTTTCAATCTTTCAGAGTTGGCAATTTCAAAAATGAAAGATGATAATTTATCGTCTTTGTTAGAGCAGGATATTAAAAAGTTTTATTTCCCTACCGAAAAATTAAGTAAAAAAGATCAGATTTATCTGGCAGAATTATATTCAAACATGAAATATAATGATCAGTCCAAAGAAGCAACAACAGAATTATCAAAACAAACATCATTACTTATGGATTCGGATTATGCCAACTACATTGCAGCATATGGTACAATGAAAAGCTCGGATTTTAAACAGGCGGAAAAATTTATCAATAAAGCTATCAGCATAAATGAATATAACATTAATTACAAACGCCTTAAAGCGGAAATTGCCGCACAGGGAAACAATCCTAAAGAAGCAATAAGTTTGTATAACTCATTTTCAACCGATGATTTTAAAACCGTTGCTTTTGAAAAAGATATATTTGCCTCAAAAGAATATATCTTATACAAATCCGTTAGGAATGAGTATCAGAAAAAATACCACCTTGCATACTATTATTATGACAATGGTGAATTAAACAAATCCATAGGCGTTTTACAGACCTCAATATCCGGAAAGAAAAGTATAAACAAAGATGTTTATGCTCTTAGTGCACGAGTATATTTCGATATGAAAGAATTTGAAAAAGCACAAAATTACGCACAAAAAGCACTCGACATTGATAAAAAGAATTCCGCAGCACTGATTATTCTTGGAGATATTGCATACAGAAACAAAGATTATCAATCTGCAATAAATTATTATAAAAAAGTACAGGGTAAATGTTCTAATTTTGATCCGGAATTAAAACTCGCTCTGACATACTTGAGTCTTAATGACATAAAAAAAGCTAAAGAAATATATTCAAAAATTTTGAAAGTTTCATCTAAATCATTTATGGCATACTATCAGATGGCTTTACTTGACTCTGACAGAAGATTAGAATACCTGAAAAAAGCTATCGCAATCAATCCTAATTTTAATGATGCCTGGTTGAGTCTTGCGGAGTATGCAATCAACAAGGGTAATACCGATAATGCTCTGTCGTATTTAAATTCATCAAAATATATTGATGACAACAATTATAAGTATTATTATTACTTAGGATTAATCTTAAAAAATAAAGGTCTATTAACAGAAGCAAAAGAAAATTTTGAGTATAGCCTGAAATTAAATCCTGACTATGAATTAACCAAAAAGGAATTAAATATATGAAAAAAAATCTCTTAATTGTAGAAGATCACGAATTAACGCGTTTTGGACTAAAAACGACATTTGAAGATGTAGATTACGTAGAAGTAATATATGAAGCATCAACAGGGGAAGATGCAGTAGAAATATTTAAAAATAATAAAATAGATTTGGTTATTATGGATTTAGGGTTACCAAAAATGAACGGTATAGAAACGACTCAGGCAATCCACTCAATAAATCCTGATGTAAAAATAATAATTCTGACATCACACAATGATGAAAAAGAGGTATTAAGCAGCTTGAAAGCCGGTGCAAACGCATATTGTTCAAAAGAAATAAACCTGCAAAGATTGGTACAGGTTGTCCAGTCTGTATCTGAAGGGGCAGCATGGTTTGACCCAAGTATAGCAAATATTGTTCTTCAGGCAACATCAGCATCAAAATTTGATGACAAAGTTTCTAATTATAAAGACTACGACCTAACTGCAAGAGAGGCACAAATACTAAAATTAATGACTGAAGGTTTTAGTAACATGGAAATAGCACAACACCTTGTAATAAGCGTAAATACAACAAAAGCACATGTTGCAAGCATATTGCAGAAGCTGGAAGTAGATGACAGATTGCAAGCCGCACTGAAAGCATTAAAATATAAAATAGTTTAAAATCTTGACTACAAGCATAAAGATGTTTTATTATAGAAAAGCCTGATATATATATTTAAGGAGATAAACATGCTAGATTATACAAAAGATGAATTATTATCTTTAATAGAACGTACCCCAAACAAATTTAACGAATGGAAAGCAGATAAAGAAGATATAGATTTAAGCGAAGTTGATTTTTCTAATATTGTTTTGAAAGAAATTGACTTTAGCGGAGTTGATTTAAATTCAAGCTCATTTGCCGACAGTGATTTATCATTAGTCAATTTTACTGATGCAGATTTAACATCTGTTGATTTTACAAGAGCATCTATAGTTGAATGCGATTTTACGGATGCGTTATTAACCGGAGCTGATTGCAGCTATGCACAAATGACATACTGTACTTTTACAGGTGCAGATATGGCAGGATGTATTCTTTCTGAAGCAGATTTATCAAATTCTGATTTATCCGCATCCGAAAACTTGGCTTCAGCAAGATATGATAATGATACCCAATGGCCTGACAGCGATATGCTGCCTGAAGACTTTGATTCTGAATGCTCCGATGACTTATCAGCTCTTAAAGATGAAGAAGACGCACCTATAAGAAGTGACGGAGAATACTAATATGATTAAAGTTGCAGTATGCGGTGCAAATGGTAGAATGGGGAAAGAAGTTTGCCTTGCCGTCACAAATAACCCTTTAATGGAATTAATTGCAAAAATTGATATTACCGGAGAAGATGTATATAATTCGATTGAACAGGCACAGAAAAATTGTCCGATTGATGTATTAATAGATTTTACCCAGCCAAAATCAATTTTTGAGAATGCAAAATATTGCTTAAATAACAATATAAAAATTGTTATCGGAACGACAGGTCTTAATGATGAGCAGATAAAAGAATTAAAAGACTTATCGAAAAATAATAATACCGGATGTTTAATTGCCCCAAACTTTTCAACCGGAGCGGTTTTGATGATGATGTTTGCCCAAATGGCTGCTAAGTATTTTGATAACGCAGAAATAATTGAATTACACCACAATCAAAAAAAAGATGCCCCTTCAGGTACGGCAATAAAAACCGCGCAAATGATGTCGGAAGCAAAAGGAAGCTTCAAAGCAGGGAATTGTCCTGAAACAGAAACAATAGAAGGGGCAAGAGGAGGAACGTCTTATTCTGATATTCAGATTCATTCTGTCAGAATGCCCGGATTTATGGCATCTCAAGAGGTAATTTTCGGCTCAAACGGTCAGGTATTAAAAATCAGGCACGACTCAACAGACCGAAAGTGCTACATGGACGGAGTTCTATTAGCCGTAAAACATATTTACGAATGTAATGATTTCATTTACGGACTTGATAATTTATTAAAATAAAATAAAAATAGCACTTCATATTTATACGAAGTGCTATTTTTATGCCTTTATAAATCCTAAAGTCAAACCAATTCTTTTAAATAATTTGGAAGCGCAAATCTGGCATAATGATAATCTTTGTTATATATCTTGCAGGTTGGTATAATTTCATTTGCTCTTTCGTCATTATAGTATTCTAAAGGTTTAACATCTTTTGAACAAAATGCCCAAGCCCAATAGCCACCCGGGTATGTAGGCATATTTGAAGTATATGTTGAAACAATCGGGAATACTCTATGTAATTGCTCATACATCTTTTTGATTTCACTATGATTAGTAACCGGAGATTCAGATTGTGCAGCCATTATGCCGCCTTTTTTAAGAGAATTTTTAATATTTGTATAAAATTCGTCAGTAAACAATCCCTCTCCGGGCCCCATCGGATCTGTTGAATCAATCAGGATTATGTCATACTCATCTTTTTTATCTTTAATAAATTCAATAGCATCTTCAACTTTTATTTCAACTTTTGGATTGTCCAATTCACATGCAACAGTTGGTAAGAATTTCTTTGAAGCTTCAATAACCATTCCGTCAATTTCACATAAAACAACTTTTTCAACAGTTTTGTGTTTAAGGACTTCTCTTACTGTTCCGCCATCTCCGCCACCAATGACAAGAACCGACTTTGGACAAGGATGCTGCATCATAGGAACATGAGCAATCATTTCGTGATAATGATATTCGTCACCCTCTGTAACCATCATTAAATCATCAAGAGTTAAAACTCGGCCTAACATTGAATCTGATTCAAAAACTTCAACTTTCTGAAACGGAGAATTATCAGAAAACAAAACCTCTTTCACTTTTATAGCAAGTCCAAATCCCTGTGGGGTTATTTCATGATAATATCCGTTTTCTAATCCGTTTTTCATATTATAACTTTCCTTTCATTTAATTAAACTGACAATTTTTTTTAATATTATAATTATTTTTTGCCTAATACATGTATGTGTAAATGAAAAACTTCCTGTCCTGCATCTTTTCCTGTATTAATTTGAGTTCTGTACGATTTTAGCCCAACTTTTTTTGTTACCTCTTGTACGGTTTGTAAAAGTTCAGCAAGCAGCTCCTTATCATCTACATCATTTAAAGTCGCATAATGTTTCTTAGGGCATACAAGCATATGGATTGGAGCTTTTGGATTTATGTCATTAAATACAACAGTATTTTCGGTTTCATAAACAAATTTCGTACCAAATTCCCCATTTATAATTTTACAAAAAATACAATCTTCATTAGACATAATTTACTCCTTATCTTAACTTCTTACCTAATGACAATCCTGCAGGCAAAGGCAGGACAACATTTTCATAATTCTGATTTTTATCAATATCTTCTAAAAACGTCTGAACCTTTGATGCGTGCGAAATCACGTTATCACATGCAATATATCCGCCTGTTAGTAAATGCGGTTCTATCAGATGAAAGAAATCTATATACTGGCGTTTATTGGCATCAACAAAAGCAAAATCGACTTTGTAATCATCAGGCAAATACTCTAAAACAGTTGCAGCATCACCTTGCTTAATTGTAATAATATCAGATACACCGCACTTTTCAAAATTGTCTTTAGCAAGAACAATACGTTTATCGTAAAATTCAATAGTCGTAAGCCTTCCGCCTGTTCTTTTCAATGCTTTAGCCAGCCAAATTCCCGAATAACCGTTTGATGTACCTACTTCAATAACACTTTTTATATCGGCATCAACAATTAAATTATACATAAATTCTGCCGTTGTCCTTGAAATATTCCAGAAATCATGCTGAGTCTTTTCAAGTTCAACCAGGACAGATTGTGTAATTTCATCAAACGTATTTATAATGCCCATTATTTTATCGTTTTAACCTTATCTGTAACTACAATCGCTCTGACAGGAACTTCAAGCGGACTTGTTTTAACAATGTCTTTAGTCTGAGTATCTATAACACTGTACATACCCGCTTTGGCATTAGTTACCATTATCAAAGACGTATTTTCTATTGGAGTAATATTAGATGCGAAAGATTCTGTATCAAGATACAACTTGTCAGTAATAATATCTTCCTGAGTATTTAAAACCTCCAGAATATTATCTGCCGCACCAAGAATGTACAAATCATCACCATTTACATATAACCTGACAGGTTTTTCACATGTATAAATTTCTTTTACAAGTTCTTTTGAATTGTAATCAACAATTGCCATTCTGTTTTTAGTTCTGCTCGTCACATATACTTTACCATTTACATATGCTATATCCGAAATATTCGGGAAAGTACCGAGATTGGTCAATTTATACTCATTATCAAGCTCTATAGACCAAATATCATTTTTATTCCTGTCGACATAAAATATTTTTGCTCCGTTATCAGCTAAAATAAGCTTATCACATTTGCCGTTTATTTTAAGCTGCCTTTTTTTAGTCATTGTTGTCAAATCAAACACATAAATACTTGAATTTGAGCCGACTGAAATATATGCAATTTTATTTTCCTTATCAATAATTATTTGTTCCGGTATATCATCAAAGAAAACATCTTTTATAATTTTTTCATCCATAAGAGAAATGACATTCATAACATGAGAATCAAAATACGTTACAAGTAAAAATTTCCCTTCATAACCTTTTATATCATTTATTACGGCATTTTGCTCAAGCGCATATGATGCAATTTTTGACTGCGCACTTACGACCTGAATATTTCTGTTTACTCCCGGTGCGATATAAAAACTTTTGTTTTCTAACTCCGGAACAGGGACTGTTTTTTTATTCGGGGTAAATTTAAGGTTATCAATTCTTAAACCCACATCATCCGCAACTGCGACATCTAAATCTCCGATAATCCCGTTGAGTGAAGTAGGAATAACTAATCCTTTTGGTAACAATATATCCTGCGGCAATAAACCGGATTGCAATTCGTCAGGTGGATTTGCAACATTTAAGACCGTTTTTTTACCGTTTATATTGATTACTTTTAAAAGAGTATATCCGTTATTTAAAATAATCATATCAGGTTTTTGCTTTAAAGTTTGTCCTGCAGGATAAGCACTTTTAATTTCCAAAGTTTCATAATCCCTCATTTTTGAGGGAACAACCGGCAAATACATTGTATTGTCAGGCAAAATTATTGCCCCGTCAAATCTAAAATCAGTCTGAGGGAATACATTATTAATAAAATCCTGTATTTCAGCAGGAGCCTGTGCACCATATGAAGCAGCTGCAGTCAATAAACACAATATAAAAGCTGTTATTAACTTTTTCATATTATTTAAATACCCCTTTTACCTTCGACATTATAGATTTTTCGTCTTGCGCTTTTTTGTTTGTTTGCAATTCATAAAGCTGTCTGTATAATTGTTTTTCGGGATCACTAAGTTTTACAGGTGTCTTTATTTTTAATACTACAACATGATCACCTTTTTGTGAAGGTCTGGATATAACAGGAATACCTCCGCCCTTAATTCTGACAATATCACCATATTGAGCACCCTGAGGAATTTCAATTTCGTGTTCTCCATACAGAGTTTTTACTTTAACTTTATCTCCAAGAACGGCCTGAACAGGAGATATTTCAAGTTCCGTAATTACATTTATGCCGTCACGTTTATAATATTTTGAAGGTTCTACATGAATGACAACAAACAAATCTCCGTTAGGACCCCCATTTACGCCACAATCACCTTCACCGGAAACACGCATTTTAGACATATTATCGACACCTGCAGGAATTTTTATCTGAACAGCACGTTCTTTATTTACATGTCCCTGTCCATTACAAGCTTGGCAGGGCTTGTCTATAACCTGACCTGTGCCATGGCAGTTTGGGCAAACAGAAATTTGAGAAAAAGACCCTAAAGGAGTTCTGGCAACAGTCTGAACCTGACCTGCACCATTACACTGCGGACAAGTTTTTGGAGATGAACCTTTTTGAGCTCCCGTTCCGTTGCAATCAGGACAAACTTCCAAATGCTGAAATTTTATTTCTTTTTCCAAACCAAAAGCAGCATCCTCAAATTTTATTTTTATATCATATCTTAAATCATCACCACGCTGAGGAGCATTCGGATCCTGCATGCCGCCAAATCCAAATCCGCCAAAGCCGCCAAAAAATGATTCAAATATATCATTAAGATTTCCAAATCCTCCAGCAAATGGACCTCCGGTATCAAAACCCGCATTTTTCAAACCATCTTCGCCATATCTGTCATAAGTAGCCCTTTTACCATCATCAGACAAAGTTTCATATGCTTTGCCAAGTTCTTTGAATTTTTCTTCAGCATCCGGGGCTTTATTTACATCGGGGTGTAACTCTCTTGCACGTTTTCTGAACGCGGATTTTATCTCATCTTTTGAGGCATCTTTTGACACCCCTAAAATTTCATAGTAATCTGCCATAATTCTTTTTCTTTAATATTCCTACTAATCTTATAATAATACTTATACTACAATTATTCGGCCGTGGCAACATTTACCATTGTCGGTCTTAATACTTTATCTCCCATTTTATAACCTTTACGAAGCACAGCTATAACAGTATGTTCTTTATGCTCACTTGTAGGGGTTTGCATTACTGCCTCATGAAAATTGGGGTCAAATTCCTCTCCAACGGCTTTAATTTCTTCCAATCCAAGTTTGGAAAGAATTTCATATACCTGTTTTTGAATCAAATCAAAACTTTCTTTCACCTTTGCGCAATCATCAACATTTTCTAAAGACTTCTGACCACGCTCAAAATTGTCTAAAACTTCAATTAATTTAGTCAAAGCATTTTCTGTACCAAATTTTATAAGATTTTCTCTTTCCTGCTCCTGACGTTTTCTGAAATTATCAAAATCTGCAGCCAATCTTATGTATTGATTATTCAGCTGTTCATACTTCGCCTGCCATTCATTTTCTTCATTTTCAACTTTGTCTGTTGATTGTTCTTCATTTTTTTCTATTGTTTCGTTTATATTAATTTCTTCATCCTTAATTTCATCATTTTTGAACGGATTTGAAGTATTTTCATCCATATCTGATTTCTCCCTTATAACTGTAACGATACTTTTATTATAGAACACAACAAGTCCAATATAAAGAATATTTATTATTTTTTAATAATTTAATTTACTTAAATAAAGCTTCAAAAATACCTTCACTATAGGTTGGGTGAGGGAAACAAATTTCCTTGAGTTTCTCAGCATTTATACCATTTTGCATTGCTATTAATAATTGCTGAATTAATGATGAAGCTTCGGCACAAACTATATGTACTCCGACAATTTTATCATCTTGCGACAAGATTTTTATAAAACCATCAGTATTTCCGTCACAATGAGCCTTACCCAATGCAGAAACCAACACCATAGATTTTTTATATGTATTTGGTTCCAAATCTTGTTCTCTTTTACCAACCCAGGCAATTTCCGGATGACCATAAACAACTGACGGAGTATATTCTTTTCTGAATTCAATATCATCAATCTTTTCCAAAGCCTGCTTAATAGCATAATGTGCAAGCTGAATTTCACCGCAAACATCACCTATATATTCAACACCATCAATCTTTTTATGCGAATCAGGAGTTCTGCCAACTGCGACAAGTACAATTTCAGGCTCTAAAATTTCATTATTTGATAATATAATTTTATGATTTTCGATTTTTTGAACATATGTTTCGGTATAATATTTAATTTTACAAGATTTAAATATGCGTTCAACACGCTTTGAAACTTCTGTATCTGCAATCGGCAAAAGACTTGAAGCAAGTTCAATAACAGTAGTTTCTACCCCGAAATTATTAAATATTCTTGCCCATTCGATTCCAATAGCACCTGAGCCGACAATCAGGACACTTTTAGGCAATTCATTCAATTCTAAAATATCATCTGATGACAACAAAAATTTATGATCAAATTCTAAACCTTTGACAACTTTTGGACTTGAACCAGTAGCACAAATGATTTTATTACACTCATATTGATCATTTTTTGCTTGTATAACATTTGAACTCACTATATGAGCTTCTTCTTTAACAACTGTGACTTTGGAATTTTTCAGAGCAAGCTCAATCCCTTTACACAGAGTTTCAACAGTTTTATTTTTACGTTCTAACACTTTTGAATAATCAAGATTGATATTTTCAAATGAAACACCGAAAGAAGTACTATTCACAACTTGCTTATAGACTTCAGAAGAATGCAAAATTGATTTTGTCGGGATACAACCTTTATTTAAACATACGCCACCGATATTATCTTTTTCAAAAAGTACGACTTTTTCACCCTTAGCCGCAGCATGTAATGCCGCAGTATAACCTCCGGGACCTCCACCGATAACACCAACATCAAATTTATTCATAAATACCCCTTATTCATGAGTTATTATAAATCAAAAATACTCATGTATAAAAACTATATTTCAAATAAACTGTGAAGTCTTTCTTTTATATCTTCTTCGTCAAGATCGTCCGTCAGTTTGTTTAAATCAAGTGACATCTGATAATAATTCGCCGCATCATTTATGAATCCCATTTTTTGACTTGCACGTCCGGCGTTAAAATAAGCAAGAGTGTAATTAGGATTGATTGAAATTGCAGTTTCAAAATATTCCAAAGCCTCCTGTGCATCTTCAAGCCCATCAAGATATAAAATACCTAAATTATTTTGAGAATACTCATTTTCAGGATTTAGTTCAATTGCCTTGTGGTATGCAACAAGAGCCTCTTCCAAATAATCTTTTTCCCACAATGCAACTCCCAATTTTGAATATCCGCGTTCTTCATCAGGATTTAATATAACTGCATCGCAATATGCATGAATTGCTTTATCCAAATCATAATCAGCCATATAAATATCACCAAGTGCAATATACAGATCATAATTTTTAGGATCTAATATTATGCCTGCCTGATAGGTTGAAACAGCAGCTTCTATATTGCCTTTTTCTCCGGCATAAACTGCACCTAACGCCTGACAAACAATTGATGTCCATTCGGGATCAGGATTAATTGCAATAGCTTTCTGATAATGTTCTATCGCATCATCATACAATTCCGCTCTTGCATAAGCATAACCCAGAGAATTGTTATAGAAAGGATTTTCAGGATCATTTTGAACGGCAAGTTTGAACGCACTGACAGAATTTAATTTATCATCCTTACTCATATACAAATGACCTAATTCATAATAAATTTGCGCTCTGTCAATATCAAATTCCAAAAGTCTTTCATAACAATCAATGGCCTCATCACTATTTTCAGGGAAATATGATTGCAATATTCCTGCCAGTTTAACTAATACTGCACGATTAAGCGGATTTTCTTCCAAGACTTTTCTGTAACATTGCGCAGTAGTCTCAATATCTTTTGACTTAAATGCTATATCGCCCATTTTTGAATAAAAATATTCACGATTAGGAGTTTTTTCAATAGCACGTTTATACACCAATTCTGCTTTATCATACATATTGAACTTTTCGAAGAATTTACCGACAGTTGAATAAGAAAATACGCTCATATCACTTGCCATGCTCTGATAGAACATTTTCATAGTATTTCTGTCCCATGCAAGCATGACACTTCCGGACAAAAAGTAATATAAGAATTTCATGTAGTCTGCAAAGTTGCCGGATTCTGAATTAATTTTTTCAAGAATAGCCTGCGACATAATCATTCGAGGACGGCCTGAATTGATTCCGCTGAGTTTTATAGCAGATTCATACTCTTTCTCGGCTGATACGTAGTCTTTTGACTGCTGCATAAAATAACCGGTGTATAAATGAGCATTAACACTGTCAGGAGAAAGAGTAATAGCGGTCTGGCATTGTTCTATTGCACTATATATACTAATTTGACCCTGTTCCCACATCAAAGAAGCTAAACGATAATACGTCTCAGGGATTGAAGGATCATATTTTACCGCGTCAATATAATTGCTTATAGCATCTCGTAAATCAGAACTTTTTTGTTCACGCAAATACTTTTCGTGAGACAATCTGGCTTTTTCTAAATATTCCTGTGCCTTTTGCTTGTATTGGGAGTTTACTGCACCTGCTACCATCGGCATAACTATTTGTTCTGACATTATAATGCTCCAATAATTTGATTTATAAATCATGTCGGAAAGCAAAATATCATCTTTAATATTACTTAGGATTAATCATTCAAACGTATGAGAATTAAAATAATTTTTTCAATTCACTTTTTAACAACTTTGAAACTGTTTCAGAAACATATGATGATGCAAGAATAAAAGGAGCAGAACCTTTAGGGTCGTCTTTTACATAATAAGAACAATTATTATACGTATGAGGATAGTCATTTACTATTGCCATTTTATATATATCATTTAAGGAATAATCAAAGAAACCTTCAGATTCTAATTTATTATCCGCAACGCCATTAAATGCCTTTAAACCTGCATAAGCATATTTATCATCATTTACAAAATTATTTGTATATGCTTTCATCAGTGCATACGCCATCATAGAGGTTCCTGAAGTTTCAAGTTTATTACAACCTGAAACATTATCCTCAGGATAAATAACATTTTTCCACAAGCCTGTATTTGCATCCTGATATGCAATCATTCCATCAAAAAAATCCTTTAGCTGAGTTTTTAAAATCTCTTTTTGACTCCCTTCAGGGAATAATTCGATAATATCAACCTGAGCCATCGCATACCAACCCGCACCTCGCGACCACACAACACCATTCATTGTTTGTCCGTCAGACTTGCACCCATGATTATATAAACCATTTTTATTTTTAAGATGTTTTGACACCCAATCAAATCTGTCAAAAATCACGTTGTAATGGCTGGCTATATCATTCGGGAACATCATTTTTTTATACCGCAGCTCAAACGGCAAAGCCATGTATAAACCATCAAGAGCAAAAGGATAATTAATCCATGCTCTGTTATTGATTTTATGATAATAATTCCCGCCAACCATATCTAAAACAGGCTGTTTTGACAATTCGCCATATACTTTGTCCAAATTATTTTTGTATTTGTCTGAAATTTTGGATTTAAGAATATCAAACAATGTAGAAGCCGGAGCCACATCATCAACAGCTCCTTTAACATATATATTCCTGAAGTTTCTTGTGTTATTTACAGAACCGTCATCATTTATATTGTCATTATAAAATTCATCAACAAAATTTGTATAACCCATTCTTAAAAGAGCCTTCATCATTAGACCATCACAATAACTCCAGTTATGCACCTTGGGACCTTTATTCCAGCTTAGAACTTTTACATCATAAGTACCTTTTACTGATTTTGTCTTATGAACCAATTTCCACGCATACTCAGAGGCTTTGTATTGATTCAGAACCGTATGCAAAAAATAAAATCCATTCAGTTTACCCCAAAAGAATAAAAATATACTTATAACAGCTATTAAAAAACATAAAATAACATTTTTCCCTGAAATCATAAACGAAAACTAACACAAATGTAAATTGTAGTAAAGAATAGTATAAAAAAAATGCTTTTCTAATCATTTTTTAATATACTTGTCATGACATATGGACTCATTAAAAGCTTTATATAACAAATACTACAAATCTAAAGATATCATAATTTTCATATTTTTATTCATTATTGCGGGTTTTTGGAGCATTTATTTAGGTATGGAAAGACAATGGGATACGTTAAATTATCACATCTACAACCCATATGCTTTTCTTACCGGCAGAATTGATATTGATATAATGCCGGCAGGGATACAATCTTATTTTAATCCGCTGCTCGATATCCCATACTATTTGCTGATTGAGTATAACAATAATCATCCTTGTATCAATACTTTTCTGATGGGATTTGACTTTGCACTATTCATATTTATGATATACAAAATAGCTTCATTAATTTTCAAAAATTATTATAAAAATTTTATAGTAATTTTTTGCATGATATGTTCGTCTGCCACGTGTATTGTATATAGACACATAGGATTTTTATCACATGATTTATTCCTGAATGCACTCGGGCTTGTCGGAATATATTATTTACTAAAAGCTATTGACAATGATAATTTTAAATTAAAATACATAATCATTGCCGGATTATCAACAGGCATGGCCTGCGGACTAAAATACACAACATCTGTATTTGCTCTACCTATTGTTTTAACAACCATTATATTTATTAAAAATTTCAAAAAGCCAAAAACAACCTTGATTGCATTATTAATTTCTTCTGTAACAGGTTTTTTGCTTACCGGCGGATTTTGGATGTACAAATTATACATAACATTTGGAAATCCTTTTATGCCATATTTCAATTCTATATTCCATAATTCTTATATAAACATTGACAACATATACAGATTAGATTTTCCAAATTATGAAATCAAATATAAATTATTTTATCCGTTTACGGCAAAATGGGGAACATGGCTGAATATGCTATATTTTACTTTTATAGCGAATTTTTTATTATTTAAGTTTTTTGATAAAAATAATTTTGAAAATACATACAAAATAAAAAATATTTATATAAACTTTTTAATATGTTTTGTATTTATTGCATATTTGTACTGGGTTAATTTCCTGACAGTTCCAAGATATTTTATTTTTGCAGCAGGATTATCTTCCTTAATATTATTTGCTCTTGCTCTAAAATTTTTACATATTTTATTTGCGAAATCAAAATATATACAATCTTTAAATATAATAAATATTATTGCAATAGTGGTTATAACATCAGGGTTAATTATCGGGAATTTTTATGAGAAAAAGAAAAGAGTATATCGGATAAAGCCACAATTTATGAATACGACATTAGGAATAGACTATACACACATCCGAATCCCTGATAATGCTACAGTTCTTACACTTCATGGAACAGCTTTTCTTATACCTTTTCTTAACCCATATGCAAAATATATTCACCTGAATAGCAAAGTATTTACAAAAAATGATTCTAATTTATTTACCCAACAAAAACTTAATGAGATAACAAAATTAATAAAAAGCAATAAAGATTCTATTTATTTTATCAGCAAATACAGATTTTGGAACATAGAAAAATACAAAGAAAAATACGAAATAAACTATATAAAAAAACTTATTAATCTGAATAAACAAATGCCTAAAGAAACACTGTTAAGCGAATATAAAGCATCAATATATGAAATAGACAAGCTTGGTATAGATAAGTACCCTGAAGATTGCAGAAGAATCTTTGTTAATTATTTCAGATATCGTTTTTATTTATGCAAAATGAAATTAAAAAATAAATAAGATATAATTAAAAGCCCCCGATTTCTCGGAGGCTTTTATAATATGTTTCCCAAAATCTGATAGTTTTTCCTTTTTCCTATTGGTTATCCCAACAAACTTTCCAATACATCTGCATTTCGGAGTGCACTTGTTGATTCTTTAATCCTTTGCTTATATATATATGTTCGTAATGCTTCTCTGATAAGTTCACTTCTTGATCGATTTTCGCCCGTTGCGACCTGATCAATTCGGTTTAAAAAATCTTCGGGCATTGAAATTAATACTCTTGCCATATATACTCCTTTTCAAAAATACTTATACTCTTATCTATATATTAATAAACAATTATTCACTTAAAAAATTGCTAAACTTTATATAAAAAATATATATCAATTTTTTTTTAATAGATATCGCAAGGCTTTCAAGAAACAAATTGATTTTAATATTTCTTTACATATCTCAAAAGCTTATGAAATCATTAAGACAAAACAAACACAAAGCATGAACCATGTTGAAATATTTCTTGCAAACATAAACCTTAAAAAGAAAGACGCATTCGGGGTTTGTTTTACCATTTCCCAGTTTTCCAAAGGGTAATGCCAAGGCTGCACCACAGGCAAATCATTTTTATCCTCGTTATATTTTCTAAGCATATTAAATAAATCCGCAACTAACGGCACCGTAGCAAACGAAACTAAATAATAATAATTTCCTGATTTTAGTACGAGTAGAAAAATAAACAAATACCCTGCAAAATAAAACACTAACATAAACCTTAGTGCCTTATCTTTTGTTTTCAAAAGCGTACATAAAGTCCTTTTTGAAGAACATACATCTTCATCAAAATCCATAAGCATGTGAGCATATAGAACAGCATTTACAAACATTGAACATGCCAAAGACAAAATCAGAACATCTAAAGATAATTCCTTTGTCATAACATAATATATTCCCTCAAACATAAGCGGTCCATACGCCAAAATCACTGCAAGATCTCCAAATCCTTTACTTGAAAGTTTTGAATACAATAGAGCTATCGGCAAAACTGCAGCAGCAAAAAATACAACCCACCATCCCGAGCAGAAAAATAATATTACTCCGCATAAAGCGGCAACAGATAACATGACAATTATAACATTTCTCAAATCCTCAATTGTAGCCTGCCCGTTACGGAGATATCTGCATTTGATTTCTTTTGAATTATCCATGAATTTCTTATCACAAGAAAGTCTTTTAAAATCAAAATAATCATCACTAAGATTTGTAGATAAATGAACCAATATAATTCCAAACAAAGCAATCAATCCGCAACAGATATTGCCTCCAGCTCTTACACTGTAAGCAAAAGCAACAAGCCAGCTCAAAAAAGTCATAGGGACTGAATATGGTCTTGCATTATTTATCCAAAATTTTATAGTTTCAACGATTTTCATTATGTAAATATATTTTTAATTGCTACAACGGTTTCGTAACTTGCACCTGATTCTAATAACTCTTCTGCACTTAAGCAAAACATGGTAATATATCTTTTAGCCTCAGTTATCTCTGCTTTTTCAAGGTTTTCAACGGCAAATGCAATTGCATCATCGCGGCTGATTTTAGGCATCAGGTCATTTTTTCCCTTGCGAAATATTCTTGCTTTAGATTTGCCCATTACAACACCCCTTTTTCAAATGCTAAAAGAGCTGCACCAATCATGCCGGAATAATTGCCTGCCGTCGCTTTTTTAACCTCAATAGGAGTTGTTATAATTTCTTTATTTGCATTATTTTGAATTTTTTCAACATCAACAAACTCTGCCATCGAGCCTGAAAGAACGACACAATCAGGATCAAAAATATTTGCCAAACCGATAATACCGTTTGTAATATCATCCTGCCATTTATCAAATATTTCAATCATCATACTGTCGTTATTCTTAACACCTTCTACAATATCATAAGTAGTAATATCATGATTATTAGAAATTTCTTCACCGGTTAATTTTAAACCTTTACCTGAAGCATAGATTTCAAAGCAATCCCAACCTCCGCAGGTACATTTTCTTCTTTTATCGGAATACATTTTAAAATGCATTTCGCCTGCCGCACCATTTTGCCCTTTCAAAAGTTTATTATTGATTATTATACCGCCTCCGACACCGGTGCCGAGAGTAAGCATAACAGATACTTTTGTTCCTTTTGAAGCACCTATTTTATATTCTGCCCAGGCTGCACAATTTGCATCATTTTCGACAAACACAGGTTTTGAAGATAAATCACAAAACGGCATATCAGGATAACCTTTTGCAATATTCCCCGTTGAACCTAAAATATGATTATTCTCGTTATTTACAGCACCACAGGTTGAAAATGCAATAACATCCACATCTTTTTCACACTTTTTTATAATTGATTCAAATAAAGATTTAATTTCTTCATAAGTTTTCGGAGTCGGATTTTTTTCGATTTCGGATACAATTTTTCCACTTTCATCTATAACAGCAGAATAAATCTTTGTTCCGCCAACATCTATTCCGAGAGCATATCGCATATACTTCTTCCTTTTTTTAACGGCTTTTCACTAATATTTACAACATCCGAATCAAAAATTTTTATATTTTTCGGAGGCTGATTAACAATTATTTTATACAGATTAATTGCTCTGTCAAAAGTTGATAAAGGTCTGAGCGGAAATATTTTCATCATTGTTTCTCCCTGAATACAAATCTTTTAGTTATCAGCTGAGGTCTTGTAATTGCAGAACCTATAACAACAGAATGAGCTCCAATCTCAAAAGCTTTATTCACCTGTTCAGGTTCCCAAATTCGTCCTTCTAATATTACAGGCAAATTAGTATTTTTAACAAGTTCTTCCAGCAATTTAAAATCAGGACCATCAACAGGAGAATCAGCCGATTCAAGAGTATATCCTGCAAGCGTTGTCGATAGAATATCGGCACCTGCTTCCTTAGCTTTTATGCCTTCTTCAACAGTACTAATATCAGCCATTGCTATTCTTTTATTTATATGAACATATTTTATTAAATCTTTTATTTTTTCATTATGGGGACGAACTCTTTGGGTTCCGTCAAAAGCAACTATATCGGCGCCTGCATGAATCACATCAAGCACATCTTTTATTGTCGGAGTTATATAAACAATTTCCTTATAATTTGGGGGAATCCTATCAGGTTTTGTAATACCGATAACAGGAACATTAAAAAGCCTCTTGGCATTTGTTATATCTCTGACACCTGCGACTCTTAATCCGCCTGCTCCGCCATTTAAAACACTTTTCATCATTGCGACCATGCACTTTTCAAGATAAAGAGGTTCAGATGGCATAGCCTGAACAGATACAACAACAGTACCCTTAATTTTTTCTGCAACATTATTCATAATCGAATTATAAAAAAAACATTTTTTTTAAACAACAGATTTTAACACTTCTTCAATAAAAGTTAGTTTATCTGTCAGATTATACGAAATATTTGTATATTTTTCACTTTTGATTTTCTTATCAAAATATTTACTTATCATTTTTTCCTGAGAATTCATTGTAAAATCACTCCAGCAAGGAGTATTTTTAATTTTACTGATTAATTTTTCTGCCAAATCCCCAAATTTGTTTACTCGTTCAACTTTTGGATTTATGGTTTTAATAACACCATCACTTTTGTAAATGTCTTTTTCTTTCAATGCTTTCTTAAATTTACCGGCAATATTCATGTTTTTTTCACTCCACCTTTATGAATTGTTCAAAATATTTTCATATTTAGCTTCCAGACTGATTTTATACAAATTATCCGACATAAATTTTGCCAGTTCACGATAACTTTGGGCAACATTTGTCGAAGTATTTATTTCACTTACAGGTATTCCTTTATTTATTGCACTCATAATTGCAAAATAATTATTTGGAACTTTCCAGTATATTTTTCTTGATAAAACTTTTTCAACATCTTCTTCTTTTATCTCGTCATTATCCATATAACGATTTACGACAATTTTCGTTTTGTCTTTGTCATACCCAAGCTTATCAAACAATTCCAAACATCTTTGGGTATTTCTTAAAGCAGGCAGATTCGCAACGGTAACCAACAACACGACATCAGAATTATCTAACGCCGCAATATTTTTCCCTTCAAAACTTGCTTCAACATCAACTACGATATAAGAAAAAGTAGATTTTAAGGTATTAAAGAGTTTAGTAATCTGCTGCGGCTTTATATCATCAGCCTGTTTGAAATACGGAGGATCCGCAAGAACATAAAGACTTGTTCTTTTATACCGTTCCAAAGTGCTTAATAAAAATGTTTCGTTGATTTTGTCAATATTTTCCAGCATATAGGATATGTTAAAAGACGGTTTCAGATCAAGAAACGTAGTAATATCGCCTGTTTGAAAATTTAAATCTATAAGTGCGATATTTTCTTTTGTAATTTTAGCCAACTCCAGAGCCAAATTTGTAGCCAAAGAAGTTTTACCGATTCCGCCTTTATTAGAAAACACAGAAATAATTTTACACTTATTTTTAACTTTCGGAGCAGATTCTTCTGCCAAAACTCTGTTTATGCTTTCATAAAATTCATTCTTAATAATAGGGACAGGTAAAAATTCTTTTGCTCCTGAGCGCATAGCCTCAACAATCAAATTAACAGACGGGTTATCAGATAATGCAATAACCCTGCAATCAGGATTTTTAAGGATTATACGGGATATAAGGTGAATTTTTTGCGACTTGTTTGCCGACAAATCAGCTATCAGAACAGTTCTCTCAGAACAAGACGCAATACTATCAAACGCTTCGTCACAATTCTTTATAATAATCGGTTCCAAAGTATCAAATTCAGAGCAATACAACTTCAAAACTTCCACTGTTGAAAATTCTTCTGATAATATATAAGTTGCTACTTTAGACATAATATTATGAATCCCTACATTATAAATATACCATGCTTTTCGACTTCGGGCAACTGTTAACGAAAATCCCAAAGGGATTTAGTTAGATAAAGATCCCTGCTAAAAGTCAATAATAAGTCTTTTTATTTTCCCTCGCCCCTACGAGGGAGATGGAAGTTTTTCAACACGAAGTTATGAGTGTCAGAAAAACGGGTGAGGGGGGAATACCCATTCTTTTCGCTCTTTGCCACTTTTAGGGAAAAATGCATATACCCTTCTACCCATTGCCCCCTTTTAAGGGGGAAATGCCGTCAGTTTGTAGCGTGCGTTTTAACGCACGGAAATAACTCCCATGGGGGAGACAAATTGTTCAATGTGAGAAATTTATTTCGAACATTTGAAAAATGAGAGAGGGTCAGGCTTCTGTTTCCCTCGCCCCTACGAGAGAGAGGGAAGTTTTTCAACACGAAGTTATGAGTGTTAGAAAAACGGGTGAGGGGCAGTTCATTTCCGGACAAGTACGAACTACCATTCTGTGCGTATATACAACACCCTGCAGAGCTATATTTTTTCATTGTCGGC
>ERZ842401.1808-NODE-1808-length-29501-cov-5.936392_pt1 | contig 29501 bp, 14 predicted proteins | sample MGYA00521270_ERZ842401 | MGnify/ENA primary metagenome ERZ842401 (study PRJEB31892, sample SAMEA3878208) | bioreactor metagenome | biome: Moose rumen | place: Sweden | collected 2011-10 | study: EMG produced TPA metagenomics assembly of the PRJEB12797 data set... | reverse complement strand
TGCCGGTGTAACGGTAAAGGACAGCTCCTTTGTGAAGGTCGCAGTGAGATCATCCGTTACGGTCACGCAACCCGTTGTTTCATCGCCATCCACATATTTCCCGTTTTCATCCACCACCCATGCACCTGGTTTCTTTACTGTGACATCCTTCGTTGCCAAGGCGCAATTGATGGTGACCGTCACGTTGCCGGTGATGTCTGTATCCTCTATAGTTGCCGCACCGTCTTCAAATTCAAGGATTTCTGCACCGTTGTTTCCGATACGGTATGTCCCGGTCAGAGCGCCATCGCCCACCAGGGCGATCACATTTTCTTCGCCGTGCATGATATCCCGCGTCCTGGCCATGCCCAGAGCGGCGGAGAGGGAGGTGCTGGCATGGCCGGTGTTGAAAACATCGTGTTCGCTCTCCTTCCTTTTGGGAAATCCCGAAATGCCGTTTTCGCTGCGCAGCGTATGAAATACATCTTTGCGTCCGGTCAGGATCTTATGTGCGTAAGCCTGGTGCCCCACATCCCAAACCAGTTTGTCGTCCGGCGTGTCGAAGACATAGTGCAGCGCAACGGTGATCTCTATGGCGCCTAATGACGAAGCAAGGTGTCCCGGGTTTTTGCTGAGAACCTCAATGATAAACTGTCTCAGCTCCGCACACACCGCCGGCAGTTCCTCAAGCGGTATCTTCTTCAAATCCGCCGGCGAATCAATCTTATTGATATACTGATAACTCATCTTTGTTTTCGCTCACGTGAGCGCATACTCACGCAATTTACGCCGCAAAGGTACTGCTTTTTTTGCATATATGCAAATAAAAAAGAGAAAAATCGCCCCGAGAGACGATTTTTGTCCGTGCAAAGAACTTTAGTGTTTTGCGCAGGACGGTAAATCCGGTTTATGCAAACAGCATTTACACAACAAAAAGTATATATACTACGTATATATAGTAAAAGCGCCCAAAGTGCAGAAAACGGCTTCTATCCTTGGGTTATCCTTGGGGAATCCTTGGGTTATCCTTTGGTGCGGAGTCTATTTCGAGTCATAATCGTCGGTGAGGGGTCTTTGTTTGTTTCCGAGGATGTCGTACAGTGCATTTTCTGTCCGGATGTAAAGCCGTCCGCGGCGGATGATGATCCGGTTCGTGTTAGCCGGGTGTTGCGCTGCGCTGGGTGCAAAATCTCCAAACCGTTGCGAGCAACTGGTGCGGACGCGTCCGTCCGTCGTGGTGGCTTCCACGTAGTAAGAATGCGGAGTGAGGGTGTCCGTAAGCTGGTAGAACTGGAGGTTGGCTCCGTTGACAGCTATGCTGTCTTCGTACCATTGATAGGAGACAAACTGTCCTTCCGTGTTGTCGGCAAAGAGCACATCGTTCCATTTGCGATAGACGAAATCCTCGCACGGCGCGCAATCCTGCGTGAAGACACGGAACGTATCCGAGGCAACGTGTTTGCTTCCCTCCAGAGTGACCATCTGGAAGATTATATCGTCCAAACCGAAGTCATTGCCGACCCCGTAATAAGTGTTCAGGTCTTCCACGCCGATCTCGATATAATCGCTGTTGACGGGAGAGGTCCAGAAGGTCTGCGAGAAGTGCCATAGGTTGTCTTTTCCCAAAGAGAGCACCTCTCCGAGAGAGTCTTTTTCCATCGTTCCGTCCGGCATCTTATAGCGGATGGTAAACTGCAGTCTCGCCGGATGTGAGCGTTGTGACGCTTCGTTGAGGTCCGCAGCCCAATAGGAGAAGACATAGAGTCCGTTTTCCTTGATCTGCAGTCCCGGGTTCTCGGTTGTGGCGGCTTTCCAGGCGTAGCCTGAATGAGCGGCATCGAACATGGCAAAAAAGTTTCCCGAGTGCGGACTGACATTGGCGTAGTCCCGCCAAGTGTGTTTGGCATTGTTGGAAAGCAGATAGACTCCGGACTTACCTTGGTACTCCGGCTTGTCGTAGAGGTCCGTGCCGTACGGGTCAAAGGGCAGATATTCGTAGTCGGAGGTGTACCCGGTAGGCTGCTGGTGGTAGTCGGTGTAGTTCTCAAAATCGCCGTTGGCCATCAGGTTGTCGGTTGTGAGGAATGTTTTTGTGCGTGCCTCGCATATATAGGTCGCTTCTCCCACCGCCTCGCCGGTGACGGTGATGCACGCCGTGTTGGCGCCTGTATCCCAGGTGTAGAAGAGCGAGTCGTCTATCGCCGGCGAACAGAGAGTGAGTGTCGAGTCTATGCAGAGTGTCAGGATGCTGAGAAGTGTGAACATAATGCAAAGGTGTTAGTCGTTAATAGGAATAATCTCGACGCGTCTGTTCAGCTCGCGTTGTGTACGCGTGGTGCTGGTGCCTTGGTACTGCACGTCAGCGGAATAGCCGTGTACGACAAGCTGTTTAGCCGGAACGCCTAATGCTTTGAGCATGTCTGCAATCGTCTCGGCGCGTCTGTTGGACAATATCTGATTGGTGCGTCGGCTTCCTTCCTCGCTGGCATGACCGTTGATATACACGCGCTGGGACGGGTTGGACTTGAGTATCTCCGCCACTTGCTGCAGGACGTCTGCCGGCTCCAGACGCGGGTGTTGGTAGTCGTTTACGTTAAACCAGATGACGGCTTTCTCGAGGGTCTTCTTGAGGCTCACGATCGTGTCCACAGATGCCACGACAAGGGTGTCGGCATGGTGGGCGGTACGGTAGGTGGTATCCACGAGGACGAGGCAGTCCGAACCGGTAACGGGTTTGGGTGCTTTCTTCGCCGGACGGAAATGAACACCTACCTTGACACCTACTCCCCACGGGCGTACCGCGTTGGTGTAGGTGGAGTTGGCTATTCCCTGGTATTCGGGCATGAAGGCGTGTTGGCGGTAGTCGGAGAAAGAGGTCTGCTGCCAGCCTATTTCGTGCTGCCCGGTCTGTAAGTCATTGCATACCACAGAGCCGTAGAGACCGGCGAAGAGGTCCAGTTGCTCCGTGAGCGGGACAATAACACCCAGGTCCAGTTTGACGCCCGCTGCCACTTTCTTCAAGGATAGCGGGTGCGCTTCTTTCGTAAAGGCTTCTCCTATCTGTTCGGTATAGAAATCATGGTTGCCGAGTCCGAACAGTTCGAGGTCCCATTGCGGGTAATAGCCGCGGTGCTCCACAGTGCCGGAGACGAGGCGGTAGTCAGATACCAGAGGCAGTCCTACGAAGCCTCCCAGAGCGGCAAAAATACCCACTTTGTCGTTAAACCGGTGCTGGTACTGGACGGTCAGCGGAATAGAGAGCATATAGGTGCGCTGGTCTTCCTGCCAGTCGTGGGTGACGGCACGGTGGTTGTAACGCTCTCCGTCCGTGTCGGCTTGTCCGTCCCATTGGATGGTTGTGTTCAGCCTGGCTCGCGAGCCGTAGGTGGAGAAATCAACCCCTAATCCCAGTCCCCATTCGGGCGTGAAGAAATAGGCGTACCTGACGCTTACTTCTCCTCCTATGTGTCCGAGGTTACGCCCGTCCTGCAAGGCATAACCCATGGACGAATAGGCGCCTCCGAGGTAGAACTGGAGCGACGAACCTTGGTCTGCAGGGATCTCTCTGTCGGAGACCTGTTTGGTGACCTGCGGACGGTCGATGCGCTCCTGGGTATGGAGGATCGAATCCCGGTAGTTGACGAGGAACCGTTCCTCCCTGTAGAGGAGGGTCTGACCTTTGTCCGGCTGCTCCACCTGCGCTTTGACACGCTTGGCGATAGAAACAGTGTCTACAGGCACGGACACAAAAAGGGAGTCGCTCTGTTGCAAGATGCGCCTGGTGACGACATAGGTGTTGCCTTTCTTGCCTTTTTTGGTGATTGTGTACTCGCAGTCGAAGAGTTCGTTGAGGACCTCTTCCGGCGTGGCATTGTGAAACGCGATGGTGACGCGGCGGGTGTTGTTTACCTCCTTCCGCTTGTAAGTGACGCGTACGCCGGTAGTCTCTTTGAGGTCTGCCAGCACTTCTTTGACGGTCTTGTTCTTGTATCGCTTACTGAACGTGCTCTTAGCAGCAAAGACAGATGTCGGAACGAGAAAAAAGAGTGCCAGTGTGATAATAGTTAGCCGTTTCATAGGATTAGTCATGAATACATAGACATGGATATGATTTCTTATGTGGGAAGACGAACCGTATTCCCACCTCCAATCCTGCTTGCACAGGATGTGATTTTGCGGAAATGCAGTTGGTCGTCACAATGCCGTTGTAGGCGGTCATGAAAGAGTGGATCTCTTCCATCCCTGCGCGGTCGTTTTGGAACCCGAGTGCGGTCTGTCCGCTTGTCAGGGCGTTCATAAAACCGTACTCGCCGTACAGATTCCCGAAGAGATGGATGTTCCTGCTGATCTCATAGGACAAACCGATCTTGAGGAAAGCGGATACTTGGTTCTTGACGGAAACCGAATAGTCGCCGTGAAACTCCCTCTCCCGGTAGAAACCGTGGTCGGAAACGTCGTATAAGTTCAGCCCCCAGATACCGTAGTCGCCCTGGTGCTCTATATCGGCTTGGAATGAAGCGTTCTTCAGCACCGGTATGCCATACTTGGCTCCGACCTCGATATCGAAATGCAGATAGTCCGAGAGCGGGAAATCCAGATACAACGTCAGCGGTATCTCTACCAGATAGACATCCTGCTTGTCCCGGAGCGAGTGGATGAGCGTCAAGTGGTTGTACGGCTCGCCTTCGGTGTCGGTGACATCTTCCCACCGCGCCGTACCTGAGAGCGACGCATTCGCCCCGTAGTGCGCAAAATTAGCACCTACGCCCAAGCCGACATTCTGCGTGAAGAAGAGGGCGTAGCCTACATGCACCTGTGCGCCCCAACTGCCTTTGTTGGTGCCAGTCACGTCTGCCTGGGTGGGTTGCACCTTGTATCCCAGAGTGCTCCATCCTCCGCCTACAGACAGCTCTATAGCGGAGTGCATCCGTGCGGCAACAGGGATAGAGAGCCCTATTAAGAGAGATATAATCAGAATTCTGTTACGCATGCTCCTTGTCCGTTATAGGTTTTATCTCCGTATCTGATATACAGTCTGCCACGGTGAATGTATTTGATGACCTGCTGCTCCTGCTGCGGCTTGTTGGTTTCCACACTGGCAGGGAAGGCGTCAAACTTGTTCGCGCATGCCTGAACGGTAGTACCGTCCGCCATGGTCATGACGCAGTGGTAGGTCTTGCCGTTCCCCGAGAGGACGACACCCTCTGTATAAAGGAACTGGCGTGTCTCTCCGTCCAACGGAGCGCCATTGCAGTACCACTGATAGCCGGTAAAGCGGTGATCGCCGTTATTGACAAACAGGAGGTCGTCCCACTTGCGGTAGATCACATCCTCGCAAACCTCCGGCTCTACGCAGTCAACGGCGGCGGTGATGATGATCTTCTGCGTCTTGGAGCAATCTCCCATCCAGTCGGAGTGTTGCGCCTTCTCGTCGGTCGCTGAGGCAAGAATCGTATATTCGCCTACGCCTAACTCGTCCCATGAGAGCGAAGATCCGTTACCTGCTTGCGTAGCGCCGCTGACTTCACTGCCGTCCTGATACAAGGTGTAGGTCCATCCGCTTTCGCTGCCCGCCAGCCGGATAGTGGCAGTCTCGTCTTTCTCCAGACAGATAGAAGCGGCATCGGTGCTCAGACCTTGGTCTGCAGGCCATTCTTTCGGACAGGGTGAACGGTAGCCGTTGATGCTCGTGAAATAATGGTTGTCGTACCACTGGTCACGCGGGTCGTCGTCCGCCGGCTTGATCACCGGATCGGACTTGCCCGTATAGGGAGCAAAACGGAAGAGGTACCGGTCGTTGTTGGATACATACGAACCGGATAACCATTCGCCGGTAAACTGGCTCTGCAGCGATCCTTCGTTCGACCATTGCCACCAGTTGCATGCCTTGGTCGGACCGGCAGCGCCGCATTTGGCGCCTTTCGCGGTCTCCTGGCCGAACAAGCGGGCTGCTATCTCGGTCTGCTCACCCATGGCAGGCGTGTAGAACGAACCGTTCGTATAAGGTATCTGCGAGAAGTTGAATTCCGCGCCGAAGATCGTATCGCGTATGTGCCAAAGTCTCGAAGCGTCCAGGTTGAACTGGCTACCCTCGTCGTTTTTGATGCGGAAACGGTCGAAAGCAATCGTACGCTCCAAGGCCGGGTCGCTTGCGGGCTTCATCGCCCAGTCGCCCAGCGCCGTTCCGGCGAGGTTGACGGCAAAGACGAAGTTCTCGCCCCATTCCATCGTGTTGTCAGATGCCCAGGTATCATTCGCGCAGTCCCACAGTACGATATACGAGCAGTCTTCCGTCGTCTTCGGCTGCTTGGGCAGGATATAATCCGTATGGGTGGTGATGTCCTGCGTGCAGTCATACAGGCGTATGTGATAAGACAAGGTGTCGCCCTTGAAGCATCCTACATCTTCCAGGATCGCCATAATATCGCATTCGCCGGAGGCCGCCGCGACAGTCACCTTTCCGGTTGCAGCATCTACGGTCGCGACTGCAGTATTGGTGGACTCATACGAGATAGCGGAGTTGATAGAGTGGATGTTGTCAGTACGGACGATCGTATAGGTGTACGTCTCTCCTGCCGCATTGGCAACGATCTCTGCCGGAGGGGGCGTACCTTGCCAGCTGACGGAGGTCTTGAACGCTGCCGTCAGGGGGACCGGGCAGTCCGAGACGGTGATGATGACCGAATCCGGACAGAGCTTATAACTTCCTACCAACGGGTTCTCCGCTTTGATCTTGATTTCGCCCGAGGCGTTGCCTCCCAAGGTTACCTTGACCGTCGTAGTATTGCCGGAGGTAGTTGTGGTTGCGGTTACGTCCGTGCCGGTGACTGTGATGGATGGCGCACCGGCAGTGGTAGCACAGTTCACTTCATACCATCCTCCTGCGTACATCGGGGTGTCCTGACCGCTCCATGTATAGGTGGGGCACTCCATATTCAGCACCACCTGATAGCTGAGGGTGTCGCCTTTGAAGCAACCTACGTCGCTGAGGTAGGCCTTGATGGTCGCCGTACCTTCCGTACCGACGATGGTCACTTTGCCGGTTGCGTCAACCGTAGCGAAAGAGGGGTCGGAGGAGGTGTAGGTGATCTGGTCGTTGATGGAGTGAATGGCATCCGTGCGCTCGATAGCGTAGGTATAGACACCGCCGGCTTTCACCTCCTTGACTGCATCCGGCACGGAGTCTTTCCATGCGATCTGCGTCTGGAACTGAGTGACAGGTACGGTGGTGGTGTAGCCCTTGTAATAGAAGACGGGACTGGCGTCCTGGTCCGCCATCTTGCCGCAAACCATGCGCGGAGAGGGAATATTGGGATTGGAGAACAGCCCCGGCGCCTCCCAGTTGCGCACATGCAGCATATAGGCGCCGTTGGTGAAGTTCGTACCCGTAAAACCGCCCACGTTGACCACGGCGGTCTTGTTGTTATGGGTGTAGATGATCCATTTATAGGCGTCAGTCTGGGCGTTGGTAGCGGAGAGTAAGGCTTCCGAGTACTCCCAGTCGCCGCCGGTGTTACCCGTTTGGGAACCCCGATAGACGTAGCGCATCGTTTGTACGTTCTGCAGGTAGAATACATCTTCGCCCTGACATTTCTCGCCGGTCTTGATGATATACCATTGGTCGTTACCGTCGTTGTGCTCTATGTCGGCTTCGAGGTAGCCGTTGTTATCCCTCAGAAAGACGGATGCGCCGCCGTGAATCCAGTATTGCGGGAAGGTGGTGGAGCCGTTGTAGTTATACCACTCTATCTTGCGGCTCTCGGCGGCGGTCTCGGTACACTCGCTCACGGAGATAGTCTGGTTGTCTTCGCAATCCATGCCGCTTACCTGCAGCGTTGCCTTGAGGCTGATCTCTCCTGCGGCAGTGCCGTTCAGGGTGACCTTGACGGTGGTGGTATTGCCGGAGGTGGTTGCCGTGCCGGTAGTCACGCCGGTGCCGGTGACGGTGATGGCAGGCGCTCCATCGTCATTGCTACAACTCAGCATGTACCATCCGCCCGGGTACATGAGTTTGCCCAGCCCTGCCTCGCCGTCGATAGACCAGGTGAACGAACTGCAACCCTGTACTTTCACTTGATAACTGATCTCCGCGCCTTCGAAACAGCCTGCGTCTTCCAGTTTGGCGGTTATCGTAGCGGTACCGCTGTTACCAGCTGTCACTTGTCCGGTTGCGGCATCCACGGTAGCGACTGCCGGATCGGAGGAGGAGTAGGTGATGACCCTGTTGACCGAATGGGTGTTATCCGTACGTATGGCGGTGAAGGTGGTGTCCTGACCTGCTACCAGATTGACGATAGCGGTCGGCGCTGTCCCGTTCCATGAGAGGGCGGTAGCGGGCAGCACGACTCTCGTACCGGTCTCGGTTGTCAGGTTATTGACCGAGGTGTGCATCTCGCCGCTGACGTCGTAACCGACCATCTTGCCTACTTTCATGTCCGGGTTACATACGCGGATATTGTACTGGTTGTTATTTCCCTGACAATACATGTACTCCCAGTCCCGGCAGTGCAGCACCAATGCTTGTTGCCAGTTGCCCGTCCAGCCGGACAGGTTCATGATATATATCCGGTTCTGGTCGCCCTGATAGAAGATCCATTTGTACTCGTCGCTGTTGGTGACGGTAGGCGAAGTGATGGCAGCGGCGTAGTCCATAGACCCTCCGTTGGTGGCTTGTACCGGACCGTGGTAGAGGTAGCGGTTGGTGTTGAGGTTATATAGATAGACCACGTCTTTTCCCAGCACTTGTGCGTCGCCGGTAGGCAGTGCCAACCACCGGTCGGCGGTGTTGCCGTTGACGGTCGTGGACATCTGTACCACGCCGTTATTATCGATGACGTATCCTTTGTTGTCGTCCCATTTGAGAACGTATGCCTGATCCTCGCCGCATAGGGAGATCAGTCCCGTCAGCATACCCGAACAAGCGGCATACTGCGCCGTCTCGGCGGTCGGGAACTCGATCGTCAGCGGCGCCGTAGTGGCGTCGGCGTGTATGTAGAGCGTGTCATGGCCGAAATGCGCTTTCGCGCCTGCGGGTAATACCTTTGATGTCGGCGCCCCCGCGGTACTCGTACATCCGATGATGTACCATCCGCCGGGGTAGAAGGTCTGCGCACCGCTGAGGGGCGCACCATCTACCGTGATTGTATATTCCGGACAGAGCTTTTCAACGATCACCCGTGCCTGGGTGGTATAGACACCGTCCGGACAGTTGTCAGTCGTGATAAAGCAGTAATAGGTGTAGTCCGTCTCACCCTCATTGGTAGCCGGATGGCAGGTCTTGGTCTGTGCGCCTGCGCCGGTATAAGGCACGGCGGTAGCTTCGCCTGCAGCGGTCTGGTAACGGTACCACTGATAACTGACCCCTGTCATGTTACCGCTCTTCTCCTCGGCAACCAAGGTGGTGTCTGTGCCTACCGGGATCGTCTGCGTCACCGGATCCAAGGGGTAAAAGAACGGGCAGCACTGGTCGTCATTGACGTCGCACGGCGCGGCGTATCCGTTGCCCACTACGTAATGGTCATTGTCGTAAAAGATATGCGTACCGGGCGTCATCTCCTGCGTAGTGAAATCAGCACCGGTCTTGGTGCCCGTATATGGAGCAAAGACGAAGAGGGGCTGGTTATCCTGAGCGCAGTACCATTCATCCCGATAGTCCCAGACACTTCCTTCCTGCTGGGTCGGAACAATGGGGTAGCACCGGTCGCTGAAAAGAGTGGCGGAGGGGAAGATGCGGGAATAGATCTTAATCTGCTCGCCCATCGCAGGAGTCGTGTTCGTCCATCCTCCTTCTGTCTCAAACTGGGCGAAGTTGTACATGGCACCGTATATATTATCGCGTATGTGCCATAGACGCGCGCGGTTGTCCTTGTACATATTTCCGCCTTTCGAACCCCGGAAGGTGTTCAGACTGACAATCGTATTCTCCACGGGATAGTTCACGCCGTTTCTGGATTGGGCGTTCTTTACCCAGTTCTCCAGTCCTGTACCCGTCAGATCCACGGCGAGCACAAAGGTCTCGTCGTATTCCATATCGTTACTCTCCGCCCAGTAGCCCTGTTCTCCATTGGGACCTGTGGCATTACAATCCCATTTGACGCGGTAGTATCCGTCTGTGCCAACGGGGTTGTGGAGGCGGAAATCCGCCCAACTATGGGTGGCGCATAAGAGTGCCAACCCGACCATTGAGCCAAATTTGAAAAGATGGTGTCTCATAGCTGATAAATTAAAAAACTTTCCTTCTTGGGGCAGACTTCATACCATGGTCTCCTGACCCCGCCAGTGCCATGAAGAATTCTACTGACTGGATTACAATGGTTTCAGTAACAGGTTGTGTGTATGGTTTCATTGTGTGAATTATTTAATATTCATTATTTATTATCTCACGCTTGCGCCTTGCGCGTTATAGAGTTTGCCCTTGTGCCGGATATACAGAATGCCGTTTAGCAAGATCTTCTTTGTCTCGTCTGTACCGGTGCTGATGTTATCTACATCCGTCGGCGTCTTGTAGGTCTCTACGAGGAGCAGACCATACCGGGTAGTAATACCTTTTGGGAGATCAAGAGTGTATGGCTCGCTCAGTTCGCACAGCGTGTTGCCGTCCTGCGTGAGGTAGAGGGAGTAGTCTGCCGGGATGTCGAGGCTTGTCAGGGTGTACGTGCCGTCAGCCGGAGCATAGAGAGAGAGGTTGTATTGCGCCTCGCCGTTGATGAGTTGTGCTTCGTGTACGCAGAGCGGGTAGTCATATGCGGTCGTCCATATCTGCGGCACATTGGCGGAACCGAGATCTCCTGCTTTGGCGAGATCCGTGCCCGGTGTGTAAGCCTGACCGCCGGTCTCGCTGGCGGAGATGAAGAGCTGGTCGCTGAACGGCTGACCCTCGCTTGCAATCTGAATAGCGGTAGCCGGAGCGGTTGCATAGCGCTTAGGGGCTAACAGCTTGTCATGCGTAGCTTGCAAAAGCGTCATGGTGCCGGTCTCTTGTACCATGAAGGCAGAGCCTACTACGAGTGAGTATTCGCTCTTTTCGACAGCTAAGAATGTCTTGTTGCCGCTTTGGTAAACCTGAATATAGGTGCCGCTTATGCCTGCATCGGCGTGGTGGAGTGTACCGTTACCTACGCCGTTCAGGTTAGTGTATACTCCGCTTCCTGCATACGCATGGAGTGTCACGTTATCGCTTGCTACGAGTGCCCCCTCTGCAGTCTTCTGCATACGCAGGGTATTGTAGTTAAAGTCGTTGTCCAGGGTGATGGAGTAGAGCTTGTTAGGCTGCATGATACCGCTGAACTTCTTATAGGGGTATTGGCCTTGTGCTTGTTTATCTCCGAGATACTCCATGATTGCGTAGTCCGTTCCGTTGGCGAAGTTCTCCTTAAGCCCGCTTCCATCAATACCTTTAATTCCAGAAGCAGCATTAACCGGGAACGGTACGGTGAAGTCGTACCAGCCGTAATGTACGGTTCCGCTTGGATCCACGGTATAGAGGAAATATGCGTTTCCGTTGACGGTAAGGTCAGATGCGTTGCGTACCTGTCCGGAAGCGGCAGGAATAGATGTATTACCTGCTTTTGCGCAGATGGTAAAGTCGTTGACGGTCAGCGCGCTGCTGAGCGTCAAATCACCTGTCTGCTCTACCGTCAGGTTTCCGATACTATGTCCTTGTGCATCTATCGTGATGGCTTTGTTGATGATGGCATCTTCGGCGTAGTTGCCGGTCAGCGTGAGTGTACCGCTCTCCGGCGTCGCATCAATGAGTTCGGCGAGAGTAGCTGCACTCAGTGTGAGGGAGTAGGTGATAGACTGTTCGGAATAGCAACCGTTCGCTTCTATCGTAGCGGTGATGGTCGTTGTACCGTCCGTCAGAGGAGTTAGTGTACCGTCCGAAGCTACGGTAGCAACGGCAGGATTCGATGAGGTGTAGGTGACAGCGCCCAGACTGCCTTCTGTGGAGGTAGCTGTATATTGGAATGTACCGCCTGTAACTGACCGTATCACACCGCCGGAAAGATCGGTCTCCCATGCCAGCGCAGGTGACGAAGGATGGGCAGCATACGTGCGCGATACTACTATGGACGCGATACCCGCGTGATTGTCTGTGGCCTTGATGACGAACGCGTTCTCGCCTAACAGAGCCGAGTTGGATGCCACGGTGTAGGAGTACTCACGCTCGGCGTCTGCACTGAGGTTGATGGTCTCAATTTCCGTACCATCCGTCTTCTGCAGTTTAACAGACGTTGCTGCATCTGCATAGAGGCGTACGGTGATTATAGCACCCTGGACTAATGCTCCACCGAGGTTAGCCTGCACGGTAGCATCTGCTTTCATACGATAGTACGAACCGTTCATCAGAGAAGCCATAAAGAACGGGTTGGCAATAGAAGCCTCCACTTGGGTGATTATGGCTCTAATAGGATTATTTCCTTGATGCCCTCCCAAACCACAACGTACATAAGGAGTATTCCATCCATCTACAGCATCTACGTAGTAGCGCATGAGTGTATGCGATCCATCAAGATTTCCATTGTAACCATCTTTGTTACAAATACGTAATTGGTCACCCGAACCATTTTCAAGCCATCTATAGGTGTCTGCATCGGCATACGAAGCTGCTTTAGTTCCGTAGAATTTCCACCCACCATTTTGTCCCATCAGACCGGTTGACTTGTCTTTGTATAAGAAGTGACCTGTGTTGTAGTTCTGTAAATAGAAGAAGCCCGTTCCTGCGGAATAGTACATCCATTTGTCGGAATCATCCGTAATACTAGCACGCCCTGCAACTTTTCCGTTCGCATCTTCAGTCATATATTCAGTAGCAAGGTCCTTAAATGCAATGCGTACTAAACGAGCAGTCTGTGTCATTACCCCATTTTCGCTACTCTCGTTCCATAATCCTGCTAAAGTAGCATCGTCACCTGTAGAAGTATTATAGCCGGTGACGGTCATGGAGTAGATGTTGTCTGTTGCCATCTCGCAGGCTGCAACTGTAACCTCGCAGGAGGCGCTACGTTGCGTGTCAAACTGGTCAGTCACGGTACAAGTGATAGTAGCAGAACCTGCGCCCTCGGCGTGTACGGTGCCGTTGCTGACAGTAGCAACAGAGGGGTTATCGCTGCTCCATGCTACATTCTTGGTAATCAAGTCAGACGGATCATAGGTCGGCGTGAGAGTGAAGTCCGTATTGCCTACCCATGTCATGTGCGTGCTCTCGTTCAAAACTACTGAACTGATAGCCTTATATGCCCAAACGGCATCCAGCGTGATATTTCCGGTAACAGGGTTGCTGAAATTATAGTCGCTACCATTAAGTTGCCATTTGCTGAAGATGTAACCCGCTTTCGCCGGGTCTGCAGGCTGTGCTACAGGACTACCGTCGCTCACTTGTACGGGGTCGATGGTAGAACCTCCGTCCGTGTTGAATGTTACGGTATATTGCTGAACAGGAGTTGCAACAACCGTCACTTTGCTACCATCGCATGCAATGGTCACCTGCGAGCGATTGGCAAGGTCGAACCAAATCTCTTTATTGTTGCCGTCACGCAGGTTGATGTTATTGCTCGAGTTCGCAGCGTCCAAATCGTCCATGTTGAATTCACTACGCCAATCGACAGTACCGGTTGGATTCAATTTGAATTTATAGGTACCGGCATTCAAGGTCTTGATCATACTACCGGAATGAGCTGTACCATTACCATTCCATGCATTGAAATCCGAACCTGTATCAGCTAATGTAGTTGAACCGGAGATATAGAAATGGAATGTACGCGGGCTATAAACCGCCATAGTGTTACTATTGTTTATGTAATTTTTGCCTTCTTCCAAAGTAGCATAACTACCCTCATTCCATACTGTACTTCGTTCTTCATTACGGGTTCGTATTACTCGTACTTTCGTCCAGGTTCCGGCAGGTACTCTTGTTGCTAACACATCTCCAGAGGTGTTGTCTGTATCCCAGAAATATCCAATCTTTGTAGAGCGCGCTGTATTGGATTCATCAGCATTACTGAACTGTAAATATAATGCGCAGTCGTTATTCCAAATATTCCAATCGAACCCACTACTATTTTTGTGGAAATAGAAAATCTCACTTCCGTCATATGTTACACTAGATGGGGTAGGAGGTTCCGGGGCAGCAGCCGTTGAAAGAGTAATTACACCATTTGTCAGCGTAACACGTAGGTTGGAAGTGGATGCCAATTTAAAACCACCTCTGGCATCATTCCCTTTTCCGTCGGTTACGGTTATGAGAGAAAAATTCTGTGACGAGAATTTTGAGGCATCGTAATACACACCGTTGTTCCACGAAATACCTGAACTACCTTCTTCGTCAATATACAAACCACCGAACCATGCGATACCCTGCGACGATTCCTTTTTAATGTCGCCATTTTTATCTCCCCAATCATTGCGATTAGCTATATAAATACTATTAAATCCACCACCGTTGTTTGCTGGACAATTTTCAACAACAAGACTTCCGTTGGAGAGTTGCCCCTTCAGCGCTTTGTTAATATATACGTACCAATTCCCTGTCATTGCAGGTGCATCAGAAACTGTAACTATAGTTCGGGATTTATTGTATTCTACGCGAACCAATTTTGCACCTGTATGATTTGTTCCTGTACCAGAAATAGAGGCAATACACTTAGAAGTTGTGCTAGAAGCATCGGCGCAATTAACAAACCGGTATTCGCTAGTATTGCTACGATTGATTTGAATGGCGTTTGTGTATTTCCCATCGGCTTTCGAACTGCCGTCCCAAGAAAATGTTTCAAACCGAACTTTTGTGGTATTACTATTTGATGCAGCAGGCATATAAAATGTTACGTACGCCAACTCACCAGCAGGAGCTTTAGTTAGTTGTGGAGCGCATAAGTATTTACTCCATCCCCCATCTGTTCCGCACCATAAATCGCCTTGGATAAAATACGCATTGGCATCCAATGTTGCTGTTCCCTGAGGTACAGCATTTGCCCAGACTTTTGTCCCGTTGGTGTAGATATAGAGATCCACATTCTCTGTAGCTGTAAATTGAATGCGATTATCTTCATTGTCGTTTAAAAGTGTTGCATTACCTAATGAGTTATCTATCGCGGTTGCTGTTATTTGATTACCCCAATCAAATCCACTGCCTTCATAACCGGAACCATAAAGGATTTTGAAAAGGATAGTCGTTCCATTACTAACAGCCACTTTGTCGCACCAATAAACGCCATCTGCCTGGTGTGTCATTCTTGCTTTATTGTTATTATCGTTCCACTGACCTCCATCTTTCCCTTGCCAGTTGTTTCCATGAACGGCATAATAACCATCTCCCCACACAACACTACTTCCCATAACCAGCAGGAACAGCAACAAGAGAGGCTTAAAAATAGCGGTTAAAAAACTTGACTTGATTGTCGTTGATGCAAGCGGGGTATGAAACCCATTTGCAGAAATAAGTGAATTGTGTTTCATAATGTATTGTGTTTGAGGTTAATATTTTTCCTTAGCCGGAGCAACTTCTGTAGAAAAACGATGCAAAATTATTGTTTTTTACGCACATGCGAAAATTATATATGTAAAATATAGATATTTTTGACGCATTATCAAAACGTATTATTTATACAAATAATAACCATCAAAAACAACTCCGAATTATAGAGAGTTTTTATGTGATTTATTATGGCTAATATCTTCCGATTTTTGACTACGACCATAGCCTGATTGTTCATGAACTTTCACGACTCATTTACGACTCGTTTAGCGGTCATTCTCGAACCATTCTCGACTCATTGTCAAACCGTTTTCGAGAGATGGTGGGGTATCTCGGGAAGATGTATGAAACTACCAAAACACTGGCTTTGGCATAGCTATTGCCTCCTTGATGCATAGCCATTGCCCCTTATATCTATTTTTGTAAATGAGCTATATAATACAGGAAGACATAAATATGGCAAAAAAGTGCATTTTTTCTTGCATATCTCAAAAAAAAGCACTAAATTTGCACGCAAATTTTGTATCAGCAATGAAATTATCTGAAATAAGGAAGGCAATAGGGGCTATTGCCGATGTGACAGGAGAAGATGACCTCGACATCCGCTATCTGCTCACCGACAGCAGGGAGTTAGAGGGGTTACGGGGCACGGGCCAGGCATCAGCGGGTGAGACGCTGTTCTTTGCTATCAAGACGGACAAGAACGACGGTGCGAAATACATCCCTGAGTTGCGGGAAAAAGGAGTGCGAGCCTTTGTGACCGGCGACAGCATAGCGGCTTTGCAGGCTCTGGCGGCGTATGTCCGTGCGCAGTTCAAAGGTACCGTCATCGGTATAACGGGTTCGAACGGCAAGACGGTGGTCAAGGAATGGCTCTACCAGTTGCTGAAAGACGACTACGACATCATCCGTTCGCCTAAGTCCTATAACTCACAGATCGGAGTGCCGCTGAGCGTTTGGGGACTGGAACCCCACCTAACCTCCCCGCAAGGGGAGGAACACCCTCTCTTGAGGAGAGGGACGGGGAGAGGTTTATTGGCTATCTTCGAAGCAGGCATCTCCCAGCCCGGAGAGATGGAGAAGCTGGAGCCCATGATCCGTCCTACCATCGGCGTGATCACCTATATCGGACACGAGCACGACGAGAACTTCTCGTCCCTCGAACAGAAACGCGAGGAGAAGATGAAACTGTTTGTTCATTCGGAACAGATCATCGAGGACCCCACTCACCAGAACGTGCGCACCTGCGCCGCCGTCATGAGGGCGTTAGGATACGACGAAGAGGTCATCGCGGAACGGATCCTGCGCCAGACGCACGAGACGGTTCTTAAGGTGAACCTGAGTGCGCTGGTGGACAACGTGCGCTATTTCCGGTCGCTCCTCAAGCCGGAGACGAAACTGACCTGCATGGTCAAAGCCTTCGCCTACGGCGCCGGCAGCGTAGAGGTCAGCCGCGCCTTGCAAAAAGCAAATGACTCCTTCGTACATCGTACATCGTCAAATTGTACATTAGTTGATTACCTCGCGGTAGCGGTGGCCGATGAGGGTGTTGAGCTGCGGAAGGCAGGAATCACGCTGCCCATCATCATCATGGATCCCGAAGTGGCGGCGATGGACCTGATATTGGAGAACAACCTGGAGCCGAACGTCTATTCCCACCAGTCGCTCAAAACCGTCATTGCCGCCGCGGAAGCCAAAGGTCTGGAGAACGTGCCTATCCATATCAAGATCGACTCCGGCATGCACCGCCTCGGTTTCTACAAAGAAGACATACCCTGGCTCATCGACAAACTGCAGCAGACCAAAGCCGTCCGCGTAGCGTCTGTCTTCTCCCATCTCGCAGGTAGCGACGAGGCGCAGTTCGACGACTTCACCCTCCAACAGATACGCTATTTCGACGACTGCGCGGAGGAGTTGAAGAAGGGACTGTCAGGCGTAGCCGGTCTGTCAGCAGAGCGGTCTGTGTTCTGTCAGCCCGAAGGGCGGTCTATCTTAAAGCATATCCTCAACTCCGCCGGCATCGAGCGCTTCACGGACTACCAGTTCGACATGTGCCGTCTGGGTATAGGACTGTACGGCTTCTCCTTCGCCGGCGCACGCCTCCGCAATGTGTGCTCTCTGGAGACCACGATCCTCTCCGTCAAAACCGTCAAAGCCGGTGAGACGATCGGCTACGGACGCCATACGAAACTGGACGAGGACCGGGTGATAGCCGTCATCCCTATCGGCTATGCCGACGGCTTCGACCGCCGCTTCTCCAACTACGGCAGCGAAGTATATATCCGCGGCAAGAGATGCCCCGTGGTTGGCAATGTGTGCATGGACCAGGCAATGATAGACGTCACCGGCACCGACGCCAGACCGGGAGACCCCGTGGAGATCTTCGGCGAGCATGTGACGCTGCAGGAACTCGCCGACAAACTCGGAACAATAACATACGAAATACTAACCTCCGTTTCACGCCGTGTACAACGTCTCTATTTCTACGAATAAACTGTCCATCGGGTATGCCGGAGACAGCCGAAAGTCGAAAGTCGAAAGTCGAAAGACTATTCAGCGGGACCTTACTTTCTCGCTCTATGAGGGAGAGTTGGTCTGCATGCTCGGTCCAAACGGCTGCGGCAAGTCCACACTCATCCGCACCCTCGCCGGTCTCCAACCGCCCTTGTCCGGCACTTATAGTCTTACAGGCGGAACCGGTCTTACAGCAACGCGGTCTAACAGCAACGCGGTCTCCTTGGTTCTGACGGAGCGGCTCTCGCTGGAGAACACGACGGTGCATGACGTTGTGGCAATGGGACGGTATCCGTATACATCCTTCCTGGACGGGCTGTCGAAAGAGGACGAACGAATCATCGAAGAAAGTCTGCGCGAAGTGGGGTTTGAAGATTCTATAGTGAACGACAGCGGAGCGGTCCTACAGTCCGTAGGACGGTCTTTCTTTAACAGCCATTCCGACGGAGAGAAACAGCGCATACTGATTGCTAAAGCCTTGGCGCAGCGGACACCGGTTATCCTTTTGGACGAACCTACCGCGCACCTCGACCTGCCGCACCGGATTATGATACTGAGACTTTTGCGGAGACTGGCGCACGAACAGGGCAAGACGATACTCATCTCTACCCACGAACTGGATCTGGCGCTCGCCCTCTCCGACCGCATTCTGCTGATGTCACCTCATTGCGGCGGCGTGCAACTCGACACAGCCGAACGGCTCAAAGAGGCTGACGCGTTCACCTCAGCCTTCGGCATGGACATCTTCCACCCGCTCGGCTAAAAGCACAACGGGCTTGCCTGCCACCCTGCAACCAATGACATAGGCTGTGCCTCCGTCCCGGAGGTGCAGTTTTTTCTTCAGCTGCTCCGGCGTAAGCGGATAGTTGCGGCAGAGGACATTTGCTTGCTTTTCTCTTGCCCCTTTAGGGGAAAGTAGGAAAGGGGCTTCTTTTATCCTCCAGACGCGTCCGGGGAAATGCTCCACAAGCCGGTCGGAGATATAGAGGTGGGTGTTCGGGTCGAGTTTCTGCAAACCGAACCGCTCTCCGACTAACTTGTACGCTCCGGCTTTGAGTATAGCGGCATTAGGCTCGTAAATCCAAGTACCATTTGACCAAGTACCATTTACCATTTGCGGCTGCGCCGCTTGCTCTTCCTCGCGGGTGAAAGTGAACGCCTGTTCGGGGTGGGAGAGATCAATACATTTGATTATTTGGTCATTTACCATTTTACCATTTACTATATGGTCATTTATCGGGGCTTTGAGGCCTCGGGACAACAATAAGACCTCTTTGACCTCGTTCTTGACGGCTACTATGTGCACATCCCATATTATCTCCTCCCTTGAGGGGTGAAGGGCTTTGCCCAATTGGGCGTCCAGTGGACGGTCATAGAACCTTTTGGGTGGGGTTTGGAGCTCTTTTATAGCTTGGGTGATATCGATCATGGGCGAGAGTTTGAGCATGATCCGTCCGTCCGGCGCAAGGTGGTCCAAGAGAGCAGGTAACAACTCCACGACATTGGGCGTGCAGTCGGCTAACTTGAAGACCTTGCTTCCATGGCTGTCACGCCGAGCCGGGTCAAGGAAGATTAAACCCCACCCGGCCTCCCCACAGGGGGAGGAGAGAAGGAAATCCTCGGCGGTGGTGTTATGGACGGCAATAGAGAGCTTTTGTCTTTCGACTTTCGACTTTTGACTAAGTGCGAAGTTATGTGCAGCGATGCGGCACAGCTCGGCGTTCTGCTCCACGTAGTCGGTGCGGGCAAAGTGTTCGGACAGGAAATAAGTATCAACCCCGTATCCGCCGGTGAGGTCAAGACAAGTACCATTTGACCAAGTACCAAGTACGATCTGTGCTTTGTAGCGTGCGGTGAGTTCCGAGGAGCACTGTTCACAACTCAGCCGCACCGGGTACCACCAGTCCTCAATGGCAGCAAAGGTCGGCAGTTTGTCCACCGTCCGTTCGCGCCCCTCTACCTGCTGCAAGAACCAACGCCATTCTTCGTCGGAGAGGTGTTTGTATTTATCGCGCTGCAAGGCTAAGTCATTTACCATTTATTCATTTACCATTTAGTCATTTACTATTTGGTCATTTACTATTTGGTCATTTAGTGTAGTGCCGGGGTAGTAGTAGGTCAGGATCTCTTCGTAGGTCTTTCCTTCCGCCGCCATGACTGCCGCACCAATCTGGCAAAGCCCTGCACCGTGGCCCCAACCATGACCGCGAAGGACCCATAACGAAGCCCCTTCCCGACCTTCCCCTGAAGGGGCAGGTGTGTTTTTCTCTATGTCAAACCAGGAACTATAGAGGCAGGTGCGGCTGAGCCATAGGCGGATCTTCAACTCCTTGCCGATGATCTCCGTATGCTTGGTGCCGACGATCTTCAGTTCGCAGATACGTCCCGACGGACCGCGTTTGAGAGGAACGAGGTCGATGATCTCGCCGAAGTCAATACCGGATTTGGAACGGATGATGTCACTCAACTCTTCGGCGGTGTAGATCACCTGCCAGTCGTGGAAATCCGTGGTCTCCCGGTCATAGTCATTGAGGCAAGTCGAAAGTAGAAAGTCGAAAGACCGTTCACCATGTGAACTCAAAGCCTTTATGTGTTTAGGGTTGCAGTACGGGCACTCGACGGACTGAATATAGGGCACGTCGATGTCCTCCCAGCAGGTGCGCCAGATCTCCGTCCTCCCTCCGCAGCACTTGTGGTAACGGCAATCACAGATTTCATGTACCATTTTGCCATTTACCATTTGTTCATTTGTCAGTACTTGCCCTGCAGTGGCGCGGACGGCTTCTACGGCGCGTTCGTTCATCCGTCGCAGTCCCTCGTACCGCTGGCAATGGTCATCAGCACAAAGGTCAAAACCTTCGTGCAATTTACGATTTGACGATTTACTATTTACGATTTGGCGTATTGCCCAGCTGCGGCTGATGACGGCATGCGCCTTGAGCAGCTCCATGGGGCTGTCGGCATTCATCTCGGATGAGATGACGGAACAGAGGTAGTCTTCCAGATCAATGGTGTTGACGGCTACCTGCCACGGTTTTCCCCCTTGCATAACGGGGTTGGGAACAGACTTTATCTCCAGCGTGCCGGCGAACTCCTGGTCCTCGTGCCGGTCCCAATGGAAGCCGATGCCAATACGCACGTTCTTTAAGACGAACGTGTGTTCCCGCTGCTCGAACTCAATTTTCGGAGCCGTTAATATTCCTACGCGGATATTCAATGAGAATTACGAATTACGGATTATTGATGGAGTCGTGCCAGTAGTTCCCAGGTGCGGAGCCGGTCTTTATACCAGTTGTTGCGGTTCATGGCTACTATGTCGCAGTTGGCGTCAGAGTTGTCTTCCCACCGGCGGCAGTTATAGAGGACGTCGTAGATACGTCCGATACGCCAGTCGCGGCTGATGCGCAGTCCGACAGCGTAGTCTTCGCCGTACTTGGTGGTGGGGTAGTTGATCGTCCGGAGCAGCGGTACGTAGAAACCGCGCGGAGCGCCCAGACCGTTGATACGCAGGGCGTTGTTGCGGCCGTTCCCGTCCGTCCACTCGCGGTGGTCGATCACGCCCGGAGGCAGGATCTCGCCCGCCATGTTGGTGAGTTGGTAAGTACCGATCACCATGCCATAATGGCATTTACCATTTGGACATTTACCATTTACCATCTCAAAGGTATCGATGAATTTCTGCACGGTGTGTTCGTCAAAATAGGTGTCGTCGGAGTCGAGCTGGATAGCGTACTTGCCGCAACGCGGATCGTGGATCGCCACGTTCCAGTTGCCGCCGATGGCGTGCCAGGTCTTGTCCTGGGAAATGACAATCAATTTACTATTTGGACATTTACCATTTACCATTTCGTTAAGGATCTCTGCGGTGCCGTCGGTGGAGTTGTCATCGACGACGATGACGTTGAACGAGTAGGGAGCACGCACTTTCTGCGCAAGCGCGGAGTGTACGGCGTCGGCAATCGTGCGGGCGCGGTTCTTACAAGGAATGATGACCGAGGCTGTCACCGGGAACTCACCCGCTTCCGGCAGAGGCTGGTATTCGTCCGGTTGCAAGTATGCACCGATGCGCTTGAGATGAGCCGTGACGCACGTTTCCATCTCTATCTGTACCGCTCTGTTACGTGGATCGACATAGTCGAAGAGTTTCTCACCGGATTTGCGGGTGTCGGTCTCCACCTCGTAATAGAGATATTCGGGAATGTGCACTAATGGGGTCCCCGCAAATTTTATATTTGTGGGGAGAGCGGAGGCATCGGTTGCCTGTCGATTTAGCGGAGTGGTATCGACCATTGCACACCGATTGCCGAACGCGACGGCGCGGAGGCGGAGGTCATAGAGTCCTGCGAAGTCGTAGTCGGTGTCCATCTCGGCAACGAGGGCTTTGAGTTTGGCGGTGTCCCAAAGGAGCACGGCTCCGAAATCAAAGTCGTCGCGCAGGGCACCGACTTGGTAGTCGATGACGGGTGCTTCCGTAATTTTGAATTTTGAATTTTGAATTTTGAATTTATTAAACCGGTCCGCATAGACCATGGTAGCACCGGTCATTTGGAGCACCTGAATCATTCGCTCCTGTCCCAGATAGACCCATTCGATTTCGGGTTTGAGACAGATCATGGTAAATGGCGCAGCGGTTTTTTGTGCTATCTCACGGATAGCAGCGGTTGAGCAGACTCTGCCTGGCAGATAAAATATATCGATCATTTCAAATTACGAATTAAAAATTACGAATTACGAATTATTCCGTTGTGGGGACAACAGCGGATTTATGATATTCTTTGAGCCCTTCGATCGGGTCCTGCAGGATCGTGCCGACCGGTATGCCTTCCGCCGCCATCGCTTCCTCCAGAATCGGGCGGTAATAATAGGCGATTGAACCCACGAAACCGACCTCTGAATGCTGATGGCTGATGGCTGACGGCTTGAAATATTGCTTCAGGTTCCGCCGGATGAACTGTACAAAATGGTCATAGACGAGTGCACGGATGCGCGGGTCGTCAATGTGATCGGCGCAGAAGCGGGACAGCTTAGCCAGGAAGCGGTTAGGGAAGGGTTGGCGATATACTTTCTCGATGATATCCGCCATAGAGGTCTCCTGCTCTTTGAAGAATAGTTCTTTCAGATCTTCATACCCCTTCCGGCGGAGGCCGTTTTCCCCGTTAAGCGGGGACACCTCCGGATTCTTGAGCAGGTCTCCGACGAGCCGTTTGCCGAGTACGGCAGCCGATCCTTCGTCTCCGAGAATGTATCCGAGCGAGGGGACCGCCCATGCAATCTTCTCGCCGTCGTAGAAACAGCTGCCGGAGCCGGTGCCTAAGATACATGCTACGCCGGCGTTATGTCCCAGCAGACCCCGCGCGGCACCCAGCATGTCGGACTCGACATGCACCTCTGCTTTCTTGAAAACCGCTTCGAGGGCTTTTTGCACAAACACTTTCTTCTCCGGCGTGCAACCCGCTCCGTAGAAAAACACATGCGTCAGTGTGCCCGCCCAGAGGAGCGTGCTGATCTGCGGTAGGAGTTGGTTAGAGATGCTGTTTTGCATCGCTATCGTCGTCTGGAAAAGAGGGTTGATACCGTCCGTAAAGACGTCGGAGCATTGTCCGCTGGCGGTCAAGAGGCACCAATGCACTTTGGTGCTGCCGCTGTCTGCAATTAGAATCATAGACATTTAGTCATTTATACATTTACAATTTGCACATTTTTGCATTTTAATCGCCGCAAAATTACAAAAAAATTTGCACATATGCAAAAAAAAGTGTACTTTTGCAGTGCATATCATTTAAATCTATATAGATCATGGAGAATTTTAGCACACAAGACCTGGAGCAGTTACAGGCTCGAGGCATTTCCGTAGAGAAAGCGGAGGCGCAGTTGGAGTGCTTCCGCAACGGCTTTCCTGAGTTGGACATCGTAGCTCCGGCATCGACGAAGAAAGGTATTCTGGCTCCCAAGCGTGCCGAGCAGGATCAATATATCGAGGCATGGCAGCGGTATATGAAGGAGGGACATAAGATATTGAAGTTCGTTCCCGCTTCGGGTGCGGCAAGCCGTATGTTCAAGAACCTGTTCCAATACCTGGAGGACGGAATCGAGACGCCGTTCATTCAGGATTTTTTAGCGCATAAGGATCAGTTCGCTTTCGGTCCGCTGCTGGCGGGCAAGGAAGGCCAGGAGGCGGTGCGGTATCTGCTGAACGACATGCACTACGGCGAGCTGCCGAAGGGTCTGCTGCTATTCCATAAATATCGCGACGGCGCGCGCACGCCTGCGTTAGAGCACCTCGTGGAAGGGGCGCAGTACTGCGTGGCTCCGGCGAAGGAGGGCGAGAAGCCGACGGTCTACCTGCATTTCACGGTGAGCCACGACCACCTGCCGCTCTTCCGGCAGCATATAGCGGAGAACCTGCCTAAGTTCGAAGCCAAATACGGCGTGAAGTACGATGTGACGTTCAGCGAACAGCTGCCGAGCACTGACACTATTGCCGCTAATCCGGACGGTACGCCGTTCCGCACGAAGGACGGCAAACTGCTCTTCCGTCCGGGTGGCCACGGAGCGCTGATAGAGAACCTGAACCGGCAGGACGCAGACATCGTCTTTATCAAGAACATCGACAATGTCGTACCCGACCGGCTGAAGAAAGACACCATCCGTTACAAACAGATCCTGGCAGGTGTGCTGGTGACGGAGCAGAAGCGCGTCTTCGAGGCGCTACGTGACCCGAGTCTGAGCGATGAGGAGCGCGCCAAGCTGAACAGGCCTATCCGTGTATGCGGCGTGGTGAAGAACACTGGAGAACCCGGCGGCGGTCCGTTCCTCGTGCGCGAAGCCGACGGATCTATATCGTATCAGATACTGGAGTCCAGCCAGATCAGCGACCCTGAACTGATGAAACAGAGCACCCACTTCAATCCGGTAGATCTGGTATGCGCCATCCGCGACTATGAAGGCAAGCCGTTCGATCTGCCTTCGTTCGTCGATCCGCAGACAGGCTTCATCTCCAACAAGTCGAAGGACGGCAAGGAACTCCTTGCGCTGGAGCTGCCGGGCCTCTGGAACGGTGCTATGAGCCGTTGGAACACGATCTTCGTAGAGGTACCGGTAAGTACCTTCAACCCCGTCAAGACGGTGAACGACCTGCTGCGTCCGGAGCACCAGTAGAAAGTAGAAAGACCGCTACGCTGAAAGACAAAAGTCGAAAGCAGAAAGCCGTAAGATAAAAAAAGGCTGCCACACGGCAGCCTTTCTTTTTGGCTCTCTTATTCCTATTCTTATTCCTGTTCTTCCTCTTTGCCTTCCTCTTCTTCCGGTTCGTTTACGAGGATGTTCTTTACCTCCCATGTGGGGCAGGTCTGTCCTGACTCGGTCTTATACCGGAAGCCGATGTATATCGTCTGTCCGTTCCAGGCGCTGAGGTCCATTCTGCCGGAGTTGTAATAGGTCCAGCTGTTAGCATCCGGCACGCCTTTTTCGCCGTCCCATTTGTTCCATGGCAGTTGGGTCCATGTAGCCGAGCGTGCATCGTCGGTGTAGTCGGTAGACACCCAGACGGTGATCTGTTGTTCGCGTGTCTCGTCCAGAGGTCCGTAGTTCAGCGCGTGGTCGAAACTGAGCGCAGGAGCGACGGCGTTCTTCAGTTTGATCTTCGGGGTGACGAACCATCCTTCTCCGTAGTGTGGTCCGCCCACGTAGGAAGAACCGCGCATGCCATATAGGTTATCGAACCGCCAGATATAGGTGATTCCGTCCTCCAGGTCGTAATGGTGCATGGTGATCTTGCCGAGGTTGCCTTCTCCGGCGATAGCCTGGCGGTAGTAGGTAGAGAGGTTCGCCTTCCATCCCTCTGCGAGGGCGAAGGACATGGTCTCTTCCACCACACCGGTGTCCGCTTTCCACGAGGAGCCGTCGAAATGGAACTCATACGCCACATAATGTTTGGCTGCGGAGTCGTACCATATGACGGCAACGACCTGGTCTGCTACCGCATAGGGGAACTTGTTCAGCAGCCATTTCTCCACCTGTCCGTTGGCTTCCGCCGGGAGCATGTACATGTTCGCCGGCAGGGTGGCGGGAGCCCAGGTATAGCCGTCCTCGCTGGTGTAGAGCACCTCATTGCCGTTATAGACGACGCCGATCACCTGACCCTCTTCCGGCTGCGGCAGTTTGCCGATGATCTCGCTCTCGTCCTGGATATCCAGCGTCAGCTGTGTGGCGGCATTGTAGGGTAGCAGATAAGCCGGCAGGCCGTCGTCCGTGAGGTAGGTGACGTTGAAGACCGAACCCGGATCCAGTTGCGGGTATTTGGCGTAGATGAATGCCGGCACATACATGTCGGCGGAGGCATTGTTGTTGAAACACCCCTCCTGACCTACGCGCTCCAGGGCTTTCTGATAGCGGTTCTTCAGATGGTTGACAGAGTCCATGTAAACGGCATAGGCTTTGTTGGTCTTGTTTTCGGCAATGGTCTTGTATTCGCCGGCAGCCAAGACGTAGTCATAGGTCTTGACCACCTGAATCTGCGGATCGCCGTTATCCATGTATTTCTCATCGAAATAGTTCTCGCACGAAGTACAAAGTGACAAAGTACCCAGTACCAAGGCTGCGCCTAAAATATAGTTTGTTTTCATAATCTTCTTTTGTCTTTTAGTGAAACGGTCTTTTCTCTTTTAGCGAAGCGGTCTGTCAGAACTGCAGTTTCAGCCGGACGTTCCATTGTCTTCCTTTGTTGTAGAAGAAATAGATGTTGTCCTTTGTGTTCTCCGCCACGGTCTGTGTAGCCGTGCTGGCTGACCATGCCTTCTCGATATAGTATTGATTGAGCACGTTGGTCACGTTTCCTCCGATGGTTGCGCGGATCGGACCCATATTGAAGGAGTAGCTTGCCCGTAGGTCCAGACTGCCGCCGAGCGGGCACCGGTACGGCTCTACGATATTCATCTCTTTGCCGAGGCTGAGGTTCGAGCCGGAGAAGGAGTAGTAGCTGTAGTTGCGGTCGTAGAGCGTGTATTCGCCGCCGATGCGGAAGCCTTTGAAGGGTTTGAAGAGGATACCGAAGTTAGCGGTAGTCTGCGCCTGTCCACCCACGTGGATACCTTTCATGTTGATCTTCGCCCATGCGTGGTCGGGTGCGCCTATCTCGGTGCGTTGGCCGTCCGCCGTCATCGCGAAGCCGTGTTCGTCATAGGCGCGGCCGATCACGCTGTCGCTATCCCATTTCCAGTCACCGATAGAGAACATAGCGCTCAGCTCCAGCCATTTGGCAGGACGGGCTTTGGCTTCGAACTCGATACCCATATGGCGCGCATTGACGCCCGTCATGTTCATATAGAACCGGGTCTGGTCCGGGTCGCTCAGGTTGCCGTATTTGGTCATGCTCTTGTCCATCCATTCGGTGAAATAGCCGTTCACATGGATAGAGGCGTATTGGTTCTCGAACCCGTAACCGATCTCCACGGAAGCGATCTTCTCGTTCTTGGCTTCGTTATTGATGGCATTGGAGGTGCTGACGGACATGTATATCGCCTGGTATTTCGGCGCACGGCTGATAAAACCGGCGTTGAGGAAGACGTTGTGCCATTTGGCGAACTTGTAATTGATACCTCCCTTGATGGTACCACCAATACGTACCACCGAGTCGCGCGCGGTGACGTTGTCGTAGTAGTAGCGGTCCTGCCGCCAGTTATGGTTGAGGCTCATCGAGCCGTTGATGAAGGCGGAGAGGTTGTTCTTGCTGTATTCCAGGCTGCCGAAGAATCCTTCCTGTACGATCGTACCGGTGTAGTCGCGGTAGGCGATGTCGCCCACGCCGAGTTTCTCGTTCACCCATGCGTCGTCGTTGCGTTTGGGATTGTTCTCCGGCAGGACGGACGAACGGGTGGCGTCGATATAATAACTGCCGCCGAAGAGGTCGCTGATCACCGCCTGGTGGATTCCCTGGTACCACCGTACGTCCACGCCGGCGGTCAGCTCCAGACAGTCGAGGAATTTCTTGTCGTAGGTAGAGACGAGTCCTACCCAGTTGTGGTAGTTTCTGTTCTCGCAGATGACGAGTTCCGACCCGTATTCGGATGCGGCATTGATCTCCTGCACCATCCCGTAGTCGAACATGCCGGTGACGGGGTCGCGGAAGGTGGTTGTCACCACGCCGTTGTATGCACCCCGTGTGAGGTCGCTATAGCTGTAAGTCGAGTTCAGTCCGTTCTCGGCGGTGCGTCCGAAGCCGCGTCCAATAGAGGTATATACGGTAGTGGACAGGCTGCTGAGGTCGTCAATCTGCCATATGTGGTTCAGGCTGATCTGGGGCTTGTGGTACTGGTTGTAGTTCGTACCCGCCTGCTCGCCGCGTTTGTCGCGTCCGTAGGAAGGGTTGTATTGCCGGCGGTCCATGCCGGAGGGCATGTATTGCGCCACGCGGTTCCATTCCGCCAGCGTCAGCGCGCCCGACGAACCCGAAGGACGGGTCCAGTGCCACTGCGGAGCACCGAAACCGGTGAGGGAGAGCTGGTGGTTCTCGTTGATGCGTTTGGAGATATTGGCGAAATAGTTGTATCCTTGGAATCCCGTTCCTTGGATATATCCGTTACCCCACGTGCGGCTTCCCATGACGGTAATCGCCCAGCCGTTTTTCATCAGACCGGTGGAGACGGAGAATAGCACTTTGTTGTAGCCGTCGTTACCCATGGAGTATGAGAGCGAACCTCCTTTCTTGGCGTCAATACCGCGTGTGACGATGTTGATTGTGCCTCCGACGGAAGGCGCAGACAGTTTGGACGCACCCATGCCGCGCTGTGTCTGTATGACGGATGTGACGTCGCTCAGACCCTGCCAGTTGCTCCAATAGACCGTGCCGCCCTCCATGTCGTTCATCGGCACACCGTTGACCATCGTCGCTACGTTGGTGTTGTCGAATCCGCGCATCCAGATCTCCGAGTCACCCCAGCCGCCACCTTGACCGTTGGCGTGCACACCCGGTGTGTTTTTCAGCACTTCGGGGAACTCCTGACCTGCCAGACGCTCCTCGATCTCCAATGCCGTCACTTGGCTCACCGCCACCGGCGTTTGTTGCGTACGTGCCATCTGGCCCGTGATCGTCACGTCTTCCAGAGCAATCGCTTCCGGCTCCAGTTTGATGACGCCGAGGTCAACGCTTTTGTCTTTCGACTTTCGACTTTCTACTACTAAGGTCTTGTACCCTACGTAAGACAACTGCAAAGTAGCTCCGGGGGTTACGTTGAGTGTGAAATTACCATCCAGGTCGGTGGTGTTACCGTTGGTAGTACCGGTCTCCAGGACCGACACGCCGATGAGTTCTTCACCGGTCTTCGCGTCGCGGACGCTTCCTGTCACTTTCTGCGCCTGGGCGAACAGACTGCCCGCCGCAAACAAGCACAGCACAAAGGGAATAATTTTTTTCATAATTCACAATTTATAATTCACAATTCTTAGCCCACAAGGGGCACGATTATTTCAAAATTCAAAATTCACTTTAGACCGCTTCGCTCACTAACAGAGTACAGACCGTTCGCTTTGCTCACTGACA
>ERZ842401.1805-NODE-1805-length-29575-cov-45.677473_pt1 | contig 29575 bp, 22 predicted proteins | sample MGYA00521270_ERZ842401 | MGnify/ENA primary metagenome ERZ842401 (study PRJEB31892, sample SAMEA3878208) | bioreactor metagenome | biome: Moose rumen | place: Sweden | collected 2011-10 | study: EMG produced TPA metagenomics assembly of the PRJEB12797 data set... | reverse complement strand
GAGGCTAACCGTCTGGGTATCCCCGTGTTCGGTATCGTCGACACCAACAGCGACCCGAAGAACATCGACTTCGTGATTCCCGCCAACGACGACGCCAAGGACAGCGTAGAGACCATCCTCAACGCCTGCTGCCAGGCCATCCAGGAGGGTATCGACGAGCGCAAGGTGGAGAAGGCTGACGAGAAGGCTGCCGACGCTCAGGCTGAGGCTGAAGAGGAGGAGGCAAAGCCCCGCCGTCAGGCTCGCAAGCCCCGCAAGGAGGCTGCTGAGGCTGTAGAGGCTCCTGCCGAGGAGGCTGCTCCCGCTGAGGAGGCTGTAGAGGCTGCTGAATAATAAAAAAAGTAAAAAGAAAATAAGTAAAAAGTATTATGGCTATTTCAATTGATGATATCAAGAAGCTTCGCGCTATGACGGGTGCCGGTCTGGCTGACGTCAAGAAGGCGCTCACCGAGGCCGAGGGCGACTTCGACAAGGCTAAGGAGCTGCTCCGCGAGCGCGGACTGGCTATCGCTGCCAAGCGTAGCGACCGTGAGACTTCCAATGGTTGTGTACTCGTCAAGAAGGTGGACGGCTTTGCTGCCATGCTCGCCCTGAAGTGCGAGACCGACTTCGTGGCTAACGGTGCCGACTTCATCGCGCTGACACAGAGCATCCTCGACGCTGCCATCGCCGCCAAGGCTCAGGACATCGAGGCTGTCAAGGCACTCGACATCAACGGTCAGACCGCTCAGGAGGCTGTCACACAGCGCTCGGGTATCACCGGTGAGAAGATGGAGCTGGACGGCTACCTGACACTCGAGGGTGACAACATCGAAGTGTACGACCACATGGGTAAGCACACCCTGTGCACCATGGTACAGACCAACAAGCCCGCTGCCGAGCAGGGTCACCTCGTGGCTATGCAGGTGGCTGCCATGAAACCTGTCGCTCTGGACGCTGCCAGCGTAGACCAGAAAATTCTGGACGAGGAGTACAAGACTGCCGTCGAGAAGACCAAGCTCGAGCAGGTCGAGAAGTTCGTGGAGATGAAGGTCAAGAAGGCTGGCATCAACCCCAACCTCGTTGACTCTGAGGACCACATCGAGAGCAACACCGCCAAGGGCTGGCTCACTCAGGAGCAGGCCGACGAGGCTCGCAAGATCATTGCCGAGGCAAAGGTCGAGGGTGAGGCTCAGCTGAAGATGCCGATGATTGAGAACATCGCCAAGGGTCGTGTCAACAAGTTCCTGAAGGAGAGCTGCCTGGTAGACCAGGAGTTCCAGTTCGGCGACGGCGACAAGGCTACTGTTGCCCAGTGGCTCGCCAAGCAGGACAAGGAGCTGAAGATTGTTGCCTTCAAGCGCTTCACGCTCGTTGCAGACTAATACAGAACTACTGTATAAACAAAGAGAGGTGTGTCAGGAAGTAGACACGCCTCTCTTTTTATATGCTGCTTTGCTTGAGTTCCAGGTACTTGTTGATGACGTTGACAGACAGCGAGGCAGGGGGCGTCAGCAGGGCGGCGATGCCATGCTGCTTGAGCACCTGCACGATGAGGCGGCGCTCGTAGAGCAGCTTGTCGGCAATGAGCTGCTGGAACTGCTCCTCCACGTCGGCGGCAGGCTGGCGCACGTAGTCGCGCAGCTCCACGTCCTCGAAGAACACCACCAGTAGTCGGTGGCGGCTGTTCAGCTGGCACAGGGCAGGCAACTGGCGCTGCAGGGCGATGCGGTCCAGGAAATTGGTGTAGAGCACCAGCAGGCTGCGCTTCGACACATACTGGTTGACGTACGCTGCCAGTGCCGTGAAGTCGCTCTCGCCGAACGTCGTCTGCTGGGCGTACAGCGCCTCCAGCAGCGTCTGCAGCTGTCCGTTCTGCCGGGAGGGTGGCACGAAGGTGTCGAAGTGTTCGGCAAAGGTCACCAGTCCCGCCTTGTCGTCCTTGCGCATGGCGACATACGACAGCACCAGCGACGCATTGATGGCATAGTCGAGCAGTGTCATGCCCTCGAAGGTCTGCTGCATCACGCGTCCCTTGTCGATGATGCTGATAATCTGCTGCGAGCGCTCGTCCTGATAGACGTTCACCATCAGCTGGTGGCGGCGGGCCGTGGCGCGCCAGTTGATGGTGCGGTAGTCGTCGCCCTGTACGTAGTCCTTGATTTGCTCAAACTCGGTATGGTTGCCGATGCGGCGGATGCGCTTGATTCCCATGTCCACCAGGTGGCGGCTGGCTGCCAACAGTTCGTAGCGCGTCAGCATGAGGAACGACGGGTACACCTTGACTTCCTGGGGTGTGCCGCAGCTGTAGCGCCGCTGTACCAGTCCGACGGGACTGCTGACGAAGACGCGGATGAGTCCGAAGGTATAGGCGCCGCGGCGCGTGGGACGGAGGCTGTAAGCCAAATGAGAAATGAGAAATGAGGAATGAGAAATGGGAAATGAGAAATGAGAAATGGGCGGCGCCAAATGAGGAATTGGGGATGAGGAATGGGAAATGAGGCCGTGGGGCAGTTCGTCGAGGACTTCTATATGTACTGGGAAGCGATAGGCGCTGGTGACGTTGATGGTCACCTCGTTGTCGTCGCCGTTGGAGAGACGCTCGGGACAGTGGCGCTCGGCAGTGATGGCCCTGTGCCACCAGAGCATCGCGATGTCGGCGGCAGTCACCACGACGGCAGTCAGCAGCAGCCAGCGCCCCACCAGGAATGCCGGGTACCACAGGTAGCCACTGGCCAGCACCAGGATGACCACCGTCATCATCAGATAGAACCGACGCGTTAAGTACATTTTTACTTCTTTACCTTTTTACTTCGGCACTTCGACTTTTTCGAGCAGGCGGTGGGCGACCTTCAGGGCCGTGTGCCCCTGCATCTCCGCCTCGGCGGTCAGCAGCAGGCGGTGCTGCAGGACGGACGGCGTGACAAACTGGATGTCGTCGGGCGTCACAAACGAGCGGCCCTGCAGCAGAGCGTAGGCCTTCGATGCGTTGAGCATGGCTACCGAGGCGCGGGGCGACGCACCCAGGAAGACGGCGCGGCTCTGGCGTGTCTGCTGCACGATGGCAACGATATACCTCAGTAGCGACGGCTCCACGAAGACGTCGCCCATCTGGGCACGCAGCATCAGCAGCTCGTCGTGTGTGATGACGGGTGTGACATCGTCCAAGCGTGAAAAAGCCGCCTGTTGGTGGTGGCGTTCCAGGATGGTCACCTCCTCGTCGAGCGTGGGGTAGCCCATGGTGATTTTCATCAGGAAACGGTCGGTCTGTGCCTCGGGCAACTTGTAGGTGCCCTCCTGTTCCACGGGGTTCTGGGTCGCCAGGATGGTGTAGATGTCGCCCATGCGGTGGGTAGTGCCGTCGATGGTGACCTGTCGCTCCTCCATGACCTCGAAGAGTGCAGCCTGCGTCTTGGCCGGTGCGCGGTTGACCTCGTCGACGAGCACGATGTCGGAGAATACGGGCCCTTGGTGGAAATCGAAGGCCTGCGTCTTCATGTTGAAGACGGTGGTGCCCAGGATGTCGCTGGGCATCAGGTCGGGCGTAAACTGGATGCGGCTGAAGCGCGTGTCAATGAGTTTGGCGACCAGTCGCGCCAGCAGCGTCTTGGCGACGCCGGGCACGCCCTCAATGAGCACGTGGCCGTTGGCGATGATGGCTGTCAGCAGCAGGTCGACAGTCTGTTCCTGGCCGACGATGATGCTGCCAATGCGTTCCTTCAACTGCTGGATTTTCTCTGTAATAAAAGTCTCGTTCATATAACCTCAAAATTTAATTCCTTTGATGATTTCGTTCATGTCTCGGATGTAGCGCGTCATGTCGGCGGCTGTGAGGCGCCGGTGGTCGGCGGCCAGCCGGCGCAGTTCGTCAAGGAGGACGGCCAGTTGCGGTTCCTGTTGACCTGTGTGTAGCGCCAGCAGACGCAGGTTGTGGGCATCGGCCGTCACGTCGGTGATGTCAATATGCAGCAGTGTGCGCAGCTCCTCGGCCATGTAGGTGTATTTCTTGACGACGGCATCGGTATAGTCCTTGCGCTGTGCGTAGAGTGTGCCAATCTGTCGGGCGAAGGCCAGGCTCATGTTCTCGGGTTCCTTGACCACGGGGACGGCGCGCTGTCGGCGGCGGGCGGTGAACACCATGAACAGCGTGATGGTCAGCAGCGTCAGGTATAGCGCCCAGCGCAGGGGCTGTTGCGAGAGGATGTAGCGCAGTGGTGTCTGTGTCGCCGCCGTCTTGGGAATGTACGACTCGGTGCGCACCACGGGCAGTCCGTCCAGCTGGGTGAGCAGACGGAACACGTAGTGGTAGTTGTCTTGGTCGAGGATGCCGTAGTTGGTGAATACCAGGGGCGTGGACACCCAGATGACGGCGCCCTGTCCAATGGTGATGCGTACTGCCACAGGTTCTTCGCTGTGCTGGCAGGAACGGCTGAGCACGCGGTAGCCCAGCGAGTCGACCTTGCCGCCGATGGTGTGCGACAGCAGTTGCGGATAATAGGTGAAGCAGCGCGGGCAGTAAGTGCTGTCGCCTTGCCAGACAATGGTGTCGCGCTCCTGTCCCTTCTGGGCATACTGCAACAGCGTGCCGGGCGTGTAGTGCCACTCGCTGGCGAGCTGCAGACTGTCGGCGAGGGCCCCCAGCATCTCGCTGGCCAGCAGGATGCGCCAGCCACGTGCCGCCAGTCGACGGATGACAGCGATGTCTGTCGTGGTGAACCGCACTTCGTCAGCCACCATCAGCACGCCCTGCGGTGCTGCCGTGCTGTCCTGGCTCAGCTGGTAGAAGGTCTTTTTCACCACGCGGTAGTCCTGCGGCAGCGAGTTCTTCACGGTGCTGTCGAAGACGTAGCAGCCGAAGGGCTGGCGGTCGCGGTGGTCGTAGGTAGGCGTCCACTGGAACTTCCGCGGCATGCGGTACTGCACGACGAAGACGAGGGCGATGAATGCCAGCACGCCGATGATGAACAGCCTGTTGAACTTCATTCGGCACCTCCTTCCTCCTGGAGCGTTGCCGCCAGCCGTGCTGCCTCGTCGTAGAGCGTCTGCGTGGCCTCGTGGTTGCCATAGCGTATGCATAGGAAATGTGTCGTCAGCTGGCGGAAAGCAGGGTGATGCTCCTCGTAGACATATTGGCTGGGCGTCTTGCTGGGTTGCCAGTCGATGCGCCCCGTGTCGCTAAGCAGGCGGAGCGTCTGGAGGTAGGTGTAGCGGATGGCCTGTCGCCAGTCGCCGCGACTGGTTGCCTGGGCTATCTCCCGCTCGAAGTCGATGCCGTAGATGGTCTCTTCCGTTGGAATGCTATCGATGCTGCTTTTTTTCCTGCGGGTAAAGAGTTCGGGGTGGTTCCGGTAGACGAACCATGCGATGACGGCCACCACGGCAGCACCCAGCAGGACCAGCAGCGGGCGCCCCACCAGTTCTGCCGTCCGCGACCCCAACAGCTCGCCCAGCAGCTGATAGAACTTCATGAGCAGCCACTCGGTCAGCGAGTCCTGTGCCGATACCAGTTCACGGTTGTAGTCGAACGCACCGTCCTGCCGCCATGCAGCAACCTGCATGGTGTCGCAAACCAAGGTATCGGCATTTGTGGTCAAAGCTGTTCGAAGCGGTTGATGTCGTTATCGATGGTGACGTGGTCCACCTTCTCGCAGGCGTGACCATACTGATAGGCCAGGCCGATGAACGGCAGCGAGTAGGCGAAATAGCCCGCGAAGGCCTGGACGATGCCCAGCAGGTAGAGCAGGAAACTGTAGCCGACGCTGTTGATGAAGCTATAATTGTCGGCGTCAGCGGACAGCAGCGTCTTCATCACGGTGAGGATAGTCCAGGGCAGGGAGATGGCACCCGACACAAAACTGCCCAAGAAAGACAGCACGATGAGGATGCCGAAGATGCCGCCCCAGGTGGGGAAGCCCAAGTGGAACGCCTTGCCGATGGCTTGGAAGAGGGTGGTGTCGTCCTCGAAGAAGTAGATGGGGTAGAGGAGTGCCAATGGTATGCATACGGGTATGATGAGCAGTATGACCACAAGGACCATGGCGGGATGTATGACGTAGGCGAACGCCAGCATGATGAGTCCGATGACGATGGTGATGACGATGCTGAAGACCATGATGACCAGACAGCGGCGCACCAGCATCCAGAAGTCGGGGCGCAGCTCGTCCCACGACAGCTGGAGCAGTCGGTTCTCACGTCGGCGGTACACGCGCATCAGGGCATAGACGATGACCATCATCAGCAGGGAGCCAATGGTGTAGAGCACAATCATGGCGCCCATCGAGCCAATTAACTTGACGATTCCTTCGCTTGCCTCGTCCTCTAACTGGTCCAACGCCATGGCACCGCTGAGGTAGCCGTCCATGGCCATCGGCTGCACCAGACTCAGGGGCAGCAGGAAATACACCAGATACTTCAGCAGTACTCTCCAATTCTCGCCGAAGAAGGCAAACACAGCACTCAGCTTGTCGCTGAAGCTACGTAATTGATACAATTCGATTTTTTCTCTCATGGTTGTATGGTAAATAAATGTAGTAATAGACGATGAATGTGAGCGACGCCAGGATGACGGCCAGGCGCAATCCGTTGTTCCACTCTGTATGCCGGGTGAAGAAACCCTCGATGAAGCCTGCCACGACGAATAGCGGCACGGTGCCCACGACGATTTTCAGGCCCCGTCGGGCACCCATGCGGAACGACGTCAGACGGGGTAGGGAGTCTGGAAACAACCAGCCGTTGCCTAAGGCCAGGCCAGCGGCACCGGCCACGATGACAGCCGAGATTTCGAGCGAGCCGTGCAGCCATACCGCCAGCAGCGAGTCGGCATAGATGCCATGCTGGAAGAAGAAGGTCTGGAAGGCCCCCAGCATGATGCCGTTCTGCATCAGCAGGTAGCCCGTGAAGAAGCTGGTCAGCACGCCGGCGACAAAGATGAGGAACGACACGTAGACGTTGTTGAAGGTGATGCCCAGGAACATCGGCAGCTCTTCGCTGCTGCTGTAGACAGCCATCGGCGTGCCCCGGCGGATGTTCTCAAGCGTCATGTCGACGTAGTTGTCTCCCATGATGAGGCGGGCGAAGCCAGCGTCGTGAGTCTGCGAGAGTGCGCCTATCAGTACACTGGCGGCGAAGATGAGGAACGAGGCGAGCAGGCAGCGGCGCTCACGCCACATCGTGGCAGGCACTTCGCGTGTCCAGAAGGTGATGATGCGCGACCACCGTTCGCGGCGGTTGCGATAGATGGCCTGGTGGAGCGACGATGCCAGCCCGTTCAGGTAGAGGGTGATGCGCGACTTGGGATAGTGGCTTTGCGAAAAGGCCAGGTCGCTGGTCACCTCGACGTAGGCATCGGCGAGCTCGTCGGGCGTACGCTCCGACAGCGTCTGGAGCAGTACTTCCGTACTCCTCCACTTGTCGATATTCTGTCGGATAAACACCACTTCTTTCATTTTTTTTCGCAATTTGCTCGCAAAAGTAAATAAAAACCTTTAATTTTGCAAGCAAATTAGCTACAATCTCCTTCAGCAAGGTGCAAAAGTCGGACATCATCACAGGCCAGTATGTGCAAATCAGCCAGACGCCGGCAGGCATCGGCGAGCGCATGGCAGCACAGCTCATCGACTGGCTGCTGCTGGCGGCGGTATTGTTTTTCATCGACCTCCTGACCACCTATGTGCCCAGCGTCTCGTCGGATGTCGAGGTCCTATGTATGTTCATCATAATGCTGTTTGTCCTGACGTGTGGTGTGCTGTGCGAGATTTTCAACCACGGACAGACGCTGGGCAAGCGCATCATGAAGCTGCGCGTGGTGATGAAGGACGGCAGCACGCCCTCACTGGGCGCCTACCTGCTGCGCTGGCTGCTGTTCCTCGTCGACGGACCGTTGCTGGGATTCATCGGTGTGCTCATCATCATTGTCACCCGTCACCACCAGCGCATTGGCGACCTGGCAGCGGGCACGCTGGTCATCCGACTCGACAGCTACAGGAAGGTGAGCGTCAGTCTGGACGAGTTTGCCCATTTGGAACCCAACTACCGTCCTGTCTATCCGCAGGCTGCTGACCTGTCGTTCGAACAGTTCACGCTGATAGAACAGACGCTGCAGTTGGAAACTGACGACCCTCGTGTACACCAACTGGCAAAGAAGGCACAGTCCGTCCTTGGCGTGACACGCAGAAGGGATTCGTCGGACTATGCCTTCCTCTGGCAGCTCCACCACGACGGGCAGTACTACATGCTGGAGGAAATATAAAAAAGGAGTCTAAACTCTCCTCGTTGGACTATTATTCTTGCCAGCGGTCGCCTTCCGTTTCGGGCTGCTTGGCCTCGTCAATGGTCTCGGTCTGGACGGCAGCAGCCTGTGGGTTGATGCCCTTGGGGTTGGGACCATAGTCGTTTTCACCAATCTGACTGTCGGTGCAATAGAAGATGAGCAGGACAATGCCGCCGATGATTGGGATGAGGCTGATGAGAATCCACCATCCGCTGCGACCCGTGTCGTGCAGACGACGTACGGCTACTGCCAGTCCGGGGATGAAGAAGATGAGTCCCAGCAGGATGTTCAGCAGGGGAATCCAGCACCAGAGGAGTGTGAACAGTACCCAATACCAATACTCGGAGCGGCGAGCGCGTCCAGAAAAGCCAGCATACTGGCTCATAACCGATTTAATAGCTGCAAAAAATCCCATAATGTTTTTGTTTTTAGTTAGGTTAAAATAGTAATGATGATGCAAAGATAGGCATTTCTGTCCGAACTGCCAAATAAAAAGAAAGGATTTTTTACTCTTTCTTCTTTCTCCTGTATTGCCAAAGTTCTATGCTGTTGATGATGTTCTGCCAGAGCACGTAGCAGCCGGCACCCACCGAGGCCATCGGTGTCAGGTAGGTATAGGCCACCCAGATGCTGAGGGCCGTGTTCTTCTGGAACGATGCCTGACCGCTGTTAATATGGTCGCCCAGATAGTGTCCAACGCCCCGGCCGATGGCAAAGAGCACGAAGCAGAGTACCAGGCTGAGCAGGGCTATCATCAGCAGCAGCGACAGGGGAGCTTCGCTATGGACGATATTCTTCACCGTCACGCCCGACGTCACGCTAAGCTGGGCGGCCCACAGGTAGAACGACAGGTCGGGGATGGACACTATCCACGCGCAGATGCGCTTGGCGAAATGCTGCATGAACCACCCTAACACCAACGGCAGGATGAGTACGAGGGCCAGCTTTTGCAGGATGATGAGGAAAGCACTCCAGAAGTCGAGTCCGGCTCCGCGCTCCAGGAGCGGAAATACGGCGGGGATGGTGAGCGACGAGAGCAGCGACGAAAGCACTACGAAGGCTGTCATCGTATTGATGTTGCCACCAATCTTGGCTGTCACCACGGGTGCTGCCGTAGCCGCCGGACCGATGATGCAGGTCAGCAGGCTCTCATACAACAGCTTCTGCCACAGGTCGCCCTCCACACTTAGGATAACCCAGACGTTCAGGGCTATCAGCACCAGCTGGGTGGCTATGATGCCGAACTGCCAGCGGTGGGGGCGCATCTGATGGAAGTCGATGCGGCAGAAGGTGGAAAATAGTGTGGAGAACACCATCCAGGGGAAGATGGCATCGACGACGGCTCCTAACGTGTCGCCAGCGCTGTCGAGCTGGGGAACCCAATAGAACAACAGGTAGGTCACGCCTCCCACGGCAATAGATACGGGCAGCGTCCAGTCCTTCAGAAAGCGGATGAGTGGGTTCTTGGCAGTCACAATGTCAGCGTTTCAAGTTCAACAGTCGTTTACAGTTCAATGCTCTCAATGCGCAGCTTCATCATGCCCGCAGGGACACGTACTTCCACGACGTCGCCGGCCTTCTTGTTGAGCAGGGCCTGGGCGATGGGCGACTTGATGGAAATCTTGCCCTCGCGCAGGTTCGCCTCGTGCGGACTGACGATGGTATAGCTCATGCGGGCCTGGCTGTTCATGTTGGTCATCTCGACCTTGCTCAGCAGGCCGACGCTGTCGCTGCCCAGCACGGAGCGGTCGATGACGCGGGCATTCTCCAGCACGCGCTGACGGAAGCGGATTTGGCTGAGCAGGCGGCCCTGTTCGCGCTTGGCGGCATGATATTCGAAGTTCTCGCTGAGGTCGCCCTTGTCGCGGGCCTCGGCAATGGCGTCGCGCACGGCAGGCAGCTCAACGCTCTCCAGGTGACGGAGCTCGGCTACCAGCTTGTCGTAGCCTTCCTGAGACATATATTCCATGATGCAGATAATCTTTTAAAGTCTGCAAAAGTACACAATTAATTCCAATCCGCCCGTTGCATTAACGGATATTAACGAAAAAATCCCGCCAAAGTTACAGTGAGCCAGATATATTCCAGTTAGGACCATTCGTTAAGAACAAGAAGAGCAAGAAACGAATTCACCTAATTCGTATGACAAAAAGGGAGTGATTTCTTTGTTTTGTCCTCAACTTTTCATACCTTTGCAGCATAGAATGATAATAATATGCTTGTAAAAACCTATACTGCTGCCGTCAACGGACTGGACGTGAACACGGTCACCGTCGAGGTGAGCATGTCGCGAGGCGTGCAGTTCCACCTGACGGGACTGGCCGACACCGCCGTCAAGGAGAGCTACGACCGCATCAAGGCCGCCCTCATCAACAATGGTTTCAAGATGCCGACGATGGACATCACCGTCAACCTGTCGCCTGCCGACATCAAGAAGGAGGGCTCGGGCTACGACCTGCCACTGGCCATCGGTATTCTGGCGGCTAACGGTAAGGTGGAGGACGAACGCCTCAGCCAGTATATGCTGGTAGGTGAGCTGGGACTGGATGGTCAGCTGCAGCCTGTCCGCGGGGCACTGCCCATCGCCATCCGGGCCCGCAAGGAGAAGTTCAAGGGACTCATCGTGCCCCAGCAGAACATCCGCGAGGCGGCCGTCGTCAACCAGTTGGAGGTCTATGGCATGGAGTCGCTCATGGATGTCATCCGCTTCTTGAATGGTGACGGCAGTTACGACCCCACCGTCATCGACACGCGTCGCGAGTTCTACGAGCAACAGCTGCATTTCGACTGCGACTTCTCCGATGTCAAGGGACAGGAGAGCGTCAAGCGTGCCTTGGAGGTGGCGGCAGCCGGTGGCCATAACCTCATCATGATAGGTCCGCCAGGCAGCGGTAAGAGCATGCTCGCCAAGCGGCTGCCCTCCATCCTGCCACCGCTGTCGTTAGCAGAGAGCTTGGAGACTACTCAGATACACAGCGTGGCGGGTAAGCTGAGCCGCGACACCAGCCTCATCAGCCAGCGACCCTTCCGCTCACCCCATCATACCATCTCGCAGGTTGCCCTGGTCGGTGGAGGCAACAATCCACAGCCGGGTGAAATCTCGCTGGCTCACAACGGCGTGCTCTTCCTCGACGAGATGCCTGAGCTGTCGCGCTCCGTCCTCGAGGTGCTGCGCCAGCCCTTGGAAGATCGCAAGATTACCATCAGTCGTGCCAAGTACAGCGTGGAATATCCCTGTTCCTTCATGCTTGTCGCATCCATGAATCCCTGTCCCTGCGGCTATTACGGCGACCCCACGCACCATTGCGTCTGCACCCCGGGCCAGATACAGCGATATATGAATAAAATCTCAGGTCCGCTGCTCGACCGCATTGACATTCATTGCGAGATACAGGCTGTGCCCTTTGCCCAGCTCTCACAGATGCAGCCCGGTGAACCCAGCGAGAAAATTCGTGAGCGTGTCATTGCCGCCCGCAAGATACAGGAGGAACGCTTCAAGCCTTTCAAGGGCATCCACTGCAACGCCATGATGAGCGAGCGCATGCTTCACCAGTTCGCCGAACCCGACGCCGCCAGCCTCGACATGCTGCGCATGGCCATGGAACGTCTGAAACTCTCCGCCCGTGCCTATAGCCGCATCCTCAAGGTGGCGCGCACCATTGCCGACCTTGAAGGCAGCGAAAAGGTACAATCGCAGCACATTGCCGAAGCCATAGGCTATCGCAACCTCGACCGCGGCGACTGGGCTGAAAGGGGAATATAAAAGCGGGCCGCCCCATGATGTTTAAAGAATGCTTGAGTAACTACAATAAAACAAACAACGATGAAACAAACTACTTTGAAACTAACCAGTGTCCTGCTACTGCTGATGATAGGTGCAGTAGCCTGGGCTGAGAACTACCCCTACCGTTCCGACTACCTCTGGTACACAGTGCCCAATCATGCCGACTGGCTCTACAAGACAGGCGAGAATGCCAAGGTCGAGGTGTCGTTCTGCCGCTATGGCATCCCTCAGGATGTCGAGGTGACCTACGAGATTGGGCCCGACATGATGCCCGCTACCTCCAACGGCAAGGTGAGGTTGAAGAACGGCCGCGCCACCATCGACATGGGGACGATGAAGAAGCCCGGATTCCTGGACCTGCGCCTCAGCATCGACGGCCAGTACCAGCACCATGTGAAGGTAGGCTTCTCGCCCGAACAGCTGAAGCCCTACACCAAGGACCCCAAGGACTTTGACGCTTTCTGGAAGGCAAACCTGGAAGAGGCCCGCAAGACGCCGTTGCATGTGGACTGCAAGAAGGTGGACGACTACTGTACCGATGAGACGGACATGTATCTGTTGAAAATCAGGACAGACAACCGCCACAGCATCTATGCCTACCTGTCGAAGCCCAAGAAGGAAGGCAAGTACCCCGTGGTGCTCTGTCCCCCGGGAGCAGGCATCAAGACCATCAAGGAACCCATGCGCAACCTCTATTATGCCAAGAACGGTTTCATCCGTCTGGAGATGGAGATTCACGGGCTGAACCCCGAGATGACGGCCGAACAGTTCAAGGAGATTACCACCGCCTTCGACTATGAGAACGGCTACCTGACCAATGGCCTCGACGACAAGGACAACTACTATATGAAGCATGTCTACGTGGCCTGTGTACGGGCTATCGACTATCTTTGCAGCCTGCCCGACTGGGACGGCCGTAATGTCTTCGTGCAGGGAGGCAGCCAGGGTGGCGCCTTGTCGCTCATCACCGCCGGCCTCGACCACCGTGTGACAGCCTGTGTGGCTAACCATCCCGCGCTCAGCGATATGGCGGGCTATCTGGACAACCGAGCAGGAGGCTATCCCCACTTCAACCGCCTGAAGAACATGCTCACCCCCGAGAAGGTGACGACCATGGCCTACTATGACGTGGTGAACTTCGCCCGCCGCATCACCTGCCCCGTCTACCTGACGTGGGGGTACAACGACAATGTATGTCCTCCGACTACGAGCTATATCGTGTGGAACCTCATTACGGCACCCAAGGAGTGCCTGCTGACGCCCGTCAACGAGCACTGGACATCGGAAAAAACCAATTACGGGCAGATGGAATGGCTCAAGAAGAAATGTAAGGAATGAAAGAAAGGAATTTGATGGTTATGAAGAAACTGTATGTTTGCCTTGTCTCGGCCCTGTGTGCACTGACTACCGTCCAGGCCCGCCAGCGTCAGAATTTCGATGCAGACTGGCTGTTCCTGTTAGGCGACTCTGCCCAGATGTCACAAGTAGACTACAACGACAGCCACTGGCGTCGTCTCGACGTGCCCCACGACTGGGCTATCGAAGGCGACTTCTATGTGGGTAATCCCAGTGGAGCGGGTGGGGGCGCCCTGCCCGGCGGCATCGGGTGGTATCGGAAGAGGTTTGAGGTGGAGAGTCTGAAGTCTGAGCGGCTATTCCTTGAGTTCGATGGTGTCTACATGAACTCGACGGTCTATGTCAACGGTCAGCAGGTGGGCTTCCGGCCGTACGGCTACAGCTCGTTCGAATACGACATCACGCCCTACGTCCATCAGGGCGAGAACGTGGTGGCTGTGCGTGTGGACAACAGCGACCAGCCCAACAGCCGCTGGTACTCAGGCTGTGGCATCTATCGCCACGTATGGCTCACACAGACGAACGCCATTTACGTGAAGCACTGGGGCGTTCATGTGAACGATGGACATGTGGAGGTGGACTATGAGAACCCCACCAAGCAGCAGGTGACCGTCGTCAACACCCTGCTGGACGCCCAGGGCAAGGTCGTTGCCAAGGCCAAGGGCCGTCCCGCGCCCGGCGGTTTCCCCGCCGGGGGCTCTCATGTGGCTGTCGCCCACCTGACCCCCAAGCGCTCGTCGCTCAGGAAGTGGAGCTGCGAAGCCCCCTATATATATAAGGTACGCACGCAACTGATTGCCGGCGGCAAGGTGGTCGACGAGGTAGAGACCACGACCGGCTTCCGCGACTTCCGCTTTGATGCCCAGACGGGCTTCTGGCTCAACGGCAGGAACATCAAGCTCAATGGCGTCTGCGAGCACCACGACTTCGGCTGCCTCGGGGCTGCGCTCAACGAGGACGCCCTGCACCGCAAGCTGACCAAACTCAAGGCCATGGGCGTCAACGCCATCCGCTCGTCGCACAACCCGCCAGCACCCGAACTGCTGAACATGTGCGACACGATGGGACTCATCGTCATGGACGAGTCGTTCGACATGTGGCGCCGCAAGAAGACGCAGAACGACTATGCCCGTTTCTTCGACGAGTGGCATGAGCGTGACCTCACCGACCTCGTGCTGCGCGACCGCAACCATCCCTGCATACTGATGTGGTCCATAGGCAACGAGGTGCTCGAACAGTGGTCCTCGGCCGAGGCCGACACGCTGACGCTGGAGCAGGCGAACCTCATACTGAATGCTGGTCACGACGCCTCGACATTAGCCAAGGACGGCGAGCTCTCCGTACAGAGCCTGCTGACGCAGCATCTGGCAGACATCGTGAAGCGCTACGACACGTCACGCCCCATCACCGCCGGCTGTAATGAGCCGTCGCCCGGCAACCACCTCTTCAAGAGCGGAGCCATCGACCTGATAGGCTTCAACTATCACCACGAGTGGGTGAAGGATGTGCCGAAAAACTTCCCCGGCAAGCCCTTCATCCTCACCGAGAGTGTGTCGGCGCTCCAGACGCGTGGCTACTACATGATGCCTTCCGACAGCATCTACAAGGCCCCCAAGGAATGGTGGCTGCCCTATACCGATCCGTCGTTCATGTGTTCAGCCTACGACAACATGCATGCCTCCTGGTCGAGTACCCACGAGCAGACATGGGACGTGGTGAAGCATACGCCCTATGTGGGTGGACAGTTCATCTGGACGGGCTTCGACTATCTTGGCGAGCCTACTCCCTACAGCTTCCCCGCACGCAGCAGCTACTTCGGCATCATCGACCTGGCTGGCTTCCCCAAGGACAGCTACTATATGTACCAGAGCGAGTGGACCACGAAGCCCGTACTCCACCTCTTCCCACACTGGAACTGGGTGCCGGGCGACGAGGTGGACCTATGGTGCTACTACAACCATGCCGACGAGGTCGAGCTGTTTGTCAACGGCCAGTCGCAAGGCGTCCGGCGTAAGGACGACCACACCTATCACGTCGTGTGGCGCGTGACGTTTGACCCGGGCGAGGTGAAAGCCGTGGCAAGACGCTCCGGACGCGTCGTCGCCGAGCAGACCATCAGGACTGCCGGCGCACCCCACGCCATCCGGCTGTCTGTCGACTACCAGGGCAAGGAGACCACCTTCGTCATGGCCGAGGTCGTCGACAAGGACGGCAACGTCTGCCCCTGGGCTGACGACCTCATTTATTTCATCTACGAGGGCGAGGGCAAGGTGCTGGGTACAGACAATGGCTGCCAGACGTCCATGGAGAACTTCAAGGCCCCGCAGCGCCATGCCTTCCACGGCCGCTGTCTCGTCGTGGCCACAGGGCCGGGCAGCATCACCGCCAAGTCGCCCACACTGAATCCGACATGGATTGAACTGAAATAGCTGAAATCATATGCAAGGCAATTACTTGAACAAGTGGACACATATTGCCTTCGTTTATAGCACTTCGCATGCCAGGCTCTTTATTGATGGGGCTTTGGTGGATGAGAGAGACGTCCCCGGATTTCACGAGGATGAACCTGATGAACCTCTACATAGGAAAATTCAGTGATTATTGGTATCCTTTCAATGGGCTGATAGATGAAGTCCGGATATACAATCGGGCATTGACAGCCAGCGAAATTTCCTCATTGGCTCAATATCATGAGGTGTTGAGCGGCTCAGCCGAAGGTGATTAGGAAATGGTGTCGACGGCGTGACGCCAGCTTTTCACCTCCTAATATTCCGTGAGCAGGAAGGCCATGTAGAATGGAATCGTCAGTAGTGGGCCGCTGCGACCAACGTTATAGTCGCCCGTTTTCAGGGCGTGGTACACGTGGTAGTGCTCTGGATGCCGCAGTACGGTCTGGAGCGACTTGGCATTGCCCGTCCTGGCTTTGCACTCCAACGGACAGCACTCGCCACGATAGCGCATCACGAAGTCGAGTTCCAGCCCGCTTGTCTTTTGGAAATAATACAGCTTCCGGCCCATCTTGCCGAAGATGTCGGCTAGCAGGTTCTCGAAGACAGCCCCCTTGTAACTCAGCATGTTGCCCTGCATGATACTCCAGGCCGTGCCCTCCTCCAACATGCTGACCAGCAGGCCGATGTCTGCCATATAGACCTTGAAACTGTCTTTGTCTGCATTGCCGTCGAGTGGCAGTTCGGTGATGCTTAGATTGTAGCAGCGGCGGATGATGCCGGCATCCTCTATCCACTGTAGACTGCCGCGATACTGGCTGGAACGGGCGTTCTGACGAATCACGGAATAGGTGAATTTCTTGTTCTCACGAGCAAGTTGGGCAGGGATAGACTCGAAACACTCGCGAATGCGGGGCTTGTCCTCCGAACGGGCATACTTGATCATGTCGCCCTTATAAGTCTCGACGATGTTGCGCTGCACCTTCTGCGTCAGCCCCATGTCGTTGGTGGTCATGAAGGTGCTAACGGCCTCAGGCATCCCGCCAACGATAACATACTTCAGCAGCAGTTCCCTCATGCGCTGATGGACGGCCTCGCTGACCGGCTCCTCGTTTGTGAAACAGCGTCGCAGGTAGTCGAAGTGCTGAGGCTGCACGTCATTGGCCCACAGCCACTCCTCAAAGTCCATTGGATACATATCGACGATCTCCTCGAAGCCGACGGGAATCGAGGCTTCATCCTCTTCCTGCTGTTCATCGTCCGATTTGTAGCCGTTCACACCGAGCAGCGAACCTGTACAGATGACATCGAAACGTCCGTCGAGCTTGAAGAACTTCAACGAGGCTCTGGCACTTGGGCAGTCCTGAATCTCGTCGAAGATGAGACAAGTTTTGCCTGGCACAAAGCGGGTCTGGGGGATGCCCAGCATGATGTTCAGCGTGATGGTGTCCACATCCAGTGAGCCAGAGAAAAAGGCTTTGTACTCACGATGCTCGTGGAAGTCGAGGTAGACCACATGGGCATAATGCTGCTTGGCAAACGCTTTGACGCTGCTCGTCTTGCCACACTGCCGACATCCTTTTATGACGATTGGCTTGTGGCCTTTCCTGTCTTTCCATTCGGACAATACCGATTCGATTTTTCTTCTATACATATATACTGATTATTAGTCGTTTACGGCTAGTTTTTACACTTTTTCAAGCGACTTTTCTTCTGGTTGTGACACTTTTCCAAGCGACTTTTCTTCTGATCGTGACACTTTTTCAAGCGACTTTTGGTAGCAAAGATAAGAAAAAGCGTGCAATCCGCAAAGAATTGCACGCCTTTTTTTAAGAAGTTTAGCAGTTGCCCCGGGGATTATGGACGGTTCCACTGATCACTTCTTTTTTTTCACTATCTTCACATTCCGTTTCCAATGAGCCGTGTCTTTTATCAACGGGACGCAAGAACCCTGAGCAGGAAGTGACTCTCTCCCTGCACCCTCCAATCTGGGTTACATACTAAGAAAATTTCGTGAAACTACCTACACTACCTACACTTTTTCGCTTAATATGCTGAATATCAGCTTTGTATTACAAAACGAAACTACACTAAAACTACACTAAAACTACACTAAAACTACACTAAAAGCTACACTTTTGACCGAAAACATGGTGTTTTCGACCAGAAAAGATGCTGTTTTCGAGTCAGAAAGATGCTGTTTTCGAACCGGAAAGATGCTGTTTTCGAACCGGAAAGATGCTACTTTCGAACCGAAGAATGCCTCTCTTCGCCCGGCAACTGTTACGTCTTTACGCCGTGCAGGAAATTTTCTTGCGCCGTGCGGAGATGTTTCTTGCGCCGTGCGGAGATGGCATCCGCGCCGTGCGGACGACACTCTTGCACCGCAGGGATGCAGTTTGAATGCAGTAAAATGTTGTCCAAATGTTGTCCAAATGTAGTTTTAGTGTAGTTTTAGTGTAGTTTTAGTGTAGTTTGGGAGCGCTCTTAATAAGATGTAAACGCCTTTATTACAACTACATAGCATTAGTTAGTGTAGTTAGTGTAGGTTGTTTTTAAAAATTTCCATGAAATATTTTTTTTCTTGCTTAATTCTTCAGCTGCTGGAGGTCGGGGAGCTTGACGACGTTCTTGATGTCATCCTCGCTGACGAGCATGTGGACGTGGCCGAAGGCGCCGACGGAGACGGGGATGAACTGGTCCTTGTAGATGAGTACGCCGGTAGTGTAGAAGGTGTGGTCGTAAAACAGCAGGTTCTTCTTCAGGTAGGCGTCCACGACGTCGAGGGCACCCATGGTGACCATGGGTCCGAAGAGCGCTGTCCACGGGTTGGCGTTGACTTCATGGTCGATGACGTGCAGGGCGGTGCCCTTTACGGCGGCGTAGTGGGCTTTGTAGTCGGGTGTCGTCATGGCGGCAGCGACCAGGACCACCACCACGGCGAGGGCTATGGCAAGGAATATTTTTTTCATGGCATGTCTATTAAGGTACGGAACTGCTGGATGCCCTGATGGTTATGGTCGAGGGCTTCCGCTTCTGCGAGATAGCGCATGGCATGGCCTTTGTCGCCGAGACCGTAGTAGCCGAGGGCAAGCATGTAGAGGCAGTGGACGCGGTTCTGCAGGTCGAGGTCTCCTTCCCAGATGAGCAGGTCGGGCAGCGAGACGGCGAAGTAGTCCATGGTGACGTGGTCGAAGAGGTGCTGCTTGCCGTAGTTGACGAGCTTATGGAAGAGGCTGCGTGCCTTGTCTTCCTGTCCCAGGGCGCGGTAGCAGAGTGCTGCATAGAAGATCTTGTCGGGCTTGGCATCGTTGTAGTACATGGCAGCGGCAGGCTCGGTGGGGCCGGCGGTGCCTTCAGCATAGCGTCCGAGGAAGTAGAGGAAGTCGTTGTCCTGGGCACCTTGGAGCTTGCCTTCGCCCAGGTGGGGCGGGTAAATCAAACATTCTTCCAAGAGGCGTTTGGCTTTTTGTTGGGCGGCAGCAAATTTTTCACTATTCATTTTTCCCTTTTCACTTAGCAATTGCTTGGCCAGTTCGACGCGGCAGATTTGATACTGTGCCGTCACCTTGCCCTCGCCGCCTTCCCACGGGTGGAACTGGTGGGCATCCAGCTTCTGCATGGCCTCCTCATGGCGGCCGAGCTGGTTGAGGAGGGTGATTTCTTCGAGTAGCAGGTCGTCGCGCTGTTGGATGAGTTCCGGATAGTTCTGCAGGAAGGCGAGGCGCTCGGCATGCGGTCTCTGCATACGCTTGTAGAGCTGGTCGAGTTCCATGAGCATGCGGCTGTCCGTCTCGTCAAGGTGGAAGGCGCGTTCCATGTATTCCACCGCCTCGTCCTGCTTGTCCTGTTTATTAAAGCGGGCCAGTGCGAGGTTGCGCCAGACAGTGGGGAACTTGGGGTCGAGTCGGGCAGACTGTTCCCAGTTGCTGATGGCGAGGTCGTACTGACGCTTGTCATAGTAGAGACACCCCAGATAGTATGGTGCACGGGCACCGTCGGGATTGATGGTCTTAGCCATCGTCAGCACGATGACATCCTCCAGGCGATTGGGGAAACAGCAGTAGCTGTCTATCTGTTCAGCCTGCTCGAAGGCCGCATTGGCAGCAACGGCATCGCCCAGTTGGAGCTGTGCCCAGCCCATATAATAATAGGTAAGGGGATGGGAGTATGATGTCTGCAGTTGCAGGATGTCGAGACACTCCTGCCACAAGCCAGCCTGTGCATAGTCGAGGGCCAGTTCGTGGTAGTTGTAGACGTTGTCGTGCATCAGCTGCTGCAGGTGTTGGAGCACGCTGTCGTCCTTCGTCAGCAGGTGTTCCTCGTACATGCAGCCGTAGTTGAAGTGGTCCTTTTTGTACGACTCGTATATCCACACCAGTGCCTCGTCCTCTCGTCCGAGCAGGCGGAGTACGGCAGCCTTCAGTGCACGGGCCTTGTGGTTGCAGCTGTTGAAGATGAGGCAGCGGTCCAGCTCGTCCAGCGCATCGTCGTAGCGGCCTTGTGCGGTGCTGATGCAGGCGGCCTCGAAGTAGCCCGCATCCGCCCAGGCCTTGTTCCAGGTCGATTTCCAGAACAATTCGTAAGCCTCGTTCATTTGACAATTGGACGATTTGACTATTTGACAATTGGACGATTTTACCATTTGACAATTGGACGATTGTGCTTGGCTTTCAAATTGTCCAATAGTAAAATGGTCAAATTGTGAAATGTTTAAGTACTTGAGTGCAAGGGCCAGGTTGAAGATGGCTTCGCCGTCGTAGGGGTTGGGGTTGCGCTTCTGCCATATCCTCACGGCCTTTCTCAGGTAGGTCTCTGCCTTGTCAAAGCGTCCGCGGCGCAGGTACCACAGTCCTGTCTGGTTCAGACAGCGCACGTCGTCGGGGTCGCGGCGCAGGGCCTCTTCGTAGTAGTCGAGCGCCGACCAGGTGGCATGGCGGTACTGCTCCAGGTGCAGGCCCGTCAGGTAGAGCTGGTCGTTGGTCTTTGTCTCCAGCGGTGGTAGTGCGGCTTCGGCGGCATCCGGGATAGGCCGGATGTCGTCGGGTTCGGCTTGCCAGCGGAGCTTGCCGACGGTGAGCGTCAGCTCCGACAGGGAAACGGTCGGACATGAGACGGACTCGGTGAGGACGGTCTCGGGGCTTAGCATCTGCTGCTGGTCGTAATAGACCTTGCCCTCCTTGTCGGTGAGCAGGATGCGGACGTCCTGCCTCGATGTGGCGAGAACCTTGAAGCAGATGCCGTTCTCGGTCTGTTCGATGTTCAGGATGAAGTCCTTCGAGGCCTGCTTGACGATGCCGATGTCGCGGTAGGGCATGAAGTACTGCACAAACTGTTTCTCCTCGTAGGGCATCAGCCACGTGAAGTCGGGCTGGTTCTCAGTATAGACACCGGCCATCAGTTCGATGTAGGGACGGAACCCTTTTTCATGATCAATTGAATCTGTCAGGTTGCGGTCCCAGGCACGGCCGAAGTCGCCATTGCCCCAGGTCCACTGCTTCTTGCCGGGCGAGAAATGGTGGCTGGCCACATGCAACATGCCGCCCTTGGTGTCGTTCTCGTAGCCGCCCTCAAAGTCGTACTTCGAGTTGACCGCCATGTATGATGTCGGAACGGGGATGTTTTTGTAGTTGGAGATGTCCACTCCGGCTGAATAGTCCATCTTGTAATAGGTGCCGGTGGCGATGGGGAACGACGAGACGGCGCGCTTGCCGTGGTCGAAGACGGCGTTGACGTCAGGCGGGAAGACGCTCTGGTAGGCATCGTTTACCTCGACGGCGGGGTTTGCCCACCACAGGAACGTCTGTGGCAGCGGCGTACGGTTCGATACACGCCCCTGAATCTCTAAGTAGGCACAGCCGGGACGCAGCGTGAAGCCTGCCGCACCCTTCTGGTGGAACATGCGTTCCATCTCGTTCACCCATACCGTCACGCTGCCGTCATTGTTCTCGACGATGTCGCAGTCGACAGGCATATAGGTGGAGGGACGGTGGTGCTGAGGCCAGTTGAACTCGATGCCGCCGCTAATCCAAGGACCTGCCAGTCCCACGAGGGCTGGTTTGATGACGTGGTTATAGTAGACGAAGTGGCGCTGTTTGATTTTGTCGTATGCCATCTGCACACGACCGCCCAGCTCGGGCAGAATCATCACCTTGATATACTCGTTTTCCAGCCATACGGCCTGATAGTCCTTATCGACTTTCTCGTCGGATATCGACTCGATGACAGGGTAGGGATAGACCACTCCCGACGAGCCTTGATAGACACGTTTCTCCAGGAACATCGGATTCTTCTCGGGTTTTCCGACCTCGTATGTTGGTATGGTCGCCAACGCTTTCCAAGCTTTTACCATATTTTTATTTTACTAATTCTTGTTCAAGTTCTTCTAATGATTTCCCCTTCGTCTCCGGACAGTTGCGGAACAGGAAGATAAAGGCGCAGGCACAGATGGCGCTGTAGGTCCAGAAGGTGCCGCTGCTGCCGAGGGCTGCATTCATTGAGGGGAACGAGAATGTCAGCGTGCAGCAGCCTACCCAGAGGGCGAACGTACAGGTGGCCATAGCGATGCCGCGGATGTGGTTGGGGAATATCTCAGCCAGCAGTGTCCAGGTGACAGGGCCTAACGTCATGGCATAGACGGAGATGGCGCTGACCACCAGTACGACCATCATGACACCCTTCACTTCGAGGAAGTAGCAGGTGCCTAACGTTAGGTAGATGAGTCCCAGACCGCCTGCACCCAACAGAATCAGGGTACGGCGTCCCCACTTCTCGATAGTGTAGAGGGCGATGATGGTGAAGATGACGTTGGCGATGCCCGTGATGACGATGTTGATGAACATGCCGTCGACGTCGAAGCCTGCCCCCACGAAAATCTCCTGGGCATAGTTGAAGATGACGTTGGTGCCGCACCATTGCTGGAAGACTGCTATCACCAAACCCAAGATCAGGACATGACGGAACTTAGGAGTGGCAAGGAGTGAGAGACGAGCCATGAGCGATTGTTGTTGCGGCTGTTGGGAACCTCTGGCCGACAGTCTCTTTCCTTTGACCTCTGACAGATATACCGGACTCTCGGGAATGAAGAAGCTCATCATTAGGAAGAGTGCTGCCGGCACCGTCTCGGCCCAGAACATCCACCGCCAGCCCCAGGCAACGTTCCATGCCTGACTCTCGGCAACAGAGGTGTCGCGGGCCAGCAGCATGTTGACGATTTGCGCCGCCAGGATGCCCAGCACAATGGTCATCTGGTTCATGCTGACCATCCGTCCGCGTATGGCTGTGGGACTGACTTCTGCGATATACATCGGCGAGAGGGCAGAGGCGACGCCGATGCCCATGCCGCCGACAAAGCGTGCTATATTAAATAAGGTGAAGTCGTCGAACAGACCCGTGCCGATGGCTGATAGCGTGAACAGCACCGCCGCCAGCGTCAGCAATGGCTTGCGACCGTACCTGTCGGCAGCGCCACCAGCCACCATGGCTCCTATCAGACAGCCCACCAAAGCCGTTGACATGGCAACTCCCTGCATGACGGGCGAGTCGCTGATGCCGAAGAACAGCTCATAGAACGGCTTTGCACCGCCGATGACCACCCAGTCGTAGCCGAAGAGCAGTCCGCCCATGGCCGATACGAGGCAGATGAAATAGATGAATCCTTTGTTGGTTTCGTGCATAGTGGTTCTTATTTATTGGTACTCGTGTGCAAAGGTACATTGTTTTTTTGGAATAATATGCATTTCCCTACTACTTTTTCGGGAATTCCCCCTTGCCGGAGCGGAAGATTGTTTGTAACTTTGCACCGTCATCAACAAAAAACTGTAAGCAGATGAAAAAGGCAATAATCTTCATGATGGGTAGCATGCTGCTGTTGAGCAGCTGCGGTACGTACACCGGGCAGGGTGCCTATATCGGCGGCTCGTTCGGTTCAGTGCTCGGCTCGGCCATTGGCGGCATCAGCGGTGGCTGGCGTGGCGAACATGTGGGTAGCATCGTTGGTATGGCGGGTGGTGCCGTGGTCGGTGCTGCCATCGGCTCGGCTGCCGACCAGAAGGCACAGGAGCGTGCCGCGCAGTACGAGCGTCAGCGGAATAACGACCAGCAATGGGACCGTCAGTATGACTATCAGCAGAATGACGGCTATGACGACCGCATTGACTTCGATGCCCCTGGCCCACGCGAAAAATCGTACCATTCGAATGATGCCGTCGTGGTTCGCAATGCCCGTATCGTCGATGCCGACCATGACGGCGTGCTGCGTGCCGGCGAGGAGTGTAAGGTGATGTTCGAAATCATGAACCGTTCCGACAAGGTGCTCTTTGACGTGCAGCCAACGGTTTATGATGTGACAGGTAACAAAAACATCCTCATCTCTCCCGACCTGCATGTGGAGAGCATTGCACCCAAGAGCGGCGTGCGCTATACCGCCACCATCCTGGCCGACAAGAAACTGAAGGACGGCCAGGTCGTCATCCGAATGGCTGTCAAGCAGGGCAACCGGGAGATTGCCTCGCAGGTGAAGGAACTCGTGGTACAGACCCGACGGCGGTAGGACCGGCCGTCAGTGGCTCTTCTGCGACTCCTGCAGGTCCTTCTTCATGTCCTGCCAATAGGGTGTGATGGCTGTTGAACCGTCGTTGGTCTCCATCTCCAATTCGGGCAGTTCTATCTCATCGTACTCGGGACGGAAGGGTATGATGATTTCGTCGACACGCTGTACGGTGACCATGCCCACGCCTTTGGAAATGATGTCGAGCTCCTTGGCGGCCCGCCAGGAGAGGTCGATGATGCGGCCGCGGACAAACGGTCCTCGGTCGGTGACGCGTACAATGACGGAACGTCCGTTGGCGGGATTGTACACTTTCAATTTCGTGCCAAAGGGGTAGCTGCGGTGTGCGCAGGTCAAACTGTCCGGATGCAGGCGTTCGCCACTGGCCGTCTTCCGGCCTTTAAACTTCTTGGCGTAGTAGGACGCCTTGCCCTTCTGGATATTCTGCGCCCCTGCGGTGCTAAATAAAAAATATAAAATAAAAAATAACAAACCCACCGGCAATACCTTGCAGGACAAGTAAATCATGCGCCATGTTTCACCACGTGTCATTTGTTATTTCTTATTTTATATTTTATATTTTATCTTTAGGTTTGCGGGCACGCCCGCAAACCGCATTAGACGATTCCCTGCGCCAGCATGGCCTTGGCAACCTTCATGAAGCCGGCGACGTTAGCGCCCTTGACATAGTTGACATAGCCGTCGGGCTGCTTGCCGTATTTGACGCACTGCTCGTGGATGCCGGACATGATCTGGTGCAGACGCTGGTCGACCTCCTCGGCCGTCCACGACATACGCATGGAGTTCTGCGTCATCTCCAAGCCTGATGTGGCCACGCCGCCGGCATTCACAGCCTTGCCGGGAGCAAACAGCTGTCCGGCAGCGACGAACTTCTCGACAGCCTCGGCGGTACAGCCCATGTTCGATACCTCGGCAACACACAGCGGCTTGTTAGCCAGAATCTCGTCGGCATCGTCGCCGTTCAGCTCGTTCTGGGTGGCACAGGGAAGGTAGATGTCGGCCTTCTGCTCCCACGGCTTCTTACTCTCAAAGAACTGAGCACCATCGAACTCCTCCTCGTAGGGCTGGCAGACGTCGTTGCCCGAGGCACGGAGCTCCAGCATATACTCAATCTTCTCACTGTCCAGACCGGCGGGGTCGTAGATGTAGCCGTCAGGTCCGCTGATGGTGATGACCTTGGCACCCAGCTCGGTAGCCTTCTTGGCGGCACCCCAGGCCACATTGCCGAAGCCGGACAGGGCCACTGTCTTGCCCTTGATGTCGAGACCGTGGGTCTGCATCATGTGGTTGACGAAGTAGAGGGCACCATACCCCGTGGCCTCCGGGCGCAGGATGCTGCCGCCCCACTCAATGCCCTTGCCGGTGAGCGTGGCGCCGTGGAACTGACTGGTGAGTCGCTTGTACTGTCCGAAGAGGTAGCCGATTTCGCGGGCACCAACGCCGATGTCGCCTGCCGGCACGTCCATGTCGGGACCGATGACCTTGTAGAGTTCTGTCATAAACGACTGGCAGAACTTCATCACCTCGTTGTCGCTCTTGCCGCGGATGCTGAAGTCAGAGCCACCCTTGCCGCCACCCATGGGCAGCGTGGTGAGGGCGTTCTTGAAGGTCTGCTCGAATCCCAGGAACTTCAGGATGCTGAGGTTCACCGACGGGTGGAAGCGCAAGCCGCCCTTATACGGGCCGATGGCGCTGTTGAACTGCACGCGGTAGCCGATGTTCACTTGCACCTCGCCCTTATCGTCCAGCCAGGGCACGCGGAACGTGGTGATACGCTCGGGCTCTACCAGGCGTTCTATGATTTTGGCTTTTTCAAATTCTGGATGCTGGTTGTAGACGTCCTTGATAGATTCCAGCACTTCGCGTACTGCCTGCAGGAATTCTACTTCGCCCGGATGTTTATGCTCCAGACCTTGCATGATTTTCTCTACGTTCATAGTATTGACATTTTTAGTTAAAGAGATATTGGTGTTTGATAGTTTTTAAGTTATAGATGACTTTCACTTTGTCAGATTTGACAACGCAAAAATAGGGAATTTCCTTGACATGACCAAGGAAATTCCCAATTATTTTTACAGAAAGGTTACATTTCGTTAATTTCTGTCCCCTTTTAACCTTTTAACCCTTTAACCTTTTTACCTTTACAGCACGTGCAGCGTACCCATGAGGTAAACCAGTCCGAAGCCCAGCACCATGGAGATGATACCCATGACGGCACCCATCTTCACCATGTCGCTCTGCTTGATGAAACCAGTAGAGAATGCCAATGCATTCGGGGAAGTCGATATGGGCAGAATCATAGCCGACGATGCTGCGATAGCCACACCAATCAGTACGGTGGGTGTGCCGCCGATGGGGTCGAGCTTGTCGCCCATGGCACTGCAGACGATAGCCAGGATAGGCATCAGCAGGGCAGCCGTAGCCGAGTTCGAGATGAAGTTCGACAGCAGGTAGCAGATGGCACCACCGAGCAAGAGGATGAGCAGGGGCGAGAAGTCACCGAAGGGAATGCTCTCCACGGCATTGGCAGCCAGACCTGACGCGTTCAGACCGTAGCCCAGTGCGAAACCACCGGCCACCATCCAGATGACACTCCAGTTGATTTGCTCCAGGTCGCGCTTGGTGATGACACCCGTCAGCGCAAACACCATAAACGGTATCATGGCAACGGTATAGGAGTTGATGCCTGTCACACGGTCGAGCAGCCACAGGGCTACCGTCACGAAGAATGTCACGATGACCACCCACGAGTGGAAACCCTTCTGCATGCTGCCCTCAATGTTCAGCTCAATGCGCTTCTGTGTGAAGGGGAACACCTTCAGCAGCAGACGCCAGCTGATGAACAGCAGCACAACGACCAGCGGGAACATAAACATCATCCACTGACCGAAACCCAGTCCGAGGTTCAGACCTTCTGGGTCGTTCAGATATTTCAGCGCAATGGTGTTGGGCGGTGTACCGATAGGCGTACCCATACCACCCAGGTTGGAAGCAATGGGAATGCTCATGGCCAGCGCGATGCGGCCCTTGCCCTCGGGCGGCAGCTGACGGAAGACAGGCGTCAGGAACGTCAGCATCATGGCTGCCGTGGCCGTGTTCGACACAAACATGGAGAACAGACCCGTAATCAGCAGGAATCCTAAGAGTACCATTTCACTCTTCGTGCCGAAGGGCTTCAGCAGCACCTTGGCCAGCTGGGCGTCCAGGCCGGTCTTCGTGGCGGCGATGGCCAGCACGAAGCCGCCGATGAACAGCATGATGACGGGGTCGGCGAAGGTTGCCATCACCCCTTTATACGACAGCAGCTTGCCTACTTCCTCTTCGTTTACCATGGGCAGTATGCCGCTGTCTGTCGTGAATAGCAGCATCAGCACGATGATGGCCACCGATGTCGCCCACGACGACACAATCTCCAGAATCCACATCAGCGTTGCAAACGCGAAGATGGCAATGATACGCTGTTGCACCACTGTCAGGTCCTGAATGCCATACCACTCTGAGGGCATGTTCCAGAGTCCTAATGTTACGAGAATGACTAACGCAATCTTCAGGGCACGCTTCGTGCCGTCTTCGGGATGATATTTCCGCTGGTGGCGCATCTTGTGATACGTCTCTACCAGATGGAAACCTTCGTAAATATGAAACATAGTGTATGGTTAGATTTGATTTTTAAAAACGGATGCAAAGGTAGCAAATACTTTCAACTATCCGCCTTGAACTTTGAACTTTTTCCTCTGGCTTATGCATATTTCTTCACTTTTTACGCATCTTTCCCCATTGTCCCGTCCGCTTTGCAAACTCCATGTTGCAAAACAATGTCGTTAGGGCAGACTTACAAAAAATGCCGTTTTTCTTTGGCGGATTGCTTGCTTTTTCGTACCTTCGCGGGCAAAAGAACGAAACACAATGAATGCAAACATACCGCAGGAGTTCAACAACTTCTTTCTCAAGGATGTGTCGTTCGTCAACTTGATGACGAAGCGCATCTTCAATATCCTGATTGTTGCCAATCCCTACGACGCCTTCATGCTGGAGGACGACGGGCGCATCGACGAGAAACTGTTCGATGAATACTCGGAATTGGGCATGCGCTATCCGCCTACGTTCACCCAGGTGTCGACCACCGAAGAAGCCGACCAGGTGCTGAAGACCACAGACATCGACCTCGTCATCTGTATGCCGGGTAATGCCGACAACGACGCCTTCGCCGTGGCGCGTGACGTCAAGCGGATGTCACCATACATCCCCTGTGTGGTGCTGACGCCATTCTCCCACGGTATCACCAAGCGCATCGAGAACGAGGACATGAGCATCTTCGACTATGTGTTCTGCTGGCTGGGCAATACCAATCTCATCCTCTCCATCATCAAGCTGATAGAGGACCAGATGAACATCGAGCACGACATCAAGGAGGCCGGTGTGCAGATGATACTGCTGGTGGAGGACAACATCCGCTTCTACTCTTCAGTGTTGCCTAACCTTTATAATTATATCCTGGCGCAGTCGAAGAACTTCTCTACCGAGGCCCTGAACCCCCATGCTGCAGCCCAGCGTAAGCGCGGACGTCCCAAGGTGGTGCTCGCTACCACCTACGAGGAGGCCATCCACTGGTATGAGATGTATCCTGACAACGTGCTGGGGGTCATCAGCGATACGCGCTTCCCCCTGAAGGGTGTCAACGGCCGTCTGGCACACGTGGAGGAGGGTGACCCGGAAGCCGGTCTGAAGCTGCTGCGCGAGATACGTCAGCGCGACGAGTACGTGCCGCTCATCCTGCAGAGTTCGGAGATTCAGAACCGCGAGAAGGCCGAGAAGGAAGGCTTCCACTTCATTGACAAGAATTCGAAGAAGATGAATGTCGACCTGCGGCAGCTCATCGAGGAGCACATGGGCTTTGGCGACTTTGTCTTCCGCGACCCCACGACGAAGCAGGAGGTAGCCCGCATCTCGACGCTGAAGGAACTCCAGGACAACATCTTCAAGATACCTGCCGACTCGTTCCAGTACCACGTATCGCGCAATAATATGAGCCGCTGGCTCTGTGCCCGTGCCATCTTCCCCGTGTCGCAGTTCCTCAAGACCGTGACGTGGCATAAGCTGAAGGACCTGGATGCCCACCGGCAGATTATCTTCGACGCCATCGTGCAGTATCGCCGCATGAAGAACATCGG
>ERZ842401.1804-NODE-1804-length-29587-cov-6.149533_pt1 | contig 29587 bp, 28 predicted proteins | sample MGYA00521270_ERZ842401 | MGnify/ENA primary metagenome ERZ842401 (study PRJEB31892, sample SAMEA3878208) | bioreactor metagenome | biome: Moose rumen | place: Sweden | collected 2011-10 | study: EMG produced TPA metagenomics assembly of the PRJEB12797 data set... | reverse complement strand
GGAGCCAGGGGGAACAGGGCGTGGCTGTCTTTGCAAGCTACGAGGACCTGTGCCAGAGCGACGACGTGGACCTGGTCTATGTCTGCACCGACTGGGCCTCGCACGTGCCCATCGCCCTTTGTGCCATGCACAATGGCAAGCACGTGGCCATCGAGGTGCCGGCAGCAACGACGCTGGCCGACTGCTGGACACTCGTCGACACCGCCGAGCGCACCCGTCGCCACTGCACCATGCTGGAGAACTGCTGCTATGCCAGCCACCACCTGAAGACACTGGCCGCCACTCGGCGCGGACGAATGGGAACCATCGTGCACGTGGAGGGCGCCTACATCCACCCCATGGACGACCGCTGGACACCCTGGCGAACTGAGGCGAACCGACAGTTGCGCGGCGACCTCTACCCCACTCACGGCATGGGACCCGCGTGCCAGCTGCTGGGCATCCATCGCTCTGATTGGATAACGTCGCTCGTGAGCATGGACACCAATGCCTTCCTGCGCGAAGACTTCCGCAACGGCGACCACACCACCACGCTCATGCGCACCGCCGAGGGCAAGGTGGTGGAAATTCAGCACAACGTGATGAACCCGCAGCCCTACAACCGCCTGTTCAAACTTTCCGGCACGAAAGGCTACGCCACCAAGTACCCCGAGGAGCACTTCGCCCTGCAAGGCGACGCTCTGCAGGGGAAGGACGGGGCTCCGCAGCTGGACAACCTCAGCGCCCACGGATTCATAAGCCGTGAGCAGCAGGACGCACTCGTCAAGGCATACTACCACCCCATACTGAAGAAGTACGGCGAGCGCGGACGTGAGATGGGACACGGAGGCATGGACTTCGTGATGGACAGCCGACTGGTGTACTGCCTGCAGAACGGACTGCCCCTGGACATGGACGTGTACGACCTGGCCGAGTGGTGCTGCCTGGCCGAGCTGGGACAGCTGTCGATGGACCACAACTCGGCTGCCGTAGCCTTCCCCGACTTCACCCGCGGAGAGTGGAACCGCGTGAAGGGCTACCGCCACGCCTATGCTACCCCCGAGGAGGAGGCCGCAACGGAGGAGGCCGCACGCGCCAGCACCGAGGCCCAGAAGCAACAGTGTGCCAAGAAGAAGCTCTGGGAAAAGTACGACAAGGCACGGGCCAAGGAGGCGAAGAAGTAGCAAAAAAACTTCAAAAACATACAGCGATGTATTACATTTCGAAACGCATAGAGGTTGCCGGCTGTCACCAGCTGGCACTCTCTTATCCGAGCAAGTGCAGCGGACTGCACGGCCATAACTGGGTGATAACCATCCACTGCAAGGCCGAGAGGCTGAACGCTGACGGTATGGTGACCGACTTCACCGCCGTGAAAGAACGCATCCACGGTTATCTGGACCACGGAAACTTCAACGAACTGCTCCCCTTCAACCCCACGGCCGAGAACATAGCCCGATGGGTGTGCGACCAGGTGACGGCCTGCTACAAAGTGGAAGTGCAGGAGAGCGAAGGCAACGTGGCCGTCTACGAGAAAGACTAACCCCCCCGTGGCGAAGGCCTGCACGAGCACAGGAATGCGAGTCAACGAAATCTTCTATTCCCTTCAGGGCGAAGGAAGGCACGCGGGAACGCCCGCCGTCTTCCTGCGGTTGGCCGGGTGCAACCTGGCCTGCCCTTTCTGTGACACCCGCCACGAGAGCTGGAGCGAGATGAGCGAGGAGCAGATAGTGGAGAGGGTGGGAGAGTACGCTGCACGCTGCGTGGTCGTGACAGGCGGAGAACCCCTTGTGCAGCTGACGCCCTCGCTGGTGGAAGCCCTGCACCGGGCAGGCCGCAAGGTACACCTGGAGACCAACGGCACGCTGCCCTTGCCCGAGGGCGCAAGGCCCGACTGGGTAACCTGCTCGCCAAAGGACGGACGCATGCCTTGCATACAGCAGGTGGACGAACTGAAGGTGGTCTACTGGGGACAGGACGTCTCCGCCTACGAGCGGATGGCCTCCGTCTGCGAACTGCGACTGCAGCCGCTGGACACGGGAGACGAGAAGAGAAACAAAGAAATAAGAGAACAAACCATAGCTTACATCCTAACACATCCAATATGGAAACTTTCACTGCAAACTCACAAGATGCTCGGCTTGCGCTGAGAACGTTGCTCACCGCCATCGGCGAAGACCCCGACCGCGAGGGACTGCGCGACACGCCTGACCGCATCCTGCGCATGTGGAACGAGATATTCCGTGGCTACGACCCCGCACAGAAACCTCGCGTCACCATCTTCCGCAACGAGACGAAAGCCGAGGAGATGGTCTTCGACACGGGAGAGTACTACAGCATGTGCGAGCACCATGTGCTGCCCTTCTTCGGAAACTACTACTTTGCCTACCTGCCCTCGCCCGAGGGCTATCTGCTGGGTATCAGCAAGGTGGCACGCGTGGTGGGCTACTGCGCCGCACGGCTGCAGCTGCAAGAACGCCTGGCGCGCGACATCGTGGCCATGCTGGACGAGGCTCTCGAGGGAACGGCACGTGGCTTTGCCATCGTGCTTAGGGGAAAGCACCTCTGCAAGTCGATGCGCGGTGTGCGGAGTCACGGCGACATGGGGACCAGCTACTTCACCGGCGACTTCAAGACCAATCCCGAACTGCGCCGCGAGTTTCTCTCCATGATAAAATAAACAGAAAGCAAAACCATAAGAAAAGAAAGGAAAATGAAGCCATGAAGAAATCACTTCTCATCCTCCCCCTGGCATTGCTCGCTACGACGAAAGCCCAGGCCCAGGGAACCGCTGACGATTATCGTCGCGCCTATTCGCTATACGGCAAATTCTCGGGCAAGGTGACGGGAACGGCCGACAACCTGCACTGGACCTCCGACACCTCGTTTGTCTACAGCCTGCGCGTCGACACCACCTCGCAGTGGAAGACTGGAACCATCGACCGACAGGGCCATCTCACGCTCAGCGACAGCGAAGCCCCCCGGAACGACAACAACCATCGTCGCCCGCGCCCGTGGCGAACGCCAGCCGAGACCCCGCGCGACAATGCCACGCTGCAAGGACCGCAACTGGTGAGAAACCACTGGATGAACGTGGACGACGAGCGCAAGGGAGAGCCCGCGGTATCGCCCGACAGCATGCTCATGGCCTTCATACGCAACGATAACGTCTTCGTCTGCGACATCGACCGCAAGAACGAACGCCAGCTCACCTTCGACGGCACGCTGGGACAGTACTACAGCAGCCGGCTCCTATGGAGTCCCGACGGCCGATACCTCTGCGTCAACCGAATCCGGCCCGCCGCACAGAAACGTTACGTCTACTACGTCGAGAGCAGCCCGAAGACCCAACTTCAGCCCATACTGCACCAGCAAGAGTATGCCAAGCCTGGCGACGAACTCATGCAGAAGACCCCTTGCATCCTGGAAGCCCGAACGGGCAAAGCCATCGTCCCCAGCAACGAACTGTTCCCCAACGCCTACGAGATATGGGGCCCGGAATGGAGCGAGGACGGAAAGAGCATCATCTTCGAGTACAACCAGCGAGGACACCAGGTGTTCCGCGTCCTGGAACTCAGTGCCGAGACAGGAAAGGTGCGCACGCTGGTGGAGGAGACCAGCAACACCTATGTCAACTACAGCCGCCACTTCCGTCACATGCTCGACGGCGGGCGGCAGATGATTTGGATGAGTGAGCGCGACAACTGGGCCCACCTCTATCTCGTGGATGTGGCCAAAGGCAAGATAACGCGCCAACTGACGAAAGGAGAATGGGAAGTGCGCGAAGTGCTGAAGGTGGACGAGGAGAAGGGAGTCGTCTACTTCACCGCCAACGGCATGAACCCCGACGAGGACCCCTATCTCGTCCACTACTACCGCATTGGGCTCGACGGCAAAGGCCTCACCTGTCTGACCCCCGGGAACGGCAACCATCGGGCCCAGTTCAACAGCGACTACACCTATCTGCTCGACACCTATAGTAGGGTGGACGAGGCCCCGGTCACCGTGCTGCGCAGTACGACGAAACCTGAGCAAGCCGTCACACTGGCCACTGCCGACATCTCCCGACTGAAGGAACAGGGCTGGGTGGCTCCCGAAGTATTCGTGGCACCCGGGCGCGACGGAACGACACCCATCTGGGGTATCATTCAACGGCCCACCAACTTCGACCCCACCAAGAGGTACCCCGTAATAGAGTATATTTACGCCGGCCCTGGTGATGCCTATACCCCCAAGTCGTTCCAGTCCTTCAACTGGAACATGACACCGCTGGCCGAACTGGGGTTCATCGTCGTCCAGATGGACGGCATGGGCACCTCGCACAGGGGAAAGAAGTTTGAGGACGTTTGCTACAAGAATCTGAAAGATGCCGGATTCCCCGACCGCATAGCCTGGATGAAGGCCGCTGCACGGAAGTATCCCTACATGGACATCGACCGCGTGGGAATCTTCGGAGCCTCGGCCGGCGGACAGGAAAGCACCACGGCGGTGTTACTTCACGGCGATTTCTACAAGGCCGCCTATAGTGCCTGCGGTTGCCACGACAACAGGATGGACAAAATCTGGTGGAACGAGCAATGGATGGGGTATCCCGTGGACAGCAGCTACGTAGAGTGCTCCAATGTGGAGAACGCCCATCTGCTGGAGCGTCCCCTGATGCTTGTTGTCGGAGAGATGGACGACAACGTGGACCCGGCAAGCACGATGCAGGTAGTGGATGCCCTCATCCGTGCCGGCAAGGACTTTGAACTCGTCGTTCTGCCAGGCGTTCACCACACCATGGGCGAGAGCTTTGGCGAGCACAAGCGTTACGACTTCTTTGTCCGCAACCTGCTCCACGTCACGCCTCCGGCCTGGAACGAACTGAAATAAGATAGAAAAGCCTCGCAAGTCATGTGAACCTGCGGGGCTTTTTCTCGCTTCTTATCTCCTTCTTATCGGGGGGTGACTAGTGGGACTCGAACCCACGACATTCAGAACCACAATCTGACGCTCTAACCAACTGAACTATAGTCACCATGTTAGGGATTGTACCGGGGGCACTCCCCTCGATTGCGAGTGCAAAGGTACAAAATATAATTAATAATCAAAAATTAAAGATTAAAAATTATACGTTTCCCTTCGTTTTTTTTTACTTGTAAAACTCATGTTTGCCTGCCGAGAGGGTGTTGAGCATGAGCATGCAGATGGTCATCGGTCCGACTCCGCCTGGAACGGGAGTGATGAAGGAACAGAGCGGAGCCACCTCGTCGAACTTCACGTCGCCAGACAAGCGGAACCCGCTCTTGCGCGAACTGTCGGGCACGCGAGTGGTGCCGACGTCGATGTCTACGGCTCCCGGCTTCACCATGTCGGCGGTGACGAACCCTGGCTGACCGATGGCGGCAATCAGTATGTCGGCTTCCCGGCACTCCTGCTTCAGCGTCCGGCTTCGGCTGTGGCAAACCGTGACGGTAGCGTCGCCATATTGCTTTTGCAACATCAGTTGTGCCATGGGCTTACCCACAATGTTGCTCCGGCCCAGGATGACACACTTTGCGCCACTGGTCTTTATGCCATAGCGGCGAAGCAGGGTGAGAATACCCAACGGAGTCGCGCTGATGAAACAAGGCAGGCCAATGGCCATGCGACCGACGTTGATGGGGTGGAAACCATCTACGTCCTTGCGGTAGTCGATAGCTTCGATGACCCGTTGCTCGTCGATGTGGCGGGGAAGGGGGAGCTGGACGATGAATCCGTCGATGTCGTCGTCGTTGTTCAGGTCTTGAATCTTCTGCAGTAACTCCTTCTCGGTAACATCGTCCTCGTAGCGGATGAGTGTGCTGGTGAACCCGCAGGCTTCGCAGGCCAGCACCTTGTTGCGAACGTAAGTCTCGCTTCCTCCGTCGTGGCCCACCAGTATGGCTGCCAGGTGAGGTCGCTTGCCGCCTTTGACGACAATCTGCTCAACCTCTTGCTTGATTTCTGCCTTTATCTGTGCCGCAGTGGCTTTTCCGTCAATAAGTTCCATTTCGTTCTCTCTTTCTGCTATAGGTTAGTTGTACTTGCCCGCAATTACATTTTTGGCATTCCGCCTTTCATCTTTCCCATCATGTTGGCCATCTTTGCCATGCGCGGATCGGTAACCATCTTCATCATCTTTCGGGTCTGGTCGAACTGCTTTACGAGACGGTTCACCTCCTGAATGTCGGTTCCGCTTCCCTTAGCAATGCGCATGCGGCGACTGGTGTTCAGAATGGCCGGGCTCTGGCGTTCCTTGGGAGTCATACTCTGGATGATGGCTTCGATATTCTTGAACGCATTGTCGTCGATGTCTATGTCCTTTAGAGCCTTGCCCACGCCAGGAATCATGCTGGCCAGGTCCTTCAGGTTACCCATCTTCTTGATTTGCTGAATCTGGTTGTAGAAGTCGGTAAAGTCGAACTGATTCTTCTTTATTCTTGCTTCCAGTCGGCGTGCCTCCTTCTCGTCGTATTGCTCTTGGGCGCGCTCAACCAGCGACACGATGTCGCCCATTCCCAAAATGCGGTCGGCCATGCGCGTGGGATGGAAGGGGTCGATGGCTTCCATTTTTTCACCCGTTCCCACGAACTTGATGGGCTTGTTCACTACTGTTCGGATGCTGAGCGCAGCACCGCCTCGCGTGTCACCATCGAGTTTGGTGAGCACAACGCCGGTGTAGTCCAGACGTTCGTTGAACTCCTTCGCGGTGTTCACGGCATCCTGACCGGTCATGGCATCCACCACAAACAGAATCTCGTGGGGCTGGATGGCATCTCTGATGTCGCTGATTTGCTGCATCAGTTCCTCGTCAATGGCCAGACGGCCTGCGGTATCCACGATTACCACGTCGTTACCCTTGGCCGTCGCCTCACGAATGGCATCTTGTGCCACCTTGACTGGGTCGGTGGCTCCCTCTTCCATGTAAACGGGCACGCCAATCTGCTTGCCCAAGACGCACAACTGCTCCATGGCGGCAGGACGGAATGTGTCGCACGCAGCCAGCAGAGGACGCTTCGACTTCTTCTCCTGCAGCATCTTAGCCAGTTTGGCACTGAAGGTGGTCTTACCCGAACCGTTGAGTCCGGCCATCAGAATCACGGAGGGACTCCCGATGCGACCAGGCAAATTCAGTTCTGCGGTCTCACCGCCCATCAACTCAGCCAGTTCGTCGTGAACAATCTTCACCATCAGCTGGCCGGGCTTCACGGCCGTAAGTACGTTCTGCCCCAAAGCCTTCTGCTTCACCGTATCGGTGAAACTCTTGGCCACCTTATAGTTTACGTCAGCGTCCAGCAGGGCGCGGCGAACGTCTTTCAGCGTTTCTGCTACGTTTATTTCCGTTATCTTGCCTTCTCCCTTTAGAATCTTGAAGGAGCGTTCAAGTCTGTCACTTAGATTCTCAAACATAAAATATCCGTATGGTTTATCAGTTACGGGCGCAAAGATACGAAAAAAACTTCAGTTGAACAAACACCTTAATATATTATATATGTTCTTAATGATATTGTATTTATGGCACAAATAGCTGTTACTTGTGCAGAAAATGCTGTCAAAACTTGCACATTTCGGCATAAAGTGTTACCTTTGCAGCCGATTTAAGGTAAAAAGAAAGAAATGTCATGAGTAAAAAGACAATTAGCTGTGCCCTTGTGGCATGCGCATCGGCGACTGCCCTTGCAGGTGGTCTGACAACGAACACCAACCAGAATGCAGCGTTTCTGCGCCAGTTGAGCCAGGAGGCTATTATCGACATCAACGGATTGTATGCCAATCCAGCAGGTACTGCTTTCCTGAGCAAGGGTGTTCACTTGAGTCTGAACGTCCAGAACGCCAAACAGAGTCGTGACATCACGACTACGTTCCCTTTGATGGGCTATAACAGAAACTATCCGGGCGAGGCCAGTCGTAAATATCATGGTTCGGCCTATGCCCCGGTGATTCCTTCGGTCACGTTGTCGTATAACTGGGAACGCTGGAATCTGAACGCCCATTTCGGTCTTACTGGTGGAGGCGGAAAGTGCGAGTTCGACAATGGACTGGGCACTTTTGAGAGCCTATATAGTGGTGCCATAATGAGTGGAGTGGTAGGCAATTTAGTGACTCAGGGTGTTCCTGAAGCTACGGCTCGGCAACTTTACCAAGGTTATGATTTGAATGCCTACATGAAAGGTCGTCAGTACTATTTCGGTTTTCAGGTTGGTACAACATACAAGTTCTTGGATAATCTGGCAGGTTTCGTCGGCTTGCGTGGTGTATGGGCCAGCAATAACTATAATGGTTGGGTGACGGACATTAACGCATACTACAAGAATCCCCTTACTGGTGCTGCCAGTTCGCAGAACCTGAATACGCAGTCTCTTGACCTGAACACGGACCAGACGGGGTTTGGCGTGACGCCCATCGTAGGGCTGGACTGGCGCGTGAACGAGCACTGGAACCTGGCGGCCAAGTTTGAGGGCCGAACGAAGCTGAACCTGGAGAACAAGAGCGAGATGAATGCCTACACTTCTCAAGTGGCTGAGACGAATGCCACGCTGGGGCAGTTCAAAGATGGTTCGAAGGTGAGGGCCGACATTCCCGGAATCGTGTGTGCCGGAGCCCAGTACTCACCGACAGGAAAGGTTCGCCTGAATGGCGGTTTCCATTACTACTTCGACAAACAGGCGAAGCAGTATGCCGACAAGCAGGACAACATAGACCACGGCACATGGGAGGTGACGGCCGGGGCCGAGTATGATGCCCACGAACGGGTTACCGTTAGTGCCGGTTGGCAGATAACGCGTTACGGACTATCGGATGCCTATATGAACGACCTGAGTTTCGTGACCAACTCCAATAGCGTTGGTTTGGGCGTGAGAGTGAAGGTGACTGACCGCTTCAACGTTGACCTTGGTTTTATGCAGACTATCTATCATCGTCGCGATGTGACCACGGAAAATTATCTGGAAAGCGGCATGAATAAAGACGACCATTACTGGCGCAAGAACCGCGTACTGGGCGTGGGATTCAATATGGCCTTCTGATGAGTTGAGTCGGGATTATTCCCCGAAGATTTCCCTCAGGCGGTCTAGGAGTTTGTCGCCACGCAGGTTGGCTTGGACTACGGTTCCGTCGGGGGCATAAAGAATGGTAGCAGGAATGGAGCGGATGTTATAGACTTCTGCTCCATTGCTTTGCCATCCCTTGAGGTCGCTCATCTGGTGCCACTTCATGCCCAGTTCCTTGACGGCCTTGGCCCAGGCCTCGTGTTTGTTGTCCAGACTGACGGATACGATGTCGAAGCCTTTGTTGTGATACTTGTTGTAGGCTTTCTTCACATTGGGCATCTCCTTGCGGCAGGGACCGCACCAGCTGGCCCAGAAGTCAACCAATACGTACTTCCCTTTCCCGACAAAGTCTTTGAGGTTCAGCATCTTGCCGCTCACATTGGGCATGGTGAGATTGATGACCTTTGCCCCGGGCATTTTGCATTTTTCCTTCTTTATGGTAGTCTTGACGGCTGAAAGACACTCGCGGTCGGCGTATTTGTAGGTCTTGAGGTAGTTTTCCACGTAGTCGTAGCCCAGGTTCTCCGCATTGTAGAGCAGGGAGAAGAGTGGAATCAGGTTGTCGTTGTTCCTTTCCACCATTGTCTTGTTGGCTTTCTCAACATTTTGGGAGATACGGTCGTACATGTCCTCCAGTCGAATCATCATGCTATCAGGCACAACGTTGTTGTGCTCCTTCAGCAGTTTCATGTATTCGGTTTGCAGGGTTTGCAGGCCCATGCCGGCTTGTGTGATTACGTTGGTGTAGTCGGCATAACGCTGATTGACGGTGCTGCCTTTTGCCTTGAGCATACCCAGCGTATCGCGTGAGAGAACCAGGGGCTCGTTGTCGAGAACTAATGTGCTCATGTCTCCGTGAAACTTGGGTGTCGGACTGAGTACGGCAACGGTTGGCTGGGCCACGACACCGCGGAAATATACTTGTCCGGCCTCCATGCGTGCGCTGTCAAGCAGCTGACGGTTTTCGGCATTTATCAGGTACACCATCTGGGAGTCCATAGGTGCGTGATAGGTCACCTCATACAATGTCTGAGAGTAAGCGTTTAGGGCAACAGTAAGTGCCACAATAGCGGAAAAAAGTTTGCTCATTGAGTTGATGTTATTAGTTTATGTGTGCAAATTTAGTCTTTTTCCCAAAAAAGTCTTATCTTTGCAGCACGAAAAAATGTTAATCGATGAATAACAACGAGAGAGAGTCCGAGGGGTTGCAGGCTTTAGGCAAACGTACGGGCTATAAACAGGATTATGCGCCAGAGGTACTGGAGAGTTTCGAGAATAAACACCCGGAGAACGACTATTGGGTGCGCTTCAATTGTCCGGAGTTTACCACTCTTTGTCCCATCACGGGTCAGCCTGATTTCGCAGAAATACGTATTTCCTATCTGCCTGACCGTAAGATGGTGGAGAGCAAGAGCTTGAAACTCTATCTTTTCAGTTTCCGCAGTCATGGCGATTTCCATGAGGACTGCGTGAACAAGATTATGAAGGACCTGATTCGCTTGATGGACCCTAAATATATAGAGGTAACGGGACTGTTCACTCCCCGTGGAGGAATCAGCATTTATCCCTATGCCAACTATGGTCGTCCGGGGACGAAATATGCCGAAATGGCGGAATATCGCCTCCTGCACCACGACCTGTGACGGGCGTGTGTGGTGTTATTCCAGTTCTAACTCCAGTCCTTGAATCAACTCCTCCAGCGCATGGTTGTGACTTTTCATGCGTCGTAGTTGTTCGGGTTTGCTTTGCGCTTTTTGGGTCACCTGGACCTTCTGTACGACAATCTGCATGTCGACGTTAGCGAGAGCCAGATACTTGGAGAAGAAGGCCTCAATGTCTTTCTTCTTCTTCTTCAGTGCCTGTTCCAGTATGTCGCTTCCGGCAGTTACGCTGAATGACGTTTCCGAGACCAGCTGAGGTGTGATAGCTCCCAACCGTCCGGCCATGGCCACTTCGTCCTGCTGGAGCGAACTGGCGAACTGTTGCCAGCACTGGATGAGATTGGTGTCTGTAAGTTTTCCCTGTTCGTCAGGTCGGAAATTTCTTGTCTTCTCTTCCTTCTTTTCTTCCTTCGCGGTGGTTGGGGTCGTCTCGTTGATGCTAAGGGCACTGATGTCCATCCTGTTTCGCTTTGGCGTGGCTGGTTTCAGGTTCTTCAGCGGGTTGGTACGAGGCTCCTCTTCATTGGGCTTCGTTATGGCCACAGGTTGTGAGGGAGCAACAGACTGTGGGGTGAAAATCGGTTTAATGGTCTGCTCGGGCCGAAGCCCGGAACCGGGCACGTCGTCGTTCTGGCAAAGTTGCGCGGCTTGTATCAGGCAGATTTCTACTTGCAGTCGTTTGTTTCTGCTTTGCCGATAGTTGGTGTCGCAGTCGTTACATAACTTAATGGCTTGGTAGAGAAACCTGGGCTGACAACGCTGGGCTTGTTCCTGGTACTTTCCTCTGATGCTTTCGCTTACCTCCAGTAACGGAAGAGTCTGGCTGTCCCTGCTTACCAACAGGTTGCGCAGATGGCTTGCCAGTCCGCCGATGAAGTGACCTCCGTCGAATCCTTTTGAGAGAATCTCGTTCAGCAAGAGCAGGCAGGGCTCTACTTCACCTTGTAGGAAATGGTCGACGAGACGGAAATAGTATTCTTCGTCCAGCACGTTCAGGTTGTCCAGTGCACTTTGGTAAGTAATGTTTCCGCCTGTGAAACTTACCATTTGGTCAAAGATGCTCAAAGCGTCACGCATGCCTCCGTCGGCCTTTTGGGCTATCAAGTTCAGGGCTTCGGGCTCTGCTGTGTAGCCTTCTTTTTGTGCCACATAGGCCAAATGGTCCACCGTGTTTTGGATAGTCATACGAGCGAAGTCGTACACTTGGCAGCGGCTCAGGATGGTGGGAAGTATTTTATGCTTTTCGGTAGTTGCGAGAATGAAGATGACGTACGATGGCGGTTCCTCCAGCGTTTTCAGGAAGGCGTTGAAGGCTTGGGAGGACAGCATGTGAACCTCGTCGATGATAAAGACCTTGTATCGTCCCCCTTGAGGCGGAATGCGTACTTGGTCTATCAGTTCGCGTATGTCGTCCACAGAGTTGTTGCTGGCGGCATCCAGCTCGTGGATGTTCATGGAGCGTTGTTCCTCAAATGCCTTGCACGATTCACATTCGTTGCAGGCCTCTCCGTCGCTTGTGGGATTCTGGCAGTTGATGGTTTTGGCAAAGATACGGGCACAAGTGGTCTTTCCTACGCCTCGCGGCCCGCAGAACAGATAGGCGTGAGCCAGTTTGCCCGTGCGTATGGCATTCAGTAGGGTGGTGGTAAGCGCGCGTTGTCCCACAACCGTGTCGAAACTGGCAGGACGATATTTCCGTGCGGATACGATGTACTCTTCCATAAAGTATTTTTAATATAGATTTACATTTGCGATTTGCAATTGCAAAATTAACAAAAAAAAAGTGAGTGCCCGATATAGGAACGGCTTTTTTTTAATATCTTTGCAAGAAGTTATTCTATGATAGAGGAATGAGCACGCTATATACCATCTGGACGTTTATTCGTCACTACAAATACATCATCACGATAGCATTCTTTGCCGTAATCCTCCTTTTTGTCGGTGAGGATTGTTATTGGGCACGACGTCAGAGGTATCAGGAGATTGACAGGTTGCGCCAGGAACAGAAGATGCTTCAGCAGCATTACGACGAGGACAGCCGTGCAATGGAACAGTTGGAAACCAATCCCAAGGCCGTGGAACGACTGGCTCGTGAGCGATATCACATGAAACGTGCAAATGAGGATGTGTTCCTTTTGGTTGGTGCTCCTTCGGTAACAGATTCGATACAATGAAACAGTTGTCAGCGTTGCAGAACATTGTCTATCGTATGGGAGCCGTGCTCATGCTCGTGGGAGTGGCCGTATTTCCGTTTTCACACGTTGTGGCATGTGGTCTGTTTGTCTCAGGCGTAGTTCTTTACACTCTCATGCAGCTGCAGCAAAGCTATGAGGGTGGCAACCTTATTGTTCAGCGTTTGCGCCGTCAGCAGTTGGCCGGCCTGTGCTGTCTCGTTGTTTCCGCCCTTGCCATGGCGTTGCTGGTGTGGGATTTCAGTCAGGGAAGTTTTCGCTTCCGTTTTGTTCACCACAATGAGTGGGTGGTGCTGCTTGCCATAGGTACGTTGTTACAATTATACACAGCCTTTCGCATTCCTGCGGAACTGGAGAAGGAGGAACGGAGATGAAGACGATGAAGAATCTTGTACGCGCTCTGCTCTCGCTGACCACACTCTTGTGCGCGGCCTCGTGTGCCGACCAGTACCGTCTGACAGGAACCACCAACATTCACGGATTGGAGGGCGAGACGCTTTACCTGAAGGTGTTTGCCGACGACAATCTGCGCAATATGGACTCCTGCAAGGTTACCCACGGAAAATTCCAGTTCAAGGGCGTGATGGATTCCACCGTCATGGCCAACTTGTTTGTGGGTGAGCAGAGTCTGATGCCCGTTGTCATCGAGGGTGGTGAACTGCAGGTGCGCATCGATGAGATTTCGCAGCAGATTTCCGGCAGCCCGCTCAACGACACGCTTTACAATTTCATCCGCCAGAAGACTCAGCTGGACAATCAGATTGCTGAACTTTCCGTGAAGGAGGGACGCATGGTGATGGACGGCATGGACCACGCCGAGGTGGTTGCCCGGCTGAATGCTGAATACCTTGAACTCTCGGCACGGAACGACCAACTGGTCACGGGCTTCATCAAGCGCAACTATGACAATGTGCTTGGTCCCGGCATCTTCATGATAATGACCAGCGGATACAGCTATCCCATACTCACTCCTCAGATAGAGGAGATACTCACCTCCGCCACTCCCTATTTCGTCAATCATCCCTACGTGAGTGCCTATGTGAAGGTGGCTCGTGAGAACATGGAGAAAATGCGTCAATGAGACTATGGAAAAGGAGAAAGAGCGTATCCTGCAACTGCGTGCCGAACTGCACCGACACAACTACAACTATTACGTACTGAACCAACCCGCCATCAGCGACCAGGAGTTTGACCGGCTGATGAGGGAACTGCAAGACCTGGAAGCCCGGCATCCGGAACTGGCTGACGCCAACAGTCCCACCCAGCGTGTGGGCAGCGACTTGAACAATGAGTTCCGGCAGATTCCCCACAAGCGTCCCATGCTTTCCCTTGCCAATACCTACAGCAAGGAGGAGGTGCGCGAGTTCTATCAGCGTGTGACAGAGGGCCTGCAGGGACAGCCTTTCCAGATATGCTGTGAGATGAAGTTCGACGGTCTGTCTATCTCGCTCCACTACGAGAAGGGCCGTCTGGTCCGTGCTGTGACGCGTGGTGACGGAGTGCGTGGCGACGACGTGACGGAAAACGTGAAGACCATCCGTTCCATACCTTTGGTGTTGCCCGAAGGTGCAGACTATCCCGATGAGTTCGAGATAAGGGGCGAGGTGCTCATGCCCTGGACCTCCTTCGAACGGCTGAATGCCGAGCGCGAAGCCCGCGAGGAGCCTCTCTTTGCCAATCCGCGCAATGCAGCCAGCGGAACGCTCAAGAGCAAGAACTCGGCTACGGTGGCCCAGCGCGGGTTGGATGCCTACCTCTATTATCTCTTGGCCGAGGACATACCCGGTGAAAGCCACTACGAGAATCTGCAGATTGCCTCCTCGTGGGGATTCAAGATTGGGGAGCAGATGAAACTGACCAACTCCCTGCAGGAAATTTTCGACTACATCGACTACTGGGACACCCAGCGCAAGTCACTTCCCGTGGCCACCGACGGCATAGTGCTGAAGGTGAATTCCCTGGCACAGCAGCGCAGTCTCGGGCTCACGGCCAAGAGTCCGCGCTGGGCCATTGCCTACAAGTTCCAGGCCGAGCAGCAGGAGACCATCCTTCGCGAAGTGACGTTCCAGGTGGGACGTACGGGTGCAGTCACTCCCGTGGCAAACATGGACCCCGTGCAACTCTCCGGCACCACGGTCCGACGGGCTACGCTCAACAACGAAGATTTCATCCGTTCGTTCGACCTCCATATCGGTGACCGTGTGCAGGTCATCAAGGGCGGAGAGATTATTCCCAAGATAGTGGGTGTCAACCTCGATGCCCGTGACGAGACGCTGGGTCCCCGGGTAGAGTTCATCACCCGTTGCCCGGAGTGCGGTGCCACACTGGTCCGCTACGAGGGTGAGGCTGCACACTATTGTCCCAACGATGCAGCTTGTCCGCCCCAGATAAAGGGACGCATCGAACACTTCATCAGCCGCAAGGCCATGAACATCGATTCGCTGGGTCCCGAGACCGTGGACGAGTATTTCCGTATGGGGCTCATCCGTGATGTGGCCGACCTCTATGAGATACGCGTCGGGCAGATAGCCGGTGCCATGCGCACTCGTGAGAAGAGTGCCCGCAAGATAGTGGAAAGCATCAGGGAGAGTGTGAACGTACCCTTCGAGCGTGTGCTCTATGCGCTGGGCATACGTTTCGTGGGTGAGATAGCGGCCAAGACGCTGGCCCGCAAGTTCCGTGACATCGACACGCTTTCCGCAGCCACGCTTGACGACATGCTGCAGGTGAACGGCATTGGCGAGGTAATTGCCCAAAGCGTGATTACCTGGCTCCATACGCCTCAGAACCAGTGGCTTGTCGAACGGTTGAGAGCCTACGGACTCCAGTTCCGGCTCAGCGAGGAAGAGCTCAGTACCCACAGCGACAAACTCTCCGGGCAGAGCATCGTCATCAGCGGAGTGTTTGCCCGTCATAGCCGCGACGAATATAAGGCCCTCATCGAGAAGAACGGCGGGAAGAACGTGGGCAGCATCTCGGGCAAGACCTCCTTTGTGCTTGCCGGAGAGAACATGGGTCCCTCGAAGTTGGAGAAAGCCCGCAACCTGGGAGTACGCATCGTCTCGGAGGACGAATTCCTGGGCATGATAGAGTAGGGGGCAAGGGAGCGAAGCTTCTTGTTTCCCGAATGATGCGGAAATCGTCCCGATCGATTTCGCGTTGATACCCAATTGCTTCTGTCCCTCGTTCTTTTTGTTGTTTCCACTTTCTCCATGGCTGGAGAAGGTAAGAAAAATGGGTTTGTCCTTGCTTTGTTCGTCGGTTTGTGTTATCTTTGCAACGAAATTGCGTAAACCACCTATGGCACAGAATAAATTCAAGGGTTTGGGCATCGCCCTCATCACTCCGTTCAAGAAGGACGGAAGCATTGACTACGACGCATTGCTCAAACTTGTAGAATTCCAGATAGCTGGGGGAGTAGATTTCCTGTGCATCATGGGAACTACGGCCGAGACTCCGTGTCTGACGGCAGAAGAGCGCAGGGAACTGAAACGCCTGCTTGTGGAGCGGGTGGCCGGCCGTGTGCCCCTGCTGATGGGGTGTGGTGGAAACTGCACGGCTGCTGTGGTGGAGGAACTGCGCAGCAGCGACTGGTCGGGCATCGACGGTGTGCTGAGCGTCTGCCCCATGTACAACAAACCTTCGCAAGAGGGACTCTATCAGCACTTTGCCGCAGTGGCAAAGGCAAGCCCCGTGCCTGTGGTGCTGTACAACGTACCGGGACGGACAGGCGTGAACATGAGTGCGGAGACAACATTGCGACTGGCTCGCGACTTCGAGAACATCGTGGCCATAAAGGAGGCGAGCGGAAACATTACGCAGATGGACGACATCATCAAAAACAAGCCTCAGGACTTCGACGTGCTGAGTGGTGACGATGGTATCACCTTTCCCCTGATTACGCTGGGGGCCGTAGGCGTGATAAGTGTTATTGGCAATGCGCTGCCGGCCGAATTTTCGCGCATGGTGCGTCTGGCCTTGCGTGGAGAGTTCGCTCCTGCGCGGAAGATACATCACAAGTTTGCCGAATTGTTCAAACTGCTCTTCGTGGATGGTAACCCTGCCGGTGTGAAGGCCATGCTGCATGCCATGGGCATGATAGAGAACCAATTGCGACTGCCGTTGGTTCCCACCCGTCTGACCACGATGGAGCAGATTTCCCAGATTCTGAAAGAACTGAACATACACTAATCCCTCCCTCTCATGGGATTAGACGCGGAGAGAATATTATCCCTTAAAATAGTAGACAAAGGTGGCCAGTCCCTCAAGGGCTTTCTTGCCCGTTTCCTTGATATCGAGCGTGATGCGAACGGTGGTCTTGATGGCACCCCTGAGGTTCTGTATGTCCTCCAGTTTCGCAGTCATGCGCACGCTCTGGCCGCTGAGCACGGGCTGGGCAAATTTCAAGCGGTCCATGCCGTAGTTCATCATGCGCTCCAGGTTGTGAACCTCGATAATCTGTCCCCACAGGACGGGAACCAGCGACAGGGTGAGGTAGCCATGGGCTATGGTCTGTCCGAAAGGACTCTCACGCTTGGCCCGTTCCTGATCGACGTGAATCCACTGATGGTCCATCGTGGCGTCGGCAAACTGGTTGATACGCTCCTGGGTAATGGGGACGTATTCGCTTTTCCCCAATTCTTCCCCTACATGTTGCTGAAACTCCTCAAAGGAGCCGATGACTAATTTCATAGTTTCTCTGATGTCTGTGGTTTGTTCTATTCATCTGCAAAGTTAGCTTTTTTCCACGAAACGTATAGGCTATTCCACGAAAAAACCTTATCTTTGTAAGAAATAAGAATAAAAAACGAGCGATAGTCGAGTGGAAAACTGTTTGTTTATTGCAGGTCCCTGCGTGATAGAGTCGCGCGAGGTGCTGGACGAGGTGGCGCAAGAACTGGTGCGCATACGCGACAAGTATCAGGTGAGGGTGTATTTCAAGGCCTCCTTTGACAAGGCCAACCGAACGAGCATCTCGTCCTACCGTGGACCGGGACTGGCGAAGGGGCTGCAGATGCTCTCTGACGTGAAGGAGAAGTACGGACTTCCCTTGTTGACCGACATTCACGAGAGCCTTCAAGCCGCTCCTGTGGCCGAGGTAGTCGATGTGCTGCAGATTCCCGCCTTCCTTTGTCGGCAGACCGACCTGTTGGTGGCTGCCGCCCAGACAGGTAAACCAGTGAACATCAAGAAGGCCCAGTTCCTTTCCGGACTGGACATGCAGTATCCTGTGGAGAAGTGCCGTCAGGCCGGTGCAACGGACGTATGGCTCACTGAGCGTGGCAATACGTTCGGTTACAACAATCTGGTGGTCGACTTTCGCAACATCCCCGACATGAAGCGATTTGTCTCACGTGTCATCATGGACTGCACCCACAGCGTACAGCGTCCGGGCGCAGCAGGAGGGAAGACGGGTGGTAACCGCGAGTTTGTTCCTGCCATGGCACTGGCTGCCAAGGCCTTTGGGGCAAATGGTTACTTCTTCGAGATACACCCCGACCCGGAACGCGCTCTCAGCGACGGGCCCAATATGTTGTACCTCAAGGATTTTGAGGAAGTGGTAAAGTCACTAATCTGAACTGCGACGAATGAAAACAAATGAAATAGCCGAACGCTGTCTGAGAGAAGAGGCACAGGCCATACTGAACCTTATACCTCACCTAGACGCAGAGTTTGAGAAAGCCGTTGAACTGATATTGGCCTGCAAGGGCAAGGTGATAGTTACCGGGGTGGGCAAGAGCGGACACATCGGTGCCAAGATTGCAGCTACGCTGAGTAGCACCGGGACTCCAGCTTTTTTTGCCAATCCCCTTGATGTCTATCATGGCGACCTGGGCGTGATGACTCGCGACGACGTGGTGATAGCCATATCCAACAGCGGATACACCGATGAGTTGCTGCGTTTCATCCCTTTCCTTTCGGCCGAGGAGATACCGCTCATAGGCATGACGAGTAACCCCGAATCGCTGTTGGCACGTAACAGCACGTGCTGTATAAACCTGGCCGTAGCCGACGAGGCCTCACCCTTGAACCTGGCTCCCACATGTAGCACTACAGCCATGTTGGCAATGGGCGATGCACTGGCCTGTGCGCTCATTGACCGACGACATTTCATGGCACGTGACTTTGCACGGTTCCATCCGGGCGGTACGCTGGGCAAGCGGTTGCTCACACGAGCCTGTGATGTCATGCGGAGTGAGGACCTTCCCGTCATGTCCCCCTCGCTTCCTATGGGCGAGACCATTATGCGGGTGAGTGAAGGCAGGCTGGGCCTGTGTGTGGCACTGGATGAAAACGAACAAGTGGTGGGGCTGATTACCGACGGCGACGTGCGACGGGCTATGCAGAGTTTGAAGGACAAGTTCCTGACAACTCCTGTGAGCGAGGTAATGACTCGAACCCCTAAATGTGTTTCTCCCGATACCAAGATACGGGACATACAGGACATTCTCAACAAGAACAAGATTCATTCCGTGTTGGTCGTGGATGCTGAGCGTCATCTGCTGGGCGTGGTCGACCACTTCAATTGCATGCTTTGATACGTCGCCTGCTGTTCCTTTCCCTTTTGTTTGTTGTGACGATGGCGATAGGGCAGACATCGTCGGAAACAGCTCAGCGTCAACTTTGCGAGCAAGGCAACGCATCGTATGACGGCAATGACATCCGTTTCCTTGGTTCTGCGGCAGAGAAGTACGAGACGATGTTTCGGGATATCAGTGAAGCCCGTCGTTTCATCCATCTCGAATACTTTCGTGTCCGATGCGACAGCGTCGGTTCACAGCTTCTGCAATTACTTGTCCAAAAGGCAAGAGAGGGCGTGGAGGTCCGTTTGCTTATTGATGGCTATGGTAACAGTCGGAATGCCTATCCTCTTACGCCTTCGTTGCTGGATAGCCTGCAGAGGGAGGGCATCCAGACGGGTATCTTCGATTCCTTCCGCTTTCCTTGGGTGAATCACATCCACCATCGTGACCACCGGAAGATTGTGGTAGTGGACGGGAAGCGCGTCTATACAGGCGGCATGAACGTTGGGGATTACTATCTCACTGGTACGGCCCGCTCAGGTCCTTGGCGCGACATGCATGTTTGTCTCGAGGGAGCGGTCGTGGATGGTTACGAGTCTGTCTTTGCCCGGATGTGGGAGAAAGTGACAGGTGAGCACTTGGATTCGTTGCGCTATAGTTCTGGTGGTGCCCTGTCAGGCGGCAAGCGCATGGTGCTGGTAAACAGGGAACCAGGGAAGACAAGTAAGCGCATGCGTAAGGCTTATCGGGAGAGCATCGATGCCGCACAGCGGGAGATACGCATCGTGAACCCTTATCCCACGAATGTGCGCATGGTGCGCAGGGCACTTAAACGGGCTCTCAGACGTGGTGTCAGAGTGCGCGTGATGGCCTCGGCCAACAGCGACATACCCATAGTGCCTGACGTGGTGGCCATAGAGCTGCGTAAGTTAGCAAGGAAAGGTTGTGAGGTGTATTATTATGAGGGAGGTTTTCACCACAGTAAGTTGATGACGGTGGATGGGGAGTTTTGTACGGTGGGTACAGCCAATCTGGACGGACGTTCCATGAGGCACGACTATGAGGTGAATGTCTTTGTGTTCGACAAGGCTACGACACAGCAACTGGATTCTCTTTTTGACAGAGACCTGAAGCAGAGCACCTTATTTGTTCCCCAGGATTTCAGGAAACGCTTTTCGTTGGGTCACCGCATGTCGGGGCGTGTGTTCAATCCGCTTAAAGGCTTGTTCTGAGGATTTTCCCTTTAGCGATTAAAAATACTGAGGGAACGCCGCGTACGGCATAGGCTTTCGCTGCCTCACCGTCCCATCCGATGCTGTCAATGTCGAGGGCTGCCAGGTGAACGTCGGGGTGCTCCTCCAAGAATGTGTTGACAGAAGGCCAGGCAGCTAGGCAGTCGGGACACCATGTGGCATGGAACACCAGCAGCGTGGTATCCTGGAATTCAATACCCTTGACAGGTGGGGCGAAGGCTCCCGGATGGATGCGGCTGATGGCTTCCAATGTGGCATCCAGTTCTTCGATGTAAGGGTGATAGGAGAGGGTAATCTTTTTCCGCAGTTTTAATAACGAGTCGTAGGGTACTATGCTTACGAGAAAACGTGAGGCAATGTAGGCCGTTACCGGGTTTTCCGGGTGTCGGCTGACCAGGGTATCGGCATCGTAGTCGGTTGCTAACGTTCGTTGCAGCAGGCGATTGGTGTCTGAGCCCGTTGTCGTCATCTCTCCATTGGGCCACAGCCTAATGGCCAGCTGTTCTCTGTCAGGGAAGAAAACGGCAGGATGACGGCTCTTCTTGTTGTCGGACAGGCCATAGAGAAGTTCGGGATGCAGTTTCCCTTTCCAGAGGAAGTGTCCATTGTTGACCCGTATGGAGTCGATGACATCGAAGCAACGTTCCCTGTAGCAGGTGAGATACAGCGTTGTGTCCCTTCCGTCCCATTCTCCCAGAATGGTGGTGCTGCGCTTACAGCCAGACATTGCCAGCGTCAGGAGCAGGAGGAAAGGGATGCGTCTCATAGTGTGCTGGCAATAAGGTCGTGCATCAACTGAATGTCGCTCGGTGTGATACCTAATTTAAGAAGAGTCTTTGCATCCTGGTCGAACGGGGCGAGGGCATCTTTGACCTCGGGCTGGCTGATGACATACTTCGAGACATATTGATGGTAGAGGTCGAGAGCCTCTATCAGGTGTCCCTTCAGCCATTCTGTGTGTCCGAGATTGAGGTAATCCTCCCAACGCGAACTGAGAGGCTCTTCGTCCAGGATTCGGTGGTAATAACGGTGTGCCAGCTCCAGGTCCTTCATTTGCAGGGCACACCATGCAATGGCACGCACGGAGGGTACCACACGTTGGTTGTTAAACTCCATCTTGAAGAATCGTTGCTGTGCTTCTTTCCATCGTTCGAGCTGCATCAGACAGAGCCCTGTTTCTGTCAGTATCTTGACATCGTCCGGACGTAGTTTCTCAAGTTGTGTCAGGCTGTCCAGTTGAGCCTCGAATTGTCCCAGCCGGCCCAGGCATGACTGCAAGTGCTGTAGTGTTTCCTCGTCGTCGGGCTGAAGCATGTCGGCCTGACGATAGTAGTTGATGGCCGTCTGCAGATTTCCTTCGCCCTCCTCACACTGCGCCAGTTGGATGTAGGTGTCTACGGTTCCGCCTTCCTGCTTCAGCAGAAGGAGCAGGTGCTCCTTAGCTTCTGTGTAATGCTTGTAGCGCAACAGCGTCCGTCCTGTTTCTGCCAGATACTCGCCGTCGGTCTGCAGTGATTCCTTGAGGATGGTATTGTGGATGAAAGCCATTTGAGGGGAGAATACGACAGGCCATTCCGTGCTCCAGGGCGACCGCTTGAGCAGACGGTACAGGCACTGGATGATGTTGTGGTAGATGTGCTCTGGGCGTATTTCCTTCTTTGCAATCACGTCTTCCCCTATTTGCTCCGTGAGTTGCGCCACCAGCTGTTCCGCCTGTTTCGGTGGCATGGAGCTGAAGAGCATGCTGATGGAGTATTTGTCTGAGTCGCACATGCTCATCTTCTGAATGATGTCCGTCTTCATCGATTCGGGTCTCTCGCTCTTGAAGGGAGCCAGCCAATGACAGGGACGACGGAAGAAGGGGAACCCTTTAAGGGCTGTGAAGGTGTTGAGGTTCAAATCCATGCCATCCCTGAACAGGGTGGCCATTTCCCTCATGCTGTCGGTCAGTCGTTGACGTGTCTTGCGGTCTATTCCGCTGGCCGGGTCGCTGAGGTTTAGCTCGTCATCGTCGAAGCCCAGTTTCTCCCGTTGTCTCTGTGCCCTTATCAGGTTGGGGATGATTTCCTGCTGCATCTTCTGCTGTATGCGTTCCGATTCCAGATAGAGGCAGAAATCGTGTTGCACGTAGGTTATCTCCTTGTTGAAGTCGAGTTTGCCTATTGCTTCGGTCAGTTCGGGATAGAATTGCAGATAGACGCTGTGCAGTTGGGTGCCGATGCACAGGCCCACCGTGGCCCTGGCTCGTACTTCGCCGTTGGAGTGGGAGCAGTATGGGATAAGCAGTCGGAGTTTGCCTGGGTCGAAGTACTCCAACAGGGCGAGCGTCAAGGCACTGAGCAGGTATTGGCGTACTTCAGATGTGGAGAACTCAAGCAGATTGACGATGGCTTTTTCCTCCTCATCTTTTAGCTGAGGGGCAGTCCATATGAGGTCAAACATATCGTCGATGCTGTCGTAGTCTGTTTTCGCGGTCAGTTCCTTCAGCGTATTGGCCAGACTGTCGGTCCATCGGCTTTCGCTCTTCTTGGTGGTAAGGCCGTAAATGTCTCCGGTTTGTTGCAGGCGATACTGTCTGCGGGCATCTTGCAGTATGGCTATTGCCTTGTGCATAATCCGGAGATGCTGCTCTGTTCGTGATTCGTCCTTGCTGCCTGTTTGCATGAATGTGAGCAGTCGGTTGTAGTCCTCAGTCGTAGTGCTTTGGGCTTCGTGTAAGGCGGAATTGTTCAACGCACCCGTAAGTGTGTTGAGCAGATAGAGTGCGTCCCTGAGGTGGCCTTTGGTGAGACACTCCTTCGTTTCGGTTGCCAGTTGCAGAAAAGTTTTTTCGTCCATCGTATGCTTGGGCTATGGTGTTTTCGTTATCGTTGTTGTTGTCTCCCTTTAATCCAGTTGATGACCGTCTGACGGCTGAGGGGAGAGGGTTCGCTTGTTGTCTGGAATTTAGGCAGGACTATGGAGTCAGCCAGTTCGTGGCTCAATCTGTAGTCTTTCCTCAGAATCATGGCAATGGTGTCTGGGTTCGGTGTCTTGTTTAGTGCGTTTACGGCCTTGTCGTAAGCCTTTAGAAATCTCTCCTGTTGTGTTTTGCGAAGGGAGTCACTGAGCACTTCTGGCGTGCATGCTATGCAACTGAGTCGTACGGTCGAATCGTTGGTTTCTGCTATTTGTCTGTTTCCTTTGAATCGTGCGATGGAGGCTTGAGGTTCCGGCAACAGGGCAGCATCCACCAACTGACTGGTCAGCATGGTTGTTCGCAGCCCGATGTCGTTGAACTGTGGCCGATAGATGTCTGCCTGGTCCAGTGCGGCTTCCTTCATCAGTTGGTCGCTCCAGTAGTCGGCTGCACTGTGGCGTTCCAGGGCCACCATGCGCTCCTTCAGCTGTTTCAGATTCCTTATGCGCTTCGTATGTGCTGTCAGCAGATAGAGTTTTCCTTCCAGTCCGGCTACTTCGTGCAGCGTGTCTTTCCCCTCTTGCTCCATGATGACAAGGCGTGGCAGACTGGTGTATCCCAGTTGGGCATGCCGTTGGTTGAGGGCGGTGTCCACGTCCATTAGCGACTGGAACTCCAGCAGTCTGACGTCCACACCCAGGGAGTCAAACATTCCCATGCGTTGGGCATAGTAGATGGGCATGCAGTCCATTACGGGCACTACGGCGACATGCAGCGCCAGGGAGTCTCTTCTGGCCGCGTCGTCGGAAGAAATTGTGGCCTCCTGCTTCGTGCAGGAGGCCAGCATAAGTAATGTCAGTATAGCAGGAACGATGCGCCTCATCAGCCCTTGATAGCAGCTACGCCTGGCAGCACCTTACCTTCGATGGCTTCCAGCAGGGCACCACCACCGGTGGAGATGTAGGAAACCTTGTCGGCCAGACCGAACTTGTTGACGCAGGCCACTGAGTCGCCACCGCCAATCAGCGAGAAGGCTCCTTCCTGGGTTGCTGCGGCAACAGCCTCGCCCACGGCACGGCTACCCGAGCAGAAGTTGTCGAACTCAAATACACCGGCAGGGCCGTTCCACAGAATCGTCTTGGCACCCTTGATGGCCTCCACGAATTTCTTCTGGGTCTCAGGACCTGCATCCAGGCCTTCCCAGCCTTCGGGGATGGCGTTGGAGGGGAATACCTTCTGGTTGGCATCGTTGGAGAACGAGTCGCCACAGATGGAGTCGGTGCCCAGCACCAGCTCTACGCCATTCTTCTTGGCCAGTTCCTCAACGCCCAGTGCTACGTCCAGTTTGTCCATTTCTACAATGGAGTTACCGATTTCACCGCCGTGAGCCTTGGCGAAGGTGTAGGTCATGCCACCGCAGAGGATGAGTTTGTCCACCTTGCCCAGCAGGTTCTCGATGATACCAATCTTGGAGCTTACCTTCGAACCTCCCATGATGGCCACGAAGGGACGCTTGATGTTCGAGAGCACGTTGTCGACGGCCTGCACTTCTTTCTCCATCAGGTAGCCCAGCATCTTGCTGTCTGCGTCGAAGTAGTCGGCAATGACAGCCGTTGAGGCATGCTTGCGGTGTGCGGTGCCAAAGGCGTCCATCACGTAGCAGTCGGCATAGCTGGCCAAGGTCTTGGCGAACTCCTTCTGGCTTTCCTTCATGGCCTTCTTGGCTGCGTCGTAAGCGGGGTCTTCCTTGTCGATACCTACGGGTTTGCCTTCCTCTTCGGGATAGTAGCGGAGGTTCTCCAGCAGCAGTGCTTCGCCCATCTTCAGGGCAGCGGCCTGCTCCTGAGCCTTGGCGCAGTCGGGAGCAAACTGTACGGGCACACCCAAGGCGGCACTTACGGCCTCCTTTATCTGTCCCAGTGACATCTTGGGGTTAACTTTACCCTTGGGCTTACCCATGTGGCTCATGATGATAAGTGCGCCACCCTCGTCAAGAACGTGCTTCAGGGTGGGGAGTGCACCGCGGATGCGGGTGTCGTCGGTGATTTCACCATTCTCGTTCAAGGGTACGTTGAAGTCCACACGAACGATAGCCTTCTTACCGGCAAATTTGTAGTCGTTGATAGTCATAATATTATTATTAATAATGTATAGTTGTCTTTTACGCCTGCAAAAATACAAAATAATTATCAATTAACCGCTATCAAACCTCAATTATTCTTTTGCAAATGCCCAGCAGACCGCACTTCTCGCATTTGGGCTTGCGTGCGGTACACACGTAGCGGCCGTGCAAGATGAGCCAGTGGTGGGCTTTCGGGATGAGCGGGGCAGGGAAGTTGCGTGTCAGTTCACGCTCTACGCTGTAAGGCGTAGTACAACGTTTGGGCACCAGTCCTATGCGGTGACTGACGCGGAACACATGGGTGTCCACGGCCATGGCGGCTTTCTGGAACACCACGGCCTGGATGACGTTGGCGGTCTTCCGGCCTACGCCGGGCAGACGAACCAGTTTCTCCAGTGTGTCGGGCACTTTGCCTCCGAACTCCTTCAGCAGCATCTGGGCCATACCCACGAGGTGGCGGGCTTTGTTGTTGGGGTATGAGACGCTCTTCACATAGTCGTAGATGACCTCGGGCGTGGCTAAGGCCATGGCTTCGGCCGTGGGATAGTCCTCGAAGAGCCGTGGGGTGACGGTGTTCACGCGCTTGTCCGTGCACTGCGCGCTCAGAATCACGGCCACCAGCAGTTGGAACGGACTGTCGTAGTGCAGTTCGGTCTCCGCCTCAGGCATGGCCTGCATGAAGTAGGCCGTCACTTGCTCGTATAGTTCTTTCTTCTTCATAGTCGTTCAGACATCCTCTCCCAGGGTCACCGACGCCTCGGAGGTCCACCCCCGTTTCACGCTGAAATAGCTGAAAACCAAGAATCCTGCGTAGATGAACATCGCTACCAGGAGCAGGATTTCCAGCGTCTTGGTGGCATGCAATATGGGTTGGCGGCTTTTCTCCTGTATGTGCGTGAAGACGTTGTGCAGGGTGACGGGCGTGTGCTGTTCCTTCATCTCCTGCAGGTTGCTGTCCATAGAGTTGGTGAACGACTCCAGGTAGTCGATGTAGGCATGCACGCCGATGAGGCGGACAACCAGTCGTGCCCCGTCGTTGGTCTTGAGGTACGACTCTATCTGCTTGCTGTCCGAGAGCAGCGTCTTTATTTGTGCCGTGTCCAGTTCCTGGTAGGCATAGTCGGGCGAGATGTTGTTGATGTTTCCCTCTATCTTGGCGATGCCGCTGGAGAGAAACGTTTCGGCCTTGCCCGGAATCAGGGCCGTGAGCACCAGCAGCACGTCGAACAGCACGGCACCCCCTATGCTCAGCACGTAGAGCATCGTTTTGTGGGTGGACTTTTCCATGGGGCGCACAAGGTAGTGGACAAATGCTGCGGCGCAGGCCGGAACCAGCAGGACGAAGAGGATGACGAGAAAGATACTCATGGTTGGAAGTCTTTGTTGATGTAGATAGTCGTTTTCTGTGGTTTGCAGGCTTTCCTCAGCCGGCGGGGCAGCGGCTCTTCCAGTGCTTTCAGCTCGCGGTAAGCCTCACGCTTTCCCAGGTCGTAGAGCACCGTCTTAGTGAGTAGCCTGCCGCAGGGGGCCTGCATGTATTCTCTGAAGGTCTCGGGGCGAAGGGTGGGGGTGTTGCGTTCCATCAGCACGTGGTACTTGCGCTTCTTGTCGCCCCATGAGTGCAGTATGCGCCATGCGCCCTTGAGACATGTCAGGGCGACTATGGCCTGCGGCACGACAAACCACCATCCGCCCATCCTGTAACAGGGAACAATGGCTATGCCCACCCCCATCGCGAGGAGGAGGAAGGCATAGCTGTTGAGATAAAGGAATCTCGGAAACGTGGAAATGCTGTGCTTCCGATGTCCCATGCCGTACGTTTACTGAGCTGCAGAGATGGCCTTGTAGAAGGCATCTACTACGCGCTGAGCCTCAGCCTCTTCCTGAACGGGAAGCATAACACTGGTGCGCTGTGTGAACGACTCGTAGTAGAGGTCGTACTGCTGGCAGAAGCATCCGAAGCAGGTGCCCTCTTTGGTGTAGCCTACTTCCTTCACGCTACTGGGGAGCACATACTTCACGTCCTTGCCGGCATTCAGTACCCACAGGGCCTTGAACTGGACGATTTCCATCACACGCTTGTCGGTGATGACGATGAAGCCCTTGCGCTTGTTGCCCAGGATAAGGTTGATGATGCGCACGATGCTGCCCCACAGACGTGCCAGGGGATTCATGCTCATTGCCCACAACTCGGCTTCCAGTTCCATTACCAAGTTTTCGTCTTCTCTCAGAATCAGGCCAGATTTCAGGTTTGCCATAATGTGTTCTTGTGTCGGGCTCTCAGGTTAGTATTAGGTCCGTCGGGGGTGAGCCCTTTTATCCCCGTGGGACGCGTGGTTAATGAAAAATGTGTTTCAGTGTCACAAAGATAGTTAAATGTCAGATACAACGCAAGAAAAATGATGGAAAATATGTCTTATTGCTGAAAAAACTCCCTTTTCTCCGTCCCGATTCAACGTTGGGTTTCCTGTCCTACAACGGGAGGTTGGGAGGGGAACACCGATTTGTAAAGAATTTAAGATAGTTATCTTAACGCCGAAAGATAACTATCTTACACGTGAAAGATAACTATCTTGTTTCAGAAAGATAACTATCTTGTTTCAGAAAGATAACTATGTTTTTCGGGAGAGAACGCGTTGAAGCGCTCCAGAGGCAAGGGTGTACTCTTAGTTGAAGGACAGGATGCTCTGTACGGTTTCCCCGATGCTGTCGCCTATGCTCAGTATGAGGTTCTGGTAGCGTCCGCGGGCGACGAGGTCCAGGATGAGGGGATAGACGGGGACCTCGTGCGTCCAGTAGTGGGTGTCGAGGAACACCATGGGGCTGGCGTAGCCGAAGGAGAGGTAGTGGTTCTGCACGGCATCCTGGAATATCTCCTGCAGGGTGCCGGCACTGCCTGGGGTGTAGATGATGCCTCCCTTGGCGAGGGTGAGTATGCCGTCCTCGCGAATGGAGTTGTCGAAGTACTTGGCAATGCGTGTGGCCAGCGGGGTGGCCGGTTCGTGGCCGTAGAGCCAGGTGGGGATGCCCACGCTCTCGTAGCGGTCCTGAGGGAAGCGTTCGCGTACCTGCATGGCGGTGTCGAGCCAGAGCGGGTCGGTGAAGGTGGGGGCTGTGCGCAGGATGCCGAGTGCCTCCTGCAGTTCGTCCTCGCTGCGCCCTGCCATCCAGGCCCCCAGGTGAGTGGCTTCCATGGCTCCGGGACCGCCGCCGCTTATCATGAGCTTGCCTGCCTCGGTGAGTTGCTTGCTGATGTGGGCCACGCGTTCAAAGCCTGGGTCGAGACGGCTGACACCGTGACCGCCCATCACGCCCACGATGTCTTTCTCCTGGTAATGGGAGAGAAACTCGTGCAGGGCGTTGCTTATGCTGTGGTCGTGCAGTGTGCGGGCGAGCGTCTCCTTGATGTCCGTGGCTTGCTTGCCGCGGTTGAGGTAGTGCTGGTAGACGCGCCCGTCGTAGCTATCCTTGATTGTGGACGGGCGGCCCAGTTGGTAGCCTTGGTAGAGCGACTGGGCGGTGTAGAGCGTGCTTTGGAAGCGGAAGAGCTCGCCCATGTTGGGGAACACGAGGCTGTCGGTGAGGCGTCGCTTGAGCCCGTGGGGCATCTTGCATGAGAGAAAGAGACAATTCCTGTATTCGTGGCGCAGAGCCTCGTCGGGGAGCGTGAGGTTTTGGAAGGCGGTACGGCAGATGGGCGTCTCCACGGGCTGGGCCATCAGTTGGGCTAGCTGTTCGTCGGTCTTTATTTCCCGGTAGTTTTGTCGCATGGGTCAAAGTTACGAAATAATGCTGACGTAGCAAAGCGATTTTGGAAGATTAACGCAGTTCGCCCCATAAATAAAGGCAATACGAGGAAAATTGAGGAAAGTCCGCAAGGTGCCACTAAGCAAATCGAGGCAGATTG
>ERZ842401.1802-NODE-1802-length-29606-cov-17.693310_pt1 | contig 29606 bp, 10 predicted proteins | sample MGYA00521270_ERZ842401 | MGnify/ENA primary metagenome ERZ842401 (study PRJEB31892, sample SAMEA3878208) | bioreactor metagenome | biome: Moose rumen | place: Sweden | collected 2011-10 | study: EMG produced TPA metagenomics assembly of the PRJEB12797 data set... | reverse complement strand
CTGAGACGGCCAAAGGATTGGCGCGAAAAAACGCTGGGAACCATTAAAAACAGCCGCAGGACATCGGGCGGATGCCTGCGGCTGTGGAACGCTCGCGCCGTTCGCATTACAAATGCTTATATTCAGTTCCGCAGGATTACAAATCCGGCGGAACGGGTGCCTTGCAAAAAGAAGTCTCCAGACGCGCCGCGTCCTTGTGGGAGTGGCGCATCTGGAGATGATGATATCCGCGGCGGGCGGATTCTTTTGGGATGCCGAGTAGAGAATCCGTCCGAACGAGAAATATTACGGAGTTGGAGTTGGAGTTGTGACGGTAAGAGTATTGCTGGGCAGCCAGATTTCCTTATCGGCATCCGTGGCTTCATCCACTGTTCCATCGCTATCGCTATCAGTGTTAGTTACTGCATCCCAGTCAGATACCGTTGCGCTGAACTTCACGCTGGTCAGGCCGAGGTGGATGAGCAGCTTGTAGTATTTGTTGGGAGCGAGGCTGTCGGCAGGGATGGTCACCTGGTTGGTGATTGTCTGCACCACCTTGGTGTTGGTTGTCTCGTTTGTAACCTCAGCAATTTGTGCATCATAGGTGCGCACCGTATAGGTGATGGTCACTACGAAGGTCTGTGCCTGATCGGAAGAAGGAATGAGCAGGATGCCAGGAGCATTGGAAGCGACCGTGTAAACATCCTGGGCAGTTGTTGTCACGCCAGTAAGTGTTGTACTTCCAAAAGACCATGAAGGACTTGTGTAACTCAACTTATTGGATTCGGATACCGTCTGTTCTGCTATGGCTGCATTCAGAGTTCCTGTGGTTGTTTCATTTGTGCTGGTTTGATCGACAGTAGTTATGAATTTTGAGGTCTGCAATGTATTGTCAATTGATGTGCTGCCCCATGTACCATTTGCAATATTAAACCAGCCTACATTGACCAATCCGTTGCCAGAACGAGTATGACCAGTCCCCGCAGATGCATTATATGTTGCCAAATCCTGAATAGTAATGTTGCTGACAGTAACCAGTGTCTCGCTGCCTTTTGTTCCACCAGTAATGGCAGTGCTTGGCTCGCCGTTTGTCTTGTCGTCAATGTCAAGGATTATCTGCACGCCCGTCTGCTGGTTATTTCCTCCACCAGATGCTGCCACATGACCGCCAATTTTGGCCAGCGCATGCTTGAAGTAGAAGTCAACAGTCTCATCAACAGTCTGCTTGGTGAGGTCAGTGTTGTAAATGTCCCCAGAGGAAGCTTGGGTGTCCGTATTTCCATCAGCGAGATTGTAAGTTGTGTTAGATTGGCGCATACCCCACAGCAAATCTACGGCATTGCCCGTATATGAGCTGGCATTGCTACCAAGTACATACTTAACTTCTGGCTCACCAGTATATTTATTGGATGTAATGGCTACGACACCCTTGGGCGTTGCAGTTCCAGATATATCCTCAGTTATTGCTGTTGTTGCAAAAGCAGAGGTCTTGCCAAGATCAGTGGCCGGTGTAGCTGAATAATCAGGCACTGCCACGAAAGGAGCGTATGCAAAGAAACTCACTTTGCCGCCATTGGCAGTTGCGGCATCGTTGGTAGCATCGGTTTCCTCACCAGTACCTTGTGAATTATCCACGTCGTCATACCTGTCGCCGAATTCATTTGGCCAGTACTTCACTGGTGTATAATACCAATAGCCATAACTTGAAGAGCCATTATTATGACGAACCTGCTGGTTGTACATGAAGTCAGGTGCGCCCCCTTGCCAAGCAGGAGTTTCTGAATAGCAATTATTGGCACCTGTATAGTAGGCAAACACACCAAAGCCTTGCGTCATTTCCTCTAGTCCAGTTGTGGTAATAGTTCCACCGGAGTAATCTCCGATTGACCTTGTAATAGCAGTCCTCCCCAGGTACGTTCCGAACTCTACAGGCGTTGCTGCGTTCTCAGCATTGGCCTGCTGCAGGTCTTGCTGCGTGAAATCAACTTCACTTGAGCAGCTGGCGAGCATCATGGCTGCCGTGGCTGCGAATAATAAATACTTTTTCATAACTTTGTTGTTTAAATGATTAATAAATTGTGAGAGATTATAATAATTATAGTTATATGTTCGTTGCTTCGTTCAGAAGCCTCCGATTTCAAATGTTCCGCCGTCCTCCCAGTCAACTACGACGGCGTCGAAGCCGGCTCCTGCCATGGCTGGCATGGGCGGCATGACGATAACGTCAGACAGGTCAATCTCCAGTCGCAGGTCGTGCAGGTCCTGGCGGTAGCGCACCTGTGCCTCTCGCCCTTCGGGTGTGAGGTAGGTGATGTTCTTTCCCACCCGGAAGGAGCATTGCTGCACGGAGTCGTTGGCCAGCGTGATGCGGAAGGAGAGCACGTTGTCCGCCGAGTCGCGCTCGGCGAGCAGTTCCTTGCCGTAGGGCAGTCCGAAGGTGGCCGTCTTGTTGACAATGAGGCCCATGGAGTCCCTTTCCTCTCCGTAGGTGAGAAACTGCCACCCGTTGGGGTCGAGTTCTATGGTTCCCGTCTCCCGTGTGCGGTTGATACGGCTGAGGTAGAACCCGTCTGCCATGCCGCTGATGCTGGCCTCAATGCTCTTCATGCTCTGGCGGTACTTCACCTTTGCCTTGAGGAAGAGCGTGACGGTCATGGGTGTGGCGTGCTCGGGAATCTCGTAGTAGTGCTCGCTGAAGAGTTCCCGCTCGTGGTTTCCGTCCAGGTATTCGTCGTAGGGCACGAAGATGATGTTCTCTTGTGCTGCCATCTCCTGGGTTATCTGGAAGGTGTCTGTGGCCACGCCGATGGGTTCAGCATACTGTATGTAGTCCTGCCCGTCGGTGCGCGACGCGTAGTGGTCCAGCCGCATGGCTATGTCGCTGAAGCTGCTTCTGTCGTAGAGCCGCTGGTACAGGTATTCCTCTTCGGTGTTGCTGAAGATGATGAGCTGGTAGGTGTCGGGGCGCAGGTTGACGGTGGCTATGTGTCCGTTGGTCGTCTGGAATACGCGGTCGCCGGTTTGCTGTCCCCAGAGCATGAGGGTCATGCCGTTGGGCACGCCGCCATAGTAGGCGTAGGCCGCGCTGTCCACGAAGGCGCTGTCGGCGTAGTTGGTGAAGCCGTCGCTGAGGTCGTAGATGGTGTTGGAGCGGTGGGTGTTGTCGAGGTAGAACCGCCAGTCGATGATGATCTTCACGCGCACCTTGTCGTTGGTGATGACCTCCAGGGGTCGTCGGTCGCAGGCAGCGATGACAACGACCGCGACGAGCAGACTAAGGACACTTAGCCATTTAGAGAAAAGACTACTCATGGGCACCTCCTTTCTGCTTTTTGAGGGAGGGAATGAGCCATACGAGCGACAGCTTGAGCTTCGTGGGGCCTATGTATGACGTGCGGCCTGTGTATTTCCATATCAGGTGTGTGTCGCCGAACTCACCTTCGTAGTGGCGGCGCGGACCCCAGAAGTAGCCGGCGCTGACGGAGGCTTCGAGGTTCCAGTGGCGGGCGATGGGCCAGGAGTGGCCGTAGGTGACGCCCACGCTGTTGAACTCGCCCTGGTCGCCCTTGCTGTCCCACTCCACGTCGTACTTGCCGTTGGCGTAGTACAAGCCCAGGAAGTGGCCGGTGAGGCGGGGCCGGGCCTCCGGGCATGCCCCCGGCCACCAGTAGCGCAGCTCCGCTCCGATGGTCCACAGCTCGTAGGCGCTGCTCTTCATGTCGTCGCCCGGCTTGACGTAGCGGCCCAGGCTGATGTTGCCGCCCTTGTTGTGAAGCAGCCAGGGGAACCAGTCTTCCACCATGAGACTCCAGCGGTCGCCTATGGGCACCTCCAACTCCACGTTGGGCGTGAGCAGGAGGTCGAAGAGCATGTTGGTCTTCAGGGCCAGCCAGGGGCGTGTGGGCCTGACTCTGGTCACGACATCAGGCTCCAACGGCACATCTTCAATGCCCGTGCCGGGGCGTATGATGGTGTCGGCAAGCAGCGTTGACAGATGGCCGACTGTCTGCCTCCGCTTGTAACTGATGATGTACTCCGTGCGGCGCAGGGCGGGGAAGCACTCTTGCAGCAGCAGCCGGTACGACTTGGGGTAGCGTTGCTCTATGACGGCCAGTTTGTGGTCCGGGTCGGCATCGTCACCGTCAATGATGCGCAAGATGTCGTCAGCGTTGGCTATGTCGTCGCGGTGGGCGGTCACATAGTTGCGCATTCCGCCCCAGTCCTCCGGCTCGTCGGCTGTATCCACTTGCTCAGGCGGCACGCCCCAGTTGTTGATGATGTACTGGCGCAGGCACTCCACACGGCCTTTGGCCAGCCGTACGTTGTTGGCATAGGGGCCTTCGGGCGAGGCATAGCCTTTGATGTAGTAGTGTGTGTCGGTGATGTCAGGATTAGTGCGCACGGAGTCGATGCTGGCGCGTATCCTCTCCAGTTCCGTGCGGTTGGTGGCCAGCGAGGGATTAAACTCCGTCTTGTTGACCACGAACTGAATCCTGGCTTCGCCCTTCACGGTGTCAGTCGCCACCTGTGCCTGTGTCTCGGTGGTCCAGGTGATGGTTGTGTCGGGAGGTGCCACGTCGAAGCCGTCAGTCGTAGTGACGCTCAGACTGCGCTGGTCGCAGGGAGTGCCCCTCTGAAGGATGAGTTTCAGTTGCGAGTGCTCCATCCATGGCTGCCACGCCACGGTGCGGGCATAGTGCTCGCTGCGCGGGACTCCCTTGTAGCGCACTCGGTAGGCATCGGCGGGAATCTCACCGGTGACGGTGCCCTGACGCACGTCGTGATAGTAGGCGTTACGCCCGAAGACGACTATCGGGGGGAAGTCGATGGAGTCGGCGGCCCCCACGAGCCGGGGCGTGAGCACCACCACGTCGCGGCGCGGCAGTTCTCCGCCGTCGAGCGTCACCGCCAGCGTGAGTTGTACGTGCTCGCCACAGCGGGCCAACCGCACGCTGTCGGCCCTCACCGGAGCCTGTGCGCGGGTGACAACTGCCATCAGCAGCATACTGACTATGATGTAAACTCTATGACTCATTATATATATTTACTGTTCTTATTCATTCACTACTTACCACTGTTCCGCCTCTTTCGCCCGCAGCAGGTAACTCTCCACCTCGCCGCCGTCGATGATGAAGACGACGGTGCACTTCCTCCCCATCTCTATGGCCCAGCCGCCAGTGGGCTGCGTGAAGGTGATGGTGCCGGAGGGCGACTTCACCGTTCCACCGAGCGTGTAACTCAGCGTGAAGGGGATGGTGACGGTGCTCTCCTTCGGCATGAGGAGCAGCAGGTTGGGCGTATAGCTGGTCAGGGCGTGGGCATCCTCGTTGGTGTAGGCGGTGACGCCCGTGCCTGAGGCGGTGAGGGCCGTATTGAGGGCTGTGCCTGAGTAGGTGAAGGTGGGGTTACCTGTGGTGAACGATGCCCACGCTGAGGTGCCGAGGTTGAAGGTGCCGCCGGTGTTGAGCGTGGCCTGCGACGACGAGGTGGCGGTGGCATCGGCAGAGGCGTTCAGCGACAGCGACTGCAGGAGTATCTGGTCGCCGGAAGCCTCCTTGCGCCTCACCTTGAACTCTATGGCGGCGAGGGCATGTTGGAAGTGGAAGGGCACGCGCCCCGTGACCGTGCCGTAGCCCTCGGCCATCGTCTTGTAGCAGTCCTTCTGGCTGGCGTAAAGCAGGTCGTTCTGGGAGGAGGGGTCGACGGTGTTCGTCCAGGTGTAGCTGATGAGGGGCTGGTTGCTGGCGTTGACGGCGGTGGTGGCACTGTAGGGGGCGTAGGCGAAGAAGCTGACATACTTCTTGGTGTCGTCGTTGGGCCAGTACTTCACGGGGGAGTACTGCCACGTGGTGGCAGTGTATGTGACCTGCTGGTTGTACATGAAGTCGGGGATGGGACTGCTGGCGCCGTTCCAGAGGTTGTCTTCGGTGTAATATGCGAACACGCCGAAGCCTGCCGACTGCAGCTTTGCGTCGGTGTCTATAAGGCTGCGGGTGAAGAGCGGGGCTTCGGCCTCGAATCTGATGCTGCCATCAGCCTGCGGCGTCTGCTCGTCGGTGTTATCGCCGGAGCAGGCTGCAAGCGTTGCCATCATGCACGCACCTATTATTATATATGTATAGTCTTTGTTCATCTCGTCTAAGGAATATCTATTGTCTGTGTTCCGGCATCGTTCCAGTCTATCGTCGCCACGTCGGCCTCAAGCTTCGCCGTTGTCATGCCCAGCTTGAGCAGCAGGGTGTACACCTTGCCCGCGTCGAAGGTGAAGGCGGTGTCCATGGTACGGGTGACGTCGTTCTTCACGATGGAGAAATATTTCGGGTTGTTCAGCACTAAGCTCTCGTCGTAGGTGATGACGTAGTAGACCACGCGGACGGTGAGGGGACCTAACTCCGCCCCGGGGTCAGTGCCGACTACGGTCGTGCCGTCATCGTTGGGGTCGTAGCAGGTGTTGGGTATGAGGCGGTAGTAGTAGCCGTCGGCCAGCAGCGACTGCGCAGTGCTCGTCACGCCTGTGGGCAGATTGTCGAACTTCGTCCAGGCGGTCTCCGTGGTGTATTCGGCATCTGTATTTACAGGCCTGCCCGTAGCTGTCAGGTCAGTGTTGAAATGAGTGTCGGCATTGATAGTGAGATTAGTGGTGAAGAGGTTGGAGTATGTGCTTCCTGTTTTAGTGGAAATTTTGTACGCCCCCTCCTCCTTTTTTCCATCGACGATAGCCTCCCACTGGTATCTCCACTGTGGCACCAAATTGTCCAGCGTGCGGGGTTCCATGACGAGGTATCCTTTTAGTGGCAGCACGGCATTGCTGATAGTGACGCTCTCTATGAGTATCTTCGTCTTGCTGTCTATGTCGTTGCTGCCGGGAGTCACCTCGTCGAAGACGCCCTGTACCTCTATGTTCAGCTTGGCAAGAGCGTGTTTGAAGGTCAGTGTCAGCGTCTCGCCCACTGCCTGTTTCGTCTGGTCGAAAAGAGGCACGGCCCACAGCAGGTCTACACCCTCGGATGCTGTCACCGGCTCCACGCTGGGATAGCGGTAGGTCACCGTCATGTGGTTCATGCCTGTATTGTTGTTTGCAACTCCCACGACACCTGTGTTGGTGGCCTTGTCATAATTATTTCCATCGTCATTTATATAGGGGGCGTATGCAAAGAATTGCACGTAGTGTGGTATTGCTCCGGTGCCTGTCGCGTCGCTGGCCTCGCCTTCGCCGTTGGGCCAGTATTTCACGGGGGAGTACTGCCACGAGGTGGCATCATAGGTGACCTGCTGGTTGTACATGAAGTTGGCCTTTGCACCGTTTCCAGCATTGTCAGCAGCACCTTTACCTGTGCCCCAGTCATTGTATTTTGAGGAATAGGTGTTCTTGACACTATATGAGGCAAAGACGCCGAAGCCGTGGCGCTTCAGGTCGGCAAGGGTGTTTATCTCTCCTGTCACCGTGGGTCTCGTCACGGGGACGGGGTCTGCTCTTGTCACAGTGGCTCCTGCGGTGCCCCTGTCGGTCTTTGTAATCGTCATGTATGGGTCAAACTGTATGGCAACAGGCTGTCCACCGTCGTCGCTTGAGACGGCGATGTCGCTGTCGGTGCATGCCGTCAGCAGCATGGCGGCCACCGCCCATGTCCAAACAATATATATATATTTACTCCACATATTCTTTCTTTTCGTTATAGGCACATATCTCCTTGGTCATCGCGTTCAGCTCTAAGCACATTGCGCGAGTAAGGTTGATGCGCTCGTTTTGGTGGGGCCATGGCGCGAGAATCAAGAACCGGCCCTCGGCACACGCCTCATAATACTGGTGTCCTGGCTTGGAGAAGCTGTTGAACCCCCACGGTGTGAGGAAGATGAGCGGCAGCCGTGCGTTGAGCACCGTGCGCATCACCGCCGCCTCGCCGCCGGAGATGGCTGGCGATGCCAGCACCGCCCCGTTCGTAGCCTGAGCCAGGCCTTTCTCCACCTCGGCCGCCACCTCTTTGTCGCTCAGGCTGCGGCTGCACTGCACTGCCACCTTCCGGGGGTGCCGCAGCAGCTCCCTGTTGCCGATGGCACTATACTTCCTGCCCGCCACCTCTACATTGAACACCACCCTGAAATACTCTGGGTGTGCCCGCCTCACGGCCAGCCGCCGGGGGTTGTCCTGCAGATAGTCGAACCACCGCTGCAGCTCGCCTTTACCCTCCAGTATGTGGTCGTTGTAGCCAGGGCTCCAGAGCAGGCCAGGCTGCTCCAGGCGTGGCGGCTGCTGGGGCTGCCCCTCGCGCTGCGGGAAGAGCCAGCGGCGCTCACGGGCGAAGGGCTCCTGCTGCGAGGGCTGCTGCGAGGGCTGGCACGTGGTGGCAGCAAAGGGAACGCCCTGTTGCCTTTGCTGGCACCCCGTGCCAGCCCTGCAGAGGGGTGCCCTTCTTGCCGCCTCTTCCGGGAAGAGCCGCCGGTACTCCCTGTTACAGCCCGCCTTGAAGCCCTTCACGGCCTGGCCCAGGCTGTGCTTGCCCTCCTGCTCGATGAAGAGGATGCCGTGGAGGTGGTCGGGCATCACCATCGTGGCGAGCACGCGCATCTCCGGGCAGTGGCGCTCAGTGGCCAGCCAGCAGTCGCGCACCCGCTCGCCCAGCTCCGTCAGCGCCACCCTCGGCACGTCGGGGCTTCCCGGTGCAGCGTCGGCATTGCCCACCAGCCGCCCTAACAGGGGGCGACGACCGTCCACCACCATCGTCACCATATAGACACAACGGCTGCTGTAGTCGTGGCCTACGCGGCGGCGAAGCATCGACGGTATCTTCTCTCCGGCAAAGGGCTTGTGCTTCAGATACTCCTCTTCAGTCATGGTTCTGTTTCTTTTATTTGTTTTTTCTCTCTTTTGTGTCAGGGCAGCCACAGGGTGGCTGCAAAGGGCGACAGGCAGGGGGCGTGCAGGCAGGAGCCGTGCAGGCTGGGGCCGTCCCCGTTTTCTTTGCTGCCACCTTGTGGCAGTCCTGTCAGCGTACCACCAACTTCCGTCCGTTCACCACATACACGCCGGCAGGGACTTTCCTGCGCCACGACCCATCGGCAACTTCCTCTGCCGTGGCCACGCGACGACCCTGCATGTCATAGACCCCTGCGCGAGGAACGGTCTGCCCGGCCTGGCCCTGCTCCTCGATGCCCGTCTCGCCGAAGTCAAGGGCAATGAACTGGCGGGAGAGAGAGAAAGCAGGGGCCGAACTGGAATTGCGGACCGAGTAATCGTCTTCCGATGATTTCTCGAACAGGTAGATCTTGTTGTGGCGCACGTAGAGGTTGTTGTGCTTGCTATAGTCGGTGCTGCCGTCGGTGGTGTTCTTGTTGATGTAGAAGCCGGCCTCCGATGTCGTCGGTGTCACATAGGCAGTACTATCGACGTTATAATCAGCAGTAGCCTGTCCGAATACATACACGCTCTCACCCGTTCCCGGTGTGTCAGTACCGGGCGTTCCCGACAGCACCTGCTCCAGGTACTGCCCCTTGAAGAAGGTAGCGTCTTCCGTCAGCCCCGTGGCGGGAATGTTGTTGGGTATGGTCAGTGTGATGAATCCAGAGGCAGTGCTGACGCGGTGGTCGTAGTCATAGTCGGTGACGGTGCCGCTGACGGTGCCTTCCGTTGCAGTCGCCCTGATGAGTGCTGGCGTGCCTGCGGGGATGAACTTTCCCTTCTCATAGGTCACGCCGCTTATGGTCTGTGCGCTGAGTTTCTCGCACTGCAGTCGCCAGTCCTTCTCGTTGCCTGTGCCGTTGTTCTTTATCAGCTTGCCGGCGTAGGCATACACGTCGCCTTCGGGCAGCACCAGGTCGTAAGGCACATAGATGGAGGCGAAGTAGTAGTCGAGCGGCGTGCTGCTTCCCTCCGGCGTGTGCTGGCCGGGATACACCTCCAACTTCAGTGGCATCTCTGCACTCCCGCTGCCCACGGGCTGGATGTAGAAGCGGGTGAGGCCGTACATCTCGAAGCAGTTGCGCAGTTCCATGCGGCGGTAGTCAGCAGGCTCGTTATTAGTAGAGTTCTGCTGCCAACTCAGGTAGATATGATTGGCTTCATTGGTGGGGTCGCCAGCGACGGTCTTCAACTGACACGTTACGGCACCGATGTCCTCGTAGCGTGTCTTGAAAGCGTCGTCGGTGGAGAGGCTGTGGCCGCTGAGGTTCAGCCCCTGCGTACTGATTTGATAGCGTGGATGACCATCCTCCGTCGTTCGCTTGAAGTGGAAGATGCTGGCGGGGTCGTACTCGGCCAGCGCTGGTAGTTCGTTGGCCATGAGGCGTTTGTTGTGTGAGTTACCCGCTGCTTCATATTCAAAGCGGTCGTGATAACTGTATTCTGTCGTTGTCTCCTGCTCGTCGGTATAGCCCTGGGTGCCATGCCCGTAGTGGTAGCCGCGCACGTAGCGGCGGTGTGCCGCCTCGCCATCAATCTTCCCCTTCTCATAGACGTAGGGGATGATGCGGTAGTAGCCCTGCTGCATCTGCACCAAGTTACTGGGGTCATCGATGAGGTTGTGCAGTTCTTTCAATTGATCATCGGTGGCAGTGCCGTTGGCTATCTTTTCTGCCAACCCCTCTGTCACGAGGCTGGTCTCGATGGAGCCCACGAAGCCCGCATAGTCGAGATACTCCTTCAGCGTGGCGTCGGTGCGGATTTCCAAACGCAGGTTGGCCGCAGCGTTGTTGTGGAGGTAGGTCCTGTTGTACTTATTGTTGGGGATGATGGCGGCACTGCCGTTGTAGTTGTGTCCCACGTAACTGTAACTGTTGTCGTCGTACTCATCGCCCATGAGGGTGTAGGTGTAGATGGGGTGCATCCAGAAGTTGTAACTGTAGCGGCCCGGCATCATCTCGAAGAGGCACTTCGCGTTGCCGCTCTGCTGCTCTATCTGCTTGCCCTCGTTGGCAGAATCGTTGACATCGGTGACGCTGATGTACTGGCTGAACAGTTCGTCGGGGTCGTAGTGGTTGAGCATCTTGAAGCCGTAGGGGTCGCCGATGACGCACCATTCGAAGTTGTAGAGATACTGCCTGTCGTCCACCAGTCCGGTGCTGACGCGCAGCTTAGGCCCGCTGTCGCGATAGACCATCTTTCCGCGCTCGGTGCCCTGGATGTGGTTGTTCACGAGGTAGTACCAGTGCTTATTCTCCCAGGTGGCGTCAGCGGTGCTCCACTGGAAAGGAGAGTCGGTCTTGTAGTCGTAGGTGACGTGGACGTAGAGGTAGTTCTCCTTGTTGGCGTTGTAGGCATTCACCATGTCCTCAGAGACTGTTTCCACTTCGGTATCTGTGTTTTTATCCTCCGTTGTTGTGGTGTCCCAGTGATAGGTGTACTTACAGAAGGCCCGCTTCCAGACGGTGGGCAGCACGTCGTCCAAATCCTTGTCCATCTTCTGATAGGAGTCAATCCTAATGGTCTCGGTAGTTTCTTTAGCAGGAGTGCCCGATGTATCATTCTCATCAGCGTAAGACCTGCGCAGCGTATTTTTAGAATAGTGCAGCACGAAGGCAATCTTCACCACGCCGAAGGTGTTGGTGAATTCGGCCGAGGTGCTGTAATACGTCTTGTTCCTCTGCATGCTGGCGGTAGTGGTAACGTACATGTTCGTTGCTTCATCATAGATGGCACACCATTCGCCATTCTCATCATCCATCAGGTCGAACGTAGTGCCAGCAGCCGACATTGACAGCGTGCTGCCGTCAGTGGTCAGGTAAGATGAAGTCTGCTTGTTGTAGAACTTCACGCTGTAGGGTGTGCCGATGAGTGCCCATCGGTAGGGAGTATAGCCTTCACCAAGGTTGCGGATATAATCGATTGTATGAGCACCAGCCAGTTGGTCGGATGTTACCGTCTCGCCTGCGGTCTTAATAAGTCTGTCGAATCCAGGATAGTGAATTTCGTACCAATATTTCTCTGCTGTATCACTTGTCGGTGCTGTCTGTAGGAACTCAGGTGCCCCGCTGTCGAGCGCATAGGGCACGTAGATGCTGGTGCTGGCGGTGACGGTGAGGGCATTGTTGGCAATGGCGGCTGTGCAGCCATCATTGCTGTACATCTCGCTGTACTCGCAGAAGTGGCGGCGCAGTTCTTCGGGCAGGTCTTGTACCTGCAGCACGGTGTTCTCGTCATAGACCACGTCCTTCGAAGCCACGTCGGCGTAGGAGGGTGCGCCGGTGGTGCCCTGGTTCTCCATGACGTGCCAGGTGATGGTGTAGTGGTTGAACACGTCCTTGAGCATCCACTCCCTTGTATTCATGTTGCTCTCCGCTTGTGCCAGGTGTATCGCCCCATTATAATTCTTAAAATAGTTAGTGAGGCAGTAGTCATAGCGATTGTCTGTGTCAATGCTCCACAGCACGTACTGTCCGGAACTGCGCTGTATGATTTCGAAATGCGAGAACTGTCCGTATGACTCACTATCGCTGTCACCCTCCTTCAGGTCGGCAGTCAGCACCGCCGCCGTTCCGTCTCCCTCTGTGGGTTGGCCGGTGCTCCATAGGTTCTTTAATGCCAGTACGTAGTCGCTGTTGAGGTCGCCCACGCCGACGCAGTGTATCTGCATATTGTAGGGGTCGCCGGTGAAGAACCACCGGTAGGTGTCGCTTTCATCGGTCTTCACCTCGTTCTCGAAATCTCTGCTTCCAGTGATGGTATAGCCATTGGTGCTTGAACTGCCCTTGCCGATGTAGGCATCATTCCAGTCAGTGTTACCAAGACTTTCCTCATCGTTGTTGTTGGCGTTCATGTAGTAGAGACGGGAGAAGGCCTGCTCATCGACAGTGTAGGTGGCGAAGAACTGCTTCTTGTACTGCCCCTTGCCGCCGTAGTAGGACAGCCCTTCTTCGGGGATGGGGTTGGAGAGTTCGTCCGTCCAGTCGTAACTGCGGTAGTAGGTGTAGTCGCAGAAGGCGTGGCGGTAGTCGCGTGCCGTGCCAATGGCATTGCCCGAGGCCCGCAGGTAGTCGGTGGTGATGCGCTCAGAGGTGGTGCGGGCCGTCACCGTGCCAGAGACGGTGGGGTTCATCTCCAGGCCATACATACGGTAGTCCTTCCGGTCGTTTACGTCATCGCTGGTCCAGGTGGTGGCACCCTCCTTGAACACGTGTACAGGCACGATGATGTAGCGGAAGCGCGTCTTTTGCGTGGGAGAAGACGTGGCGGTCATGGAGAAGGCAGTGTTGCTGGCCGTAAGGAAGCGTCCTGACTTCCTGCTGCGGAAACTACATTCGGTGCTGCTGTAGGTCAGCGTGCTCACGATGGGCATGTCGAACTCCAACTCCTCCGTCGGCGTGGTGCCGTCTTCCTCGTAGTCCTCAAAGGTGAGGTCGAGTGATGCCTTGCGGCGTATGTTCTTGTCGGCGCCACGGTTGTAGAGATAGAAACTGTATGGATTGCCCACGATGGCAAACTGGTGGGCCAGGTCGCGCGGTGTCACCACGGTGTTCATGGGTTTGAAGGTGTAAGTGCCCCCGTTCTCTTCCACGTCCATCAGAAGATAATTCGTGCCCGAGCCTACGCCAATCATATAGTACTGGTAGTCGCGGGGATTGCTCACACCGGCATTGAACACTGGCGCATCGTCGGTGTAGTCCCACTGCACATAGACCGTCTCGTCGAGGTTGTCACTGGCATTCTCCACTTCAGTGGTCCTGCCGCTGTCGCTATAGAACGAATATACGCAATAGCGACGCTCCAAGTTGGTATGCCCGAAGATGGCAGACAGTGCATCGCCAATAGACACGCCATCTATCACGACGTCTGCAATAGCGCCATAGTCCGTCTCGGCCATATAGTTGCCGTTGCGGTCGTAGAGCTTGAAGGTCACCTTCTTGGCATCGGTCTCTTTCACCCAGGTCAGGTCAAGGCCATAGTTGCCGCCGGTATTTGCTGCCAGGCTCATGTTGGTACTGCCGCCGTTCCATCCTATATACAAGTAAGGCGTCTCGCCGTTGAGTGACCGCTGTGGACGGATGAGCAACTTACTATTACTGCTATAACCTGTACAGACCTCCCACGTGGTGATGTCGGCGGTGCCATCGTCTATGAAGGCAAAACTGCCCGCTGTGGCTGCCTCGCTGATGCCTAAGTAGTTCGACGTGCCATGGTAGCGGTCAGCGAGTTTCAGGTTATAAGGTGTGCCGATGAAGGCCCACTGGGCAAGTTTATTGGCAGGGTTGTCGGCATTGGTGGTGGCATTGGCGGAAGTGGCTTCTGCCAGATTAGCAGGAGTGGCCGTGGTGGAGGCACCGACATACTTGTTGTTGTTTGTTCTGACGGCATACCAGTTGATTTTGTCGTTAGTGGGCGACGGTATCACTTTGATGGTCTGTGCGGTACGCTTGGCTGTCAAATCTGCGTCGGTCGCTGCTCCCCAATCGGCACTGAGATCATACCTTACATAGACGGCACCAGCGCTTGTCACTTTGGTGTCATCGACCGTTCCGGTGATAGCATTCTCGGGTGCTGCAGTATCCTCCAAGGTATAGTAGAAATGATGGTTGCTGGTATATATACGCTGCAAATAGAATGGTGTGAAGCCGTTGTTCCAAGTACAGCCGCTCTTATAGTAGCCTTCTAACGTGCATTCCACCTCGCCGGCTTCATTCACCACATTGATATTGATGGCGGGCAGTTCGGTGATAGTCAGTCGGCGGTTGTCGCCTGTGCGGGAAGCGTTGGCACGCCAATCGCTACCGTTATTATAGACATACTTGTTGTGTGTGCGGTTGTATAGCGTGCAGTCGTCCGAACTGTCGTCATAGTAAAGGATGCTGAACGGGGTGGCATTGCTTGGAACCTCGCCTGCTGTTGTGATGATGGCCAGTTCATCCATACGGCAGTCGTTGCCGGTGGCTTGCTGATTGAGGTAGCGGCGTGCACCCTTATTGAGGAACTTCACATTGTACGGGTCTGGGTTATCTCCCACTTGCCAAGCGTATGTGTTGTCGAGGAAGGGGAAGGTGGTTGTGGAGATTGTGTTTCCGCCATCTCGGTCGAGAGTCTGGTTCTGCATCCACCATAGATAGGCATAACGACTTGGATTATCCTCAGATTGATTATATCTGTAAACGGCGTGCATATAGTTGCCCGATCCATAGATGTTGTATGCCTTGTTGGCATTGAAGTCATCGCTGACCTTATAGCTGACATAGACCACGTCGTTGAGGCTGAAAGAGGTCTTGTCCGCTTTGCCGCGTTTGTCAGCATCTTGGGCATCCTCCAGTGATGCGTGATAGTAGTAGTGCTCCACCATCGGGCTTTGGTAAATCTTTTCGATGTCGAAGCCGGGGCCAGTGTAGGAGAGAGGACCGAAGACATCAGCGCCGCTGTTGTCGATGATGTGGTAGGTGATGGTGCCGGTGGAGAGTCGCGTGGTCTGGCTGTGCGTGGCATCGTTGACGGGCTGTGCGGCGGCAGGCTCGGCCAGCACGGTGAAGCCTTCGATGACGTGGGCATGGTCGAAGCGCGGCATCAGTCGCATATTGCCGTTGGCATCCTGCACGGCCATAAAGGTGGCGTTGGTGACGGCAAGCAACTTCTGGTCGTAGCCCGTCGGTGCAGGAGTCATTGTTGACGACTTGTCGGTTAGGACTATTCCTGTTCCATTGCCCGTCCAGATGCCTCCGCCAAGCGTAGCGGCAGTGGCATCGGTGGTGAAGTATTTCCCGTTTTCAACTGCTTGTTGTATCTGCAGGTTGTACGGGTCGAAGCCGTTACGGCCCTCGTCGTAGTTGTCTTGGTCGGTGTCGGCCTTGCTCTTCTCGTCGTTACTGCCGCTATAATTGTAGCCCATCTCGGCATCGATGTCAAAGTTGGGCTTCAGATACCATGCATCGGCTTCTGCTGTTGTGGCTACACCTGTGATGCTGCTGCCACTCGCCTTGGCATAGCTGCTGCCCTGGCGCACGAGGAACTGCGATGCTGACGTAGCGGCTGACGTAGCGGCACCAGTGTAGCTGTTGGCATACTCATCCTTCACGTCGTAGGTGACATAGAGGTCGTAGAGCGCACCGCCACTGTACTTCTCAGGATAGTCGGCCAGCGAGGTGAATGTGGTGGAAGCGTTTACCCGGTCTGCCTCGGCCACAACATATTTGTGGTAGCCCGGCACCTTATGGTTCACGTTGCGGTAGCCGTAGAACTTGTACTGCGCGACCATCGGGCTGTCGTATTTCCTGAGAGCCGTCTGGACGGAGGCATACCCCGTCTCGTTGTGCTTCACGATGTTCTGGCGCATCACCTCCCAGCCGTGGTTGTCAAGCAGTACGAGCACGGCATCGATGTCGGTCTCCACGAGGTCGAAGGACCCGTCGCCCACGTTTACCGTCATAAACCAGTGGTCGTCGTAGCTATAGGTCTTGTCGCTGCTGCTGGTGCCGCCTGTCCATCCTGCGGCATTCACCCAGTGACTATAGTCGTGCCAGCCGTGGTCATTACGCAAGGTGTTTTGCTGTTCTGCAGTGATACTGCCAGAACCATCGGCTAACTCCAGCGTGCGGTGAACGGTAGGATTGTTGCGCCAGTACTGTTCAAAGGAGGTGACGGTACGGCGCACATCGTCAGTGCCATCGCTGATGGTGTTGGTGGTAGTCAACTTGTAGTCAAGACCGTCGGTGCCACTACCATAGAGCACCATATATTCAGTAGGCATAATCTGGTTGCTGCTGCCATCCAGGGTGCGGGGGTCATCGGTAGTGTTGTTCGTGATGATACCGACACCCGTCTGATAGTAGGTGTGCAGGTAAGAATAATAGTTGGTGTTGTAAGTGTTTTCGCCAACCTTATTTGCGTGTGAGTTCTGCCATGAGGTGATGTACACGTGGTAGGGGTCGTTGGTAGGACTGACCAGATACCACGGCCAACGGGTGCGGGTGGAAGCACCATTATTCTTCTGGTCATTCCATGTGTCGTCAGTATATACATAGATGGGACCATCGCCATTGGTGTAGGGAAAGACAAAGGTGCCAGTGGGTGTTGACGTGGAAGATTCCCTGTCGTGAGTATCTTCCAACTTGTAGGCGTCACTGGTCTTGAACTTCAGCATGTACATCGTACCGAAGCTGGCAGCATTACGTACCTGAGTAGCGTCAGACGCAGTGCGGCGCTGGCGGGTATTCATCAGTTCGCTGAGACTGTTGAAAGCAGAGGAGTTCAAATCAATGTCAGTGCCCGTGGCATAACCCACATAGACGGTAGGCGTGGTGGCAGTGCTGCTCCAGTCGAAGAGGTTCTGGCCGCTGTTGCTCTGTGCGTCGGCCTTGGTGCTGTAGTAGTAGTAGCGGGCCACGAGGGGGCTGCGCCAGCTGTTGTCGATGGGGTCGCCGTTGCGGCCAGAGATGCTGTTTGTTCCTGACACGCGGCTGGCAGACACGTTGGTCTCAGTGAAGAGTTCATTGCCTTGCTTATCGACGAGAATCAGCGTGTAATTGTCGGATTTGACCGTGATGGTCTCCACCGTAGCAGTGATAGTAAGTGCGCTGCCGGTGCCGCCGTCGGCAACATCGGCGGTGGAGAATATCGGCGACTCTGTGTCATCATCCACAATAGCCTTTGCGCGGAAATTGTATATGCCGGCACCCGTTGGGGCGAATTCGTAAGTGACGGTGACAACGCCATCGCCATCCTTGGTGGCATTAGTAACATTCGTTCCTGCGTATGCCGTACCCACCACAGTCCATTCATTGTTGCCGGTATCCTTCTCTATAGCGAAATAGGTGACATCCTTTCCTGTGTCGGGCGTGGCCGTTGCCGTCAGCTTGGTAAGACCGTCAACATAGACAGAGGTGGCGGTGGCCGAGAGCGTCAGCCGGGCAGCGGGCTGCACTGCCTCCGTAGTGCTTGCCGCCCAGTAGAAATCAAACTTCTCACCCCCGCCAGGAGTTGTACTCATCTGCGGAACATTTGAACTGTTACTCAGATAGAGCAACGGCGCCTGACCGTTGAAACCGCCCTGCGGACGGAAGAAAAGAAAACTGTTCCCCTGCCCGCTCAGATAGTTGACGGCTTCCCATGTGGTGATAACTCCTGTGGCATCAGAAGCGTAGATCTTTGGTTTTGTACTCGCGGTAGCATCCTCTACTATACCTATCCTGCTGCTGAAACCGTGGTAGCGGTTGGCTATCTCAAGGTGATAGGGTGTACCTATTAATGCCCACTGTCCTTGCGTACCGTCATACCCTGTTGTGGTTGTGTTTCCTAAGATGTAATTCAGGTTCTCGTCATTCGGGTTCCTTACACCGATATCTGCTGGCAGTGAACCCGTAGCGGCACTGTAGAATCGCCCGTTTGTCGTGTTATAGCGCATGGCATACCAGTTGGCATCGTCGTCGTAGCCGTCTTCGAAGGCACTCACAATGCTGGTATAAGTGCCTGTGGTAGGCGTGTCAGGATGCCATCCGTCGGTATCGAGGGTATATTTCAAGTAGAGGTTGTTGCTGCTTGCAGTGAGTTTTGTGTCGTCGAGGACAGCCGTACTCATTGTTACGGCATCGTTATGTGTAGCATCATAGTAGAGCGTATGGCCTGATGTGTAGGCACGTATCAGTGAATAGGGCACATTGGCCTGCATCGTGGCATCGCTCTTGTAGTAGGCATCAAACTGTGCCTCCACGGCATCACGGCGGTCGAGTACGTTGATGGTCAGATGGGGCAATTGCTTGATGTATATCTTGCTACTTGCTGTATATTTGGTGTGATTGGTGTCTATCGCCCTGATGTTATAATTGCTATCATCGGTCATTGCCACATAGCTACTGCTACCACGATAGAGTATGCGGCAAGGCCCGTCTGTACTTGTGTCGGTGGAACTGCCGTCGGCAGATGTCCAATAGAGTATGCTGTATGTGCCAGTGCTCGATGCTCCCCAATTAGCATTGCTGTTAGCGGTAGGATTGGCATAGAATTGTGTGGCCTTGTTTAGGAAGGTGATGCGGTAGGGGTCGTCGCCCAGCTGCCACATATAGTTGTTGTCTAGCAGTGCGAAATTGGATATCGTTATTCCGCTGGTGGGTGAATAACCAGACCCTGTCACCGTCTCGTTCCAAATATCGTAGTTCTGATAGTCCAGCACATATCGGTTGTTGTTGCTCTGGCTGCGCCTATAGACAAAATGGAAGTAGCGGTCGTTCGCCCAGATGGCGTGCACCTTGTCGGCTCCCATCTTTGTGTCATCGGTGACATATCCCACATACACTGCTCCGTCGCTGTTCTCGTCGCTCCAGTCAGTGAGGTTGGCATCCTCGCCGAGGGCAGCACTGGCTTTACCGGCATCGGTGTGCTGATAATACTTGTAGGTAGCAACGAAGGGGCTGCGGTACTGATTGGGCAAAGGGTTGCCATCGTTACCAGTCACGTCATCGTCCGTTACTGTAATGCTGCTGAATACGGTGCCGCCGCTGTGGTCAATCAGTTCCAGGGTGTAACTGCTGAGTGTGGGCGTGGGCAGCGAGGACGTCAGTTGCAGCGACTGGTTCTCACCACCACTTGCCACGGCATCGGTGGAGAGCACGGTGGCGGTGGTGTTGCCATTGCTGAAGGTGGCGTTGGCACGGAACTCATAATCTGTGCCCACGGCTCCTGCGGTGAAATCGTAGGTGACGGTGACCTCGCCGGTTGATGGGTCAACGGTGGAGGCTCTGCGGACAGCACTGCCAAGTGACGGTGCGGATGCGGTGTAAGAGGCATCTTCGACCGCTTCCCATTTGTCTGTGCTCGTATTCTTCTTCTCGATGACGAGGCTGGCAACGGTGTAGCCAGTGGCTGGCGTGGCTGTGGCGGTGAGCGTGACAGTGGAGCCTGCAACGGGGGTGCTGCTCGACGACGAACTCAGCGTGACGGTGGAAAGGGTTGGGGCGGCGGTGACGGTGACGTTTACTTCGTCGGAGGTTCCCGTGTCGCTGTTGTTGTCGCTCACCGTGGCCTTGAAACTGTAGGTTCCTGCGACATCGGGTGTGAACGTCTTTTCGTAGGCCGTCTCTGACGTAGGAGTGGCTTGGGTAAGAGCGCCGATGAGCGTCCACTCACCATCATCGACTTTCTTGTAAAACTGCAGGTTGCTCAGGCTGCTGCCGCCGCCCAGTGTGGGCGTAGCCGTTAGCGTGATGGGTGAGCCGGCATACAACTCTGTAGGCGATGCCGTGAGCGTGACGGTGGGCGGGCCGCTATGTGTGGTGGCCTTATAGTCGTACTGATAGACGCGGCAGTTTCCGTTGTCAACATTGTTCAACGATGATGCGTTGGCGTAGAGATAATAGAATGGTGCCTCACCGCTGAAACTCCCTTGAGGGTTTAGGGCTGGCAAACTGCGTAATGTCTGATCAACATTACTATTATCGATTGCACGCATCTCCCAGACAGTGGAGACAGAGCCATTCTCCGCATACATTCTTCCTGTGCCAGCATTAACGCCTGACAATGACAGGTCAGCACCGGCATACAGTCCGTCATTGCCGCTGTCCTTATTGATCAACTTTAGTGCGTATGGCGTTCCAAAAAGAGCCCAGTGCGAATTGTCAGCGGTGGTGCTTGTGGTGGAATTATTGCCTGCCGAGCCGATGGCATGATTGCCTGTGGTGGCAGCGTTCAGGTAGTTGTTATTACCAAAACGGATGGCATACCAGTATTTGGCACTGTTCGTGCTGACCTTGAACAGATTGTCAGTATTCCAATTGGCAGCAAGGTCGTATTTCACATAGACATTATAGTTGCTGTTCTGTATCTTTTCTGCGTCAACGGCCGTAGTGCCATCAGCAGTGACGGCATCGGTGCAGGCGGCATCATAATAATACCTATGATTACTGGTGTATGTGCGGTCAAGGAAGAACGGTGTGAATTTGGGCATGGCTGCGCCACTCTTGAAATAGCCATGGATGGTACACTCTATATTGCCTGAAGCATTGACGATGTTGATGTTTAGCTCTGGAAGAGTAACGATTTTCAGTTTGCCCTCGTTGCGCTCATTGTCGTAGCGCCAATCATCATTTCCAGAATTGTGATAGACGAATTTACCCGCCTCTCTGAAATAAAGTTCATACTCTCCAGCACTGGTGTTGCCGTTGTAATAGACAATGCTATAATGAGATGCCGTACCGATGGTGGGGGTCATGGCATCCATGTAGTTGTTGTTGCCAGTTCCCTGCCACACATAGCGCTTACTGCCCAGATTGAGCATTTGGACATTATAAGGATCATCACCTAAATTCCAGGCAAACGAATTGTCGATGAAAGCCAACGTAGTGGCGGTAATACCAGTATTGCCATTTTCACGGTCACGGTTCTGGTTACGCATGTTCCACAACTGGTCATAGACATGACTTTGAACTGTCCTATACATGGCATGCATATACTTGTTGTGGTTGACGTTGTAGATAGTGAATTTCTTGCTGCTATTGAATTCGCTCGTCTTCACGTCGTACCCCACGTAGATAGTAGCCTGCGAGAAACCTGCCAAGTCGGTGATGTAGCTGCCGCTGTTGGCCTGTGCCTCGGCCTTGGTGGTGTAGTACTTATAGTTCTCGGCGAAGGGGCTGCGCAGCGTGTTGGGCAGTGGGTCGGTGGTGAGTGCGCTGCTGCTGACGGTGGTGGTCATGGCCTCGCCGCCGCTCTTGTCTATGATGACGAGGGTGTAGGTGTCGATGTCGGCCACTATGCTGATGGTGATGACCTCGGTGGTGGTGCTGCCCAGTGTGCCGTCGGTGGCCGTGGCCTTGAAGTAGTAGGTGCCGGCGGCATCGGGGGTGAAGGTGTATGTGGCGGTCTCTGTGGCCGATGTGGCTTTTGCGTCGCCGTCGGTGGTGCCGTCAGCATCGCTGCACTGGTAGATGGCAGTGCCCGTGAAGTTGCTGCCGCCGTTCTGGGTGGCGGTGGCGGTGAGGGTGATGCTCGTGCCCACCTTCACGCTGGCCGTGGTGCCTGCCGATGCAGAAAGGGCGATGCTGGGAGCCACAGGGTCGAGGCTGCCCGTCTGTACGAAGATGACATAGTCAATCCAGCGTGAACTGTCCTCCGGCTTGTCTGTTGTATAATCAGAGGTGATGGTGATGGGTGTACCGCCGGTCTCTATGCTGAACTCTGTGCTGGTGAACTCGGTGATGGCCTGGTTGGTGGCTGAGGCGTTGTTGAAACTGTAGACTGATGACCCGCCCACCAGCAGGTTGTAGGTGTAAGTGCCCTGTGCCGTGTAGGTGTCACCATAGCCGATGATGGCTTTGTACTTGCCTCGTGGCAGTGAGGTGGTGACGGTGGCGGCCTTGCCGCTGACCACGCATCCTGCCAAGGCCATCGACGACAGGCTCTTGGCGAAGAAACGCCCGTCCTGGCGGGCTGAATAGTCGAAGTCGGCACCCACGATGCCCACGCCTGTCATGTCCTCGCCCTCGACGAGGAGCACGGCCTTGGGGGTGTAGTCGCCCACCTTCAGCGAAGCGAGGTTTTTCTCGGTGTAGGCTACACTGGCCGGTGTGCCTGCATTGGTGGTGATGGTGTTGACGTAGTAGGGGCGTGCGCCATTGGCCGTGTGCTCATAGAGTTTGTCGCCGCTGACGATGTAGCGGGGCACGGCAAACTGCTTGTCGTCGTTGGTGTCGGTCTTGATGGTGGCAAGGGTGGGGCCTGTGCTGCCGTCGAGCGATGAGCCGACGGTGAGGTCGTAGGTAGGACTGGCGTTGAGGGCGGTGCTCTTCGCTGTGCCGTCCCACAACTGGTCGATGAGGTATTGCGCGTCGCGCTTGACGAAGAGATTCGTCTGGTCGTCGCGATAGATGGCCGTCAGTTGGTCGATGTAGGTGTTGACGCTGCTCTCCAGTCCAATGTTCATGGTGTAGCCGATGCCCGTGCCGCCATCGGTCTTGTAGCCGCCGGTGACTGGAACGGTCTTACCGCTTTCCGTAGAGAAGGAGGGCGCACCAGTGCCCGTCAGACCGGGGATGTTGATGGTCAGTTCGCGGTACTGGTGCTTGTTGTAGGTGGGCACCTTCACGTCGAATGTCAGTGCTGAACCGCTCCAGCTGACGTTCTCAATCACCACATTATTATATATAAAGTAGTACTCCCACACCTCGTCGGCGGAGCCTACCCAGGCGTTCTGGGTGACATTGGTGGCTGTACGCAGGTGTGTCTTGATTTCGTCGCCGATGCCGTGGGTGCCGCCGATGATTATCTTTGTGCCGTCGGCACCCTCCACTTCGCTCTTCCATGCAGACTCATTGCCTTGGAAGAAGGTGCGGGTGTAGCCGCCGGTGGGTTTGCTGATGAAGGTGGTGGGCATGGTGCCGTTGGTCCAGTCGGTAATCGTCTTGCTGTTGCCTTGATATTCGCTGGTGGGGTTCTGGAAGATGTTCCAGCAGACACCGTCGTTCTGCTGTCCTGCCGCCAGATAGTCATGGTTGCCGTTTGGCTCCACCATCACCTTCAAGCCAATGCCTACTTGGTTTTCCCATGTCGTGCTGTTGGCGGTCATGGCGGTAGAGATAGCACTTACGGAACTGGTGTTGTCCACGTCGTGCTGTGCGAAGCTCCAGCCGGTGCGCAGCATCAGTTTTGCGTCGTTGGCGGTAATCTTGGCGTAGTTATTGCTGGCCAGGTCGTAGGGCATGACGGCCGATGTCACGCGGTAGCGCTGCGTCTTGCCCACGTTGTCGGTGTAGGTCATGGGCGTGTAGTCGCTGACGCTGCTGCTCCTGCCCTGCATGTAGTATTTCTTGTAGGGCGCCTGGAGGAAGGCCGTGCCTCCGGGCTGTATGCCCAGGTCTATCCAGTCGTTGATGACGGGGTAGCCGTTCACTGCCGCCCAGTTGTTGGTCAGTTCGGTTTTGCCCATGTCGTCGCTGGTGATGACGAGGGGGAACTTCTTGTTGTACTTCACGCGGGCCATCTGGGGGGCACCTTTACCAGTGCCGCCAGCATCGGCGTTGTATGCGGTGGCAGAGATAGAGACGTGCACGGTTTCATAACCCGTGACATTTGTCTGCGCCCAAGAGAAGCTTACTCCGCAAACCATCATCAGCAGCGCAAGGACAAGTCGTGCCGGGTGGGACAACGCTGCACGGCGTGTCCCTCCTAAATGACTCATATATGGTGTTGCTGCCATGTGTAATAGTTATATTCTTTTGGGGTCTTAGCTCGTTATTAGATGGATGCTGTCCACCCTTGAATTGCAAAATTAGTGAATAATTTTATTTAAATAAGTAATAGCGCGCGCATGATTAGCCATTATTATTTTTTTTTTTGATTTGTTTACATTCTGACGTTGGTGAGTAATCCTTTCCTTTCTATGTGAAATCTATGACACACAGACGTAAGCCGAAGGCCACCCTCCCCCTTTCTTCGATTTCGACAGCCTTCTGGCTTTCAAAATAAGCAAAAATAGTTTCAAAATATGCAAAAAATAGGGTCTTTGGGCACTTTGTGCATATTTATTTTAATAAATTTGCTTATCTTTGCAAAACCTAAGTTAAAATTAACAAATTTGTTATGTCACAACTTGAACCCCTAATTGCCGACTTGGCGCTCATTCTCATTTGTGCAGGTGTGATGACGCTTTTGTTCAAGAGCCTCAAACAGCCCATTGTGCTGGGCTACATCGTAGCTGGTTTTCTCGCTTCGCCAAACATGCCTTACATGCCCAGCGTGACCGATGGACACGGCATCCACATCTGGAGCGAGATAGGCGTCATCTTCCTGTTGTTCTCCCTCGGCCTGGAGTTCTCGTTCAAGAAGATTCTGAAGATGGGGGCAGCCCCGATTATCGCAGCCTTGGCCATCATTCTGGCCATGATGTACGTCGGTGCATGCACGGGCGAGCTCTTCGGCTGGAGTCAGATGGACTGCATCTACTTAGGCGGCATGCTGGCCATGTCGTCAACAACCATCATCTTCAAGGCGTTCGACGACATGGGACTGCGAAAGGAACGCTTTGCCGGCCTGGTGCTCAGCGTGCTGATTATTGAGGACATCCTGGCCATTGTGCTCATGGTGATGCTCTCCACGCTGGCCGTCAGCAAGGAGTTTGAGGGCTCACAGATGCTCAACTCCATCCTGACGCTGGGTCTCTATCTCGTGCTGTGGTTCACGGTGGGACTCTACTTCATCCCCATGGCGCTACGCAAACTCAAGCCCCTGATGAACGAAGAGACGCTGCTCATTACCGCCCTTGCCCTCTGCTTCGGCATGGTGGTGGCAGCTTCTGCGGCAGGCTTCTCGGCTGCCTTCGGTGCCTTCGTCATGGGCAGCATCCTGGCGGAGACCGTCGAGGCCGAGACCATTGAGCACCTCGTGGCCCCCGTCAAGAACCTCTTTGGAGCCATCTTCTTCGTGTCCGTCGGCATGATGGTCGATGTGGCGCTCATCATCGAGTACATCATCCCCATTGTCAGCATCATTGCCGCCGTCATACTGGGCCAGACCATTCTGAGCACCTGCGGATTCCTGCTGTCGGGCCAGTCGCTGAAGACCTCCATGCAGTGCTCGTTCTCGCTGACGCAGATTGGCGAGTTCGCCTTCATCCTGGCCACCCTCGGCACGTCGCTCGGTGTCACCAGCGACTTCCTCTACCCCATCGTCGTTGCCGTGTCGGTCTTCACCACGTTCACTACACCTTATATGATAAGGCTGGCCGAACCTGCCTACAATGTGGTGGCCCGTGTGCTGCCGGCTAAGCTGACAGCCAAACTGGAGCGTATCACGGACGAGAAGGACGAGCAGGCTCCCGACGAGCTGCAGCAAATCTGGAAGAGCTGTTTCAAGCGTTTCATCTTCATCATGCTCATCAACAGTGTGCTCTGCATCGCCATCATGGCCATCATGTACTATTTCGGCCAGCCCATTATCGAGAGCATGGTGCCCGCCGAATGGGTACACCCCGTCACCGCCCTCATCGGCTTGGTCATTTGCGGTCCCTTCCTGTGGATGCTGATGCGTTCCGGTGGCGACAGTCCGGAAGTCAACAAGCTGTGGTATAGCAGTCCTCACTGGCGTGTCAGACTGACGGCCTACGGTGTGCTGCGCATTGTCATCACGGCAGTGTTCGTCAGCTACTTCGTTGATTATGCCATCCCCTGGACCAGCTGGCTCGGCATGTTTGCCCTCATCGCCATCCTGCTCATCATCTTCCGCTCGTCTGCACTGGAGAAGCACAGCAACAAAATGGTAAAGAACTTCACCGACAACCTGAGTGCGCGTGAAAGGCTGAAGGAGGGGAAATAATTACCGCTCAAGGGCTTGCAAAGTATCTATCCTCCCCTTACAGGAGGAGCGAGAGGAGGTCAGAAGGGAGGGAAACTTCAATTAAGATAATTATTCACAAAAAAAATAACAACATGTACATTCGACAGATTTTAACACTACTTGCCGTTGCCCTGACAGTTCAGGCCAACGCAGACAATGCAGCCGGGGTAAGCTCACAGGTTGAGAAATACCTGAACATGGAGCCCCTCAAGCTGGAAGTACCGGAAATGAAGGCCGAACTGGGAACACCCGCCGCGAGACCGGTTCTCGACCTTGACGTGGTACCCCCTACCACCAGTCCAAAGATGGACTTCGACTTCTTCAAGTCGAAGACCAATCCTGGTGTCAAGCCTTACAAGTTCATGGACGACATGACCTTCGTTGGCATTCCCCTGTTCGTGGCGGGTTTGGCTATCAAGGGCGACAAGGCCATGTTCCGCGTCAACCAGAAGGCAGAAGCCGGTGGAAAGAAGAATACGCAGCTGCTCACCGACTTCAAGACGGGCATTGACGACTACACACAGTTCTTCGGCCCCGCAATGGTGGTCGGCCTGAAGCTGGGCGGCTACGAAGGCCGTAGCGACTGGCCGCGCCTGCTGGCCAGTGCCGGTATGTCGTATGCCATCATGGCCGGACTGGTCAACGGCATCAAGTATTCGGCCAAGGAGATGCGTCCCGACGGTTCTACCGCCAACTCGTGGCCCTCGGGTCACACGGCGACGGCCTTCGTCGGTGCCTCGTTGCTGCACAAGGAGTACGGACTGACGCGCTCCCCCTGGTGGTCGGTAGCCGGCTACGGTGTAGCCACAGCCACTGGCGTCATGCGCGTGCTCAACAACCGCCACTGGATTAGCGACGTCATGTCGGGTGCCGGCATTGGTATCATGTCCACCGAGTTGGGCTATGCGCTCTGCGACCTGTTGTTCAAGGGTAGGGGACTGCTCCGCAACGACCTCGTCATGGACAGCACGAACCCCTCGTTCTTCAGTATCTCCATGGGTATTGGCCTGGGCAGCAAGGACTTGGACTTCGAGTCCATGGGCATGACGAGGAACATTAAGTTCCGCGCTGCCACGGTGGTCGATGCCGAGGGTGCCTACTTCTTCAACAAGTATATCGGTGTAGGCGGACGCCTCAGGGTCAGGGCCCAGTCGGCCAAGGACTTCGGCGACTTTGCCCAGTACGTGGCCGTTGAGGACCTCGATGCGTGGGGAAGCCTCCTGCCTTACTATCAGAATGCCTTCCCCGGCGACTACCTTCCCGGAACCTCCGAGAATGTGATAGCCGAGAACGAAATGACCTACTATGATAAATTAGGCTATTCGGGCGAATCGGAGAGTGCTTTGGCTGCTAACGCTCCTGTTACCAACAGCTACGGCATTGTGAAGAGCGACCACATCACTGAGTTTACCGGCAGCGTGGGTGTCTATTTCAACCTGCCCCTCAGCTCGCACTTCTCTTTAGGCACCAAGGCACTCATTGGCCGCTCCATTACGCAGGAGCTCGACATTGACGGACACGCCGAGGGCAACATGAAGGACATACCTTACACCCTGACCATCGACAATAGGCAGAAGGATGCATTCGGATTCCCCGACGTCAGCATCGACAACCTGCAGTACCCCGGCAACACGGGCGAGAAATGGACGGACGACTGGGAGTACCTCACCATTGGTGCCAAGTCATCGACCTCCTTTGGTACGGGTATTTCGCTCACCTACCGCTACAAGTCGAACTTCTCGTGGCGCATCTTCTGCGACTACGACTATACGCGCAAGGACTTCACGGCTAAGTACGACCCCTTCCACTTTATGCAGACAGGACTGACGACAGGAAGCGCCCTGCTCGTCGATTCGGCACTCTCGCTCTCAACGGGCGAATATGCCGACGGCCTGGGCTTAGACGTACGCGAGTACAAGACCCGCAAGCACATGAACTACGTGACGCTGGGTCTGTCGTTTCTGGTGAACCTCTGATTGATTTATGAAGTTATCGGAGTTATCGAAGTTAACTCCGATAACTTCGTTAACCCCTTTCCATCATGTACGAGCAACACATACAGGATGATTTAATCTTTGTGATGTTTTACGCAGGGGTAACGGTAACGGCCATTATTGCCAGCTGTTACCTGCTGCTGCGCCGGGGTAATGCCTTTGCCCCTGACATCACACCCCCCAGAACCTTGCGCCGCTGGACGGCCGCCTTCTTCGCTGTTCTGGCGCTGGGCCATATATGGTATATACCCGTCATTTTTCTTGACTCATACGACGAGGTGAAGCTGAACTACCTCATAGGCGGACTGCTCGACAGCATGACGATTTTCCCACTGGCAATAGTCATTTTGCTCGTCATGCTGCAAGACCGCAAGCGGCCACTGTGGCCTGTTGCCGCCATCACGGCACCAATCGTCGCAGCCATGGCGTGGAGTGTCTTTAACCGCAGCGAAGCCATTTTCCCCATGATCTATGCCTACTTGCTGCTGCTGTGCATCGCCTTAATAATATATATGGTACGCGAAGTCAGACGCTATAGCCGCTGGCTGCGCGACAACTATGCCGACCTGGAGCACAAGGAGGTGTGGCAGAGCTTCATAGTGCTGGCGGTCATACTGCTGACCTTCCACCTCTATTCCTATACCACCGACGAACCGGCATATAAATACATCATGCAGGTAATCAGCCTTGTACTTATAGGCTATCTCCTCTGGCGCGTGGAAACGCTAAGTGACCTCAGCATCTCCCAACCGCAGAGTATTCCGGCTGACGCGAGCCTTACCGCCAAGCACGAAAGCACCATCAGCCAGAAGGAAACTACCGACAACATTGGACCACAGCTACAGCAGTATTGCATTGACACGCAGCTCTATCTCCAGCATGACCTGACCCTTCATCAGCTGGCTAAGGCCATTGGCACCAACCGCTTCTACCTCAGCCAGTACTTCTCTGGCCAGGGCTTGACTTACAACACTTATATTAACGACTTGCGCATCAACCATTTTGTCAAGCTCTACCGTGAGGCGATTGCTGCACACAGTCCCTTCACAGCCCAGCAACTGGCTCACGACAGCGGTTACCGAAGCTACAGCACCTTCAGCCTTGCCTTCAAGCAGCGCATGGGCCAGACTGTAACTGCATGGATGCGCGGAGCCGGGACAATTTAGCAACAATTACAAATACAGGAAAAACTGGCAGCTACCCCCTCGGAAACTGTTGGTTTACGGCAGGGAAACGGGTAGTTTCCCGGGGGTATCGAGAATTGAGCGGCCGCTGAAAAGTAATTGAACGCCCGCTGAAAAGTATTTGAACGACCGCTGAAAAGTATTTGAACGCCCGCTGAAAACCTTAAAACTGTAGTTTAACGATTTTAGTTGACTACTTGGAGCCTTACTCACGATAAGGGTTGA
>ERZ842401.1801-NODE-1801-length-29664-cov-6.526191_pt1 | contig 29664 bp, 41 predicted proteins | sample MGYA00521270_ERZ842401 | MGnify/ENA primary metagenome ERZ842401 (study PRJEB31892, sample SAMEA3878208) | bioreactor metagenome | biome: Moose rumen | place: Sweden | collected 2011-10 | study: EMG produced TPA metagenomics assembly of the PRJEB12797 data set... | reverse complement strand
CGATTATACCACAGATTTCCTGTTTTTTGCGGGGAATTAATCAGTGTTTCCCTAGAAAATCTTGCCAAGGATATTAAGGACGGAAAAACTCCTGTCTATCAGCTTATTGACTGCCTTAACTGCGAGAAGGGCTGTAACTGTGGTGCCGGTACTGTAAATCAGAAGATGCCTCTGGACGAACTTGAAGGCTATGTGGAAAAGCGCATGGAAGAGCGAAGTTCAGAATGGAAGCTGGACAATCCCAAAACCCAAAAGACAGCTCTTAAGAAACTTGATGCAACTATAGACCGCTACTGGAAGGAAGACATCTACAGGCGAAAGTACGAAGACAGAAGTGCGGTGGTAAACGAAAGCATTAAGCATCCTACAGAAGCTCAGGTTCAGGAGATATTTAAAAAGCTTGGAAAGACTAGCGAAAAGGATATCCTTAACTGTCAGGCCTGCGGATACAAATCCTGCTATCAGATGGCCGAGGCGGTTTTTAACGGTGTTAACAAGTTGGAGCACTGTCATCACTATGTAATGCACAAAATGAACGAGGAGTTTAAGGAAGAACTTAACCATAAAATCCAGAAGGTTTCCGACAAGAGCCTTTCTTGCATTGATGATTCTCAGAAAAATGTGCGCTCGGTTGTAAGTGTTACGGAAGAAATGTACAAGAGCGTTCTTACTTCTGTTTCTGCGGTAGAGGAACTTTCCCAGAATATTAGTTCAATTAATGGAATACTCGATACAAATGTAAAGTCTGTTAACGATTTGGAAAAGGCTACATCCGTGGGTAAGAACGGACTGCACCAGGTGTTTGACCTAGTTGCCGACATGGAACAGCGCTCTAGGGATTTGGTTGAAATGAGTACCATGATTGACTCTATAGCCAAGCAGACTGACCTTCTTTCCATGAATGCTGCTATTGAGGCCGCCCACGCTGGCGATGCTGGTAAAGGATTTGCTGTTGTTGCAAGCGAAATTAGAAAATTGGCCGAAAATTCAAGTAAGGAAACTCAGTCTATAAACGAGGTTCTTAAAAAGATGAAGAGCCTTATAGATAAAATTTCCGAACGGACAAATGTTGTTTCTAGGGAATTTGATTCCATTGTTTCTCTTTCTACAAAGGTTAAGACTCAGGAAGATTTGGTGCATGATGCGGTTAAGAAGCAGAGTGATGGAAGTACCCTCCTTATGACCAGCATTTCTCAGATGAGGGAAGTTCAGATGGCACTTTCTGAGGCTGCCGAACGCCTTGAGCAGGAAATGGACGAGATTAAGGTTACTATGAAGAATCTGGAAGTTTAGCGCTGTTTTTTGCGAAATTTTCATGAATTTTCAAGTTTTTAGCATAAATTCGCTTGCAATTTGTTTTAAAAAAGTATATAACTTGTCTACTATGCCTGTAGCTTTGCAGGCGGGTTCTTTTATATGCCGGACGGACAGTTTTTTAATTGTCTGGTAAGTTCCGTAAAGTTGGCCCAAAGGCTTTCAGGGACTTGCACCCGTTTGTCTGGTTGTACCGTTGGTGCAGCTGGTTTTTGCAAAGGCAGACTGGAGTTTCGGTGGCTTTCTAGGAAGAAGGCAAAGTTCCGAGATGCCAGACCGGTCATCGGTAGGTGATGGCGATAGGTGGTACCGGGCAACTGCTTCGTACAGTATGAAGCAGAGCGATGCTGAACATGAGTTTTATGCATCTGCTTCCAGTCCGTTTCCTTATTGTCATTTTAGTTTGGTTAAAAGTGTGTATGCGAATGCGTCACGAGTCTTTCAGACGGTGCCGTATTCTGGCTTAAAGTGCAGCACATTAAAATAATACGCCGCAGGAAATCCTGCAAGGCAAGGAGAAAATCATGGCAAAGGAAGAGTTCAAAAGAACTAAACCTCACATGAATGTTGGTACCATTGGTCACGTTGACCACGGTAAGACTACCCTTTCTGCAGCTATCACAACTTATTGTGCAAAGAAGTACGGTGACAAGCTGCTCAAGTACGACGAGATTGATAACGCTCCAGAAGAGAAAGCTCGTGGTATCACCATTAACAGCCGCCACCTTGAGTATCAGTCAGACAAGCGTCACTATGCTCACATTGACTGCCCAGGACATGCTGACTATGTTAAGAACATGATCACTGGTGCTGCTCAGATGGATGGTGCAATTCTGGTTGTTTCTGCACCTGACTCTGTTATGCCTCAGACAAAAGAGCACTTGCTTCTCGCTCGCCAGGTAGGCGTTCCCAAGATCATCGTATTCCTTAACAAGGTTGACTTGGTTGACGATCCTGATCTTATCGAACTGGTAGAAGAGGAAGTTAAGGATACCCTCCAGGGTTATGGCTTCTCTGCTGACACACCAATAATTAAGGGATCAGCTTTCAAGGCTCTTAACGAATCTGACAAGCCTGAAAACACAAAGTGTATTGAAGAACTTCTTGCTACAATGGATACATGGTTTGATGATCCTGTTCGCGACGATCAGAAGCCATTCCTTATGCCTATCGAAGACATCTTCACAATCTCTGGACGCGGTACAGTTGTTACTGGTCGTATCGAGCGCGGTGTTGTTCACATGGGTGACCCTGTTGAAATCGTTGGTATCCGCCCCACAGCTTCTTCTACTGTTACCGGTATCGAAATGTTCAACAAGACTCTTAACGAAGGACAGGCTGGTGATAACGCTGGTATCCTGCTCCGTGGTGTTGAAAAGAAAGATGTTATCCGCGGTCAGGTTCTTTCTGCTCCTGGAAGCATTCACCCCCACACAAAGTTCGAAGCACAGATTTATGTTCTTTCAAAGGAAGAAGGCGGACGCCACAGCCCGTTCTTCTCTGGATATCGCCCACAGTTCTACTTCCGCACAACAGACATCACTGGTACTGTAAACCTTGAAGCTGGTGTTGACATGGTAAAACCTGGTGATAACGTAAAGATTATCGCTGAGCTCATCCACCCCATTGCTATGGATCAGGGACTTAAGCTTGCTATCCGTGAAGGCGGTCACACAATCGCTTCAGGACAGGTAACAAAGGTTATTGAATAGTTTTTGATAAATGGACCGGACTTTTCCGGTCCGTTTTTAGGAGTATAGTAATGGCAGACGGCAAGATTCGTGTAAGCCTCCGTGCTTTCGACGTAGCGCTTATCGATCAGAGTGCAAAAGACATCGTGCAGCAGGTTCAGAAGGCTGGCGCAAAGGTTTCAGGACCAATCCCCCTTCCAACTAGAGTTAATAAGGTAACTGTTCTTCGTTCAGTTTTCGTAAACAAGAAGTCTCGCGAACAGTTTGAAATGCGCACACACAAGCGCCTTATTGACATTTTAGACCCCAGCACAGAGGTTATGGAATCTCTTATGAAGCTGGAGCTTCCTGCAGGTGTTGCTGTAGAAATTAAGCAGTAAGTAAAGACTGCTTCAAGTAGCATAAGCTACTTTAATAAAACGGTAACGGTCCCCTTGGATCGGGGATGGCGGCCGAGGAATGCAAAGTGCGTTCTATGTAAGGAGTATTCAGATGAAAGGTCTGATAGCAAAAAAAGTGGGAATGACCCAGGTGTTTGACGAAAACGGAAACCTGACACCAGTAACCGTGATCCGCGTCGAACCTAACACTGTCATTGCTACAAAAACTGAGGAAAAATGCGGCTACAATGCAGTCGTACTCGGCCTTGATGACTTGAAAAAGAAAAAGGACGGTACTTTTAAGACTACAAAAGCGTATGCTGGTCAGTTTCCTGAAAACATCACACCCAAACGCCACCTCAAGGAATTCCGCGATTTTGAAGGCGAAGTAAAAGTGGGTGATCAGATTGGCGTTGAGCTGTTCAACGGAATCCGCTTTATTGACGTTACTGCCACTTCCAAGGGAAAGGGCTTTCAGGGCGTTATGAAGCGTTGGGGTTTCCATGGTGGACGCGCAACTCATGGTTCTAAATTCCATCGTGAGGCAGGTGGTACCGGTGCTTGTACAACTCCGGGACACACACTTAAAGGCGTAAAAATGCCTGGTCACATGGGTTTTGAACGCGTTACAGTGCAGAATCTCAAGGTTGTTAAAGTAGACCCTGAGCTCAATGTTCTGATGGTACGCGGTGCAGTTCCCGGCGTAAAAGATTGCACCCTCATCGTTAGGGCAGCGGTTAAGAAATAAGGTCGAGGAATAGTATGGAAAAGAAAGTCTATTCAATCGATGGCAAAGAAGTAAGGACAATTAACCTTGACGATAAAATTTTCGGTCTTCCTGTGAACGAGGATGTTATCTACTACGCCATCACAAACGAATTGGCAAATATGCGTGTTGGAACAGCCAGCACGAAGACGCGTGCCGAAGTTCATGGTTCTAATGCCAAACCTTACAAACAGAAGGGAACTGGTAACGCTCGCCGTGGTGACAAGAAGTCACCAATCACTGTGGGAGGCGGTACAATTTTTGGACCCAAGCCCCGTGATTACAGCTTCTACATGCCTAAAAAGGCAAAGCGCCTTGCAATGAAGTCTATCCTTAGCATGAAGGCTCAGGACGACACTCTTACTGTTGTTGAGGACTTTACCGTAGAAAGCGGAAAGACTAAGGATTTGGTAAAAATCCTTACAAACCTTACACAGGCAGACAAGGCTGCTGATGTTGCAAAAGAGACCCGCACGGTTATTCTTCTTAAGGATGACGACAAGCTGCTTAAGCAGGCTGGCCGCAACCTTCGCAATGTGCACTTCCTGTCATACAACCGCCTGCGCGCACATGACTTGTTCTACGCCCGCAAGGTGATTCTTCTTGAAGGTGCAGCAAAGAATCTGTCTGAATTTTATGCGAAAGTGGAGGCTGAATAATGAACTACGAAGATGTTCTTATCAAACCGGTGCTTTCTGAAAAGGCGACAGCCCTTCGCGAACAGAACAAGTATACGTTCGTTGTAAGCAGGGACGCTACAAAATTTCAGATCAAGGAAGCTGTGCGCAGACTTTTTAATGTAAAGGTTATTGACTGCACAACTATGAATGTAGGGGGCAAGGAAAAACGCCTTCGCGGCAGACCTGGTAAAACAGCAAGCTACAAAAAGGCTATCGTAAAACTTGCACCTGGCGAAACAATAAAGGTGTTCGAAGGCGCTTAAGCCTTTGAAAAGGAAGTAAGGGGAACCATATGGCTCTTAAAATATTTAAGCCCTATTCAAAGGGAACTCGCAATCGCGTTGACTTGGTACGCGATGCAATTACAGCCGATAAACCCGAAAAAAGCCTTACCCATGGCCGCATAAGAAAGGCAGGTCGTGGAGCCGGCGGACGCATTTCTGTGCGTCACCAGGGTGGCGGTCATAAGAGAAAGTACCGCGAGATTGACTTTAAGCGCAATAAGCACGGTATTCCTGGAACTGTAAAGTCCATAGAGTACGATCCGTACCGCAGTGCAGATATTGCTCTGATTGCCTATGCAGACGGAGAAAAGCGCTACATTATTGCACCTAAGGGTCTTACCGTTGGTCAGAAAGTTATGTCTGGCGAAAATGCACTTCCAACAGTTGGTAATGCACTTCCGCTTTCTGCAATTCCAGTAGGTTTTACAGTTCACAACATTGAGCTTCAGCTTGGTCGTGGCGGACAGCTTGTTCGTTCGGCTGGTGCAGGCGCCCTTGTTGCTGCTAAAGAAGGCGAGTATGTTACAATCCGTCTTCCTTCTAGCGAACTTCGCCGCATTAACGGAAAGTGCTATGCAACAATTGGTATTGTTGGTAACGAAGACCGCATGAACACTAAACTTGGTAAGGCAGGTCGCAGCCGCTGGCGTGGTGTGCGTCCTACTGTTCGCGGTATGGCAATGAACCCTGTTGATCATCCCCTTGGTGGTGGTGAAGGTGCAGGTAAAGGTCATCAACCAGTTACTCCTTGGGGACAGCCTTGTCGTGGTTACAAAACCCGTAACAAGAGAAAGACTTCAAGTCGTTTTATTATCAGCCGTCGCAAGAAGTAGGGTAGGAGTTAAAAGTGTCAAGATCTGTTAAAAAAGGTCCTTTTGTAGAAAAATCACTCTACAAAAAGGTTGCCGAAATGAACAAAGCAACAGCCGCAGATAAGAAAATTATTAAGACTTATTCTCGCTGCTCTACAATCATCCCAGAAATGGTTGGAAACACCATCTCTGTGCATAACGGTAAGACATGGATTCCTGTGTATGTTACAGAAAACTTGGTAGGCCACAAGCTTGGCGAGTTTGCTGCAACCCGTACATTCAAGGGCCATGGTGGCGATAAGGCCGCTAAGAAATAAGGAAGGAAGAAATGGCTAGAACAAAGAATGCAAACAATCCTGCAAAGGAAGGCTACAGAGCCGTTACAAAATTCCTTATTGCATCACCGACAAAAGTTCGCCCTGTGGCGAATGTAATTAAGCGCAAGTCAGCAACAGAAGCTCTTGCTATTCTTGAGAATATGCCTCAGAAAGGCGCTCGTCTTATTGACGGAACCCTCAAGTCTGCTGTTGCAAATGCGCTTCAGGCAAACTCAAAACTTGATGAAGATATGCTGTATGTAAAGGAAATTCGCATCGATGAAGGTCCTCGTCTTAAGAGAGTGTGGTTCCGCGGTCGCGGACGTGCTGATCAGCTCTTAAAGCGCATGTGCCATATCACTGTCGTAGTTGACGAAAAGGCGGGTAAGTAAATGGGTCAGAAAGTAAGTCCTATTGGTTTGCGTCTTGGTATTAACAAGACATGGCAGTCCCGTTGGTATGCAGCCCCCCGTGAGTATGCAGACCTGTTCCTGGAAGACATGAAAATCCGCAAGATGGTAAGTGAACTTCCGGAATGCAAAAATGCGGACATTGCAGAAATCGAAATCGTTCGTCACCCCCAGCGTGTTACAATCGTAATTCATACGGCACGCCCAGGTGTGATTATTGGTGCGAAGGGTGCAACTATCGAAAAGGTAAGTGCAGATATTCAGAAGCAGCTGACCAAAAAGGTTCAGATTAAAATTAAGGAAGTTAAACGCGCCGAAATTAATGCTTCTCTTATCGCACAGAACATTGCACGCCAGCTCGCAGGTCGCGGATCATTCCGTAAGGCACTTAAACAGGCTTCAAGCAATGCAATGAAGGCTGGTGCACAGGGAATCAAAATCCGTCTGTCTGGTCGTCTTGGCGGAGCAGATATGAGCCGTTCAGAAGAGCATAAGGAGGGACGCGTTCCTCTGCATACTCTGCGCGCAGACATTGACTACGGTTTCTATGAAGCACTTACGACATACGGTAAAATCGGTGTAAAAGTGTGGGTTTACAATGGTATGAATTACGGCCATGAGCAGAATGATGATGCAGGTGAACTGGTAAGAAAGCCCCGTTCAAACCGCTCTGGTTCTGACCGCAAGGCCCGCCCTTCAAAATCCGAGGGAGGAAAAGTAGAAAATGCTTAGTCCTAAAAGAGTTGCTCACCGCAAGGTTCAGCGCGGTAAAATTAAAGGCTGCGCAACCCGCGATAATACAATCGACTTTGGAGATTTGGCTCTTGTTGCTATGGAGCCTGTGTGGCTTGCCGCAAAGCACATCGAAGCTGCCCGTGTTGCAATTAACCGCTGCATGGACCGCAAGGGTAATATTTGGACCCGTGTTTTCCCGGATAAGCCTATTTCCAAGAAGCCTGCCGAAACTCGTATGGGTAAGGGTAAAGGCGCACCGGAATTCTGGGCGGCATCAATTAAGCCTGGAATGATTCTGTTTGAAGTTGGCGGAGTTGACAAGGCAATTGCCGAAAAGGCACTTCACCTTGCAGCAAGCAAACTTCCAATTAAGACAAAGGTAGCATTCCGCCCAACGGTGGAGTAAGGAGTAAGAAATGGCAGACAAGAAAAAGAATGAAAAAGAACTTTCTTACGCTGAACTCGTAGCCAAGCGTGATGACCTTAAGAAGAAGTACATGGACCTTCGCTTCCAGATGGTGATCGGTCATGTAGATAACCCCATGCAGAAGCGTACCATGCGTCGCGAAATTGCCCGCCTGAATACGCTCATTCACCAGCAGGATTTGGCAAAGTTCCGTAATGCTGCTCGTGAAGCAATTTCTGCAAAATAAGTAGGAGCTGACCGTGGAAGAACAGAACGTTCAAAAGAAGGGCAGAAAGCGTGCATTCGTAGGTATTGTTACCAGCGACAAAATGGATAAAACCATTGTCGTTTCAATCAATACAAAAAAGATGGACCGCCTTTACAAGAAATATGTTACGCGGACCAAGAAATGCAAGGCTCACGACGAAAACAACGATGCACATATTGGTGACACCGTTCGTATCGTAGAATGTGCACCTATCAGTAAGGATAAGTGCTGGCGTCTCGACACAGTTGTCGAACGCGCTAAGTAAGGAGTTTAGAATATGATTCAGATGCAGTCAAATCTGGTCGTTGCCGATAACTCCGGAGCCAAGATGGTTCAGTGCATTAAGGTACTTGGTGGAACACACCGCCGTTATGCAGGTATTGGTGACATTGTAGTGGTAGCTGTGAAGGAAGCAATCCCCACATCTACAATCAAAGAAGGTTCAGTGCAGAAGGCTGTAATCGTTCGTGTTGCGAAAGAATACCGCCGCCCAGACGGAACTTACATCCGCTTTGATGATAACGCATGTGTTATCGTTGACGCAGACAAGAACCCTAAGGGAAAGCGCATTTTTGGACCAGTAGCCCGCGAGTTGCGTGATAAGGATTTTATGAAAATCATCTCACTCGCTCCGGAAGTACTGTAAGGAGTTGTGAATCACTATGCAGCAGAAACATAAGATTCATAAAGATGACAATGTAGAAATCCTTGCCGGAAAAGACAAAGGTAAGCGCGGAACAGTAGTGCGCGTGTTCGAAAAAAACGGACATGTTCGCGTAATCGTTGGCGGTGCAAACCTTGTTAAGAAGGCTATTAAAAGGAGAAGCCAGCAGGATGCAGGCGGAATCGCTGAAGTAGAAGCACCTCTGGATATTTCAAATGTAGGTCTCGTCTGCAAGAAATGTGGACGCCCTGTGAAAGTAGGATATAAACTTGACGGCGACAAGAAGATTCGCGTTTGCCGCAAGTGTGGAGAAGCACTGTAATGGAAAATTACGAACCACGGCTTAAGAAAGTCTATAAGGAAACAATCGCTCCCGAACTCTTCAAAGAGATGGGATACACATCCACAATGCAGATTCCTAAACTGGAAAAAATCGTTGTAAGCATGGGTGTTGGCGAAGCTCTCACGAATAAGAAACTTCTTGATGCTGCAGTTACAGATCTTACTCAAATTACCGGTCAGAAGGCTGTTAAGACAAAGGCTAAGAAAAGTATTGCAAACTTCAAGCTTCGTGAAGGCAATGAAATTGGAGCAATGGTAACACTTCGTGGTGCTCGTATGTACGAGTTCCTTGATCGTCTTGTTAATGTTGCGCTCCCTCGCGTTAAGGATTTCCGCGGAATCAAGGCTACTGGCTTTGACGGACACGGAAACTTCTCTCTTGGTATTACGGAACAGATTATCTTCCCGGAAATTGACTTCGACAAAATCGTAAAGATTGCCGGTATGAATATCAGTATCGTAACAACAGCTCGCACTGACGCTGAGGCACGGGCTTTGCTTACCAAGTTCAATATGCCGTTCAGGAAGTAAGGAAGTAGTCATGGCTAAGAAATCAATGATTATCAAGTCCAAAAGAACTCCTAAGTACAGCACACGCAGGTACAACAGATGCGAGTTGTGCGGACGCCCCCATGGATATTTGCGCAAGTACAAGATTTGCCGCATTTGTTTCCGCAAGTTAGCTAGTGAAGGCCTTTTACCGGGCGTCACTAAGTCAAGTTGGTAGAGTGACAGGAGAATAGAATGGCAGCTTCAGACCCAATCGCAGATATGCTTTCAAAAGTCCAGAATGCGGCAAGAGCCGGTCACGAAAAAGTTGATGTTCCTGCTTCAAAAATGAAGTTAGAAATAGTCAAAATCCTGAAGACTGAAGGTTACATCAAGAACTTCAAGAAAATTCAGGATGACGATGCTCACAACATTATCCGCATTTTCATAAAATATGATGACGCAAACATGCCGGTTATTCACGGAATGAAAAAGATTTCCAAACCAGGCCGCCGTGTTTACTCAGGTTATAAGGAATTACCGCGCGTTTACAACGGATACGGTACATTGATTGTTTCAACATCTACGGGTGTTACAACTGGCAAAAAGGCAACCGAAAAACAGGTTGGCGGCGAGTTGATTTGCACTGTATGGTAATGGGAGGAACTTATGGCATCTAAAGTAGGTAAACTTCCTGTTACTGTTCCTGCAGGTGTAACTGTTTCTGCTGCAAACAATGTAATTACTGTTAAGGGACCAAAGGGAGAACTTAAGCAGAATTACACTGACCTTGTAAAAGTAGAAGTAAAAGGAACAGAAGTTACTGTAACTCCAACATCCGAATCTAAGGCTGCAAGTGCCGCTCACGGTCTGTATCGCAACCTTATTAACAACATGGTTCAGGGTGTTTCAAACGGATTTACACGCTCGCTCATAATTACTGGTGTCGGTTACCGCGCCGAAGTTAAGGGCAAGGAGCTTGTAATGAACCTTGGCTACTCAAACGAATTTATTGCAATCATTCCTGAAGGTCTTACTGTTACAGTTGACCAGAACGGAAAGATTACAATTACTGGAATTGACAAGCAGAAGGTTGGTGAATTCAGCGCTCAGATTCGTAAGCTTCGTGGACCTGAACCTTACAAGGGTAAGGGTATTCGTTACGATGATGAAGTTATCAGACGAAAAGTCGGTAAGACTGGCGTAAAATAAGGTGGATTGAAATGTTAAGAAAAATGACTGACAAGCAGCGCAAACGCCTGCACAGAAAGATTCATATCCGCAAGTCCATTTACGGCACTGCTGAACGCCCTCGTCTGACGGTGTTCAAAAGCGGACGAAACTTGTACGCTCAGGTTGTAGATGATGACAAGGGACACACTTTGGCTTCAATTTCTACACTTGAAAAAGAATTTATTGGCCTTAAGGCAAACATTGCAAGCGCAGAAAAAATCGGCGAAGCTTTGGGTGCACGCCTTAAGGATAAGAACATTACAAAAGTAGTGTTTGACCGCAACGGTTATCTGTATCATGGCGTGGTCAAGGCACTTGCAGATGCAACCCGTAAAGCCGGGATTGAATTCTAGGAGTTGTTCATGGATCAGAAAGACCAGAAACATACAGAAAGAAAACCTTCCGACGAGTTTATTGAAAAGCTCGTAAAACTGAACCGCACTTCAAAGACTGTAAAGGGCGGACGCCGCATGTCTTTCTCTGCACTTACTGTTGTAGGTGACCAGAAGGGCAGAATCGGATTCGGTTTTGGTAAGGCAAACGATGTAACTGAGGCAATCAGGAAGAGCTTGGAAAAGGCTCGTGCAAATCTTACATTTGTACCCGTTAAGAACGGAACTATTCCTCACGAAGTTGTTGGAACATACAAGAGTTCTTCAGTTCTGCTCAAGCCTGCATGCCCAGGTACTGGTGTTAAGGCTGGCGGTCCGGTTCGCGCTGTAATGGATGCAGCCGGAATTACTGATGTTATTTCTAAGTCTCAGGGCTCACGCACATCTGTAAATGTAGTTCGCGCAACATTTGACGCAGTTACAAAGATGATGAATGCCCGCGCTGTGGCTCAGAACCGTGGCAAGACTCTTCAAGAGATGTGGGGCTAATTATGGCAAAGAAATTACGCATCGAATTGGTTAAAAGCGTTATCGGTCAGAAGCCTGACAAGAAGGCGACCGTACGCAGTCTTGGACTTAAAAAAATAAACTCCGTAGTGGAGCATAACGACACACCTGCAATCCGCGGAATGGTCGCAAATGTTTCACACTTAGTGAAATGCGAGGAGATTGACTAATGTCAGAACTTATTCTGAACGCACCCTGTGGTGCAAACAAAAAGCCTAAGCGTGTAGGACGCGGTTCTTCTTCTGGACTTGGCACAACAGCCGGAAAGGGTAACAAGGGCGCTCAGTCACGCTCTGGTACACCTTCACCATACATTGGATTTGAAGGCGGCCAGATGCCTTTGTATCGCCGTATTGCTCGCCGTGGTTTTTCAAATGCTGCTTTCAAAGTAGAGTATGCACTTGTAAACCTTCGCGACCTTGAAGCAAAGTATGCAGACGGAGAAACCGTAGACAAGACTTCTCTTGTAGCAAAGAACTTGATTTCAAAGTCGGACAAGCTGGTTAAGGTTCTTGGCGATGGAGACATCACAAAGAAGCTTACTGTTTCCGTTGATAAAGTTTCTGCCTCAGCCAAAGCAAAAATTGAAAAGGCTGGCGGTTCAGTTACTGTTCCTGCAGAAAAAAAATAACGGAGTGACTCCATGGCAAGCAATGCTTTTGTAAACATGTTTAAGGTAAAGGAACTTCGCGACCGCGTTTTCTTTACCTTACTGATTCTCGCTGTATTCAGACTGGGCTGCGTTCTTACCGTACCTGGCATTAACGCAACTCTTCTCTTGCAGTACTTTGACAGTTTTGCTAACAGTGCCGAAAGTGCGTTTGCCAGTTACATGGACTTCTTTGCCGGTGGTGCATTTGAAAAATTCTCTGTATTCATGTTGGGTGTAATGCCTTACATTTCTACACAGATTATCCTTCAGCTTGCATTGGTGATTTTCCCTTCTTTAAAGAGAATGGCTCAGGAAGAGGGCGGTCAGCAGAAAGTACAGATGTGGACCAGAGTAGGAACGATTTTAGTCTGTCTTATTCAGGGATATGCAATTACTGTTTATGCTGACTCCATTAACAACGCTGTTCCAGGAACAATCATCTTTGCAAACAGGTTTTATTTCAAATTCCTTGCTATCTTAACGGTAACAACTGGCTCCATGATAACTGTGTGGCTGGGCGACCAGATCACAGCTAGAGGAATTGGCAACGGTATTTCCATGCTCATCTTTGCAGGTATTGTTGCCCGTCTTCCAAGCGCACTGTGGGAGTTGTGGAACGGAGTTTCATCCGGCACAATCAACCCGGTATTCGCAATCGTGGCAGTTCTGCTCTTTGTGGTCATCATTGCTCTGGTTGTATACGAGCAGTCTGGTGAGCGCAAGATTCCCGTTCACTATGCAAAGCGTGTTGTTGGACGCAAAATGTACGGCGGACAGAACACCTACATACCATTCAAAATCAATCCGTCGGGAGTTATTCCAATCATCTTTGCTTCTGCATTCTTAACTTTCCCGTCGCTTTTGGCAAACGCCCTTAGCGGTAAGGCAACTTGGATTCAGAAACTGGCCAACTTCCTTACATACGGCGGATTGTGGTACAACATCATTCAAGTTTTGTTGATTATATTCTTTGCCTACTTCTACACACAGGTAACCCTGAACCCCACAGAGATTGCAAAGAATATCCGTGAAAACGGCGGTTCCATTCCTGGAATCAGAACTGACAAGACTGAGGAATATCTTCAGAGGGTATTGAATCGTCTGATTCTTCCCGGCTCTTTGTATCTGGCGGTTATTGCTGTGTTACCGAGCATCATTCAGGCAGTGTTCAAGTTCCCCCAGTCAGTGGCAGCATTGATGGGCGGCACTTCACTCTTGATTCTGGTTGGCGTTGACCTTGATACAATGGCACAGGTTGAGGCTCTCCTTAAAATGCATCATCACGATGGATTTACAAAGAAGGGACTTAAGCCGCGGAGCCTGTAATTTCTGCGGAAAAATCTGGCTTTTGGCTGCAAAATCTTTAAGAATTTGCAGCTGGGGGCTAGATTAAGATGTGCAATTTATGGTATACTTTTGCACTGCTCCGTTACTGGAGTTGCGTTGGGTTGTAGTTCATGGCGACCGTTTCGCTTCGAACTGCCATGATTCAGCGCAAGTAGAACCATAACTTAAGGGACTTTGTTCCCAAGGGGACTTTTATGAAAGTACGAACAAGCGTAAAGCCCATCTGCAGCAAGTGTAAGGTTATCAAGAGAAACGGCATTGTCCGCATTATCTGTGACAACCCTAAGCACAAGCAGAGACAGGGTTAAGGAGACAAGATGGCACGTATTGCAGGAGTTGACCTCCCTAACAAACATGTAAATATATCTCTTACATATATTTACGGTATTGGTCGTTCAGCTGCAAATCATCTGTGCGAGATTACAAAAATTGATCCCAACCGGATGATGAATGATTTGTCGGAAGATGAACTGGCTCAGTTGCGCAAAGCAATCGATGACAATTACAAGACCGAAGGACGCCTGCGCTCAGAAATTGGTTTGAACATTAAGCGCCTTATCGACATTGGAAGTTATCGTGGTCTACGCCATCGCAAGGGTCTGCCTGTGCGTGGTCAGCGTACTCGCACAAATTCTCGTACTCGCAAGGGTAAGAAAAAGACCGTTGCCAACAAGAAGAAGGCCTAACGGAGGATAAAGAATGGCGACCGCTAAAAAGACTAAGAGAAAAGAGAAAAAGAGTGTTTATGAAGGAAATGTCTACATTCAGGCTACCTTCAACAACACAATTGTTACAATTACCGACCTTAAGGGCAATGCTATTAGCTGGGCTTCTTCAGGTGGGCTGGGATTCCGCGGAGCAAAAAAATCAACTCCGTTTGCCGCTCAGACAGTTGCCGAGTCAGCTGTTCAGAAGGCAGCGAGCTATGGCTTGCGCGAAGTGCATGTCTTTGTAAAGGGACCTGGAATTGGACGCGAAAACGCAATCCGTGTTTTGGGTTCTTTGGGACTTAAGGTAAAGTCAATTTCTGATGTTACCCCAATTCCCCACAATGGATGCCGTCCTCGCAAGACACGCCGCATGTAGAATTGCCAAACTGGCAAAAATGAGTGTTCTAGGAGCGTTTGCTTCTAGATTTGCAAAATATCTAAAACGAAAGGAGTTCCGATGGCTCGCAAAAATCTGCTAAAAGGTTTTAAGAAACCCAAAGGCATTACATTTGAGCATCTCGAGACAAACCCGAACTACGGAAAGTTTACGGCTTATCCATTTGAACCGGGATTTGGTACTACCGTGGGCAACACATTGCGCCGTGTATTACTTTCTTCCATTCAGGGATACGCCATTTCTTCAGTTCGCATTACATCGTATGATGCAGACGGCGTTCCTCATGTTATTTCAAGTGAATTTGATGCGATTCCAAACATCAGCGAAGATACGCTTGAGGTAATGAATAGCTTAAAACAAATTCGTTTGCGCTTGCCTCACGATATTGAACAGGATACAATTCTCTTCGAATTCAAAGGACCAGGCACTGTAAAGAGTGACGACTTTGAAAAACCGGGTCAGCTTGAAATTCTGACAAAGGGTCAGGAAATCTTTACCATGATGAATAATGCTCATCTTGAGATAGAGGTTCAGGTTGATTTGGGAAGGGGTTATGTTCCTGCAGAAGTGAACGAACGCTATATCGATGTTGTTGGTACGCTTCCCATGGACTGCATCTTCTCTCCTGTGCCAAAGGTTAAATATTCTATTGAACCTTGCCGCGTAGGACAGCGTAATGATTACGACAAACTTATCCTTGAGGTTTGGACTGATGGAACAATTCAGCCAGATGACGCACTTGCCGAAGCCGCAAAAATTGCAAAAGACTATTTTGCTATCTTTGTGAACTTTAACGAGAGCGACTATGCCTCTGGAGAAGAATTGGACGAAGGCGATGAAGTTGTAAGAAAGTTGCTTAACACTCCGGTGGAAGAGCTTGAACTTTCCGTTCGCTCATCAAACTGCCTTAAAAATGCTAACATTCGCACTATTGGCGAATTAACAAAGAAAACGGAAGACGACATCACCAAGACACGCAACTTTGGTAAGAAGAGCCTTGAAGAAATCAAGCAGAAGCTTGAAGAACATGGCTTGACACTTGGTATGACTGATTACAGCCATCTTAAGGATGTCAACTTGCGTACAGATAAGGATGACAACGAATGAACCACATGACTGGATTTAATCCGCTTTCACGTACTTCTGCCCACCGCCGTGCTATGTCACGCAATATGGTTACATCTCTTTTCCGTTATGAGCGTGTAACTACAACAAAGGCAAAGGCCCTTGAAGTTCGTAAGGCAGCGGAAAAACTTATTACCCGTGCAAAGGTTGATACCGTGCACAACCGCCGTATTGCTGCAAAATATATTGCAGACGAAAAAATTCTTAACAAGCTGTTCACCGATATTGGTCCTCGCATGAAGGATCGCAATGGTGGATACACAAGAGTCCTTAAAATGGGATTCCGCCAGGGAGACGCTGCAGATGTAGTAATCCTTGAGCTTGTTGACTACAAACTTCCCGATTCTGAAGATCAGAACGAGAAACCTGCTAAGAAGTCTGCAAAGGCTGACTCAAAGAAAGCCGATGCCAAAAAGACTGAGGCCAAAAAGGAGTAAGCTATGTCTAAGTCACATCGTGGAACAGGAATCCGCAAAGAGCCTAATCACGGACGCGGCACTTGCGCAATTTGTGGTGCAGGTCAGATTAAGACTCTTTATGAGCAGGAAGTTGACGGCAAGAAAGTTAAAGTTTGCAAGTTCTGCAAGGCCCACTTGAAGAACAAGGCACGCGCAGATGCTAAGGTTGCCAAGGCATCTGCTCCAGCCGCAGCGGCAGAAGCTCCTGCAGCCGAGTAATTCCAACAATACTCACAGTATTGCAAAGCCATCCTCACGCAGGATGGCTTTTTTGTTTGCGGCCCTCTTACGCAAAGAAGCACCAGTCTGCAAACAGTCACATTGAAAAGTCTTTTCCTAGATAAATCTCTCTGGCAAGGGGGGAGTCGAGAATTTCCTGACGAGTGCCAGAAATAACAATCTGTCCGGTTGAAATAATTATGGAGCGTTCTGTAATTTCAAGAGTGTCGCGCACATTGTGGTCGGTAATCAGAATACCTATTCCCTTAGAAGCAAGTTGTTTTATCATTGCCTTAATATCTGCAACTGCAATGGGGTCTATTCCAGCAAAGGGTTCGTCCAATAGCAGAAAGTGGGGTTCTATGGCAAGGGAGCGTGCTATTTCGGTACGACGGCGTTCTCCTCCGCTTAGGGTGTAGGCTTCCTGCTTTCTTATGCGGCCTATAGAAAATTCTTCTATAAGTTCTTCAAGAAGTTTTTTCTTGTGTGCGTCATCAAGGTCTTTCCTTGTTTCTATGATTGACCAAATGTTTTCTTCTACAGTCAGCTTTCTAAATACGGAAGGTTCCTGTGGCAGATACGAAATGCCAAGCCTTGCCCTTTTGTACATGGGCAGTGTGGTAATGCGTTCCTCGTCAAGAAAAACTTCTCCGCTTGTAGGTTTGTGGAATCCTACTATCATGTAAAAGGTTGTCGTCTTTCCCGAACCGTTTGGTCCCAAAAGTCCAAGGATTTCTCCGGTGTGCATTTTAAAGTCAATTCCCTGAACTACTTTTTTCTTTCCAAAGTTTTTGTAAAGGGATGCAATGCGCAGAGTGTGTTCCGTCATTCTGTTCCCTCCTTTTTTTGCGTAACCGTTACCGAACCTCTTACCCGTCCGTCCAAAGTAATTTCCTGAGTGTCAAGATTCAGGGTTATCTGCTGGGCGCGGAATGTGTCTGTTCCCTGTACTACTTGCGGATTTCCCTGTAGGGTAAGAAACTGTGAATCCTTTTCGTAAAGCGCATAAGAGGCTGTGCATGTGTTGTCTTTTTGCGTAAGTGTTATAGCAATTTGCATGACGGCAACATGAGACTTGTCGTCATATTCAATTCTTTCTGCTCTTGCGTTAACTCCGTTTTCGGTGTCGTCAAGAGAAACGCTTTCTTCCAAAGTTGCAACTTTTGTCGTGCGGTCATAGGTAAGTTTCTGGCAGGTAAAGTCTAGTCCGCTTTCGGTGTTTTTTCCGCGGATGTTTCCTTCAGCCTTTATAAAGCGAAAGTCTTCTCCAGAAAGTTCTATTTTGTCGGCGGTAAGTTCAAGAGTTTCTGTTACTATGTGGGCGTTTCCCCTTAGTACTGTTTTTGTGTTTGTGTCAGAGGCGTTACCCGTCATGCTATCTGCAGAAAAAGTAATTGTTTCCCCGTAGATGCAGATTGGTCGGCAAAATGCAAGGAGTGCAGTCAGAATAAAAAGTGTCCTGCTGATTTTTACTGCTTTCATTTTTCACCTCCTTCGTCATTTTGAACTGTTCCAGTCACTGCTCCAGTAAACGAAAAATTTTTGCTTATTCCGCTTGCAGAAAATCCTGTGCCAGAAATGCTTACTCCGTCTTGCTTTATGCTTACCAAATCATTCTTTCCAGAAATAAGCTGTTCCGTCTTTGCGTTCCACATTAAGTTTTCGGCATAAAGTTCCATGTCCTGTTTTAGCGTCTTTACTCTTATTGAGTTGAACATGGAATAGATTTCGTTTTCGGTGTCTATGCCAAGCAGGGTGCAAGAGCCTTCTGTTTCTAGTTCCTTGTCTTCGTTCCAAATTTTAAATTTCGCCTCTCTTGCATAGAGAGACTGGTTCTTGTACTGCTCAAGAACTGCCGCCTTTATCTGCATGGTTTCACTAGCGTCTTCGTAACGGGTTACAGTTACATTTGAAAAAGTTAGTTCGGGATATTTGTCTTCTGTCCTCTGCTGCTCACCGTAATGCAGGGTGCATGAACCTGTCATAAGCGCGAACAAAATTACTATGCCGGCTTCGGTGTGCTTCTTTTTCATTTTTTTAGGGCTTCTTCTATGAACGCCTTGAACAGCGGATGTGGCGCAGAAGGTCTGCTTACAAATTCAGGATGATACTGAACTCCGATTCCCCAGGGATGGTCTTTCCATTCAAAGGCTTCTGTCTGCCTGTCGCCAGTGGAATATGCGCTGGTAATAAGACCTTTTTCTGCAAGGGCAGCTTCGTAGTGGCGGTCAAAGGTGTACTTTGAGCGATGCCTTTCTATAATCCGTTGAGATTTATATATTGAGTTTAGTTTTGTTCCTTTTTCAATGTCTAAAGAAGAGGCTCCCAGTTTCATTACAGCGGCTGCAGTTGAACCAGACTGTTCTTCTGGCAGGCTGATTACGGCGTGGCTTGAATTCTGCATGAATTCTGTAGTGTCGGCGTCTTCCCATCCGCAGAGACTTCGTGCCGCTTCTATTGCCATAAGTTGCATTCCTAAATCAATTCCTAAATAGGGGATTTTGTTTTCTCTTGCAAACTTTACCGTTTTTAAAAGTCCTGTAAATCCGCGCTGACCGTAGTTTCCTGGAATTACAATTCCGTCTACACCTTCAAAGTAGGGTGCTATGTCTGATTCTTTTTCTAGAAGTTCGGAGTCAACTTTTTTTACGCAGAGTTCCGCATCGCTTCCAGTAACTGCCGCATGCAAAAGAGATTCACGCACTGACTTGTAGCAGTCGTCCAAATAATCTTTTTTGCCTACCATTGCAACGGTAACTTTTTTTGAAGGATGATTCAGTCTGTCCAGAAATTTTTCCCAAGTGCTTACATTTGTTTTTCTGTTTCCTAGCTCTAGCTTTTCAAGAATCTTTGCGTCAAGTCCTTGCTGGTGGAAGATAAGGGGGAGTTCGTAAATTGATTTTTCTACATCAGGCGAGGTAAAGACGCTTCCCTGTGCCACATTGCAGAAGGCGGCAATTTTTTTCTTCATGCCTTCTTCTACGGGAACTTCGCAGCGACAAAGAAGTATGTCGGGTCTAATTCCTATTTCCTGCAGTTGCTTTACTGAATGCTGTGTAGGCTTTGATTTTAATTCTCCGCCCGTAATTACAGGAACAAGAGTAAGGTGGATGCAGAGTGAGTTTCCCTTTCCCATTTCGCGCATGAACTGACGGGCTGCTTCAAGGTAGGGCACTGCTTCTATGTCGCCAACGGTTCCCCCTATTTCTACTACCACAACATCGGCCTGAGTTTTGTCTCCTATGTTGCGCAGACGCCGCTTTATTTCGTCGGTGATGTGGGGAATTACCTGAACAGTGCGGCCATTGTATCGTCCTGCTCTTTCGTTGCGGATTACATTTTCGTACACTTTTCCGATTGTAATGCAGTTTTCGTCACTTAAGTTTACGGAGGTAAACCGACTAAAGTTTCCCAGGTCCAGATCTGTTTCGGCTCCGTCTTCGGTAACATACACTTCGCCATGCTGATAGGGACTTATGTTTCCGGCGTTTACATTGATGTAGGGATCGCACTTTATCATTGCGATTTTAAGACCGCTGCATTCAAGGAGGCTTCCGATTGTGCTAGATGCAACTCCCTTGCCAAGACTTGAGCAAACTCCACTGGTAACTAGAATGTACTTACTCATGATGGAAAATTATAGCAAATTGCGTCACCTTGCGCAAATCCCCTGCCAGAATGCTTGTATGTTTTACTGTACAAGTTCCACTATTTGGGGAATGCCGGGTAGGGGATGGGTTCGGGTTACAAGAAGGACTAGGGCTGCCGAAACAAAGAGTCCTGTTAGTGTGCATGCGGCCTTCCATCCTTCGCTGGCAGGAATGCCAAAAATGCCTGCAATAAATGACGCACAGAACCATAGTGTAACCGCCGCCACAAAGGGAATTAAAAGCGAAACTATTCCCTGCAAAGCTTGTGCCTTGCGGGAGCTGTCTATCTTTACCACAGAGCCAACCTTTACTTCAAGCCTATGCGGATTTACTACTGTAAACTCAGTGCCTTTGTGGCTACAGTCGGCAGTGCATGATGCGCATGCTTCTAGCGAAAGTGGGCTTACTGTTATTTGTGAATTCTGAATGCTAGTTACAATGCAGTTTTCTTTCATCAGTTTTTCTCTTTAATCAACTTCATCCGTCGGGAACATTCCTGCATGCCAACAGTGTTTCCCAGTTCTTCGTAGGCATCGTGCAGATTGTAAAGGGCATCGTAGTAGTAAGGGTTTATGGTAACCGCCTGTTCAAATGCTTCTGCTGCCTCTGGGTAGAGATTTTCGTTAAAAAAAAGGACTCCCATTGTGTTCCAAAGGTGACTGTTTGAATCGTTAAGCTGAAGTCCCATTTCGCAGTATGTCAGGGCCTCGTCCAGTTGACCCATGTTGTAGCATAAAATGGCAAGGGCTTCTATGGTTTCTTCGTCCTTATCGTTGCAGTCTATGGCTTTTTCCATTGCTTCTTTTGCTGCCTGTAGGTCTCCTGAGTCGCGGTAAGTAACTCCCAAATTGAACCAAAGAAGGTAGTTTTCCTTTTCCATTGTGAGCGCCCGTTTAAGGCATGCAATGGCTTCGGGATATTCTCCCTGTTCTGCAAGATGAATAGCCTGATTGTTCAGTTTTTCGGAACTTTCAACCATTTGCCATCTCCCTGAAAAGAGCGGTAATGAGGCACGAGGCTTCGTTGTCTTTTCCAAAGTAATTTTCAAATGTGGAACAGGCATTTTCTATAAAACTGATTCCCTGCTGTCTTGCCTTTTCTATGGCTCCATTTTTAGAAAGCAGTTCTATTGCTCTTTCTACAGCTGGACTTTTTATTCCTTCCGCTTTTGCCTGAGTAAAGCAGTTCTTTAGTTCTGAAATTTTTTCGTCTTGATTTTCTTTTCTGCATGAGGTCATGAAGAGCATTACAGGGAGAGATTTTTTTCCTTCCACAATGTCGTCACCACGGTTTTTGCCTGCATTTCCGCTTGTAAGGTTTAGCACATCATCTATAACTTGAAATCCTGCTCCAATCTGTTTGGCGGAGTTAGTAAGTTTTTCTATTGCTTTAGGTTCGCCGTGGGTTGCAAGGAGTCCTGTTCTTACTGCAAGAGAGGCAAGAGTTCCCGTCTTGTTCTGAACCATTGCAAGATATTCCTGAGGAGAAGGTTCCGCCTCGTTACTGTTGTGCCATGCAATGTCCATAGCCTGACCCAAATGTAGCCTTCTTACTTCCTGACTGTAGCAGGCGTACAGGGCCATTTTTGTTTCTTCGTCAAGGTGGGACCTTTGTATGCAAGATGCGGCTTCAAAGTAAAGCCATGTGGCGGCATTTATTGCAGTGTCTGTTCCGTAGGTAATGTAGGCGCAGGGCTTACCCCGTCGGGAATCGGAACGGTCTTCTATGTCGTCGTGAATCAGGCTTGCCGTATGGATGAATTCAACAAGGGGAACAAGGGCATATATGTCTTCCATGGACTCCTGAGAAAATTTACCTGTCTTTGTAAGATAGGCTTGGGCTGTAAGAACTAAAAGAAGGGGTCTCCACCGTTTGCCACCAAGGTTTACCAGCGAAAGTGTAGGCTCTATGAGGGGCTGTACATGCTCCACCTGCACAGCGGAATCAAGTTTTCCAAAACTCTGCTCAAGCCAGTCTTTTGAGGGATTCTGAGGCAATGCCTTATGTATTTCTTCTTCGCACCTTAAAAGGTAGGGCGAGTATTTGCTATTCATGGCTACATTATACAGTCTTTTTAAGATGTCCGCAAGGTAAGAAACTGTCAAGGCGTATGGAGACAGCATAATAATGTGCATTAGAAAAAGTGTAAAAGAGGCGCCACGGATGGCGCCTCAAATCTAAGCAACAGTGTTTTTAGGATTGCATGGAGTCAATCCTAAAAACAATGTTCCTTTATCAATTTGTTAATTTCGTCTGCCATGTTGCCAAGGGCAACCTGCTTCTGTACGCCACCAAGTTCCCATGCAACACGGGGCATTCCGTATACGATGCTTGTCTTTTCGTCCTGTCCCAGCGTCCATGCACCCTGCCTGCGCATTTCGGTAATTTTGAGGGCACCATCGCGTCCCATACCTGTCATGATTACGCCAAGAGCGTGGTTCTGGTAGAGCTTTGCAACAGAGTCAAACAGAATATCGGCAGAAGGCCTGTGTCCGTTGCACAAGTCGTCCTGAGAAAGCCTTACAACATTGTTCAGTCCCATTTTTTCTACATAGATGTGGTAGTCTCCCGGAGCAATGTAAATGTGTCCCGGTTCCAGTTTTTCCATATCTGTGGCTTCAGTAACCGTAAGTGGGCATATTTTATTAAGGCTGTTTGCAAATTCTTTTGTAAATCCTGCTGGCATGTGCTGAACTACAAGGATTGGAACTGGACAGTCTGGTGTAATGTTGGGGAATACTTCCCTAAGGGCGTTAGGTCCGCCTGTAGAAATTCCTATGGCAATAACCTCAATTTTACCTGGCATCTTAAGTGCGGTAACTTTTGCAGGCTGCTTTGTGGCACGGGGTTTCCAGAGTGTAGGCTGGAAAGAAGGTACCGGCTTTGTTGCTGCCTGAGTTGAAAGAGTGTCCTCTTCTTCCTTTGGTTCCGCCGAAGTTACTAGAACAGGGCGCACTGGTTTTAAGGGCTTGTGCTCTGCTTCCTTTTTCTTTGCAACGGCAATTTCGGCTTCCTTAAGTTTTATCTGCTGGTTAAAGAAGTCAGGGGGATATACATTTTTCCCGTTTAGGCGAGCATACGCTCCACCGTAAGAGGCGATTTTTTCTACAATCTGGCTGGAAACATCGGCAATATTTGTAGAGATTGAACCGTTGGGCTTTGTAATAAAGTCGCTTGCACCCAGTTCAAGACATTCCATTGTAACTGCCGCACCCTTTGTTGCAATGGACGACAGTATGATTACTGGAGTATCCCATCCCCGTTTGCGTGCTTCCCTTAAGAATTCCACACCAGTCATTTCTGGCATTTCAATGTCAAGAAGTATTGCATCTGGCTTTACATTTGGTGTCTTTTCCAAGGCAAAGCGTCCGTTCATGGCGGTTGCAACGGTTTTCATTCCGGCTGTAGAGTCTACAATACGCGAAATAAGATTGCGCATCAGTGCCGAGTCATCGCAAACCAGCACTTGAATATCCTGCATTTCTTCCATAAACCCCTCCCTAGTGGGCTTCGTTTTTCTGATATAGACAAGCCCATTCTGTCTTTAGGAATTCAAATTTAGTATCCATTCCGAACAGGCTTTCTGAGTGTCCAATGTAGAGGTAAGAGTGCGGTGCCATGGAGTTATAGAATCTGTCGATTACGGCTTTTTGTGCCGGTTCGTCAAAGTAGATGAGTACATTGCGGCAGAAGATGATGTCTAGGTTTCTGGCTCCGCTGTCAAACCGCAAGTTGTGGTAGTCAAACTTTATTGTCTGCATGAGTTCAGGTTTTACCTGATACCCTGTTTCTGTTTTTGTAAAGAATCTTGTAAGGTAGTTTTCGGGTATGCCCTGAATCCTGTTTGTAGGATAGAATCCCTGTTGACCTACCATAAGCGACTTAAGAGAAATGTCCGACGCCATAATGTTGAATGTAAAGGGTGTCGGAAGCTTGTCTTTAAGAATCATTGCAATGGTGTAGGGCTCTTCGCCTGTGGAACATCCTGCGCTCCATACGCTTATTTTTGTTTCGCCCTTCTTTTTCTTTTCTTCTATAATGTGGGGCAGAACATAGTTGACCAGTGCGTCAAAGTGAGGCTGATTGCGGAAGAATCTGGTCAGGTTTGTGGTGATGCTGTCTAAGAAGATTTTAAACTCATCCTGATTTGAAGTAATCAACTTGTAGTAGGTGGGAATGTCGGGAATGTTTTCTTCCCTAAGGCGTTCCTTTAGCCTGCTGTCAAGAATTGAGCGGTTTGTGTCAGAAAATGTTATGCCGCTTGATTCATAAATCAGTTTGCGGAAGTCTTCAAATTGTGCATCGGTAAGAAGGTCTGCCATAGTTCTAGTATATCCTCTATCTATAAAACTGTCAAATTTAAATTCCCTCGGGGAAAAATCTGTCTAAAAAGCCTTAAAGCCTTAGAAGACTGGCCGGATTAACTGTTTTACCGTTCTTGTAGACCGTAAAGTGCAGGTGGTTGCCGGTGCTTAGGCCGGTACTTCCCACATAGCCTATTACTGTGTCGTAACTTACATACTGCCCCACGCTTGCGTTTGTCTGAACCATGTGTCCGTAGAGAGTCTTGTATCCGTTGGTGTGGGTTACTACTACATAGTTTCCAAATGTGGGGTCGTTGTGGCCTACATATGTTACCTTACCGGGAAGAGCCGCATATATTTTTGTCCAGGCGGCGCAAGCCATGTCTATGCCGGAATGGAAGCTTCGTCTGCTTGCGTCAAAGGGACTCTGCCTCCAGCCATACCATGATGAATAGTAGAACTTTGCCCTAAGAGGCAGTTTGAACAGGTCTCCGTTTATTTCTGCTAGCTGGATTGAATCCATTCTTGCGTCGGGTACGAAAATTGTCCGCCCTTTCGTAAGTTCCTGTGAAAGATCCAGATTGTTTGCAAGGGCGCATTTTTCTGCATCTACATCGTACTTTTTTGCAATTGTTTCAGAGGTTTCGCCGTCCTTTTGAACGGTGTAGAGGATTCCTGCCATTGACGGTATGCGAATGTACTGCCCTGGCTGTATGGTACGAGAATTAGGTATGCTGTTTACGCTTACAAGGGTGTCTGTGGTAACATCAAATTTTTCGGCAAGCACGCTAAGCATGTCTCCGCTTTTAAGACGGTAGGAAAAATATGAAAGCTCATGGTCTTCTGTGTCGTCCGCCACAATTTCGCTTTCGTCAAAGGGAACAAAACTAGAATCTACCGCAAGGGCCAAATCTTTGGAGATAGCTATATCAGTACGCATGGCACTTTCAAGGCCGCCCTTACCAGTGGAGTTTGCAGTATGATTTACGACAAGAAGAGTCGTAGTTGTAACAAGTGCTGCAGTGCAGATTAAGCAGGACGCCCCCATCACAACATTTTTTAGCTTTGTCTTCATTTGTATTCGCTTACTATAGCACAAATTATTAAAGAATTCAATTTTTTTCATTATAAAGTTTCCCCGTTTTTCCCCTCGTCTTCCCCCTTTCTGCCCAGCCCAATCAGATAGGTTTCAAATGATTCAGCCCTGCAAGCGACCGGTTTAAAGCCCTTTGCAAGGTTAAAGAGTAACTTCATCTTCTGCAGTTCTTTCTGCTGATCCCCGTTCTGAAAGATTTTTACGCAGAAGTTTCCGTTAGGTTTAAGCATGTTTTCGGCATACCAAATTGCCATCTCTACCAGTGCCCGGCTCCGTGCAGTGTCTACCGTGCGGTTTCCTGTGGTAAGGGGTGCTGCATCGCATACGACAACATCATAAGGCCCATTCTCCCTAATTTTGTTGCGTACAGACTCATCTAGCAAATCCCCCTGAAAAAAGACAAGATTTTTGCCCTTGACTGATTTTGAAAGCGGATTCAAGTCTACCGAAACAACTTTGCCGTTTTCGCCAAGATTACGCAAAAGCCATGTAGTCCAGCTTCCAGGTGCGGAACCCAAATCCAGTACACAGGACGCCTTTTTTAACAGACTGAATTTTTCGTCAATCTCCTGCAGTTTGTATACGCTTCGTGCAGGGTAACCTTCCTTAAAGGCTTTCTGTGACCAAAAATCCGGCTTGGAGTAAGAGTTTGACTTAGACGGCATACTTAAGTATCGGCATTTTGGGGCGGATTCTATACGGTTTTCTTTTTTACAGTCTACTGTCTCCCCCTTTACAATCCCCAAAACTTCTGCTACAACAAAAGCAAAGACACTTGTCAGGAGTTTAACATGAAAAAGTTTTTAGGAGCGGCAGTTTTTGCCGCAGTTACAGCCCTCGTGGCTCTTACGGGATGTGCTACATCTTCATCAGCATCAGCGTCTTCAGACTCGTCACAGGGCAGCCTTGCAGGAAGAACATATCGTCAGGAAATGTCCTACTACGACGGCTCTTCAGTTGTGTATACAATCAAATTTAACGACAGCAAGACATACGACTTTACCCTTTCTTCTCAGGGTGCCGTTATGGAAAAGTACACATACAAGTACACCTATAACGAGGCAAAAAAGACAATGACCGTTCAGATGGCTTCCCAGTGGCTCCCCGATGATCTTTCTGACCTTCTTGCCGCAAGCACTCCCCAGGACTATGCAAAACTTCAGCGTGTACCTAACTCAAAGTCAGAAGTTGTGGCAAAGTACGCTTCCCTTGTAGAAGACCTTGCCGCCTACTACGCCGCAGTGGGAGCACCCCTTACAAAAGCAGATCAGCAGGATGCCGTAAACATCTACAAGTCAATAGCCGACTACAACTTTGACGCAAAGACAGTATACGATGCAGAAATTACAGAAGACAGCCTTGTAATGGTAATGCAGTTTGCAGGACTTTCAGCCTCCCACATGCAGTTTTATACTCCCCACGGAACAAACAACGACAGCGTAACCTCAATTTATTTTTCTACAGGAAACCTTTTTGAGCTTACCTTCGACGGAGTTCCCTACAGTGCTAACATCACTTCTGGAACTGCACCTGTAGTAAACACTTCAAAGAAAACCATTACCGCCTACCTTACCTACAGCGATGAAGATACAGGCGCAATCTACGAGTTTGGCGACCTAGTATGCTCCTACACCACAAAGGGTAGCGGAAAAGATACCGTTCTTGTGCTTACCGTAAAGCAGGCACCAGCAGGACTTAAGGAAGTAGAAGGCACAGTTGCGGAACTTGAATTCATTCCCGACGGATTCCATATGACGAGGGCAAACTAAGGTGAAGACACCACTTTTAAAAATTGCATTTTACGACACAAGAGAATACGACCGCGAGGCCTTTACCGAAGCCAACCGGCAGTTCCTTTACAACATAGACTTCTTTGACTTTCACCTTACAGAAAAGACTGCCCTCACGGCAAAGGGTTACGATGTGGTCTGTGCCTTTGTAAACGACACCCTTAACAAAAAAGTAATCTCGATACTTAAGGAATGTGGCGTAAAGTTTATTGCAATGCGTTGCGCTGGCTACAACAATGTAGACCTTAACGCTGCAAAGGAAGCAGGCATAAAAGTTGCAAGAGTTCCTGCATACTCACCACATTCGGTTGCTGAACATGCAGTGGCCCTTCTTATGTCCCTTACCAGACGCATTCCCCAGGCATATATGCGCACCAGAACGGGTAACTTTACCCTTAACGGACTCACAGGCCGAGACCTTAACGGACTTACAGCCGGCATTCTTGGCACAGGAAAAATCGGAAAGATAATGGCTCAGATTCTAAAGGGATTCGGCATGAACATTGTAGCATACGATGTTTACCCCGATGCAAAGTGGGCTGCAAAAAACGGCGTCACTTATGTAACCCTAGACAAAATCTTTACAGACTCCGATGTACTAAGCCTGCATTGTCCGCTAAACGAGTCAACCAAGCACATTGTTAACGACAAGTCCCTTGCACTCATGAAAAGAGATGCCGTAATCATCAATACAGGTCGTGGCGCACTCATAGACTCAAAGGCCCTTGTTTACGCACTAAAAAAACAGCGCATAGGTGGAGCAGCACTAGATGTCTACGAAGAAGAAAGCGCATACTTCTTTGACGACTGGTCAGTAAATGTAATCAGGGATGATGTTCTTTCCCGCCTTATGACATTCCCCAATGTAATCATAACGGGACATCAGGCCTTCCTTACAAGCAACGCACTTAGCGCAATAGCAGAAACTTCACTTACAAATGTAAAAGAGTTTGAGGAAGGAAAAAAACTAAGTAACGAAATAAAAGCCTAACTTAGTCTTGCATACTAAAGGGCAAAAAAACAGCGGCTGCAAAGGAAAACAAATCCTTACGCAGCCGCTTTTTTTGTTAGAAAAAAATCAGATTAGAATCAGACCAAAATCAAATTAAAATCAGCATTAAAAGAAATTAGAACAGTCCGCTAAGGGTCTCGTCTTCTTCCGTAGTGGTGTCTCGCTTTCTGCATTCCACCGTTACCTCAATTTCGCACAGAGCCCCCAAAGGAAGTGCCGAAACCGCAACACATGATCGGGTAGGCTTTGAAGTAAAATACTTCGCATACACAGTGTTAAAGTCGCCAAAAAAATTCATGTCAGTTAGAAAACATGTAGTCTTTACAACAGCATCAAAACCGTAACCAGCGGCCGAAAGAATTGTGCTTATGTTTTTGCATGCCTGTTCAGCCTGTTCGCTTATGGAAGTTCCCTCAATTTTTCCCGAAAGAGGATTTATTCCAATCTGTCCCGAAAGAAAAAGGTATCCCCTTGTAAGTATGGCCTGAGAGTAAGGACCTACCGCAGCCGGTGCAAGGTTTGTGTTTATCTTTTCCATAAGAGCCTCCTTTGTTGGGTAGCTAGAAGTTTACACCAAAAGCACCTCTTTTACAATGGATTTTTTTATGGGCCCACCTTATTTTTAAGACAGTTTTTGCATTGGTGCAAAGAAAAACTTTTTGTTTCGTCACGGGTCTTCCGGGGTTTCATTCCTCCGCTTACGCTACGGAACGCCTTCTGGCGCCCCTACACCCCCGGGCAGGCTGGCCTTTGGGTAATGTGATGTATGCTTACAGTTAGCATTGTTTGCTGAGTGGGGGGCATTTTATGCTGACAGTTGGCGTTGTATGCTGAGTGAGGGGCATTTTATGCTGACAGTTAGCATTGTATGCTGAGTGGGGGCGTTTTATGCTGACAGTTGGCGTTATATGCTGAGTGGGCTAGGGTAAAGAATTTTTAAAAAAACAGAAAATTCTCCAAATTCATCTTGACATGGTTGCACTGAATTTGCTATAGTCCTCGTTACCGTCTTAAAAGGGCGGTGCAAGAATAAAAACTTTTAGAATTTTGCCGAAAATCCGATAAGTGCTATTGACACAAAGTTGTGTTTAGTATTATACTCGGTACGCTTGCCACTTCTTAAAGAAGAGCAACATGCTATTTGAAAGATGCTATCGAAACAGAAGTTTCGGGAGCAAAGGGAAGGAAAGGACAGCAAAAAAGCAAAGCAGTTC
>ERZ842401.1800-NODE-1800-length-29681-cov-8.297205_pt1 | contig 29681 bp, 15 predicted proteins | sample MGYA00521270_ERZ842401 | MGnify/ENA primary metagenome ERZ842401 (study PRJEB31892, sample SAMEA3878208) | bioreactor metagenome | biome: Moose rumen | place: Sweden | collected 2011-10 | study: EMG produced TPA metagenomics assembly of the PRJEB12797 data set... | reverse complement strand
CACCAAGATCAAGCAGTGGTACAAGAAGGAGCGCCGGGAGGAGAACGTCATCCGTGGCCGGGAGATGCTGGAAGAGGAACTGACGCACAGTGAGATCAAGCTGGATGAGGTCATGGACGAGGAGATCCTCTCCCCCATCCTGAAGCGGCTCTCCTTTGGCTCCATGGACGATCTGTATGCCGCCATCGGCTATGGCGGTGTCGCCCTCAACCGTGTGATCGGCAAGATCAAGGACGAGGTCATGCGGCAGCGTGCCGCCGAGGGCGCGAAGGCAAAGGCGCGGGACGCGCAAACACGAGGCCCAAAGCCATCGGAGGAAAATACGCCCGCCGCGCCCATAACCGCCTTGACGCCTTGCAAGTTCAGAATTTATAAATTCGCTACTGATTTTTAAACCGGCGGGAATACCTTCCAAAATGCAGACGAGCCGCGCCCCGTGACTTTCGCCCGCGTCCATAAACCTAATCAAAGAAATTTCTCCTTTCAAATTTGATGAATAAGAAAATTTGATGTCGAAATTTAGGGGTTAGGGATTAGGGAATTTACCTAACAGCTAACCGCTAAAACCTATTCAACAGGATCATCAAAACCTAAAATCCACGTTGCCACAAATCCCGCAACATACGAAACTAAAACGCCCGCCAAATAAATTGGGATATTATTTGTGGTTGCAGCAAGCGGCAAGCCGGAAATTCCCAAAGTTGCCGCACCGACTGCAAATTTTGCGATAACTGCGCCGCCAAAAGCTCCACCAATGCACGCGCCTATAAATGGCTTGCCGAGTGGAAAAGTTACGCCATAAATCAGCGGCTCCCCAATTCCCATCATTCCAACGGGCAATGCAGAGGCTACGGTTTTTTTCAGAAATTTATTTTTTGTTTTGAAATAAACTGCAAACGACGCGCCGACTTGTCCTGCGCCCGCCATTGCCAAAATTGGTAATAAAATTGTGTAGCCGTATTGCGAAATTAACTCAACGTGAATTGGCGTTAAAGCTTGATGTACGCCGAACATTACCATTGGCAACCACATTCCCGCCAAAATAAATCCAACTGCCGCGCCGCCGGATTGTATCGCAGTTGTTGCCGCCGTTCCAATAGTTTCAGCAATTATTCCGCCTATTGGTTGCAAAATGAAAATTGCCGCCATTCCTGCCGCTAAAATCGTTATCAACGGCGTTAAAAATAAATCGAACATTTCAGGGATAAATTTGTGCAATTTCTTTTCAATCCACGCGCCAAACGCTACAACTAAAACCACTGAAATAATTCCGCCGCGTCCCGGTAAAAGATTTTCGCCGCCAATTTCTACATTTGCAAGCGCGGGATGTGTCATTATTGCCGCCAAAACTCCGCCTAAAATTGGACTGCCGCCAAAAACTTTTCCCGCGTTATAACCTACAAATAAATTCATTCCCCAAAATACCGCGTTGCCGAAAACTGACAGCAATTTTATCATTTGAGAATCTGCAAGCTCCGGCGAAATTTTCAAAGTTACGCCAATAACACCCGTGATTAAACCGCAAGCAATAAAACCTGGAATTAACGGGAAAAATATTCCAGCAATTTTCCTAAGAAAAAGTTTGGCAGGTGTAGCATTTTTAGCTTTAATTTCTTCATATAATTCTTTGCCGTCGCCAATTTTCGGACGCTTATTTAAAATTTCGTTGACGGCGTTTGTAACATTTGAAACTTTGCCGGGACCAAGAATAATTTGAAATTCTGCGCCCGCGTCGTAAACTCCTGAAACTTCAGCCAAATTTTTTATTGTATCAACGGCAATTTTATTTTTGTCGGCAGTTTGCACTCTAAGCCGCGTCATACAATTTGTAGCACTCAAAATATTTTCTGCGCCGCCCAAATTTTTTATCAATTCCGCCGCCAATTTTTCATTAGTCAAATAAATTACTCCTATTCAAATTTTTTTCAGAATTTATTATAATTCTTATCTAAAATCCTTGCAAGATTTAATTTGGCAGGAAAAATTTTTTTGAAATGGAATTTTTAACGATAAATTTTTATTGGAGGCTTGAAAATGTGTTTGGCGTTCCCTGCAAAGGTAATTGAAATAAAAGAAAGTTTGGCAACGGTTGAGCGTTCCGGCGTAAAACGTTCGGCAAGTTTAATGTTACTTCCTGAAGCGAAAGTTGGCGATTATGTTTTGGTACACGCGGGCTTTGCAATGCAAATTATCGACGAAGAAGAATTAAAACTGCGCGACGCCTTAGTAGCAGAAATGAACGGCGCACCAAGAACGGTATTTTCATTATGAGTTTGATTGAAAAAATTAACAAGCTTGCCGAAGGTAAAAAAAATTTGCGCTTTATGGAAGTTTGCGGCACTCACACCGTATCAATTTTTCGCGCAGGTATAAGAAATATTTTGCCGCCGAATGTTGAATTGGTTTCCGGCCCCGGCTGTCCTGTTTGCGTTACCAACGATGATTTTATTGACAAGGCTATAGCTTACTCAAAAATTTCTGATGTGATAATTGCGACTTTTGGCGATATGTTGAAAGTGCCGGGGAGTCATTCAAATTTGGCTGAAGAATCGGCTAACGGCGCAAATGTTAAAATAATTTATTCGCCGCTGGATTGTTTAAAAATTGCGGCTGAAAATCCTGACAAGAAAATAATTTTTTTGGCTGTAGGATTTGAAACGACCGCACCTACTGCGGCGGCAACGATTTTATCTGCGAAAAATTTGGGATTGACGAATTTATTTTTTTTATCTGCACAAAAATTAGTACCGCCCGCGCTGAAAATGTTGTTGGCAGATTCTGAAGTAAAAGTTGACGGCTTTTTATTGCCCGGACATGTGGCAGTTGTTACGGGTACAAAAGTTTTTGAATTTTTGAAAATACCGGCGGTAGTTGCAGGATTTGAGGCTGAAGAAATTTTATTGGCGTTGATAAATTTGTTGAAACAGATTGACGAAGGACGCGCCGAAGTTTCCAACGAATATAAAAGCGTCGTCAAGGTTGAAGGAAATACCGCTGCGCAGAAAATTTTATATGAAGTTTACGAAGAAGTTGACGCAGATTGGCGCGGCTTGGGTACAATTCCAAAAAGTGGCTTGCGCGTTCGTGAGGAATTTGCAAATTTTGACATTGAAAAAATTTTGCCGCTTAAAATTAAAAATGTCAAAAAAAATACCGCTTGTCGTTGCGGCGAAGTTTTGCGCGGAATTTGTAAACCTACTGATTGTAAACTTTTTGGTAAAGCTTGCCAGCCGTTGCATGCAGTTGGTTCTTGTATGATTTCGGTTGAAGGCGTCTGCGCCGCTTGGTTTAAGTATGGAGGTTTAAAAATTGAGTAAAAAAATAACAATGGCACACGGTGCGGGCGGAAAGTTCAGCGCAGATTTAATCAAAGAAATAATTTTGCCCGCGTTTGACAACGAATTTTTAAACGAATTGCACGACGGCGCAAAACTCGGCAACCTTGCAATGACTACTGACAGTTACGTAGTACGCCCGTTATTTTTTCGCGGCGGAAATATCGGCAAGCTGTCAATTTGCGGCACGGTAAACGATTTGGCAGTTACAGGCGCAATTCCAAAATATATTTCAGTTGGAGCGATTATTGAAGAAGGCTTTGAATTCGACGACTTGAAAAAAATTGTAAATGCAATGTCGGCGGCGGCGAATGAAGCGGGCGTTAAAATTGTTACGGGCGATACAAAAGTTGTCGGCAAGGGTCAAGCTGACGGAATTTTTATAAACACGGCGGGAATTGGCGAATTGATTAGCGGCGTTGATATTTCTGCAAAAAATGTTCGCGCAGGTATGAAAATTTTAGTTTCGGGTACTGTTGGAGATCACGCGGCAACAATTTTATCTGAAAGGCACGGATTAGAATTGCCGGAAAATATTAAATCTGATTGTGCGCCGCTTAACAAAATGATTTTTGAAATGTTAAAAGTTGAGCCGAAAATTGCAATGCTTAGAGACGCAACACGCGGCGGAATTGCGGCGGTATTAAATGAAATTGCAACGGCGGCGAATGTTGGAATTATTTTGGAAGAAAATAAAATTCCCATTCGTGAGGAAGTGCGCGGCGTCTGTGATATTTTAGGCTTTGACGCGCTGGAACTTGCAAACGAAGGGAAAATTATTGCCGTTGTACCGGCTGAATCTGCCGAAAAAATTTTAGCCGCAATGAAAAATTTTGAGTACGGACAAAACGCGGCTGAAATTGGCGAAGCTACAGAAAAGTTTCAAGGCAAAGTTGGAATTAAAACGAATATTGGCGGCTTGCGAATTGTCGATATGCCTGTTGGCGAATTAGTCCCGCGTATCTGCTAAAAATTTATTTCCAAAAAATAAAAATCCCTCCGGCAAAAGTCGTTGGGATTTTTTAATTTATATTTTTGTTAAGCCATTGGTTTTTCATAAATGTTTAAATCAACCATATTTTCTTTTCGCGCCACGATAAATGAAACTGCCGAATTACTCAAAACATTACATACAGCGATAAACAATGCCATAATCGGTTCCACGCCAAGTACAGTCATTACAGCTTCAGCCGGTATTCCCACAGCCGTAAAAAGATACGTCAAGCAGATAATTCCGGCACACGGAATTGACGGCTTTGTAATGGACATTAAAAATAACGTGATTAAAAAAGTTATGATCAACTCGTCAGTAACCTCTATTCCATAAACTTTTAACATCATTGCTGTAGACATGGCAAAAAAGAAACAATTACCCTGCTTGTTGAATTGCAACCCCACAGGTACTACAAAGGAAGTTAATTTTGAAGATATTCCCAATTTTTCTGTAACAAATTTCATTGTAGCAGGCATTGCACCATTGGAACTTGCGGCGGCAAATGGAATAGGAGAAAACGCCATTATTTTTTTGGCAAAATTAACAGGTGAAGTCTTGCTTAAAATTGCTATCATTAACGAGGCAACCATTAAAGCCAAAATGACGCCGAAACCTTGCCCGATTATCAGCTTGACAAGTTGCAACAAACTTTCAGGACTTGTAAGAGCCGCTAAAGACATCATAGACAAAAAAACTACCAGAGGAATTGCAATTACTACAATTTCCAATGCACTGATAAACAAGCGGCGAAGTGAATTTATTCCTTCGTCAATCCAATTCAGACGCGGTTTTATTCTGCTTATAATGATACCGAAAAATATTGCAAGAAACATAACTTGCATAATATTTCCGCTTTGCACAGGATCTATCAAATTTTTTGGGAACATTCCGGCGATCATTCCCATTATAGAAAAATTGCCTTCAGATGAAGCAACTTCCGTAACTGTTATACTTTCGCGCATAAATGATAAATCTTCGGAAAAGAAAAAAAGTCCACTCGTCATACTTAGAAGACTCATAACAAGCATCATTGCTACAGTAACAACCGCCAGCCGCATACCTATTCTGCCTGCGTCGTTAGCGTCCGACATTTGAGAAAGACCTGAAACGATTGAAAAGAAAGTTACAGGAGCTACCAACATATTCAGCATTTGTAAAAAAATTTTTCTTATCATGTCGGCGATTAAGTCTATGGAAATAATAACATCATGTGGAAGAAACGCTTGCATCAAAAATCCGGTACTTATACCAAATACCATTGCCGCAATAGTATAAATTAACTTTTTCCGTTTGCTTGAAATGCGGTGTACAATTATGTTAATGACATTTTCGCCGTTGCTGTAAGTGTAGAATATACGGTCTTTGTTTGCCTGTAAAATAGCCACTCGCGCAATGCGTATTTCGTCTTCGTCTGTATCAAAAATCATTGTCAGCGGATTATACGAATCACCTTTAAGAGGTAAAGTAATTCTTGTTTCGCCAAGTTGCCTGTAAATATTCATCTTGACAGGCACTTCAGTTTTTGCCGCTTCATTCCAACAAAGGAAAATTTCCTCTACAAACAAATTTGCCCAATTAATTTCTTTGGGTGTGGATTTAAATTTTGAAAGAATATCAATCATATTTGCCATAGATTCAGCAAAAGTTTCTTTGGTTATTATCAAATTTTTAACAGAATCCAAATTAAAATTCCTCCATTTTGGCTAATACGCCGTTTTTGAAAATTTTTTCAACTTTGACAGAAATAAATTCGCCGAGTTTAATTTTAGAATTGGCGGGAACATAGACGCGCACATAATTTTTAGTAAGCCCGTCAATCAAGCCGTTTTCTTCAGTTTCAGCGATAATTTCAACAGTTTTGCCAATTAAATTTTCGGCGAAACTTTTTTCTTTTGCAGAGGAAATTTCAAGCGCACGACCTGCGCGAATTTTTTTTATTTGAGCGTCGATCTGATTTTTCATAGCGGCGGCAACTGTACCCTCACGCAATGAAAACGGGAAGACGTGAATTTTGCTGAACGGCTGATTTTTTATAAATTCAATCGTCTCCTCAAAAAGTTTGTCAGTTTCGTTTGGAAAACCAACAATTAAATCAGTGCCAATAGAAATATTGGGAATTTCAGAAATAAGCCGCGCCGTCAAGTCAGAAAAATTTTTCGTAGTGTAAGGGCGGTGCATAAGTTTCAAAATTTCATCACTGCCACTTTGCAACGGCAAATGTAAATGGTTACAAATTCGGCTGTCATTTTTCATCAATTTAATTAAATCGTCAGTCATTTCTGCGGATTCAAGCGAACCTAAACGCAGTCGCGCAGGATTAGCCGTGTCTAAAACGGTTTTAACCGCGTCAACTAAATTTGTGCCGTCATGAAAATCTTTGCCATACGCGCCAATATGAATACCCGTTAAAACAATTTCCTTGTAGCCGGAATTTTTCAGCTGCAAACATTCGGCGCGAATACTTTCAAGACTGCGCGAGCGAACTCTGCCGCGAACAAACGGAATTATGCAGTACGAACAAAAATTATTGCAGCCGTCCTCAATCTTCAAAAAGGCGCGGGTACGATGCGGACTGTGAGGCAATTCTTCAAATTCAGAAATACTTTCGACTTTGCCGACAGTCAAAATTTTTTCGCCACGATTTTTTAAAGCCTGTTCAACCAATTCAACAATTTTTGTACGTTCAGCCGTTCCAATAATTATATCGACGCCGCTAATTTTAGAAATTTCCTGCGGCTGATTCTGCGCGTAGCAACCGACTACAACTAAAATTGCGTTTTCATTCGCACGCGCCGCACGTCTTATCATTTGGCGGGATTTTTGCGAACTTAAAGAAGTTACCGTGCAAGTATTTACAACTATAACATCAGCCGTTTCAATATCGCTTGAAATTTCGTAACCTGACGCGCCGAAAAGTTTTTGCATTGCTTCAGTCTCGTATTGATTGACTTTACAGCCCAAAGTATAAAAGGCGACTTTCAAATTTTCAGCCTCCAAATTAATTCCATTTAAATGTAAATTCCTTGTCCATTATTTCGGTTAAGTGGTGATTCTCTCTAAAAATCATCGGTCTTACCCAATTAATACCAAAGGGGATTAATTCTTCAAGAGTTTTGAAGGCGTTTTCGCCCGTTCCTCCCCAATTAATGGAGCTTTTCAAAACTTCGGAAAGACATTTTAGCATAACGTCAAGATTTTCACTGTCATTTACTTCGCTGAAAAAAATTTTAGGAACAATTTTTTCACCAATTTTTACATTTTGAATTTTAATCGGGGTGTTATGAGTAGCACGATTTAAAAACTCCAATATATCTGCAGAATGATTAAAGCTTGTAAAATAAAAATTTTTGTTTTCAGGAGAAATTTCAGGCATGGTATCAAGTGCAGTCCAATTTTCAATATTTTTGGTGTTATAGCAGTTGCACATTAGTATTGAATAATCTGCTTTCATGTAGTTTCTTAATTTGTTAAGCCCCATTCCGGAACCAACCAAATCAATCATCAAAGCTTTTCTGCCTCCAATTCTGTCAGAAAAATATTCAGCTACTTCCATTTCTGAATTAAAGAGAATTTTTCTTGAGTACTGCAAATAATCGCTGGGCGTTGGAATTTCATTTTTATCTTCTTTAAATTTTTTGTACAGCAACCAAAGATAGTAAGTATCACGCCCGCAGAATCCCAAATATTCAAAGTTTCCTTTTTTCTGTAAGTCGTCAATCAACTGTACAAAAATAATTAAAATTGCAATGTTAAATGTAAAAAATTCCCAATACAATTTTTTAATTCCTTCTTGATAAGGATTTCTTAAACGAATTTCGCGCAGGTAAGCCGCAAAATTAAAATCTTGATTCAAGAAATAATTTTCTACTTGATTTGGAAGATTTAAAATTGTTAAAGCTGAATCAAAACCTGCCAAACGAGAATTTTTTATATCGTTATTTTTACTGTCGCCAATATGAAAAACAAATTCATTTTGATCCGCAATTTGTTTCCAAACACGCCCTGAAGATTTTCCGCCGGAAGTGACGACAATTTCAACGGGTACAATTAAGCCGCACTTTTCAAGCATTTTTCTGATAATTTCTTCAGGCAAGTACATATCAGAAATTAAAATATCGCCGGCTTTAACCTGCAAAATATTTTCAGTTATAGGGATCGCCTGTTCAATTTCAACTTGACATTCAATATTTTTTAAAATGTTGCAATTATCATCGCTGAGGTCGGAAATTTTATTTAATTCATTGTAAATATCGTCAAGATTATAGTTGTTGCCGAGTAATGCTAAATTGCGTTCAGCTATAAGCCGCGCTTCAACAAAACCCTCCATTTTATTGGAGTCCTGTATTATTTTAAAAACATTAACAGGGAAAATGCAACGCCGCGCAATCAGCGTATCGAAAATATCCCAAGTCTTTAACAAAAAAATTCCTCCTAGCTTAATTCGTATTGAACAATGGCAAGCACAGAAATTGCTGCCGTATCAGTTTTCAAAATAGTTTTGTATTGATTGATTTTAAAACCCGAATTATAAAAGGCTACTTTCAAATTTTCAGCCTCCTAAATTAAGCATTTCTATAATTTTTTAAAATTGTTAAATCGTCTACCTTAGAATTAATTTCATGGCGTGAATAGAAAATTCCGGTTAAAGGATAGGTTAAATTTGCAAAAATTTTAGCAAGCTGATTTAGAATTTCCTCTACCCCCCCCCCATATATGAGGGGTTTTATCGGAGTCTTCAATACTTCTTGAACACAAGTTAAAAAAACGTCAAGATTTTCGGTATCGTTTGTTTCATTGAAAATAACATCGGGAACAATTTTATTTTCAATTTCCAACAAATTTAATTTTATAGGTGAATTATGAGTAGCACGGTTAAAAAGTTCTACGGCTATTGTATGTCCAATATAAAAATAAAAATTGGAGTCTTCATTTAAAGTTGCATTTGAAATTTGAAAAAAGTTTATCCAATTTTCGGGGATAACAGCACCGGGATAAGCTTTTTTTCCTTGTGGCAAGAAATTACACATCAACATAGAATATTTTAAGCCAAAATTTAATTTTAGATTGTACAAATGTACTCCTGTTCCTGCCAAATCTATCATCAAAGCTTTACGATTGTTGATCTTTGACGAAAAATATTGAGCCATCTCTTTTTCTGAAGTGTGCATAATTTTTCGTGAATAATATAAATAATCATTCGGCGTAGAAATTTCGTGTTTGTCTTCTTTAAATTTTTGGTAAATCAACCATAAGTAATAGGCATCGCGTCCGCAGAATCCCAAATATTCAAAGCCGCACTTTTTTTGCAATTCGTCAATCAGCTGTACCAAAATTATCAAAATTCCTATGTTCAAAGTAAAAAATTCCCAGTATTTACGCTTTATTTCGTCTTGATAAGGATTTCTTAAACGAATTTCGCGCAGGTAAGCTCCAAACTCAAAATCTTTTTGCAGTAAATAATTCTCAACAAAATTTGGACGACTCCAAATTGTTAAAGCTGAATCAAATCCCACGTCACGAGGATTTTTAATATCGCTAATTTCGTTATCGCCAATGTGAAAAACAAATGGATTCTGCGCGGCAATTTGTTTCCAAACGCGCCCTGAAGATTTTCCGTTGGAAGTTATGACAATTTCAACAGGTACGGTTAAGCCGCATTTCAGCAACATTTTTCTGATAATTGATTCTGGCAAATACATATCTGTGATTAAAATATCGCCGGATTTAACTTGCAAAATGTTTTCAGTGATAGGAATTGCCTGCTCAATTTCGGTTTGATATTCGATATTTTTTAAATTATTGCAAGTGTTTTGGTCAAGGTTTGTAATTCTGCCAAATTCTGAATAAATATCATCAAGCGAATAATTATTTAATGTTTTGGCAATATTTTGGCTAGCCGCTATTCTTGCTTGTGTAAATCCGCTAAGTTTCAACCTCTGCTCCATTATATGAAAAACTAAACGTGGCTCAATGCAACGCCGCGCAATCAGCGTATCGAAAATATCCCAAGTCTTTAACAAAAAAAATTCCTCCTAGCTTAATTCATATTGAACAATGGCAAGCGCAGAAATTGCCGCCGTATCAGTTTTCAAAATAGTTTTGCCGAGCGAAACACTTACGCCGCCAAAATTTTTAATTTCTCTAACTTCACGATCAGAAAAGCCGCCTTCAGGTCCAATCAGAATTATAATATTTTTTTCGCAGTTGCAATTTTTGTATTCAGTGAGAATTTCAGAAAGATTTTCTGAAGTTTCCCTTTCGTTGCAAAATAAAAGTAACGCGCCTTGACAGTTGAATTTGCCATTTTTAAATCTGCCAATATTTGGCGCAATTTCTTCAAGCCAATTTAAAATTTCTGTAATTTCGCCAATTTCTGGAATTGTATCACGGGCGCACTGTTCAGCGGCTTCTTTTGCAATTCTGTTCCAACGCTCCAATTTCGTTTTTGCGCGGAAATTTCCGGGACGCGCAATAGTCCTATCTGAAATTAGCGGCTGCAATTTATTAATTCCCAATTCAGTTGCCTTTTCAACAATATCATCAAATTTATTTTGTTTCGGCAGACAATCAGCCAAAGTTATTTTCTTTTCGCCAATTTCCGCCTTAGTAATTTCGCTGATACATTTTGCGTAAATTTTTTCAGAATCAAATTTTGTAAGCTCCAAAGTTGCAGTGTTGCCGAATTTGTCCACCGCAATAATTTTATCGCCTTTTTTGGCACGCAGGGAATTTGCCAGATGATTTGCGTCCTTGCCGGTTATTTCTACATTTTCAGAAAGTTGATCTAAAAAAATTCTCTTCACATTAACCGCCTCGCAATTTTTTATTTGAAAATTTTTTCGACAAATTGTAAATTAATTCCTGCAGACCGGTAAACTACACCGCGTCAATAAAATTTTCTTGTCATAAATTTTTTTTGCTGTTATCATTAGCGGGAGGTGTAATAAAAAATATGACATTAAGCGAAGAAATATCAAAACGTCGGACGTTTGCAATAATTTCACATCCTGACGCCGGCAAAACTACATTAACCGAAAAACTTTTACTGTATGGCGGGGCAATTCATTTGGCGGGCTCAATTAAATCTAGAAAAACTCAACGCCACGCAGTTAGCGATTGGATGGAAATTGAAAAGCAGCGTGGAATTTCCGTTACAAGTTCGGTACTTCAATTTGACTACGGCGGTTGCAGGATAAATATTTTGGACACGCCCGGTCACCAAGATTTTTCTGAAGACACGTACAGGACTTTAATGGCGGTTGACAGCGCGGTTATGGTACTTGACGCGGCTAAAGGCGTTGAGGCGCAAACTAAAAAACTTTTCAAAGTTTGCCGTGAAAGGCGTATTCCAATTTTTACTTTTATAAATAAATTGGACAGATACGGCAAAATTCCGCTGGATTTACTGGACGAAGTGGAAAATGTTTTGGGGATTCGTGCATACCCGATGAATTTTCCTATTGGCGTTGACGGCAAATATTTGGGCGTTTACGACAGGCAGAAAAACCGCGCCGAACTTTTTGCTGAAGATACGACGCACGGGCAAAGTGAAAGAATTTCTGAAATTTTTGATCCAGACGATAAAAAATTTATTGAACGAATTGGACAGGCAAATTTTGACGCCTTGCAAGATGATTTAATGTTACTTGACGAGGCAGGCGAAAAATTCGACAAAGCCAAAATTGACGCGGGCGATTTAACACCAACATTTTTTGGCAGTGCGATGACAAATTTTGGCGTACAAAATTTTTTGGAAGAATATTTGAGACTTGCGCCGCCGCCCGCTCCAAGAATTTCTGACGACGGAATTATAGAACCTGACGACGAAAAATTTTCTGCGTTCGTGTTCAAAATTCAAGCGAATATGAATCCCGCGCACCGTGACAGATTGGCTTTTATCAGAATTTGTTCAGGCAAATTTGAAAGAAATATGCAAGTTTGGCACGCGCCGTCAAATAAAATGATAAAACTTGCACAGCCGCAACAATTCCTCGCGCAGGAGCGGCAAATTATTGAAGAGGCTTTTCCCGGCGATATTGTGGGATTATTTGATCCCGGAATTTTTGGAATTGGCGACACAATCACTGACGCCGCGCACAAATTTAAATTTGAAGAGTTCCCAACATTCCCGCCGGAAAAATTCGCCCGCGTTTCTGCTAAAGACACTATGAAAAGAAAACAATTTGCCAAAGGAATTGAACAGTTGACGCAGGAAGGAGCGATTCAACTTTTTTATCCCGTTGGAATGGGGAGCGATTCTTATATTGTCGGCACAGTTGGAACGTTACAATTTGAAGTTTTACAGTATCGCTTAAAATCTGAATATGGTGTTGACGTTTTACTTACAATGTTGCCGTTTGAAGTGGCGCGGTGGTTGAAATTTGAAAGTGGCGAAAAAGTTACTCCTGCAACATTGCGCGGCGCAAATCGTGGAATGTTCGTTACTGACAGAATAGAAAATCCCGTGCTTTTGGTGGAAAATGAATGGGCATTGGGCTGGATAACTGAAAACAATCCAAAACTTTTGATGAGTGCAACGCCATTTGAAGTTTGAAAATTAAAAATTGGCGGCAGCTGACATAAACATTTATTTGGGAACTTTAAAAATTTAAATAAAAGGCGATAATATGGAAAATATTTTGTCGATAAAAAATCTGGATATAACATTTCGCACGAACGCCGGAAACATTCACGCAATACGCGGCGTAAGTTTTGACTTGCCACGCGGTAAAACAGTTGCACTTGTTGGCGAAAGTGGCAGCGGTAAATCTGTTACAATGAAGGCGGTTACAGGTTTACTGGATTCAAACAGCGTTATCAACGGCGGAAATATTTTTTATAACGGCGTGGATTTACTGACACTTTCAAAAAAAGATTTGCGCCAAAATATTAACGGGCAACAAATTGCAATGGTTTTTCAAGACCCAATGACAAGTCTAGATCCAACAATGCAAATTGGTGAACAGGTTATGGAGGCAATGTTTTTACATAAAAAAATTTCAAAGTCTGACGCCGCAAAAAAAGCCGTTGAGCTTTTAAATTTAGTTGGAATTATCGACGCCGAAAAGCGAATGAAAAATTATCCTCACCAACTTAGCGGCGGAATGCGTCAACGTGTTGTAATTGCCATTGCGTTATCATGTGAGCCGAAAATTTTAATTTGCGATGAACCGACAACTGCGCTTGATGTTACGATTCAAGCCAAAATTTTAAATCTGATAAAAGATATTCAAGCGCAAATGAATTTGTCCGTAATTTACATAACGCACGATTTGGGCGTTGTGGCGAAGGTTGCAGATTTTGTAAATGTTATGTACGCAGGAAAAATTATCGAAGTTGGAACGGTTGATGAAATTTTCTACGATCCGCGCCATCCTTACACGTGGGGACTTTTATCAGCAATGCCCGACCTTGAAACTGATGACGATAGATTATATTCAATTCCCGGCAGTCCGCCGAATTTGTTACACGAGCCGAAAGGCGATGCTTTTTCTGCAAGAAATAAATTTGCAATGAAAATCGACGAAAAAGCCGCGCCGCCAATGTTCCAAATTTCAAAAACGCACTACGCGGCAACGTGGCTACTTCATCCCGACGCGCCAAAAATTGAATTGCCGCCGGAATTAAAAGCGCGGCTTGAACGTTCCAGAAAGGCAGCCGGTGTAGTGGTATAGTTTTTTATAGAAAGGTGGCAATTTTTCAAATGCCTGAACCTTTGCTGAAAGTTAAAAATCTCAATCAGCATTTTAAAATTTCGCGCAGTTTTACGGTTAAAGCCGTCAATAGCGTTTCATTTGAAATTTTTCCCGGCGAAACTTACGGCTTAGTTGGCGAAAGTGGCAGCGGCAAAACTACGATTGGGCGCAGTATCATTCGGCTTTACAATCCTACCGGCGGCGAAATTATTTTTAACGGTATGAAAATTTCAGGTAAGCTTGGAGATCGGGCTCAAAGAATGTTGCGAAAAAATATGCAGATGATTTTTCAAGACCCTATGAGCAGTTTAAATCCGCGTAAAAAAATTGGCGATATTATCGCTGAAGGGCTTGACATTCACAAGCTTTATAATAATTTGGACGAACGCAAGGAAATTATTTCAGAAATTCTAAAAAAAGTTGGATTATCGCCCGCACATGCTGAACGTTATCCTCAACAATTTTCCGGCGGACAAAGACAGCGCGTAGGAATTGCCCGCGCTCTCGTTATGAATCCAAAATTGATTATCGCTGATGAATGTATTTCCGCGCTGGATGTTTCAATTCAAGCGCAGGTTGTTAATCTGATGAAAGATATTCAAGCCGAAACAAATTGCGCGTACCTTTTCATTGCGCACGATTTAAGTATGGTCAAATATATTTCTGACAGAATCGGCGTTTTGCACAAAGGTTTTTTGGTTGAAACAGGAACGACGCAGGAAATTTTTTATAATCCTATTCATCCTTATACAAAAAGTTTACTGTCTGCCGTACCGTTGCCAAATCCTGTTATTGAAAAAAATCGACAGCTTTTAAATTACAACGCCGCTGAAATTAATTACGAAAATTTTAAACTGCGTCAAGTAACGAGTACCCATTTTGTAAGAGACACCGAATAAATCAAAAAAGGAGCTAACCTCTAGGGGCTAGCTCCTTTAGTTTACACTAATTTAATTTGCGCGGACTTCGCGCAGGTTTTATTTATTTTTCATCGTCGTAAGAATAAGCCGCGCTAACATTATCTGATTGTGTCAAATTATCTAAGTTTTGAGTTTCAATGTTTTCAAATTCGTAATTTTCCACTTCGATAATATCAGAAATTTTCGCGCTGGAGTCTTCAAATTCTGAATCCATGAAAATTTCGTAAAGGTCTTTATCTTCGTTGTATTCGTAAGCAAAATCTGCCTTGTTGTGATTCTTGAAAGTTATAGTATTTGCAGTGCTACTGTTAATGTTGAAAACAACGTCATTGCCGCTTTGTTTAGGAGAGGCAATATTCTTGCAGTCAACTTCTACAATATCGCTGCCGCCAAAACCAAAGATAACGTCTTTGCCGTCGCCCGCCGTGTAGTGAATAATGTTGCTGTTGCCGTTGGTGTAAATTGAATCTGCGCCCGCGCCGCCGAGAATACTGTTATAAGCCGCGTCACTTGAAAGGCTGATTCTGTCAGCACCTGCGCCCGCGTCGATTGTAACTTCAATTCCGCTGTTTGTGATAGTGTCATTGCCTGCAAGCGCGTCAATAAACGCACGGTTTTTATCGTTTGGAAGGTTATCTGCACTGGCTGAACCATTTACTATTGGTTTTTCTGCAATATGGATGGAATTATTTTCAACTTCAAGTTCCATATCCGCGCCGTCAACGATTGTAATTGCGTTGGTTGTACCGCTGCCAATGTAGAAAATCTGATCTTTCTTGTTGCTTGCCGTTACGGAGTTTGTAATACTTCCTGAAGTTACCAAAATTTCAGTTGAATCGTTGAAACCTTCAACAGTATCTTTGCCGTCGCCGGTTGCGTATTCAATTACAACATTTTCTGAATCGCCCTCAAGAATAATTTTATCTGTACCTGCGCCGCCTTTAATTGTAACTTCATTGCCGGAACTTGTGATAGTGTCGTTACCTGCGCCGCCGTCGATTGAAGAATTGGAGCCTTCATTTGTAATTTTATCGTTGCCTGCGCCGCCCGTCAGTGTAACGTCGTTGCCGTTGTTTGTGATAGTGTCATTGCCTGCAAGTGCGTCAATAAATGCGCCGTCTTCTTCATTAGGAATGTTATTAGCTTTGGCGTCGCCAAGAATTGTTGCAGGTTCTTTCACTGCGATAACATTTTCTTCGGTGTCAACTTTCCAATTCATCTTCGCGCCGTCTTTAATTGTTATTGAATTGGTATTATTGTTCTTGTCAATGTAGAAAACTATACTACCGTCATTGCTTGTTACAGAATTGACAACGGAGCCATCAACCATAATTGAATCAGTTGCATTAAATCCAACGATTGTATCTTTGCCGTCGCCTGAAGCGTATTCAATGATAACATTCTTAGAATCGTCGGTAAGTTTGATTGAATCTGCGCCCGCGCCGCCGTTAATTGTTACTTCGTCGCCGCTACTTGTGATTGAATCGTTACCTGCACCGCCGGAAATTGAAACTTCATTGCCGGTATTTGTAACTTTGTCATTACCTGCAAGCGCGTCAATAATTGCACGGTTTTTATCGTTGTCAAGATTATCTACTTTTGCCGAACCTGTCAAAGTTGGCAAAGGTGCAATGTGAATTACATTATTTTCAACTTCAATTTCCATATCTGCGCCGTCAACGATTGTAATTGCGTTGGATGTACCGCTGCCAATGTAGAAAGTCTTGCTACCGTCTGAAGTATTTTCTATTGAAGAGGTTACATTTCCTGCAGTTACCAAAATTTCTGTTGAATTGTTGAAACCTTCGATAGTGTCTTTACCTTCGCCGGTTGCGTACTCAATTACAACATTTTCTGAATCGTCCTCAAGAATAATTTTATCGTTGCCTGCGCCGCCTTTAATTGTAACTTCGTTGCCGCTTGAAGTGATTGTGTCGTTACCTGCGCCGCCGTTAATTGAAACATTATCGCCGGAATTTGTAACTTTGTCATTACCTGCAAGCGCGTCAATAACTGCCTCGTCTTTATCGTTGGTAAGCGTTTCAGCCTTCGCCGTGCCGGAAATTGTTTCAGGCGGTTGAATGTGAATAATATCATCTTCAATCGCAAATTTCAGGTTCGCGCCGTCTGCAATTTGAATGTAATTGTTTTTATCGTCAATGTAGAAAATTCTGCTGCTGTTAGCTCCAATAGCCGAATCAATAACGCTGCCGATTACCATAATTGAATCAGTTGCATTAAATCCAACGATTGTATCTTTGCCGTCGCCTGACGCGTACTCAATAACAACATTCTTAGAATCGTCGGTAAGATTGATTGAATCTGCGCCCGCGCCCGCGTTAATTGTAACTTCATTACCGCTTGAAGTGATTGAATCGTTGCCCGCGTCTCCTGAAATTGAAACTTCATTGCCGGTATTTGTAACTTTGTCATTACCTGCAAGCGCGTCAATAAGTGCGCGGTCTTTATCGTTAGGAAGGCTATCTGCTTTCGCTGAACCAATTACTATCGGTCTTTCGGCAATGTGAATGGAATTATTTTCAACTTCAAGTTCCATATCTGCGCCGTCAACGATTGTAATTGCGTTGGTTGTACCGCTGCCAATGTAGAAAATTTGATCCTTCATATTGCTTGCTGTTACAGAGTTTGTAATACTTCCTGAAGTTATCAAAATTTCTGTTGACTCGTTGAAACCTTCAACAGTATCTTTGCCGTCACCGCTTGCGTATTCAATTACAACATTTTCTGCGCCATCTTCGATAGTAATTTTATCATTACCTGCACCGCCTTTAATTGTAACTTCATTGCCGCTTGAAGTGATTGTGTCAGTACCTGCGCCGCCGTCGATTGAGGAATTGGAGCCGCTATTTGTAATTTTATCGTTGCCTGCGCCGCCTGTCAGTGTAACATCGTTGCCGCTATTTTCAACAGTATCATTACCTGCAAGCGCGTCAATAAATGCTTCGTCTTCTTCGTTTGAAAGGTTATTAGCTTTGGCGTCGCCAAGAATTGTTTCACGTTCTTTTACAGCGATAACATTTTCTTCGTGGTCAACTTTCCAATTCATCTTCGCGCCGTCTTTAATTGTTATGGAGTTAGTGTTGTTGTCTTTGTCAATGCGGAAAATTATACTGCCATCCGTGCCTGTTACTGAATTGACAACAGAGCCATCAACCATAATTGAATCAGTTGCATTAAAGCCAACGATAGTATCTTTACCGTCGCCGCTTGCGTATTCAATGATAACATTCTTAGAATCGCCGGTAAGATTAATTGAATCTGCGCCCGCGCCCGCATTAATTGTAACTTCATTGCCGCTTGAAGTGATTGAATCGTTGCCTGCTTCGCCTTCGATAATTACGCTGTTGCCTTCATTTTTAACAACGTCATTGCCTGCGCCGGCGTTAATTGAAGCTTCATTACCGGTATTTGTAATTGTGTCATTTCCTGCAAGTGCGTCAATAGTTGCACGCGCTTTATCGTTTTCAAGAGTATCTGCTTTAGATAAACCAGTTATTATAGGTATTGTTGCAATATGAACTACATTGTTGTTTTCAACTTTTTCAACTTCAAATTCCATCTCCGCTGCGTCTTTGATTGTGATAGTGCCGGAACCAACTTTGATTTGATAATTTTCACCGGCTTTACCTTGACTGGTGATAACTCCGGAAATTTGAATAGAATCTTTTTCGCCAAAGTTTTCGATAGTGTCGCTGCCGTCACCGGTTGCATATACAAAGAGGTTAGAATTTCCATCACTGAAAATAAAATCGTTGCCTTTGCCGCCGGAAATTGTGGACATTGAATATTCATCAGAGGCGTTGAGCGAAATTCTGTCATTACCTGCGCCGCCGTCAATCGATACGCCGTTAGCTTCATTGTAAATATAATCTACGCCGTCGCCACCGCTGATTGTTGAAGAATGACCGTAGTTGTAAACAGAATCATTGCCTGCGCCCGCCATAACTGAAGAACTTTTACCAAAGCTTTCTATTGTATCTGCTCCGGCTAATCCTTCAATAGTTGCTTCGTCTACATCATGTTGAATAAAGTTGTCCTTAGCGTCGTAAATGAAATGTTTTCCATTTTCTTTGTAAACAATGTAATTATCTTCAGCGACCAAATAAAGCGTCTTGCCGTCTTTGGAAATAGATTTTGCGCCGTCTTTTATAGTTATGGCGTTGGTTGTACCGCTGCCAATATAGAAAGTCCTGCTACCGTCCGTTCCGTCTGATGACGATCTGATACTTCCGCTTGTAACTTCGATAGAATCATTTTCGCCGAAACCTTCAACAGTATCTTTGCCGTCGCCGCTTGCATATTGAATAACATTTCCATTGTTGTTTGTAGAAATTAAATCGTTGTCTTTGCCGCCAATTACAGTTACATTGGTTGCATTGCCGGTAATATAAATTTTATCTGCGCCTGCGCCGCCGTCAATCGTGGAATTACTGCCGCTGTTTGTCAGCACGTCATTGCCTGCGTTGCCATAGATTGAAGATTTATCGCCTTCGCTTGTGATAGAATCGTTGCCTTTATCTGCGTCAACAGTTGCGCCTTCAGCGGTATAAGTTTCTTTGTCAGCGGAGGTTGTCAAAGTTGCTGGGAAAGGTAAAGTTTCATAAGTAATCATATTGCCATTAACTACAATATCAGACGCCTTAACATCTGTAATAGTGATAACGTTGGTACTTCCTGAACCGATTGTAATTAAAACATTGTTGCCGCTCTGTTTCGGCGTACCAATAGTACCGCTTGTAACTTCGATTGTGTCATTGCCTTCAGCAAAACCTTCGATAGTATCTTTGCCGTCGCCGGTTGCAAACTGAATCACGTTGCCTTGACCGTTTGTATAAATTGTATCGTTAGCTGCGCCGCCCTTGATTGTATTGCCGGCTGCGTCGCCTTCAATGTAAATTTTATCTGTACCTGCGCCGCCGATAAGTAAACCGTTCGAGCCTTCAGAAATTAAAGTGTCGTTACCTGCGCCACCATCAAGCGTTACATTGGCAGCAGTATTGCTAAGTACGTCATTACCTGCGTTACCATAGATTGAAGAATTTGCGCCTTCATTTGAAATTGTGTCGTTACCGCCTGCCGCGTCAACGGTTGCGCCTTCGTCAGTGTAAGTTTCATTATCTGCGCTCGTTGTCAAAGTTAATGGATATGGACTTGGCGGAGTTGCAATAATGAAGTTACCTTCAACTTTAATATCAGAAGTCTTGACGTCTTTGATAGTGATAACATTCGCCGTTCCTGAACCGATTGTAATTAAAACGTTGTTTCCACTCTGTTTAGGAGTACCAATAACGCCGCTTGTAACTTCGATAGAATCATTTTCACTGAAACCAATGATAGTATCTTTACCGTCGCCGGTTGCATATTCAATCAAATTGCCTTGACCGTTTGTATAAATTGAATCGTTGCCCGCGCCGCCAATAATTATATTACCAACTGCTGAACTTCCGAGACTAATTTTATCAACGCCCGCGCCGCCGTCAAGTACACCTTCAGAGCCTTCAGAAATTAAAGTGTCGTTACCTGCGCCGCCTTCAAGCGTTACTAAATCAGCTGTATTTTTCAATGAATCGTTGCCTGCGTTGCCATAAATTGAAGAGTTTGCGCCTTCGTTTGAAATTGTATCGTTACCGCCTGCCGCGTCTACGGTTGCGCCTTCGTCAGTGTAAGTTTCATTATCTGCGCCCGTTGTCAAAGTTGTTGGATATTCAACAGGAGGACGGTAAATAATAGTATTGCCTTCAACTAAAATTTCAGAAGTTGTAATATCTTTGATAGTGATAACGTTTGCTGTACCTGAACCGATTGTAACTAAAACGTTGTTGCCGCTTTGTTTAGGAGTACCAATAGCCCCGCTTGTAACTTCGATTATATCATTCTCTCCAAAACCTTCGATAGTGTCTTTGCCGTCGCCTGTTGCAAACTGAATTACGTTGCCTTGACCGTTTGTATAAATTGTATCGTTACCTGCGCCACCCTTGATTGTATTGCCGGTTGCAGAACCTTCAATGTAAATCTTATCTGTACCTGCGCCGCCTTCAATTAAACCGTTCGAGCCTTCAGTTATTAAGGAGTCGTTACCTGCGCCGCCTTCAAGTGTTACATTGTCGGCAGTATTGCTAAGCACGTCATTACCTGCATTGCCGTAAATTGAAGAGTTTGCGCCTTCATTTGTGATTGTGTCGTTGCCACCTGCCGCATCAACGGTTGCGCCTTCGTCAACAAAAGTTTCATTGTCTGCGCCTGTTGTCAAAGTTGTTGGATATGGATTTGGCGCGTAAATAATATAATTATCTTCAACTTTAATATCAGAAACTTTTACATCTTTGATAGTGATAACATTCGACGTACCAGAACCGATTGTAACTAAAACGTTGTTGCTGCTTTGTTTAGGAGTACCAATAGCCCCGCTTGTTACTTCGATAGAATCATTTTCACTGAAACCAATGACAGTATCTTTGCCGTCGCCGGTTGCAAACTGAATTAAATTGCCTTGACCATTTGTATAAATTGAATCGTTGCCTGCGCCGCCAATAACGGTATTACCAACTGCTGAACTTCCGAGACTGATTTTATCTACGCCTGCGCCGCCGTCAAGGATACCTTCAGAGCCTTCAGAAATTAAAGTATCGTTACCTGCGCCGCCTTCAAGTGTTACGAAATCAGCTGTATTTTTCAATGAATCATTGCCTGCGTTGCCATAAATTGAAGAGTTTGCACCTTCGTTTGAAATTGTATCGTTACCGCCTGCCGCGTCAACGGTTGCGCCTTCGTCGGTATAAGTTTCTTTATCTGCGCCAGTTGTCAAGGTTACAGGATATTCAGCCGGACTGTAAATAATGATATTGCCTTCAACTTTAATATCAGAAGTTGTAACGTCTTTGATAGTGATAACATTCGACGTTCCAGAACCGATTGTAATTAAAACATTACTGCCACTCTGTTTCGGCGTACCAATAGCACCGCTTGTAACTTCGATAGAATCATTTTCACTGAAACCGATGATAGTATCTTTACCGTCGCCGCTTGCATACTGAATCAAATTGCCTTGACCGTTGGTATAAATTGAATCGTTGCCCGCGCCGCCAATAACTGTATTACCAACTGCGGAACTTCCGAGACTAATTTTATCTACGCCTGCGCCGCCGTCAAGAATACCTTCAGAGCCTTCAGAAATTAAAGTATCGTTGCCTGCGCCGCCTTCAAGTGTTACATTGTCAGCTGTATTTTTCAATGAATCATTACCAGCATTGCCATAAATTGAAGAGTTTGCGCCTTCATTTATGATTGTGTCGTTACCGCTTGCCGCGTCAACAGTTGCGCCTTCGTCAGTATAAGTTTCATTATCTGCGCCTGTTGTCAAAGTTGCGGGATATGGATTTGGATTCGGATTGTAAATAATTGTATTTCCTTCAACTAAAATTTCAGAAACTTTAATATCTTTGATAGTGATAACGTTGGTACTTCCTGAACCGATTGTAACTAAAACATTGTTTCCGCTTGGTTGAGGAGTACCAATAACGCCGCTTGTAACTTCGATAGAATCATTTTCACTGAAACCAACGATAGTATCTTTGCCGTCGCCTGACGCGTATCTGACAATATTACTGCCATTGTTTAAGTAAATTGAATCGTTACCTGCGCCGCCTTCGATTGTACTTTCAAAGCCTTCCCAAGCACTGTTACTTTCTACGCTGATAAGGTCGTTACCCGCGCCGCCGTTTACTGAACTATTAACAAAAGCACCTTTGATTGTGTCGTTATCTGCGCCGCCGTCAATAGTTGAATCTGCACTATAGTCAGTGATAACATCTTTGCCTGCGCCGCCATTTATAACAGCAGCATTGCCATAGTTATTAAAGATTGTATCTGCGCCGTCGCCCGCGTTAATCGTTACGTTATAGCCGGATGAAGTATCAGTATCAGTGAAATCATTGTAAATTGAATCGTTGCCTGCGCCCGCGTTTATTGAAACACTTGAGCCGGTATTTGAAATAGTATCGTTACCGGCAAGCGCGTTAATTGTGGCGTTGTCTTTTTCATTGGAAATTTTATCTGCGCCGGAAGTTCCTTCTTTGTACAGATCATTTATTTCAACTTCTTGAATATTTCCATTTTCTCCAATCTGATACCTGAAAGTTTTACCGGCCATATCTTTAAAAGTTACAGTACCGCTACCGATTGTCAATTTTAAATCGCCATTACTTACAACGGACGCTGAAATACTTCCGCTTGTAATTTGTAAAAGGTCTGATTCAGTAAAACCTGTAATAACGTCGTTGCCGTCGCCAGTTTCGTATTTAATTAATCTTTCGCCGGAACTTGAATTTAAATCGATTGTATCATTACCTTTGCCGCCAATAACTGTAGTTTGAGCGCGTAAATCGCCGGTAATAGAATCATCGCCCGCGCCGCCGTTAATTGAAACGTTTGTAGCACCGCAACTAATAATTGTATCTTTGCCATCGCCGGCGTCAATAACAACATTATGACCGCGATTTTGATTTACATTACCTTCAAAATCTTCATCATAATCTATATCCATCGTGTCGTTTTTAATGTAGTCGTCGCCTGCGCCGCCTTCGATTGTTACATATTCGGCATCATTGTAAATATTATCCTTGCCTGCGCCTGCATTGATTGAAACATTGTCGCCATAATTAGAAATAGTATCGTCACCGGCAAGCGCGTTAATTGTGGCGTTGGATTTTTCATTATAAATTGTATCTGCGCCGGGAGTTCCTTCTTTATAGAGGTCTTCGCCGCCGCCGCCAAATTCAATTATGTTGCCGTATTCATCATATACATTAAAGGCAAGTCCGCCATCTTCAGACAACCATTCAAAACCGTTAGCAATTTGAATAGTTCTGTCATCGCCGAAATTTAATTCAAGCATATCATCGCCAAGCACGTAACTTGGTTCTTCATCAAGACTAAATGTAAGGTGAATGTTATAGGCGTCAGTTAATTCATCAATGTAAAGGGAGCCGCCGCCGTAGTACAAATTAAGTCTGTCAAAATCAGTACCGTAAATTGAAAATTCTCCGCCGCCGCCGTCACTTCCGCCGCCAACAGTTACATTATATTCATTGGCGTCATTATCCAAATCAATGTTTAAATATGAAGCTCCTGAAGCATCAATATTGGTAATTTCTGTACCGCCGGACAAGCTTTCATTTACTTCACCAATGCTAAGATAATCATTTTCATACCAAGGATATACATAAAGAGTTTCGCCGTCCCATTCCAAACCGTCAGGCAAATTGTTAAATTCAACTCTATCGCCGTATTCATTATATACATTAATATTGAGTTGTCCGTTATCTGAAACCCAATCTTTGCCGTTGCCAATTGCAATAGTTCCTTCGCCCAAATTTAAGTAAAGTGTATCGCCGTCAAATTCGTAGCGTTTTTCTTCAGGTTCAAATGTAAGATGAATATTGAAACCTTCGTTAATTTCGTCAATGTAAAAATAGCCGCCGCCATAAGCTACATTAACTTCAGAATAGTATGTACCGTGAAAATTAGATTCGCCGCCGCCAAGAGTTATGTTGTAGTCATTGTACCAATCATCAAATGCAACATTTAAATAGCCGTCGTACTCTGACGCGTCAATATTGGTAATTGGTCCATCAGTTTCGCCCAAAAGTCCGCTTAAATAAGTAAAGCTAAGTTCTTCTTCGCCGGCTTCGTAGTTTTCATATATGTGAAGAACTTCGCCGTCCCATTCCAACCCATTAGGCAAAATTATAATTCTTTCGCCTTCAGAATCTACCAAATCAATATCAAGGTTTCCTGAATCTGACGCAAACTCTTCGCCATTAAGAATAACGATTCTGCCGCTGTCGCCGTCGTCAAGTAAAATGGTTATTCCTTCGTCATATTCCCAACGAATATTAGTATAATCTACATTAATTTGGATTGTGTCGCCATATTCATAATCTTCAATTTTGAGAGTTCCGCCGCTGAAAATAAACAAATCATAGCCTTCGCCGCCTGATACAGTTGCTTCGCTCCAAGAGCTGTCATTTTCAATAGTATCGTCGCCGTCGCCTGCGTCGATTACTACTTCAGCACCGGTGTTATAAATATGGTCGTTGCCGTCTTCGGCTCTAATTGTGACGTAATCGCCGCTGTTGGTAATTTCATCATCACCGCTGCCGCCATTAAGTTCAACGTCGTTTTCATAATTATCCATAGTATCAGCCCCCATGCCACTTTCAATAGTTGTTTTACTTCCTCTGTTTGTAATTTTATCATTACCGGCACCGCCGGAAATTGAAACATTTTTACCCGTGTTGTCTATTGTGTCATTGCCAGCACCTCCATTTATTGTTGAATTATTAGCTTTGTTACTAATAAAATCATCATCGTCTCCGCCATCAACAGAATTTCTTTCAAAATATGAAGTATAAATTGTGTCTTTGCCAGAACCGCCATTGATTGTAATGTCATTGCCACTAACACGACCATTATCTTTTAGTTTTGACGGTCCTTGAGTTGCCGGAACATGAATATAATCATTACCTTCGCCGCCATCAACTTTTACACTATCTCCGCCATTTGTAATAGAATCGTTGCCTGCGCTGCCAGAAATTGTAACCTTGTCCGCACGATTTGTAATAACATCGTTTCCACTACCTGCATCAATAGAAGTGAGGTGACCATCAGATTGACCGCCATTATTCATGATAGTGTCTGCACCATCGCCGCCATTAATAGTTGCAGATTCACCTATGTTATAAATTGAATCATTGCCTGCGCCGCCAATCAGTGTTGCATATGCACCGGCAGAACTATTGAAAAGGCTGCCATTAGAAATTGTATCGTTGCCGACTCCTGCGTTAATTGAAACATTAGAATTAAGCTCATTGTTATGTATAAGATCATTGCCCGCGCCCGCGTCTATCGTAGTATTTGCGCCGTTATTTGTAATTGAGTCATTACCTGCGCCCGCGTCTATCATTGCATCGGAAACAGAATTTTCGATACTGTCAGCGTAAGCCGAGCCAAAAATTCTGTTGGCAATTTTTCCATTAACTATGAAGTTGAGATTTTTCTTGGCAACATTTTTCAGTAAAATATTGTTTGTACCTACAGACAAATAAACATCTTGCCCGCTGATTGAATAGCTACCAATTTCGCCGCCAATAATTTGCAACGTGTTATTTTCGTCAAGCCCGTAAATAGTATCGTTACCTTCGCCTGCGGTGTATTGAATCAAATTGCCTGTAGCGTTGCTTGAAAGTGAAACAACGTCATTGCCTGTACCCGCGTTAATCGTGTTATTTTGCGCGTCGTCAAGTTTAATAACGTCATCATCTGCGCCGGTGTTAATTGAACTTTCAGTAAGGTTGCCGGTTGTTCTAAGAGAATCTTTACCAACGCCGCCATCAATCAAAACATTATTACCACATACGTCAAAAGTATCGTTGCCTTCGCCGCCAATAAGCGTTGCAAAATCATGGTCGTTATCGAAGTAGTCATTACCTGCACCGCCGTTGAGCGTTATTTGTTCAGAATTATCTCCCCAGTTTTCAAGTGTATCATCACCCGCGCCGCCGTTCATTGAAATATTATAGCCGCCGTCAATTCGCAGAGTATCTTTTCCTTCCCCGCCGTCAACTGTAGCATTTGAACCGCCGTAATTGAAAATTAAATCATTACCGACACCGCCATTGAGTGTTGAATCATACTGACTGCCATTCCAAATAGTATCGTTACCTTCGCCGCCGTTGATTAAATCATTTGCGCCGCCATTGTCAATATAATCATCACCTGCGCCGCCATCTACCGTTATATTTTGACCGTCGCCGGTGTTGATTCTGTCATTTCCGTCACCGCCATTTATAGAAACATTTTCGCCGTTTCCAGTCCAAGTAATATTTCCAATAGAATCGTTACCTGCGCCGCCATCGATTGTTACGTTACTGCCGTAATTATCGATAGTGTCATTGCCTTTGCCGCCCAAAACTAAATTATGAAGGCCTCTATTGTCAATGGTATCATCATCGTCGCCGCCGTCAGTTGTTACATTTTCGCCGCCAAAAATGATATAGTCGCTACCTGCGCCCGCGTCAATTTTAACACTTGAACCGCTATTATCGATTGAGTCATTACCTGCAAGCGCGTCGATTGTTGCATTGTCTAAAGTGTTATTGATCGAATCTGCGCCGCTTGTTCCTTTGATATAAAGTGAATTGGAATTGCCGCCGCTTAGAGTTCCAACAATATTCACGCCGCTATTTGCGCCGCCTTGAACAGTTAATGAACCACTGCCGACGCCAATAATTAAATTACTGCTGCTTGTCGTTGTAGTATAAGTTGAGCCGGTAATTTGAATTGTATCATTTGAATCTAAAGTGCCGGAAATATAATCGTTGCCGTCGCCGTTGTTGTATTGGATTAAAACGCCGCTGCTCCATTCTGAATTTAAAATAGTATCGTTACCTTTGCCGCCAACAATCGTTATTTGAGACGCGCGATTTGTTATATAATCGTTGCCTTCGCCTGCATTAATTGAAGTGTAGTCGCCGCCTTCAAAATCATAAATCGTATCGTCGCCCGCGCCTGCGTTAATTGTTACATATCTGCCACCGGAAGGATAACTGCCATTTGAGATATTATCATTGCCTGAACCTGTTGTGATTAAAGTACTTGAAATTGTATTTGAAATACTTTTACCTGAAACAGAAATTCCGAAAACTTCGCCCAAAGTTTTACTGCCGTTTTTATAGTAATATTTTGCATCGGCAATATCTGAAATATTTGAAACGCCCTGCAAAGTTACACTGAAAGTATTTGGGTCTGTGTCTTGAATGACAATTCCATTTGAAGTTTCAGAGTAGGTAAGATACTCGCCGCCGGTGTCGTCATTATCCACAATAAAAACATCTTCAGCTGAAAAATCTGTAACTACGAAATTAACTTTATTTGAAGTGGAAGAAGTTACTTTAATTGAATCGCTGCCTGCACCTCCGGTTATAGTGAGTTTATTTAGCCCGCCTTCAACTTCAAAATAATCATCTCCCGTACCGCCGTCAGCTAGTACAGAATACGCTTTTGAAGCGGAAATTTTAATATAATCATTTCCGGCGTCACCATAAAGAGTATTAAAATAACTTCCCGTAGCAATAATAGAATCATTGCCCGCACCGCCATAAATTGTATTAAAATCTCCTTTTACACTAACATAATCATCACCACGATAAGTTTGAATGGAGGAATGTTCCCCACTGTAATCAAACGAATCGTTGCCGGTTGTACCTTCGACATTGGAAAAGTAACCACTTTTCTTATCTGCCATAAGCCGTCACCCTTTCAAAAAAATCCTACCTGCAATATATCAGCATAATTATAACACCCCCCCCCGAAAGTCAAGTAGGTTATAGAAATTTAATGAAATTTTAATGTTTGTGAAATAAAAAAACCGCTCATTAAGAGCGGCAAGGATTTTTATTTTAGAAATTCTTTTTAATGATATAGAAAAGTTTGGAGCCGGGATTTACGCCGGTAAAGTGAGAAATTGCGGCGTCAATACCGTTAGCCAAAATATAATTCTGAATTTCAACTGCTTCTGTATCTGCATCAAAATCAAACTTAAAGGCGGCGGCGGCAACTTTGCCCAATGCTTCAGGGTTTACGTCGTGCAACGCAAGCTGATTCGCAGGATAAATAATTCTGTCATTGGGCGAAAGTTTGCGTTTGGGATTTCTGCCGACTCTTATAACTTCATCTGAAAGATAGGGATTTGAAAAACGTTTTTCAACTTCTTCAACGTAATGGCGATGAGCGGCGGGCGCAAATTTATATTTCGTCGTCAAAAGTATTGAAGTTTCAGCCCAAACGTCGCGGGCAGTTTCCAAAATTTCCGGCACTCTTAAAGCGTTTGAAATATCGTTAATACCGCGCTGATAGGCAAGGTAAGCTATTGCGGCGTGTCCGGTGTTGACGGTAAAAATTTTTCTGTCAATGTAAGCGTTCAGATTGTCAACCAAATTCAAGCCTTGAATGTGCGATAAATCTCCTACAACTTGTTTTGAATCAACATCCCATTCCGCGTATTCTTCGACCGTTACCAAAAGTTTTTCGCCGTAAGGTTGATTCGGAACAATTCTATCAACCGCAGCATCTGGAAAACCTACAAGCCTGTCAAGCTCATTTTTCATTTCGTCGGAAAGTTTAGCGTAAATGAAATTTTTCAACGTGGTTGAACTGCCAAACATATTTTCGCAGGCAATAATATTCAGCGGCGATTTATTTTTTTCAAGGCGAAGTTTCAAGCCCTGCGCGAGGTTTTCAGCGATAAATTTTAAATTGTTGGGACCAATGGCAGTTGTAATAATATCAGCGTTGGCAACCGCGTCAACAACTGCATCAACAGCAACATCATCCCTGTCGCTGTCAATCGCCGAAATATTTTCAACCAAAATTTTTTCAGATTTACCCGCAATTTGCACGTTGTATTTTTTTTGATTGTTAATATCGTCAACCAGAGAATCAATAACATCAATGAAAGTTACGTGATAACCCGCTTTGCTCAAAAGTAAACCTATAAAGCCGCGCCCGATATTTCCTGCGCCAAAGTGTACTGCATTTTTCATTTTAAAACCTCCAGTAAAAAAATTTCTACCAAATTATAAATTAGAATCAGTTGAAACGCAAAATTTTTTTCAACAAAAAAAAAACGGCAGGAAAATTCCCGCCGTAAAAGGTTAAA
>ERZ842401.1799-NODE-1799-length-29681-cov-8.537535_pt1 | contig 29681 bp, 26 predicted proteins | sample MGYA00521270_ERZ842401 | MGnify/ENA primary metagenome ERZ842401 (study PRJEB31892, sample SAMEA3878208) | bioreactor metagenome | biome: Moose rumen | place: Sweden | collected 2011-10 | study: EMG produced TPA metagenomics assembly of the PRJEB12797 data set... | reverse complement strand
AACGATAAAATCAAGCTTCCATGCGTGTTCGACCATTAATTTTGTCCTTTACGTCGAAAGCTCCACACACACTTTCACAAGACCAAACGAAATAACTATAGCATACAGCAATAATATCATAAATCTCGCTACATGGAAACTGCTGGAAAAGAAAGGCTGCACATTCCTGCCAGTAGCTGGCTACAGAATAGGTAAGGATTATCACGCAAGCACTTCAACAAGCGACCTCTATGGACACCAGTATTGGTCCACTACCGCAAACACCTCCAACGGTAAGGACGCGTGGGCGCTGACAACCTTTTCCACAAGCAACAGATTGGTAAATAGAGACAGATACTACGGCCACAGCGTACGTCTTGTTAAGGACTACGTTGCCGACTGATAAAACAAAACACCAACATAAACAAAAAGCCTCCCCAATAAGGAGGCTTTTTTCGAAAGTCAACGCTCGACAAGGACAAAAAATGCTTGGGCAGAATCAGCCAACCACCGTTGAAAATCATTCTGCCCACATAAAAAACAACAAAAAAAACGTAAAATACAGCACTTTGCTGGTACTAAAAAAAGGTGCTGACAAAATATTTTTACACAAACAACGTTATTTCGCAAATTTTTCAGTACCTTTGCAAAAAATTTTTTCTAACTACAAACAGAGAAAGATCATGAGAAAAACAATCACCCTTATGGCACTGATGGCCATAACCGCAACAATGCTCACAGCCCAAAACAAATTTGAAGGCATAGTAACCTACTCCCTCGAATCGGTTGGCGAAGTTGACGTGCCGCTACAGGAAAAATCGTTCCAGATAAATGTATATCAGGACAAGGCTTATCTCGGCAACGAGCAGAGGAAAACCATAGTCAACGGCCGCAAAGTATTTTCCGTACTGGACCTTAGCCAACTAATCAGTGGGCTGCAGGCCAACGATGTCTGGGAGTCGGACTACGATGGTAACGGCAAAGTAATAGCCTCGCACGAGATGACGCAGGAGGAGCTCGACAGCATCACCATCCCCGACACCAAAGGCATGTATATCGAATATGTGGGAGGCGAAACACGCGATATAATGGGCTACAAGGCACAAAAAGCCAAATACCACGTCTTCAACGAAGAGGGCGTGGACAAAGGTTTCGACGTGTGGTACACCACCGAGATTGGTCCTGAGTACGACTTTGTCCTCTGCGCAGGCCTTAAAGGTTTCCCGCTGGAATTCATTCAGTCGTCGGGCGACGGCAAGGCAGTGCAGTACAAAGTTTCGGGATTTACCAAAGGCAAAGTGAAAAAGACCGACTTTATGCTGCCCGACGGTTTCGACATACTCACCGAAGAGGCTTTCTCATCTCTTATGAAAGACATCCAGGAAGCCATGGCGTTGATGCAGGAATAGCATTTGCACAAAACAGAAAAAGAAATCACCAATGAAAAGACTATTTGCAGCAGTTCTTGTCGCCGTTGTTGCCCTGCTTGGCAGCAATGCCGCGGCCAAAAAAGCCAAGACTTTCGAAGGCATAATAAGCTACACCATCACCGCCACCGGCGACCCCTCAATAACCTCCAGTTTCGAGATGATGCCCGCCGAAATGCTCATAGCCACACTGAAAACCAAAGGCCACAACAGCGTGTTCTCCATCATGGGGCAGAAAACATACCTCGACTCCAAAAAAGGCACCATGACGTCGCTTATCGACATGTCGATGCTTGGCATGGGCACCTACTGCATGGAAAACCCCTACGACGGCAAGACTACAACCGGCAAAGCCCCTGTGTTTACCGGCGAAACCAAAACCATCTGCGGCTATACTGCCGAAAAGGTAACCATAGCATCGACCGACAGCGCCACCATTGAGGCCTGGGTAACCCGCGAAATGACCACAGACGCCGCAGTGCCAATGCTGCCGGGGATAAACAACTGCGTGCCGCTGCAGTTCAACATCGAAACAGCGGCAACGGGCATGGGCACCATAAAACTGACCCTCACCGCCAACGAAATGAAACAGCAGAAAGTGCCTGCCGATGACCTTGTGCCGCCAAAAAAATGCCAATCCATAACCACCGAAGAACTCAACACACTGCTGCAAAGCATACGTAATTTCGGCAACGATTTCGACGAATAAAACGTTTTCAACAACAAACAGTTTATAAACCGCCCCAAAAAGGGCGGTTTTTTTTTGCCAAAAATCGTAATTTTGCAATTTTAGACCAAACCAGCGAAAATCCGAAAAAAACATGGCAAAAAACGAGACAAGGAAAAAAAACAACGGCAAAAGCAAGTCAACAAGCAGTGTGGCCACATTCCTAAAGAGCGACGCATTCCGCAAAATTTGCGGCGTGTTCCTACTCTTGTTCTCACTGTTCCTCACAGTGGTATTCGTGTCGTATTTCCTGACATGGAACCACGACTACGGGATAACCGAAAAATACTCGAACTGGGGCGGCAAACTGGGATTCAAACTCTCACATTTTTTCATATACCACACTTTCGGAATAGCATCGATGGGATTTGTGGCAATATTTGCGGCATTGGGATGCAAACTGCTGGGAATTAAAATACTGAAACTGGGACGCACCACCACGATAGCGCTGTTTTGGATGGTGTGGCTGTCGCTGTTTTTAGGTTTTATACACCTGCTTGCAGCCCCGGCCCCCGACGACAGCCTTCGATGGATAAGCATACTGGCAGGAGTGGTGGGCTACAGCACAGCATCGTGGATAAGAAACCTTGTGGGAATCCCCGGACTGGTGATACTTCTGCTTTTCGGACTTGGACTTGGACTTTGGCTGATACACCACGTATCGTTCAAGGGCATAATAACAAAAACCAACGACGCCATAGAAAAACACAAAGCCCAGAAAGCCCTCGAAGCCGCCCAAAAACACGACGCCACCCCCGAACCGCCACAGCCTCAGGTGACCAAAACCGCCGAACCACAAACCAAAACCGAACCTGCGGCAAAACCCCTTGTTACTTTCGACGACATAGACGACCAGCTGGACTTACCTGCAAAAAAAACACCACAAGCCGAACCCATTTCCGACACCGACGACACTGATTTTGAAATTGTGAACAACGGCAACAACCCCACCCCACAACCTGCCGAGCAGCCCGACGAGCCGGCCGACGACGACGAACCCATGGAGCACTACACCACCGATGAACCCTACGACCCTCGCCTCGACCTGCGCGACTACAAATTCCCCCCCACCGACATGCTCGAACACCACGAGGACAAAAACGAAGAGGTAACTCGCGATGAAATGGTGGCCAACAAGGACAAAATTGTAAAAACACTGAAAAACTACTCCATCGAAATAACCAAGATAACCGCCTCGCCCGGCCCCACCGTAACCCTCTACGAGATAGTCCCAGCCCCCGGCATTCGCATCTCCAAAATAAAAGTGCTGGAAGACGACATAGCACTGAGCCTCTCCGCCCTCGGCATACGCATAATAGCCCCCATCCCCGGCAAAGGCACCATCGGCATTGAGGTGCCAAACGCCAAACCACAGGTGGTGTCGATGCTTACGATGATAAAATCGGAGAAATTCCAGAACAACAACTACGAACTGCCTATAGCCATTGGCAAAACGGTGAGCAACGAGACCTACGTTACCGACCTCACCAAAATGCCGCACCTGCTCATGGCCGGCGCCACCGGACAGGGAAAATCCGTAGGCCTCAACGCCATCATAGCCTCGCTGCTGTACAAAAAACACCCCGCCGAACTCAAATTTATCATGGTGGACCCCAAAAAGGTAGAACTCTCGCTCTACAACCCCATCGAAAAACACTACCTTGCCAAACTCCCCGACAGCGAGGAGGCCATCATCACCGACGTGCGCAAAGTGGTGCGAACTCTCAACTCGCTGTGTATCGAGATGGACAACCGCTACGACCTGCTAAAGGACGCGCAGGTGCGCAACATAAAGGAGTACAACCCCAAGTTTATAGCCCGACGGCTGAACCCCAACAAAGAGGTGGGACCCAACAATTTCCACCGCTACCTGCCTTATATTGTGGTGGTGGTTGACGAGTTTGCCGACCTTATAATGACCGCCGGACGCGAGGTGGAGACCCCCATTGCCCGACTGGCACAGCTGGCACGCGCCGTGGGAATACACCTCATCATAGCCACACAGCGCCCCTCTGTGAAGATAATCACCGGAACCATCAAAGCCAACTTCCCGGCACGTATTGCCTTCCGCGTAACCTCGCAGGTGGACTCGCGCACAATTCTCGACAGCGGCGGTGCCGAACACCTAATCGGCCGCGGCGACATGCTGCTATCTACCGGCAACGACGTGCTGAGACTGCAATGCGCCCTTATCGACACCCCCGATATACAACAAATTGTGGACCATATCAGCGCACAGAACGGATACCATAAATGTTTCGAACTGCCCGAATACCTCGACGAAAACGACGCCCCCAACAAAGATTTCGACCCTGGCAAAAAGGACGCACTTTTCGAACAGGCCGCACGGCTGGTGGTGTCGTCGCAACATGGCTCCACATCGCTGCTGCAACGCAAGCTGGAGCTGGGCTACAACCGTGCCGGCAAGATAATGGACCAGCTGGAAGCCGCCGGTATTGTGGGTCCCTCCGAAGGCTCCAAAGCCCGCGAAGTGCTGGTGAAAACCGACGCAGAACTCGACGAAATTCTCGGCAACCTGCTGTAAACCAATGGCTATAAACAACTTCCTCGACCACATTGTGCACCCCGACGCCCAGCAATACGCCGAGGAACACACCTCTCCGCAATCGGCCTCGCTGGCACAGCTCGAACGCCAAACACATCTGCACACACCCAATCCACACATGCTCTGCGGACACTATCAGGGCAAACTGCTGGAACTTGTAAGCCTTGCCACACATCCGCAAACCATACTCGAAATAGGCACTTTTGTGGGATACTCCACAGTGTGCCTCTGCCGAGGGCTGTCGCCCAACGGAACGGTGCATACCATTGAGGCCAACGAGGAATTCGAAGACACCATAAGACAAACTCTGATTGACAACAACCTACAAAACCGGGTGCAACTGCACATTGGCAACGCCTTGTACATTTTGCCCAAACTGCAAAACCAGCACTTCGACCTCGCACTGATAGATGCCGACAAAATAAACTACATAAACTACTACCAAACCATTGTGCCGATGATGAATATTGACGGCATTGTGCTTATAGACAATGTGTTGTGGAATGGGAAAGTGCTTTACGAGCAACGCTCGGGCGACAAGGAGACACAAACACTGAAACAGCTGAACAACATAATACAGACCGACCCAAGGGTAGAAAACCTGCTGTTGCCCGTGCGCGACGGCCTGATGATTTGTAGAAAACTGTAAACTTCTATTTCTCAATGCATTGCGCCTCAACAAAATCAAAAACCACAAAAACAGGTCCTATTATTTTGCAAAACAAGAAAAAAAACGTATCTTTGCAGTTTCAAAAGCAGAGTGCATATAAAGCATAAACGAAAATAACACAATATGAAAAAACTGATACTTACCATGCTGATAACGCTCGTTGTAGCCGTTATTTATTCGTGCCACAAGGAGAAGGACTGCGTGTGCTCGGTTGAAGGGCAGGGCGATGTAGTCCGTATGCACATCAACGACGGAGAGTGTATCGACATACGATATATCAACGACGCAAACGGGCTGAACGAAGTCCGGGTTTTATGCATGGAAGACACTTTGTAGCAACACCAATTCTATAACAATATGAAAAAAGCCTTATATATCATTGGACTGATGGTGGTTGTGGGATTGATGGCAACATCCTGCAAGAAAGAAAAAGTGTGCGAATGCAAATACAAACGCACCTACGCCGGCGACAACAACATCTACTCGTTCCAGCTGGAGGTAAAAATAGACAAAGGCAACTGCGAGGACATAAGCTCATTCGGCACCACCGACCGCTCGGGCTTACAATTCACGTCGGAAACCACTTGCACCCAAAAAGAATAGAAATAAAACGACTTAATACACAGATAATATGAACAAATTTATAACCGTACAGCAAGCCGTTGACAAAATTCACGACGGCATGACCATTATGGTGGGCGGATTTCTGGGCGTAGGCACCCCCGAATCCGTCATCGACGGCCTTGTGGCCAAAGGTGTTAAAAACCTCACCCTTATAAGCAACGACACTGCCTACACCAACCGCGGCGTGGGCAAAATGATTGTAAACCACCAGATTAAAAAACTCATTGTGTCGCACATCGGCACCAACGAAGAAACCATAAACCAAATGAACATCGGCGAGCTGGAAGTGGAATTCAGCCCGCAAGGCACCTTGGCAGAACGTATCCGCAGCGGCGGAGCCGGACTTGGCGGCGTGCTCACACAAACCGGCCTTGGCACCGTGGTGGAAAAAGGCAAAGAAAAAGTTACCGTCGATGGCAAGGAATACCTGCTTGAGAAACCCCTTCACGCCGACGTGGCACTGATAGGTGCCAACATCTCCGATGAGGACGGCAACCTTATCTACAAAGGCACATCGCAGAATTTCTGCCCGCTTATGGCCACAGCCGCCGACCTTGTTATTGTGGAACCACAGGAAGTGGTGAAAACCGGCACACTCGCACACGAAGCCATCCGCACACAAGCCATTTTGGTTGACTTTATAGTTAAGAAATAACTTGTGCCTCTGGCTAAAAAAAAACGCCGTCCGCAAAGACGGCGTTTTTTTTATTCACTCCTTATTCAAAATGTAGCGAAACACTGCAAATCGCCCACCCAACTAATACTAATTGCCAACCACTAACCACTTATTACTAATATCTTACAGTTTGAATCCGAAGGTTAACATAATGCCCACATTTTGAATGTAGTTGCGGTATTTGCCAACAAAACCCTGATGTTCGGTGGCTTCGGGATCGCCCTCGATGGCAAAGTTGGAGGCGGTGAGGGTGTAATAAACAGGAACGGTGTAGTGCAAGTTGGCCGATACAAAAAGCAAATTGCTGATGTTGTAGATGGCGCCAAGCCGCAGACGGGCACTCACTTTGAAACCGGATTTGGGATCCTCTTTTTTGTGGTTTTTGGCCTCGTTGATAAGGTATCCGAAACTCTCTGCAATCAGAGGGCTGTCCACCGATTTGCCGTTTTTGTCCACTGTGGAGACCTCCAAAGACTCCGGCAGTACCATGCCCTCGTAGAACTCGATGCCTCCGGTGAGCTCAATTTTTTCGGTGAGCAGGTAGGCCAGATAAACGCCCTCGCTGATGTATATGGAGGTCATATCGCTTTTCAGCGAAGTGATAGCGGCGTTGGTGTCGTTTTCCAAATCAATACTCCAGCCATCCATAGCCATGCCTATGCTGCCGTCGATGCCAAGGCGAAGGTGTCCGCCGTCGGATATGTCGTGTTCGTGCCCCAGATATATACCGAACGCCATGCCCGTTTTGTCCTTGTAGGACCCTTTTACCTCGGTGAGCTTGCAATTGGTGTCGGGCCACATAAACACACTGCGCTGCAAGTTAAGATTGGCTCCGGCGGTAATTCCGATACGGAAATCGGAGCGGTAGAAATATCCGTCGTTGGTTTGGGAAAAGAGCTGTCCTGCCGCAGCCGCGAACAAAACTGCCAAAAACAATACTTTTTTTCTCATTGGATTTGTGGTTTTTCTTTATTTCTTGAAAATAATAATCAGCAAAAATATTTTGCAAATATACGATTTTTTGCCGAAATTTGACATTTGATAGTTGTAACCCAGCCCTTTTAAGGTGATAATTATTTACAAATCAAACACTTGCAAAACTTCAATAATTGTTCCAAAGCCGCAATTTTGCAATGCGCGAAGGTGTTACTGTACATCTTTATTAAAACCCGCACACAACAAATTGCCATCAGCCAACGTAACAAAGATGTCAAAAAGAGATTTTGCACAATAAAAGCACGACAAATCCGTTTAAAATCTTTAACACTAAAAAAAACGTAAAAACACATTACAATATGGCAGCAAAATCAATGTTAAGAGTAAGAATGAGTGCCAAAGACGCTCATTACGGTGGAAATTTGGTTGACGGGGCGCACATGCTCCATCTATTTGGCGACGTGGCCACAGAGCTTCTCATCATTCAGGACGGCGACGAAGGCCTGTTCTGCGCCTACGACATGGTGGAGTTCAAGGCTCCCGTTTACGCCGGCGACTACATAGAGGCTTACGGCGAGATAACCCGCGTGGGCAACACCTCGCGCGAAATGTCGTTCGAGGCTTACAAAGTTATTGCCCCGCGTCCCGACATCAGCGACTCGGCAGCCGACGTGCTCCCCGAAAAGGTACTGGTTTGCCGTGCCCATGGCACATGCGTTACCCCCAAAAAATGCCAACGTAAAAACTAAATCCAACACTTATACAAACGCCTGTAGAACAATGTGTTGCAGGCGTTTTTTTTATTATTAGAGGTATCCCCCAAAAGCTCACTCCCCAATGCCATATTACTGAAGTTCACCAGCGCAGCATACGCTCGTCTATTTCCAGAACGCCATTGCCGCTGCGTAGCGGAACGGAGATGTGCGTCTTGTTGTCGTCGAAATACTCTCCCGTTTCGTTGTTGCGTATCAGCTCGATGTTTTTCACCTTACCAAACAGCAAGCACATGCGTAGTTTGCAGTCGTAGCACTGCCATTGCAGGGTGTCTGTACGTTTCAATCCCATAAGCACGTTGTTGCGCGAGGTGCGGTCGTAAGCATCGCCCCTGTTGGTGATAACAACTTGGCTTTTGCCTTTGTACAAACGCATGGCGAAAGCCTCATCGGCATCGAGTGTAGCTGTTACTTTCACATGGTCCACGTCGATGGTTCGGTAAACGAAAGTAAACAGCGGCAAAACTATCAGCAGCAGCCAAATCAAGGCTGTAAGCGCTGGACGGTAGCGCTTGCCGTTTTCGCGCTGCCAGCATCGTGCCGAAACAAAAATCATCGCCGAGGCAGCGACAAGCAAAGCGGAGGCCATGGCTATCGGCACTTGCAGATGCGGAAAAACGAGCTTGTATTCTATCAGTTCGGCAAACTCCAAAATCAACGTAACCGAAGCTGCAAAGGCCATCGCCACCGCTATTTCGGTTTTAACCCAAGTAAGAGCAAAAGCCACTATGGCGACTACCGTAGCCACGGCAGCCACCACAGCGCTTATATTGTATTGCCACAGCACATAAACGCACCACAGTACCCCTCCTGCCGAAATCAGTCCGGAAAAAAGGCGCAGCAGTTTGTTCATTGCAGATAGTGGCTAACCATGTCAGGCTCCGCAGGCGTTGGCTTCGGGGTGTATTTTTTTTACAAGTCCTTGCAGCACGTTGCCCGGACCCACTTCGATATAAGTGTCGAAACCGTCGGCAACCATGTTCTGCACGGTAGCTGTCCAGCGTACGGGCGAGGTAAGCTGGGCTATAAGGTTTTTCTTGATGGTGTCGGGGTCGCTGGTGGGCTGGGCGTTCACGTTCTGGTAGATGGGGCAAACGGGGGTTTTGAACGTTGTCTTTTCGATGGCTTCGGCCAGTTCCACGCGTGCCGGTTCCATAAGCGGCGAGTGGAAAGCTCCGCCCACTTTAAGCGGCAGGGCACGGCGTGCGCCAGCTTCCTTCAGCTTTTCGCAGGCAGCGGCAATGCCTTCCATGGTGCCCGAAATAACGAGCTGTCCAGAACAGTTGTAGTTGGCTGGAACCACCACATCGGCTATGGAGGCGCATACCTCTTCCACTTTTTCGTCGGGCAGGCCAATGATGGCGGCCATGGTGGAGGGGTGCTGCTCGCAGGCTTTCTGCATGGCGTTGGCACGAGCTATCACCAGACGCAGACCGTCCTCAAAATCCATGGCGCCGGCAGCCACAAGTGCCGAAAATTCGCCAAGCGAGTGTCCTGCCACCCCTTCGGGGGCAAAATCGGCAAGGCTTTTGGCCAAAATGGTGGAATGCAGAAAGATAGCGGGTTGCGTTACCTTGGTTTGTTTCAAATCGTCGTCGGTGCCGGCAAACATAAGGTCGGAAATGCGGAATCCGATTATTGCGTTGGCACGCTCGAACATATCTTTCAGCTCGGTTGATTTTTCGTATAGTTCTTTGCCCATTCCTACAAACTGGGCTCCCTGTCCGGGAAATAAATAGGCTCTTTTCATTTTTGTAATCCTTTTAGTGTGAATGATATACGTTTTCTATGGGTATCCACATCCAAAACTTTCACTTTCAGATGCTGATGAATTTTTACCACTTGGTTGGGGTTTTTCACAAAGCGGTCGCCCATCTGGCTAACGTGGAGCAGGCCGTCGTTGTGCACTCCCACATCGACAAAAGCGCCGAAGGCCGTGATGTTGGTAACGATGCCAGGCAATACCATGCCCACGCGCAGGTCGTCGATGGTGGAGATGGTGTTGTCGAACTCGAACACCTCGAATTTGGTGCGTGGGTCGAGCCCCGGCTTGTCGAGCTCTTTCATTATGTCGTGCAGAGTGGGTAGGCCGCAGTCTTGGTCAACAAAATCGTTGATATTGATTTTTGCCCTGAGGCTTTTGTCGGCCATAAGCTGTTCCACCGATGCCCCCACTTTGCGGGCCATGCGTTCCACCAGTGCGTAGCGTTCGGGGTGCACGGCGCTGCGGTCCAGCGGATTTTCCGATTCGCGAATGCGCAGAAAACCAGCGCACTGTTCGAAAGCCTTTGCGCCCAAACGCTCCACTTCAAACAGCTCCTGCCGCGAGGCAAAAGCCCCGTTGCGGTTGCGGTAAGCCACTATGTTTTTGGCCAATGCCGGACCAATACCCGACACATACGACAGCAGCTCTTTGCTGGCGGTGTTGAGCTCCACCCCCACGCTGTTCACGCAGCTCTCCACCACGTCGTTGAGGCTGTTTTGCAGCATGGTCTGATCCACGTCGTGCTGGTACTGCCCAACGCCTATCGACTTGGGGTCTATCTTGACCAGCTCCGACAGCGGGTCCATCAGGCGGCGGCCTATCGATACGGCACCGCGCACCGTTACGTCGTAGTCGGGAAACTCCTCGCGGGCCACGTCGGAGGCGGAATATACCGAGGCGCCGTTTTCGCTCACCATCACCGTTATCACTTTGTTTTTGAAATGTGCATTGTGCACAACCTCCTCCGTTTCGCGTCCGGCAGTGCCGTTGCCAATGGCTATGGCCTCGATGTCGAAAGCCTCGGCAAGGTCTTCGATTCGTTTTGTGGCGTCGCGTTCGTCGCGCACCGAACCGAAGGGGTATATGGTTTCGTTGTGCTCGAGGTCGCCTTGCTGGTTGAGGCACACCACTTTGCATCCCGTGCGGAAGCCCGGGTCGATGGCCATCACACGTTTCTGTCCCAGCGGCGAGGCCAGCAGCAACTGACGCAGGTTTTCGGCAAAGACTTTTATCGCCTCCTCGTCGGCACGCTCCTTGAGCCGGTTGTAGAATTCCGTTTCTATAGATGGCGAAAGCAGACGTTTGTAGCTGTCGCGCACAGCGTTGTAAACAATCTTCGAACTCTCGTTGCGGCCTTTCACAAACAGGCGGTCGAGGCGTTCCAAGGCCCAGTCCTCGTTGCGCGGGGCTATCTTCACTTTCAGAAAGCCCTCGTTTTCGCCGCGGAACATGGCCAGGATGCGGTGCGACGGCACTTTGGCCACCGGCTCGCTCCAATCGAACCACGATTTGAACTTGGCACCCTCCATATCCTTGCCTTTCACCACCTTGGAGCTGAGCATAGCGTTGGAAGCAAAGAACTTGCGCATGGCGTTGCGTGCTGTGGTGTTCTCGCTTATGCGTTCGGCAATGATGTCGCTGGCGCCGTCAATGGCCTCGTCGGTGTTGGCAACGCCTTTTTCGGCATTTACGAAAGCGTTGGCAACGTTCTGCATGTCAACATTTTGCTGTTTTAAAATAATTTCCGCCAAAGGTTCCAGACCTTTTTCTATGGCCACAGAGGCGCGGGTTTTGCGTTTGGGCTTGTATGGCAGGTAAAGATCTTCGAGTGTGGTGAGGTTGTCGGCTTCGAGTATCTGCTTTTCCAGTTCGGGAGTTAGCTTGCCCTGTTCGCGTATGGAAGCGAGTATGGCTTGGCGACGCTTGTCGAGCTCCTGCAGACGTGCCAGAAGGTCGCGGATGGCGGCAATCTGCACCTCGTTGAGGTTGCCGGTGGCCTCCTTGCGGTAACGGGCTATAAAAGGCACCGTGGCGCCGTTTTGCAGCAAGTCTATGGTTTTTTCCACCTGCCTTGTGCCAAGGCTAAGCCGTGTGGCTATGATTGTTGCGTGGTCGGTCATGTTGTTTCTTAAAAATGCAAAGATACGAATAATTTTTGACTTTATCGGGGTCTGATATCCGAACAGGCGGACAAACGAGTGGTTGCTTTACACAAACTGCTAACAATCAGTTTTTTGGGACCGTCAGAGTGCTTGTTGTTTGACAAAAACAGCAACAGTGTGCCGCCCTTTGTCTTGCCGTTTTATTTTTTTTATCGATAAAAAATTGGTTATTCGCAAAAAAAATTGTAACTTTGCATTTTTGACGTATAACTAAAAAAACTCTGATAAAATGTTAGACAAAAAAGTATCAAAATTGCTCAACGAGCAGATTAACAAGGAATTATATTCGGCATACCTATATCTTGACATGTCGAGTTACTTCGAAGAGCGCGGTTTGAACGGCTTCGCAAACTGGTATATGATACAGGCTCAGGAAGAGCGCGACCACGCTATGCTTTTCTACCAATATCTGCACAACAACGGCGAAAAAGTTACCCTCGATGCCATCGGCAAACCCGACAAGATTTTCAAAAAGGACATGGACGTGCTGAAAGCCGGACTGGAACATGAGGAATACGTAACTTCGCTGATAAACGCCATCTACGACGCTGCATACAAAGTGAAGGATTTCCGCACCATGCAGTTCCTCGACTGGTTCATCAAAGAACAGGGCGAAGAAGAGACCAACGCCAACGACATGATAACTAAGATGGAGCTATTCGGCAGCGACCCCAAAGGTCTGTATATGCTCAATCAGGAGCTGGCCGCACGCACCTACTCCGCACCATCGTTGAAACTCGATTAAAAAAAGTAATAACCCAAAATTTTAGAACCATGGAAAAATATGTTTGCACCGTATGCGGCTACGTGTACGACGAAGCCCAAGGCGACCCCGAACACGGAATAGCCCCCGGAACCAAGTGGGAAGACCTTCCCGCCGATTTCGAATGCCCCCTGTGCGGCGTTGGCAAAGACAGCTTTGAAGAACAATAAATCAACATTTACACACATTTAATAAAAGGAGAACAACCATGAGTAAAAAATTTATATGCCCCGTATGCGGCTACGTGTACGAAGGCGACGAAATGCCCGAAAAATGCCCCATCTGCGGAAAACAGATGCAGGAAGTGAAAGAGGACATCAAGACTTGGGCCGCCGAACACATTGTAGGCGTGGCCAAGGATGCCCCCGAGGATATCAAGGCCGACCTGCGCATGAACTTCGAAGGCGAATGCAAGGAAGTTGGCATGTATCTGGCCATGGCACGTGTGGCTCACCGTGAAGGCTATCCCGAGATAGGACTCTACTGGGAGAAAGCCGCTTTCGAAGAAGCCGAACACGCCGCCAAATTTGCCGAACTGCTTGGCGAAGTGCTCACCGACAGCACCGCCCAGAACCTGAAAATGCGTGTCGACGCCGAATACGGCGCCACCGCCGGCAAAACCGACCTTGCTAAACGCGCCAAAGCCCTCAACCTCGACGCCATCCACGACACTGTGCACGAGATGGCTCGCGACGAAGCCCGCCACGGCAAAGCTCTGGAAGGCCTGCTGAACCGCTATTTCGGCAAATAATTAGCCGTTAAGACAAAAAAAGCAAAGGGCCGGACATCGCGTCCAGCCCTTTTTTTTATGCCTGATGCCACAAATTTCAGAATTTCAGACCTGCCGACAGGCGGAATTCCGAAACTTGGGTGTCGTCGGTGAGGTCGGTGAAAGTCCTGCCGTATGCAACACCTATCATAAATTTGCCAAAGAAAGCCTTCACCCCAACATTGGCCCCAAGCTCGAAACGGTTCCACGGATTGGGATTTTCGGCGCTTTGGGTGAAAAGGGACGTCTTCACCTGATCGTCGTAGAGGGTGTTGTCTTCGGTGTGCAGGTTGGGATAGGTGTAGTAGCTGCTTCCGCCTATGTGCATGCGCGCAAACAATCCGGCGTATGGCAAAAAACCCACCGAGGTGTTCGGTATCTGCAAATAATAGCCGATGTTGGCCTTGTATGTGAACGAAAAGTAGATGTACTCGAGTTTGGTTGTTTTCTGGTATCCGAACATGTCGATCGGCTCCGACTCCCATTTGTATGAGTTGAACACCAAGTCGATACCCCAATGCAGATATAGCGGCACCGTTTTGGACAGCGAGGTGTTCACCATCAAGCCAAGACCGATGCTGGTGAATTTCTCATCATCGATAGTGTCGTTGTTGCCCGTGTATATGTATCGCGAAGGTGCGTAAAAGCCCTCGAAAGTGCCACGGAAATAGTTTTGCGGCTCAAGAGTCATGCTCTCCGACGACTGCGAAAAGGCCGTTGCGGCCATAAGGCACAATGCCAATGTTGTGATGATTTTTTTCATGATAGGCAGTTTAAATATTGGTGGGTTCTATAAATTCAATTTTCATCTTTGAAACGGAGCGAACCCGTAAAACCCCGCCCGCAGACTTGGCACTTTTGCCTCTGCAAAGTTACATTTTTATTCTTATTTGACAAAATTTTTTACAACATATTCACATTCTTTTTCATGGGGGGGGTAATTAACTGATACTTAATCAATTATGCGACAATCCAATCATGGTGATATCTTTGTATCTGTACCAGCCGGCACATGTTGTACATCAAATTTGTAGGCGCGATGTTTGCTTTTGCCCTCACTATGCCCACGCCGCGGAACACAAGGCCGCCCATCGTCTGTTCCATACAGTCTTCTCGCCGTTTTGTTCACCGCTTCGCTATCGAATGTCCACCGGACATTCTTCTCATCGTCCACGCTCTGTTTGCCGAGAAAATCACTGTATCTTGTCCTACCCTTGATTTGGCGCTCCAGCGGCGTGTAGCTCAAGCCGCAGAGTCGCCGTGGGAACAGTACCTTGAACATGAAAGAACTGCCATTGGCCGTTTCGACAGCGAAGCGTAGAAAAAAACGCCAGTTCTAACGGCTTCTGACCCGCGTCGATTTTTCTGTCAGCGAGCTCAAACACTGGTTCCAGTATGTTGCGGAACAACTCAAAATCAATCATTTCCTCCAGTTTCGGCAGCGGGTTGCCTTGGGCGAGCAACTCTTGCAGGGTAAACTCCCTGACAAACATTCCAACTCCTTGATTATCATGGTATTTTATGGTTAGGGAATTTTATTTGTCCCATTGCAAAAACATACGAAATTTTCGACTTAACCAAATGATTAACAGTATTTTAATTTATAGAAGCCCCCTAAAAGCATCATGCAGAACGAAATGCAAATATACTATTTTTTTTACTCTTTAATAAATGGTAATATACTGATAACAAATGGTTTAAAAATCTACCCGGAGCGAGAGGGAGGTGTTGATGTCCTGTTTTTTCACGCCGTCGGGGACAAGGGAGCGGTATTCGTAGTCGAACGAAACATCGAACGACAGGTGCCGCGTTATCTTGGTGCTCAACGTTGTGATACTTGAAATGACGTAGTCGTCGGCAATGCTGCTCATGGGTTTCATCAGCGAGGGCTGCCAGAAAGTGGTGTGTTTTAGCATCACGTTGTCGGCAATACGGTGGCGCATTTTGAACCGCAACGACAGACGGCTTACCATCTGCTCCAGCGAGGTGCTGCGGTCGCCGTAGTCGGTAAAATCCTGAACATTGGCAGCACTGATGGAGTAGTCGCAGCGGGGGTTGGTGTATATGCGGTATTTCACACCCAACAGTGCGCTAAAACGGTATTCGAAACCTTTGAACTTGTTATTGAGGTAGCTGGTGGATATAAACGGCGACCAGCGGTCGTACTGCCACAGGTCGAACTTGAGGTGGGCTGCAAGGCTTTTGTCGTACACCTCATGGTCTTTTTCGCCGTAAACTATGGCATAACCAGCATCTAAAGCTACAAGACTGTCGTTGCGTTCCACAGCACCGTCGTTGCGGATGGTTACAGTGTTCACGTTGCCGTCTTTCAGCTCGCCGCCAAAGCCAAAGTGATATTTCCATTTGTTTTGGGCCGAGACCGTGAGGGTTGTTGCTATGGCCAGCAGTATTATTGTGTGTTTCATTTCTTTTTTCTTTTCCCCAGCACGCGCTACGATTATCTGTGTAGTCCCCAGACTGCGCTTTTCCCCAGACTGCGCTACGCTTATCTGGGGTTAATAGGGTGTGGTGCCTTCGGCACCTTTTGGATCATTTTTATTCATATTGTTTACTTATCGTCGAGTTTGAAACGCAGGCGCCATGTGCCGAGGGTGTCGCCATCGGGGGCGGGGGTGAAGTCGTGGCTGATGATGCGGAAAGTGCCTATTTCGGATGTGTTGGCCACGTGTGAGCCCACGCAGGCACAGAGGTCGTAGTCGCCAATGCGCACAAGGCGCAGGGTGGCGCTGGCGTCGTCGGGCAGCTTGCCGAGGTCCACTTCGGGCGGCACCTCGCTGCGGGACACAAATTCGTAGGTTACATCGAGATGCTGGGCAATGACTTCGTTTACACGCCGTTCCAGCTCCGCCACCTGTTCGAGGGTGGGCTGTTGTGGCAAAAGGTAGTCGCACTTGCTTTTCTTGCGCTCGACATGTGCGTTGCGCGACCGCTGGCAACCGAACATCCGCACCATGGTTTGGTTAAGGATATGCTCCGCCGTGTGCATGGGCGGGTACTCCTGTTTGTTGTGTTCGTTGAGGATGGGAGAAGTGTCCATATCAACCAATGTTTAAAGCATTCTATTTTTTTCTATTTGTATGTAAAGCGGAACAGTTCAACAATTAACCTCGTGCTCCTGTCCGTCGTCCACCAAGTCTATTACCTTTGCAGCTGGCGACTGGCCGTTGTTGCGCTCGTATTTTATCACATACAGCGAGCTGCCAAAACGGTATTTGATAGTGAAACACGGCCAATCGGACGGCACACGCGGGTCGATGGTGAGCTTGTTGCCGTTTTTGTGCAGTCCGAGGATATTTTCGATACCCGTTTTGTAGGCCCACGATGCGGAGCCGGTGTACCAAGTCCAGCCGCCGCGACCCGGGTGCTGCGGGTTGCTGTAGATGTCGGCGGCAATGCAGTAGGGCTCCACCTTGTATTTAAGCACATCGGCAAGGGTCTGTGTGCGGTGTATGGGGTTGATGAGGGAGTATAGGAAGTAGGCCATGTCGTTGCGACCTTCCTTAAGTTGGGCCATAATGTACCACATGGCGCCGTGGGTGTACTGTCCGCCGTTTTCGCGCACTCCCACGGGGTAGTTCATAATATAGCCGGGCGAGGGCTGCGAGTTTTGGAAAGCGGGGGTAAGCAGCTGTATTATCTCGTGTTCGCGGTTCACCAGGCGGTTGTCGGTTTCGCGCATCACGCTTTTTTTCTGTTCCGGTGTGGCCACGTCGGTGAGTATGCTCCACGCTTGGCTGATGAGGTCTATCTGGCATTCGGTGTTGTTGCGAGAGCCCATGGGGTCGCCGTTGTCGTAGTAGGCACGGAGAAACCAAGCGCCGTCCCAAGCATTTTTCTGCAAGGCTTCCACCAGTCGGGTGCGGTAGACGGCTATCTCTTCGCAATACGAGAGGTCGGCAGATGGCATCATCTGCGTAAGCTGTTCCATTTTTGGCAGCAGGTCGGCAAGGAAGAATGCCACCCAAACGCTCTCGCCTTTGCCTTTCACGCCCACGCCGCTCATGCCGTCGTTCCAGTCGCCGCAGCCCATCAGTGGCAGGCCGTGAACTCCTGTGCGCGACATGGCACGGTTTATGGCTCGGCGCAGGTGCTCGTAAAGAGTGGCGTATTCAAACTGCGGGTCGTTGTTGCCGTTGGGAACGGAATAGTTCATGCCGCGTTCGGCCTCTCCTGGGGCCAGCTGGTCGGCTTGGCAGAAAGGCACAATCTCGGCAAGGATGTCCGCATCGCCGGTAACGGTAACATACTGATGAGTAACGAACACCAGCCACAGATAGTCGTCGCTGAAGGTGGTGCGAGCGCCCAGACGCATGCTCTCGTGCCACCAGTGCAGCACATCGCCTTCGGCAAACTGGTGTGCGGCGTGGTCCAGTATCTGACAGCGGGCGTAGCTGGGCTCGCTGTACAGCACCGACATCACGTCCTGCAGCTGATCGCGGAAGCCCGTGGCACCACCCACCTGATAAAATCCCGCACGGGCAAAAAGCCTCGACGAATACACCTGATACAAATACCAGCGGTTGAGCATATAGTTGAGGCTGCTGTCGGGGGTTTCCACCTGTATGTGCGACAACTTTTCGTCCCAGAATTTCTCCACATCGGCAAACTCGGCATTTATTCCCTCTATGGTGGGCAGGTCGTAGATGGGCAGGTTTTCCTTTCGGTTGAAAACTCTCATCACAAAGGCCATCTGTTTTTCGCCAGCGGGCGGCACCGTTACCGTAAAGCCGAGGCGCTTGCGGTTGGGCGACTTAAGGCTGAGGTCGGTAAGGGGCTCGGTGGCTGTTAGTTGCAGCACTTCGTCGTGATAAATGGGGTGATACACGTTGCGCACGTTAACGCTGTTGGCGTTTTGGTCGTATTCTGTGTAAAGATAGCGTGCCGTCTGCTCCTCGCACATGCCCATCACCAGCTTGTACACCATGTCGAGACGCACATCCATAGGAACTTCGGTGCGGTTCACTATGCGTATGTGGTAGTATTTTTCGGGTTTTTGACTCGACACAAACAGTCGCACGTCAACATGCATGTCGTCGTATTCGGCGTCGAAAGCCGAGAAACCCTGGCTGTGGCGGGCAGTGGCGGGCACAAACTGGCGTTTGTTGATAAGCAGCATTTCGCTGGCGTTGTCGCGCACAATATCGTTGCTCCAGCCGGTGAGTTTGAACTGCTGCGCGTTGTTGGCGAAAGTAAAGCCGGCCATGGTAGAGCTCACCACGCAGCCAAAATGCGGATTGGCTATTACATTGACCCACGGCATCGGCGTATTGGTGTTGGTAACCACGTAGTCGCGACCGCCGTTGTCGTAGCCGCCGTATTGGTTGTAGAATTCGAGGTCGCTCCACACGCGGAACTCCTTTTTGGGTTTCAGAACGGGGTATTCCACCATATCCTGATAATGCTGGTTGGCCTCCTCGAGGCGACGTATCTGCTGTTCGATGGTGAGTCCGTCGCAAGTGTTGAACTCAAGGATTGCCACTGTGCGGAGCAATGTGCGTTCGGCATCGGTAATGTCGCCTCCATCGAGCACATAAACACGTCCGCGGTCGCTATGCGGTGCCCACAGGTGCTCGGTGTTGGCCATGCCGAGGATGAAACGTTTCAAACCCTCGCGCTCGTTGGCCGGGGCGTCGTTGATAATAACAAGGTCGAGCACAAGTCCGTGCACTTTGTAATATTCGAAAGCACGTAGCAGCTCTTTGGCAAAACCGGAACGCTGCATGCTGTCCACTTCCAAAAGCAGAATGGCAAGGTCGCCGCTAATGCCGAAACGCCACAAACCGCTCTGCGACAAGGTATTGCGTTGCAATATGGACTGACGGTCGTTGCCAAGGGTGGCAGTTTGCGCCATATATTTGGCAATGTTGTTGTACAAACGCATCTGCGAGCCTTTGAGCAGCGACATGTTGGTGCGTATGTTGTTGAAAACCGATGCTATGCGGAAAGCGTCCTCGATATCTACGGAGCTCTGGTACTGCTCAGTGAGCTGCAGCAGCTGTTCGCGCGATTTGGCGAAACCGGTGATAATGTAAGCCTCTGCCGATTTGCCGTTGGCTATGTGCAGACGCCGGCGCATGCTCATGATGGGGTCGAGCGTGGTACCCACGGTGCCGGTTAGTGTGCGTCGGCTTTCGATAATGTCGGGGTGCTGCAGGCTGTTGCCACGGCCGAGGAATTTCAGTCGCGAGGTTTCGTATTCCACCAGCTTGTACCACTCGTTGTCGCCGGTGTCGATGCCAGCCACCCACAGTTTGTGCAGCAGGTAATTGCGTGCGCCGTTGGTCCCCGGCCGGCCAAACAGCAGGGCCTCGTGTTCGGTGTCATATTCGGAGAGTATTTTCATGCCGCTGAACACGCGGTGGTTTTCGTCTTCGGCATGTGTGGCAAGCACCACTTCGCCGTACGATGTTATTTCGAGGTCCACGTCGCTACCGCTGTTGTTGGCAAAGGTGATGCGCCGTATCTCCGCCGCGCGGTCCTTGAGCACCGTTATCTCCGTTTTGGTTTCGATGCCGCCATCCACCCGCATAAAGCTTATTTTGTCGCTGGCAAAGCTCACGTGATAGCCTTCGGGCACAATGTCGAGTGGGGCGTAGGTGTTGCACCACAGATGGTCATTTTTCAGATTGCGGATAAAGAGATAGGTGCCATAGTGGTCGGCGCTGATTTTGCGGTAGCGTCCAAGCATTATGTCCTTGTATCGCGAAAAGCCGCTGCCGCGGTCGTTCAGCAGCACGGTGTACTGTCCGTTGCTGACCACGCCCAGTTCAGGCACGTTGGCAATGGTGTCGAAATCGCGGGCGTCGCTCTCGGTCTGCACCTTGGAGTACTGGTAGCGTTTGTATTGCGTTATCTTGAGGTCGATGTAGGGTTTCACCTGCGCTTTTTCTTTCAGCAACGTTTCCATGGACCGCATCACAGGCTCCCGCATGAAAAAATCCTGCAAACAATTGTTGCACAGGTAGTTGGCCAACGATGCCAATATCATTCCCTGATGGTGTGCATAGTGTGCCTTTACGGGAACGTGGTCTTCGTCGTCGTAGCTTTCGAAGAAGCCGAATTCGTCGTACATATCCAATGCGCGGAACCGCTGCAGGTTACCGTACACAGTCCGTGGGGCCACGCCGATGGCCATGATGGAGCTGTATGGCGAAATGACAATGCGGTCGGGGGTGGTGTTCTGGAATTTAAGATAGGGTACGCCAAAGGCATGGTATTTGTAGTTTTGGGCGTCGTCGAGCTCGTTGTATGCCGTTTCGGAAATACCCCACGGCAGGGCGTCGTTTTGTGTGGTGTTTTTTATAAAAGCACGCTGGGCACGGATGGCGAAACTGTAGGTCTCGTCCATAAGAGTATGGCGGTAGGTGGGCAGGAAAATCAGCGGCATGAAATACTCGAACAGAGTGCCGTACCACGAAGCCACACCTTTGTAGCCCTTGTACTGGACAAGGGTTTTGTCCAAACAGAACCAGTGCTTGTACGGGGCGTCGCCTTGCGCAATGGTAAGGAAACTGGTGAGGCGCGCCTCCGAAGCAAAATTGTTGTAGTTGTAGGGCAGCAGCTGGTAGTTGCCGCAGTCGTAGCCAATGCTGAACACGTCGAGCTCTTGGTTGTACAGTTTCATAAAATCCGTCTGGTCTATAAGCCGTTGCACTTTGGCAAGCAGAGCTTTAATGTTGCCGTCGTCGGTATCGGGCAGGGTGCCGAGGTATCCCTTGGCGGCATAGAGGCAAGCCACAAAATTGCCGCTGTCGCAGGTGCTGATGAAGAAATTGGGCAGTGCCTTGAGGGTGCTCACGCTGTACCAGTTGTACAGATGTCCGTTCCATTTCTCCAGTCGGCACACGGTGTCGATGATATGCTCCATGCGTCCAACGGCTTGGGAGTGTGTTATAAATCCCAGCTGCGCGGCGCTGATAACGGCGGTAAGCGAGTACCCGATATTGGTTGGCGAGGTTTTGTAGTCGGTGCGGTTTTCGCGGTTAAGCTGGTAGTTGTCGGGTATCAGCCAGTTATGTTCCTCGGTAATAAGGCTGTCGAAGAAATGCCATGTGTCCTCGGCTATTTTCCTCACATCGGCGTTTTCCTTTTCGGAGAGGCTGTTTTTGTCGTGCGAGAATTTTTTGCCAAGCCAATACATCATGAAAGGCGCCATGCACCACATCAGGACACAGAACAGCGCGGCGGCAATGTCGAACCCGTTGCCATGTGCAAGGCAGAAACAGAGCACTATGACGGCGGCTGCCACGTAGTTGAACCAAAATTTACCGATATAGTCGCCCAAGGTGCCTTTGGTGCTCTTGGCGGCCTCGTCGCTGGTTATCCAGTTGAGCAAATTTCTGTGGCTGAACGCCATACGATAGCATGCACGCACGGCGGCATCGGTGTACATCCACGTCTCTTTGGGCAGCAGAGCAAACTGAACCAGCGAGCGGTACACAATAACGCGGAATCCGCGCATCAGGGTCATGTAATAGCGGTAACGCTTGCCAAAGCGCGGCATGGTGGTTATCTGCCCGATGATAAAGAAAACTATGGGGCTGGCCACAGCCACCAGAGCCACCAGCAGGAACCATACTGGATGCAGGCCGGTGATGCCCGAAAAGCCTACAAACAGCACTAACATCAGCGCCAAGCTGAGCATGGAGCGGCGCAGGTTGTCGAAAATTTTCCATCGGCCAATGGCGTTGACCTGATTTTTTACGCGGTCGCCGTTTTCGTTGCGTACATGGTTGCGCAGCCAGCCAATTATCTGCCAGTCGCCGCGGGTCCAGCGGTGGTGGCGTTTGGCGTCGTCGATGTAGTTGGATGGGTTGTCGTCGAAAAGCTCTATGTCGTTGATAAGTCCGCAACGTATGTGGCAGCCTTCGATAAGGTCGTGGCTGAGGATAAGATTTTCGGGGAAAGTGCCTTTCAGCACCTGCTGAAACACTTTCAGGTCGTAGATGCCCTTGCCGCAGAAGGTGCCCTCGTTGAAAATATCCTGATAAAGCTCGAAACTGGCGGTGGTGTAAACGTCGAGACCGCCAAGTCCGGCGAAGAGTTGTGCGTAGCGGCTTTTGTTGGTAACCTCCACATCGACGTTGACGCGCGGCTGCATGATGCCGTAGCCGGAGTCCACGCGGCGTCCGTCGGCACTGAGTTTGGCACGGTTCAGCGGGTGTGCCATAGCGCCGATAAGCTTTTGTGCCGAATAGAGCACCAGCTCGGTGTCGGTGTCGAGCGTGATGACAAACTGTATGTCGGGCACCGCCTGTTGCCGCCACTGACTGATAGTCTGGCAGCGGAACCGTTGTTGGTTCTCGGCATCGGAGGATTTGCCCAGAAGCAGGTCGTTGAAATGCAGTATGGCGCCACGTTTGCGTTCGTGTCCCAGCCACGACTGTTCGCCATCGCTCCACGCGCGGCGTCGATATACGAAATTGAAAATCGGTGCACCGTATTTTTCGTTGAGTTCCTGCACTTTGGCAAGTCCTGCGGCGGCCACCTCGTCGTCCCACGGTGCGTCGGCGGTGGAGTAGGCCGCGGCATCGCCCACAAGGGTGTAGAAAATGTTTTGCGGACGGTTTTCGAGGCGTTTGCCCTCCGAGGCCCGGTTGACATTGGAGAGGTAATACACCTCCAGCTGATCGAGCAGTTCCACCGTTTTTTGTCTGTTTTTCAGAATGGTGGGCATTATCACCATGGTGGCGTACTGTTCGGGTATCAGTCCGTCCTTGAATTTCAGTTTGAAAGTGCCACGCGGTTTGTGCAACTTGCCCAGCAGCCAGTTGAAAAGGTCTATCACCACTTGGCTCATGGGCACGGTGAGCAGCAGTGCCACTATTGCCGTAAGCCACCATTGCCCCTGCGGCAAGGTAGCCCACAAGGCAAACAGGGTGGCCAATGTCAGCGATGCCAGCGCCACTATCCACACATACAAGTGCGAGCGCATTTTCCAGCGTTTGGGCGTGAACAGTTGCCAGCCCACGTGCTCGCCTTTTTCGTCGGCGGTGGCTACAAGGTTTTTAACAAAAGTGTGCTCGTCGGCCTTATGCTTTTTGCACAGCCGCACTATCATGGCGCGGTAGTCGTCCTTGGTTTTGTCGTACATCTGGTCGTACATGCCCGCTTTTTCGGCTTTCAGCATACGTTCGGAGAAACTCACGGCGTCGAGCAGTTCGGCCACCGGCAGCTTGGTCATTTTTTTCAGCGAGTTGAAGATGTTCATCATCTGCAAGTTCTGCTGTGCCACGCGGTTCAGATTGTCCAAGTCGGCGTTGCTTTTGTCGGTGAGCTTGTAATGATAGGCCTTGTCGGCCTCGAGCTGGCGGCAAAGCTCGGCCAATTGGCTGATGAGAATGGCTTTTACCAATGGCAGCAGGGCACACACTTCGGGGTACGGAAGATAATCTTTCTGCGATACCTGTACTTGGCTCAAGTAGCGGAACATCAATGTTTTATCGACAAAATAATGGTTGCGTTTCAGGAAACTCTCCATCAGTCGCCAAAGCACTTCGGTGCGCTGCTTGCCCACTTTCATACGGCCCCTTTCCACACCTTTGAGCTCCACTTTCAGCACTTTTTCCTGCTCGCTTATCATGTAGTAGTTGTCGAGCACCCACTCGTTGGTACTGCCCACAAGTCGCTGACTTTTAGTTTCTTCCACCAACAAAACATAATATTTTGTGATGGCTTTCACACTTTCGGTAAATATTTTGTACGTGCTTTTCATCGTTGTGCGGATTATCTGTGAAAATGTATTGCCCTTTCGGGACAAACCAATCTGCAAAAATACAAAAAACCGACGACATTTCAAAATAAAAGCGTACTGGTTTTTTGGTGACAAACGAAGTATCACGGCATTTTTTGCATGAGTGATGCGAAAAGACAATTATTTTTCGTAAATTTGCAAACGTTAAACTACATTTATGAGCAATTTCTTTATCGGGGCAGGCGATTGGCTTGCCAAAGCAGTAGAAACCCTCTATAGTTGGGTGTGGAGTCTGGCGCTGGTGGGCTTGTGCCTTGTGGCGGGACTTTATTTCACCCTGCGCACACGCTTTGTGCAGGTGAGGCGTTTCCGCGAGATGGTTCGGTTGCTGTTTGGCAGTGCCGGCAAGGACAAGAAAAAGGTGGGCATATCGTCGTTTCAGGCTTTTGCCATGGCCCTTTCGGGGCGTGTGGGCACGGGCAACATTGTTGGCGTGGCCACGGCCATCGGTTTCGGCGGGCCGGGCGCCATTGTGTGGATGTGGATAATAGCTTTCTTCGGAGCCGGAAGCGCTTTTGTGGAGGCCACCCTTGCGCAGATATACAAGGAAAACCACAACGGTCAGTTCCGCGGCGGCCCGGCTTACTACATCGAAAACGGTCTGCGATCCAAGGTGTTCGGATGCATCTTTGCCGTGCTTGCCGCCCTTGCCTGCGGTGTTTTCCTGCCCCCTGTGCAGTGCAACGGCATAGCCCTTTCGTGCGCGCAATCCTTCGGTGTGGAAGTGTGGGTGGTGGGACTTGTGGTGGCCGTGCTTATAGCCCTCGTGATTATTGGCGGGGTGAAACGCATTGCCAATGTGGCGCAGATAGTGGCGCCCGTTATGGCGGTTATCTACATACTGCTGTCGCTGGTGGTGCTGGCCATCAACTACCGCATTGTTCCCGACGTTTTTATGCAGATGCTGCGCGGCGCCGTGGGTATCAACGAGGTGGGCGGAGCACTGCTGGGCAGCACCATTGCTTGGGGAGTGAAACGTGGCATTTACAGCAACGAGGCCGGACAAGGCACCGGACCTATTGTGGCCGCCGCCGCCAAAGTGAGCCACCCTGTGAAACAGGGGCTGGTGCAGGCTTTCTCGGTATATATCGACACCCTGCTGGTGTGCACCGCCACAGCAATGATGATTCTCGCCTGCAATACGTACAACATCATAGACTCCGTGGAACAGACCTCCAACGGTGCAGTGGTTACCTATCTGCTGCAAAATCCCGACGCTCCACAAGGCGAACCGGGAGTGTTCTACACCACAGGAGCCATAGGCACCTTTGTGGGCAAACAGGCCGGAGACATCATTATTTCCATAGCGTTGTTTTTCTTCGCTTTCACCACCATAATGGCGTACTACTACTATGCCGAAACCAACCTTGTGTACCTGTTCAACCGCTGGCGCCGGCGCATATACAGAAAACATCCCGAACGCCTTGCCGAGCTTGAGCGTGCCGACATGAATTTCGGTGACGACCGCGGCGAAAAGATAGTGATATGGATATTGCGCATCTGCACCACAGGTGCCGTGTTTGTGGGCTCAATAGTGGGCAGCGGCATTGTGTGGACAATAGGCGACATTGGCGTGGGGGCCATGGCATGGATAAACATAGTGGCCATACTGCTGCTCTCGCCCAATGCCCTGCGTGCGCTGAAAGACTACGAACGTCAGAAAAAACAAGGCTTCGAACCCAAGTTCGATCCCAAGTCGTTAGGTATAAAAAATGCCATTTTCTGGGAAAATGGCGGCGACGAATAACGACGCGGGTCATTCGGCGAACGTTTGGCCGGCGTCGGGCAGACCCAGTTTGTGCGCCACCCCCTCCACCTCGCTGCGCAGGAAGCCCACGGTGCGGTTGTTTATCTTTTGCTGCTTGCAGCCGTTTTCGCGCATGATGCGGGCAAACTTCTCGCGCGAGCGTATGCCAAGAATCCGCATCCCCTCGTCGTAGGTTACAAACGAGTTTTTGTCGAATCCGCCGCCGCTTTCGAGGTCGAGCTTTTTCACCACGGAAGCCACGTAGTCCTCGTTGCACTCGTCGTTGTCTATCTGGTTTATCCAGCGGCTCAGGGTTTCCCGAACCAAGGTCATGATTGCTGATTTTGCCATTTGCGTTTCAGTTTTCGTACTTTTATATAATGCCTCAGGGCAAGAGTGAGCGAGATTACAAGCCCTATAAGAATAATCACTACCGGGATGGCTGTATACATGCTGTAGGGGAGAAAATCGAAATGGTGATCGAGAAAGGCAAGGGTGTCGGACACCAGAATGCCGTAGGCCGTCCAGCGGAGGTACTTGCAGTGATACGGACCTTGCGCGCTTATGGCCAGACACAGGCATGCCTCCAAAATCACCATGTAGGTCCCGTCATAAAAATCCTCGCCAATAATAAGAACGGACAAAGAACAGAATATAAGATACAAGCCGATGCCTATCACCGACAGCCTCATAAACAGTTTGCTGAACGCAGTTACGGTTTTCGAAGATTTATCGTCGCTCATTTTGTATAAGTTTGTATTACAATGATTTTTACTTCGGTTTTGGGCCAACACACAGCGGTTGTAAGCCTATTGCAAAGGTACTAAAATTTATCGAAACGGCAAAGTTTTGGACAAAGAACTGCGGCGTTCGGCGTATATCGTTGGTTTGCCGACGGTTGCCAACCATTAGAACGTGTTAGTTTTTCTTCGGCTGGCGATGTATTTTTGCAGACGGAAAAATAGGAGAAAATATTTTTAATACATTGAAAAAATGAAAAATAGCATTTTTAAAAGGATTATGGCGCTTGTTGCCGCAGCGGCAATTGTGGCATCAGTAATGGTTGGGTGCGAGAAAGAAGGAGATGTCAAACGAGTTAACATACCAAGCCAAATTCATGTCAAAGTTGGCCAAACTTATGATTTGGGTTCTACTCAATCATGGTCTTCGAACAAAACATTTGTAGCATCCGTAAATGGCAATGGAGTTATTACGGGACAGCATGTTGGAGAATGTACGGTGAGTTGTGCCGATGGCAGTTGCAGAGTCATAGTTCAAGCCAATGTCAATTTGTTTGAAGACCCAATAACACAGTGGGGATGGAATAGGGCTCAAGTCTTTTCAAAAGCTGGATCAAATTATCAACAAACATCGGAAGGCAATTATACATATGAGACTGGAAATGGCATTGCGCCTTATTTAGTTTATACCTTCACTAACGGAAGTTTGACGTCTGCATTGTTGATGGTTAAAACATCTTACACGAACCAAGTTGTTGACCATTTAAGTGAGAGATACAAATTTATGTACAAGGAAGGAACATCGTTCATTTTCTTGGATGGTAACAGTATGACCGATGCCACCACAATGGTTATTCTGAAATACTACAACAGCACCTATTGGGCAGTTTTTTACTCTGAAAAATAATTGTATATTTTTAACACTAATTGATAACACTATAAATAATATCCCGACAATGAAAAACATAATGATTTGCATCACATGCGTGTGCATTGCTCTTTTATCTGCTTGCGGCAACGACAAAGAACCTGAAATTAACGGCACAAAAAACACTATAGATTCTCTGAAAACCGAGGTGCACAAAATTGACAGCATTCTATTCTGCGGAAAACTTGCTCACTTGGATATTTATGATATTGGTGAAATAAAAACAGTGGCCATAAGTGTCCAGAAAGTAACTACAGACAATGAATCGTTGTCTGTTGTCAATTTCCGGAAGGATTGTGGCGGACAATACTTTTATTCATGGGAGGATGCTCGTATGCTCGAATCGGAATGCCAGTACTTCATTAACGCAATTAAAACCATTCGTTCAAACATAAAAAGCTCTGTCGAACACGGAGAACAATATGCATATGTGACAATAGACGACATCCGCATATTAGCTTACGCTACAAAAGGCAAACCTTGGAAAGTGGAATTGAGTGTTGATTACTTCAAATCAAACAGTACAATAACAATAAGCGACCAAGAGTTGGAAGAACTTATTGCCATTATCCAAAAAGCTCAGCAAAAAATAAAAGAAATAAGCAAATAAGAACAACACACTAAAAAACATGAATCTCAACCACTATTTGCTACTTGCCACAACAATACTTGTTTTTGCGAAAACCTCACTCGCACAGGATACCATTACGATGCACAATGGCGACAAACTGGCAGTAAAAGTGCTGAAAGTGGGTCCAAACGAAATAGAATATAAAAAATGGAGCAATTTGGAGGGCCCCACCTATTTGTCAACCGTTGCATCCACAAAAGAGATAAAATATCACAATGGCGAAAGGGATGTATTCGGGACAACCACTTCACGAACAGAACACGTCATAGCCAAACAATCACAACTCGTTGGGATAGTCTCCTTGCACAGGGAACAACTTACACTCAATGGAAGAATTCTCGACAACAAATCGTTGGGCAACATCCTCGCTCCCGACGATTTCATCACATACCGGTCGGCTCAAAGTCAGTACAACAGAGGGTCGGGGCTAATAGCAATTGGCTGGACCAACTACTTGCTGGCTTTTTTTTCCACAGAGATGAAATACCAGTCACATGCAAATTACAGCAACACGCTATTATTTTCAATAACCCAAATTGTATTTTCAACCATCGGTAGCATCTGCCTGCCCATTGGTTATATAATCAAAGGCATTGGACGTGGCAGGCTGAATTGGCTTGTGGAACAATACAACAACCGCACTTTGTCTGGCAACATTATAGCCAGACCCGCTTTACTAAAAACCTCAACCTCGAGTATCGTGAGTGGTTATGCCGTTGGCCTAAACCTCAGCATAACACTCTGATAATTAACGGCAAATCGGTCGACTTTCTGTCTGTTCCATGAAATAATTTGACCCACAAACAATACTCAGAACCAATCGGGAAAAGGTGCGTTTTTACTTCAAATAAAAACTACTTTTTATTCACAATAAAAACAAAGCTCAATAGAAGTAGGGTCGGCAAAGTTAAGCGTGTCCAAAATGCCATTTACGACATTTATTTTGTTGTTTCCTAAAATTCGCAAGTTAAAAAAATGAACATGCTGGCAGAAAAACAGTGGAGAAGTGCCCGATTCATTCGGA